>Ga0207130_1027_pt1 | contig 54692 bp, 47 predicted proteins | sample Alteio_BWMinHeat_16_FD_153545 | JGI IMG/M metagenome (GOLD analysis project Ga0207130, IMG submission 153545) | Enriched cells from forest soil in Barre Woods Harvard Forest LTER site, Petersham, Massachusetts, United States -... | ecosystem: Environmental > Terrestrial > Soil > Temperate forest >... | reverse complement strand
CAGAAGCGTACAACCCTAGTAACTTCCAACTCACAAACGTCGAGGACGCCAACCACGGACAGGCCAGCCAACTGAATCTGCAGGGGCAGGTGTCCGTGGGCAGGCTATACAGTATCGGGTCCCATTCCAGCCGATTCGAGATGGGCTTCAGGATTCGCAACGCCCACAAATTCGATGATTCTTTCGAAAACTTCTACATCCCGAATCCAGCTCTAAACCTGCCGATCAGCATGTTTCCCACCGGCCTTGTGGACAAGCACTACTATGGCGGGTCTTATCCTCTAGGACCCTTAGGGAGTTGGGACAAGATCCTCACGTATTTCAAGGCCAACCCGGGTAACTTCACCCGCGATCCCAACGCGAGCAACACGTACGGGACTAATCCGGCCAATTTCGACCTAGTGGAGCGAGTCACGGCGGGATATCTAATGAACACGATTGATTTCAGCCGGTTCACGCTCGTCACCGGGGTGCGTTTCGAAGGCACGCAGTTTTACTCTATTGCGGTTAACACAACCACAATCAACCCCTGCGTGGGCCTCTGCGTGAAGGCTGCGGGGACCTACATTGACGTCTTGCCCAGCGCCTCGTTGCGTTATCGACTCGACAGTAACTCGGGACTTCGCTTCATCTATGGCCGGGGCCTGTCGCGTCCGCTCCCCCAGCAATTGACCACCGCAATTTCCGAAGATACGAGCACGGCCCCCTCTACCTTCAACGTCGGCGCCGTGCTCAAGCCGGAACATGCCAACAACTACGACCTGCTCTATGAACGGTATCTGACCCCGCTCGGCCTGATCCAGGCGGGGTTCTTCTATAAGAACATCAGCAGTCCTATCGTCACAAATGTGGTGCTTGCTACATCAGGACCGTTCGCAGGTCACTTCGTGGCGACCCCGTCGAATGCCGGTAGTGCATACGTTTACGGCATCGAACTGGCGTTCCAGCAGCACTTCACCTATCTTCCAGGGCTGCTGAGCGGACTTGGAGTATCGGCGAATTACAGTTACACGACCTCGGGGACCACGAAAGTAGACCCGCTCCGCACCGACAACCCGGCACTTCTCCGCCAGGCGCCGAATACATGGAACATCAGTCCCACCTACGATCGACGGCGGCTGTCGATCCGCGTCGGTCTCGCCTACAATGGCCCAAACATTTTCCAGTATATGTATCACAACCTTTCGCCCAACCTCACGCCACCGCCAGCTACGATTCCGAACCCACAGCCCGGTGGTGTCAAGGGACCCAACGGTGACAATTATCTCTACGCTCATTTCCAGGTTGACGCGCAGGCCAGCTACTACCTTGGGAAGGGCGTTACTGCGATTGTTTCCGGTCTGAATCTGAACAACGAAGTCTTCGGGTTCTACAACGGCAGCCCGCAGTTTGTGGTGCAGCGCGAATACTACAAACCGACATATTCGTTTGGCTTTCGTTGGGATCTCAGGCACGAATAATAAATTTCCGGCGCCGAGCAGGAAATAAAGCCAAAGAAAAAGCCCTCGCGAACCGCGAGGGCGTAAAAGTAATTGTCGTCCATCCTGCCGAGCTTAACTCCGCCGGACGAGCGTCGCGCCGTCCTACACCGCCATCCTACTCGCGCGCGGACGACGGAACGCCCGACTTGCGGGCCGCCTCCTGCACGTCGTCCAGTTCCTGCTTGGCGTTGTCGAGCGCTTTCTGTTTCTGATCGATCTGTTGCTTATACTGTGCGTCTTCCTTGTCCCAGCTGCCGGAATTGCGCAGGCGGTTGCCGGCATCGGCATAGAACGCGGCGGCACGCAAGCGATACTCGCGCTGTAGCACATCCAGTTCGCGCGAGAGCATGTCTATCTTGTCCTTCTGGGTGGAAATCTTGCCTTTCCACTGGTCATACATCCTCTGCTTGTCTGCGGTAGATGAGCCGGCCTTGTCTTGAGCCTTAGGCGCAGAGTCGGCAGACTTGGCAGCGGGTCCAGCCTGGTCGCCTGCGGGCGGATTAGCTTTAGCATCCGCCTCAGCTTCGCCGTTTACTTTGTCAGCAGACTGATCGCCTGCTTCTTCGCTCGGCTTTCCTACCACGCTGAGGTTGTCATTCTTGGGCAAGTTGTCGTTGTCGTACTGCTTGGTGGTTGTCTGCTTCTTGTCTTTGCGGACCGCGCGAGCGTAATCCCCAAGCGAGTCAGACTGCGCGCCAGCCAGGGTGATGAAAACGGCCGCCAGAGTTAGCGCCGTCAACCAAGTGTAAGTAATGCGCTTCATAGTTGCTCCGTTCCTTCGTGCCCAGCCGTTGAATTACTAAAAGCGGCATGGGCTGTGGTGAAACTAAACTCTCGCGGCCTCGGCTGCCCGTCTTGCTCCACTGAGGAAGCCACCAATCGTACGATCCAAGTGGGCCGATTCGGCGGCGATGTCAGTTGCCAGTTGCCGCGCCAATTCCGGATCGCGGCTCGCGGCCAATTGTTGCGCGTATCCCGAGATGGTGGTAAGCGAGTTACGCAGCTCAAGCGCCATTTCGGCGGACATTTCTCCGCGCAACTCCTGTTGCCGGCGGATTTGCTCGATCTCAGTTTTGTCGTTAATCAGGCATGCCGTGCCCAGCGCGTCGCCGTTTGGCGCGTACACCGAACTTACTACCACGTCCAGCACGCGCTCCTCGCCGCCTGGAGTTACATACTCCGCTTCCAGTCTCTGGTGCGTTGTCTTCTCATGCAAGCTGGCCTCGACTGCCTGCGCCAGGCCGGGCTGCGGGTTGTGAGCCGGCGAAATCACCGTGGCATCACGGAAGATGTCGGTAGTGTTCATTCCGGCCGGCGAGGCGAAACCAAGGATTCGCTTAGCGGCGAAATTGGCTTGCCGGATCAGCCCATTCGGAGTGAAGAACATTACCCCGCAAGATAGATTGGAAAGCACGGCCGCGCTGATGTTCTCTGAGGTCTTGGCCCGTCGCCGCTCTACTTGCTGCAGACTTAGTAACTCATGTTTCTGCTGCTTCAGTTGTTGGATCACTGCGTGATACGTATGAAGCGGGAAATTTTCAGGTGAGGAAGGGTGGTCTAGCGGTGCTCCTGCTTCAGCCAAGCTTCGGCGCATGCGCCTCGTCACCAGTAATCCCAGCATAAAGGCGAAACCGCCGGCGCACAAAACCAGCACCATGCGCAACACAATGGGATTGGTCATCAGTTTCAGAGCAGTCCCCAATACCAACGCAGAAATTGATTGCCAAAGAAGAATGCGAGCATGGCCATGCTCCCTAAAAAGACGCCGAACGGCATCTGATGACGGCGGAGGGCAATGGTGGCTGACTCCCAGGCTCGGCGTCGCGCCTGCGGAACCGATTCATGATGACGCGCAATGCGGCGGCGCGTTCGCTTGACCCACACCGCAAAGACCGTCCAGAGCCCGCACGCGGATCCGGCAATCGAAGCGGTAAACAAAGTGAAGATGGTGAGCTTCATTCCCAGAAATGCGCCAATCATGGCCATCAGCTTCACATCGCCAAAGCCCATGCCTTCGACACCGCGCGCTCGAAGATAAATTGCGCCAGCGCCGTAGATGAAGGATGCGCCAACCACAGCGCCCAGCGCCGAGTCCATCAGCGACAGCAGATGCCAGGAAACGTCAGAACTTACCGGGAGGGAGACCAATCCAGGCAGTAGTTGCGAGGCGACATCATTTACCGGAACCACTAAGCTGAATCCCAATCCCAAAAGCAACCCGGGAAGCGTCATCTTGTCGGGCAGCAGATGCGTTTCGGCGTCAGTGAAGATCAAGCCCAGCAGCAGAAATCCGAGAGCGCAATATTTTTGCATCGCTAGGGTGAAACCAAAATGAGCATAACAAGCCAGGAACAACACCCCTGTGAGCGCTTCCACTAGCAAATACCGCGGCGAGATGCGAGCTTTACAATTGCGGCAACGGCCGCCAAGTAGTAACCAGCTCAGCAAGGGGATATTGTCATAAAAGCGGATGGGCTGTTCGCAATTGGGGCAAGCTGAACCAGGACGCACTACGGACAAACCACGTGGCAAGCGGTAGATGCACACATTCAGGAAGCTGCCGAATGCCAGTCCCAGCGCGAAGATCACAAATGCCAAAACAGGATCCATCGTGCCCTTTACGAAAACACAAGTAGAAAGTCCGCCGATCATAGAGATTATACGGTGCCCTCGACCACTGAACCCAGGTACCAAAGGTACTGTCCATGCGGACGATCGGTTCTAAGTCCTTATCCCATAAGGCATTTGGTTGGGAGGTTGTTGGCAAATGTGGTGCTCGACGACTCGCGTAACCAATTACTTGGGCTCCAAGAAGTCTGTCGCTACCAGAAGAGAACCGACTAAAATGTGTTCTTTCCAAATTTAGCTGGTCTCCTGCGTCCCGAAAGCCGGGGCCGGGAATGCATTGACCATTTGACTACGAATGTTCCGCTGCTCGATCTGAAGGCGCAGTACGCTGCTATCAAGGCTCACGTTGACGCGGCCATCGCGGAGGTGTTCGAGTCCCAGCACTTTATTCTTGGGCCGAAGGTCGAGCAGTGCGAAAAAGCGATCGCCGCGTACTCAGCATGCTCACACGCGATTGGAGTCTCATCGGGCAGCGACGCCTTGCTTGCCTGCCTCATGGCGGAGAATATTGGTCCGGGCGATGAAGTCATCACCACGCCTTACACATTCTTCGCGACTGTGGGCGCGATTTCTCGTCTGGGCGCTGCTGCTGTTTTCGTTGACATTGATCCGGCCACCTACAACCTCGATGCCTCGCAGATTGCGTCGAAGGTCACGGACAAAACGCGTGCCATCATCCCGGTTCACCTGTACGGGCAAATGGCCGACATGGATGCCGTGATGCGGGTAGCCAATGATCGGGGGTTAGTGGTCATTGAAGACGCCGCTCAGGCGATCGGCGCGGAGAATAAGGGGCGTCGCGCTGGTTCGATCGGGCATTACGGGTGTCTGTCTTTCTTTCCCTCAAAGAATCTCGGAGCTGCCGGTGACGCAGGCATGGTCGTCACCAACGATGCTCAGCGTGCGGATAAGCTGCGCTGTCTGCGTGCTCACGGAGCCAAGCCGAAGTACCATCACCGGATCGTTGGAGGCAATTTTCGCCTCGATGCGATTCAAGCGGCAGTAATCTCCGCGAAACTACCGCACCTCGACGACTGGACGGCCGCTCGGCAGCGTAATGCCAAACGCTACGATCGGCTTTTTGCGGAGACTGGCTTGCCCATCGTTCTTCCCACCGCGGTTGCCAATCGCCACATCTTCAATCAATATGTCGTTCGCGTCGCTGCCCGCGATGAATTGCAGGCTTTCCTTCAGAAAAAAGGCGTCGGAACCGAGGTGTACTACCCGGTGCCCATGCATCTGCAGGACTGCTTTGCCTACCTCGGATATAAAGCTGGAGAATTTCCCCACAGTGAGCGAGCAGCGGAAGAATCGCTCGCATTGCCGGTCTACCCGGAACTCACCGACGCCCAAGCACGCTATGTGGTCGGTTGTATCCGTGAGTTTCTCGACGAGAACGCTCCCGCCTTCGTCGGCTCCCGCTCACACGTCGTACCGAAGAAACCCGGGCGCTAATTTATTCCCCGCTTCTTAGACGAATTTGCGGAATCTACAAATATGGATACTACTAATGTACTCAGTATGTTAGAAACATGCTGCAGCCGTTTGCAACCTACATTGCAATAATTATCAGTCTTGACACAGAACAGGTAAGCCGTAGACTGGCACCAGCAGGAAGCTGTTCGAACTTGGTTGTGCGTGTCGGAGGATGTATGCAGTCAGCTAGCCGGTTTGCTGGGTTGCTTTTGTTCGCCGCCCTGCTGGTGGGAGCTCCACTATTGTCCGCTAAAGAGAAACGCGAAAGCAGCCAGGAAGAATGGTGTGAGCAGCACCCTACTAACTGCGTTAAGGCCCCGGACTCGCATGCTGGCCCACTTCTGTTGCTGACGGCGGGAGTCCTGGGAGCAGCAATCTTTGTTCAGCGGCGGCGAAAAGCAGCTTCCTAAATAGTCTCCAGTGATCGCTTCTCGCAACGTTTGCGAGAGTGTCGAAACTAAAGATAGCTTAGGTCCACCCTTCCTGATCAGTCGTCCCGCCCGTCCACATAAGGCAGAAACCAGGGCCTCTCGGAGGCCTCATTTTCCTCAGCTGAGCGGGTCGCCACCAATTGCCGCTGATATTCCCAGGGGATGCTTCTCAGTTTGCTGTCCTCTTCGTACACCAGGATCCTCCAACCGTTGGGTTCGGGCGAGTGATTTTGCGCTCGTCTCAGAGACGCTGCCTGCGACCCTGGTTCGATTACTCCTCGATCTCAGCGCGTCGGGACTGCGGCGATTCCCGTTGTTGGAGCTTTCAAAAGCCGGGCCCGCGAGTTGCGGAACGATGGGCTGAGCCAACGTCATGAATAAGAGTTCAAGACGGCTGGACACCCCCAACTTATCAAACACCCGGAACAGATAATTCTTTATGGTGTGCTGGCTCAAACCGAGGCGATCCGCAATTTCACGATTGGTTAGTCCCTCCGCCAGGCAGCGGACCACTTCCAACTCACGCTTCGAGAGCAGATTCAGACCGTTGGCGTCAACCGCGCGAACGGTTGGGGACGAAGCCAGCGCTTCTACCGCGAACGACACTTGTTGGGTGTTGGCCCAGACTTGGCCCTGGTGTACTGTCCGAACGCACTTACACAGAGTTTCGACTGAATCATGGCGGCTGAAGATTCCTCTTGCACCGGAACGGAAAGCCTGCAAAATCGACTCCCGTTTCGAGGAGTCCAACAACATGATTGCCCGTAGATCGGCACGTGTCGCCCGCAGTTCCCGCAGCACTTCAAAGCCACGAACAGGCTCTTCGTCCAGATTCGAACTGATCACTAACACATCGAAGTGATGCAGGCTGGCAGCTTCAATCAGATCGCGCGAATGAGAAGGTGAGCTGATCACCTCCAAATATCGGTCGCGTCTCAGCGCGTCCGCGAGTAGTTGCGTGTGAATCCGGGTATCGTCCGCGACGAGTACACGAATCGTTTCCTCCCCTGACCCTTCAGCGTACTGCATAACCCCTCCAAGCGGTGCTTCGAGTTGATGCATCCGTAAAGCCAAATACGACCCAGTTCAGAAAGCGATCCGGGGAACAAGTCACCTTGTCCACGGAGAACGGGGAGGGAATTGGTCTACTTTTCGGGGGGAGGCCTTAAGTGCGATCGATACCAAAGAAATCGGACGGCACCGAAGGGAACAACTCGGAGAGTGTACGAAACTAGCACGAAATATGCAACCGGTTAGTTGAAGCGCTTTGCACACTTTACGCGATGTTTACAATTGTGGTCTCAATATGCGAAGCGTGCCCAGCTCAAATCTGCGACCATGCGCGCGGGGCTAGTGGCCGAGCTCGGCCCGCAGGAAATAAATTAGCCTGTAATTTATGTAGAATCATCATGTTATAGCTTATGGGAGGGACGTAACTAACCCGTCTGGTTACTCCCGGTGCAAGCAAGAGCCACACACCATGACGACATTCCGTAGAGTAGCTATTCTCTGGTTACTTTCACTCTGTCCCACAGTAATGCCGGCCCTCCTACGTCTGAGACATCCTTCACCGGGCGTGTGTACCTCTTGCAGCGACTTGCATGTACCCATAGGATGCAACTGTCAACACGGGCACCCGACGACGCATTTCCCCCCTCTTGCCCGGTAATCCAAAATCTTGCAGTTACTCAGGGCCAAAGTCATGCATGGGACTCAGAGGGCGAAGCTGTGAGCAGCGGCAGCGAAGTGTGGCCGGTCGCGTCTCCAGTGCCAGTCGCCAAAGCCGACGGTAATTGGTATGCGCTGCAAACTCGTGCTCGCCACGAGAAGACCATTGCAGAGCGACTTCGCGAACAGGGCGTGACCTCGTTCCTTCCCCTGGTCAGCGAAGTTCATCGCTGGAGTGACCGGCGCAAGACTGTGGAACTGCCATTGTTCAGTTGCTACGTCTTCGTGAAGCTGCTGCCCACTAACGAAGAGCGCTTGCGAGCGTGCCGAATTAGCGGTGTGTTCGGAATTGTGGGCGTGCGCGGAGAGGGCATTCCGATTCCCGACGAACAAATCGAAGCAGTCCGTGCCCTCGTGACCCAGCGACTTCCGTGGTCGGTGCATCCTTTTCTGAAAATTGGCCAGCGAGTACGAATCCGCGGCGGATCGATGGATGGAGTGGAAGGCATTCTGACTGCTCGCAACGGAGATCGGACACTGATCATATCGGTCGACGCTATCCAGAGGTCGCTAGCGGTGCGCATCGAAGGATACGACGTCGAACCCATCTAGGATTTCCAGAAGCGATCTATAAGAGTCTCACCTGCAATTTCCCCGTTCAATCAGCGCTAAAGGAGACCCATTGGCGGATCATTCCGCGGAATCACGAATGCTGGTAGTGAGCCGGGAGCGCTCCGCCCTTCACACGCTTTGGGCGATCGGTGAGGCGAACTGCTGGCAGATGGAGACCGCCACCAGCGGCTGGGAGGCTCTGGACCGCGTGCAGTCCGGAACCGGCCCGGACGTGGTTCTACTCGATCTGGCCCAAGGCGATGCCGACGGATTGCACACTCTACGCTGGCTCCGCAGGGTCCGTCCTGATCTTCCCGTTCTCGTGCTATCGCATGCCGATGACGCTGATCAACGGCTGGAAGCTATTCGCCTGGGCGCGCAAGATTATCTGGTCAGACCGCTCGACGAGCAGCAAGTCGAAATGGCGATCAAAGGCTGTCTCAAAGCGGTCGGCGACAATCCTGAGAATGAGACTGGGACCGACGATATCGAACCAATCGGTGAGGACATGTTCTTTGTCGCGGCCAGCCCCACCATGCGCAAGCTCCGAGCCCAAGCCGAGTTGCTCGCACAGGTCAATGCGCCATTGCTCATCGTCGGCGAGAGCGGAAGCGGTAAACAACTGGCGGCTCGCTTAATTCATAAGCTATCGGTTCGCTCCGGGTTCCGCTTCAACAAACTCAATTGCGCAGCGCTCCCCGCGGATCTTTTGGAGAGCGAGCTGTTTGGACATGAGGGCGCTTTAACCGGGAACGGACGCACCAAACCCAGCAAGTTCGAATTGTGCGAAAAGGGCACCTTGTTTCTGGATAAAATTACGGAAATGCCCTTGGGCCTACAGGCTAAGCTGCTGCATGTCATGCAGGAAGGCTGCTTCGTCAGGCTAGGAGGCGAGAGCCGGGTCGCGATGGATGTCCGCATCCTCGCCTCTACTGATGTCAACATTGAACAGGCAATTGCGGACCGCAAGTTGAGGGAAGACCTGTACTATCGGCTGAGCGCCTTTACCGTTCATGTACCCGCGCTGCGCCAGCGTAGAGACGAAATTCCTTTGCTCCTCGGACACTTCATGAACCAGTTAGCCAGGCGCTATGGCTTGCCGCCACGAAGTTTTTCGCCCGCCGTCCTGGAAGCCTGTCAGGCATATAACTGGCCGGGAAATCTAAGGGAAGTGGAACAGTTTGTGAAGCGCTACCTGGTTGCGGGCGACGAGGGCTCAACCTCAGGTACGCTGGGCCGAAGCGACGATAGCTTGCACCTCGCGCACTCCCGTGAGGATGGCGACGAACCAGCCATCGAGCACACGGAAGTGGAACAGAGCACTTCCGGTTTGAAGTTGCTAGTGCAGAATGTCAAGGGAGAAGCGGAGAGAAACGCTATCAGCACCGCGCTCGAGCAGACTCGTTGGAACCGCAAGGCGGCAGCCCGGTTGCTCAAGGTGAGCTACCGTACCTTGCTGTACAAAATCCAGCAATACCACATGAGTCCTCCTGAATACCTTTCTGCCCCGGTCACGGGCAGCGGGCTACGAGGTAATGGACACTAACGCTGATTGGAATATGATGGCAGGGAGCACTGGCGCGACAAACGAAAGCTGGGACACGCCATGACCACCGAATCCGCAAACCGCTGGAGCCTGGTACCGATCATCCTGCTGGCGATTGTTGTGTTTCCTGGGCGGGCACAAGCCGGAGAAGGCGGCAGTCAGGCTGGCAACAGCGGTGCGGCTGGCCCGGCCACACCGACGGCAGCGAACAAGCCTGGAACGACGGCGCAGGTCAAGCCACACGACGACACCTTTGTGATTGGGCCCGACGACGTCCTGTCCATCAGCGTCTGGAAAGAGCCAGACGTCTCCCGTGTGGTTCCGGTCCGTTCCGATGGGAAGATCTCGTTGCCGTTAGCGGGCGAAGTGCAAGCCGGGGGAACAACTCCACGGCAGCTGGAGAAGGCAATCGCCGCAAAACTGCAGAGTTACATTTCAGAGCCCGAAGTTACGGTGATCGTTCAGCAGATCAACAGCCAGAAATTCAACATTTTGGGATTAGTGGCCAAGCCCGGAGCGTACCCGCTTACCAATGGAGCGACGGTCTTGGACGCGATCGCTCTGGCCGGGGGCTTTCGTGATTTTGCCAAGCAAAAATCAATCTATGTGCTCCGACAGACTCCGGATGGCAGCCAGACACGAATTCCGTTTAACTATAAGGACGTGATCAAGGGTAAGAACGTTGAGCAGAACATAAAGCTCCAGCCTCGCGACACGGTTGTGATTCCGTAAAAATCTGTTGATGCCTACCCATGCTTATCTCTGCATTGCTGTGCTAGCGGCTGCCCCGCTCTGGTCGCAAGTGGCGCCAAGCGCGGAACCGGCCGCGAGTGGCCCCCCGCCCAGCGATGACCAGCGCATGGTCACGCCGGCTCCCGTAGGCGGCGAAGGTTACTCTCTCGCGTTCAGTTCGGAAGAGCGGGGCAACTACTTGCGAGCCGGGTTGACCCTCCTGAGCGCTTATAATGACAACCTCTTCACTGGGACGAACGGCCGTCCGACGAGCGACGTAAGCTACACGATCATGCCCACTATTGCGCTTGATCTTTTTCGGTCGCGGGTAGATGGGAGCCTGTCATATCGTCCGGGCTTCACTTTCTATCAGAAAGAAACTTCCCACAATGAGGCTGACCAGAATTTAGCGCTGAACATGAGGTTCCGTCTGAGTCCGCATGTAAGCCTGAGCTTGCGAGACTCTCTCCAGAAAACTTCCAACATATTCAGTCAATCGATTCTCGGTCCGACGTCGGTTTCTGCTTCCCCGCAGCAGCCAAATGACTCCGTGATTGCGCCTCTGGCCAGCGTACTCAGAAACACGGGAAGCGCACAGATCGAATACCAGTTCAGCGCCAATGCTATGGTCGGAGCCGGCGGAACCTTTTCAAATTTGCACTATCCTAACCCGGCGCAGGTGCCGGGCCTTTCTGATCAGAGTTCGAAAGGGGGATCGGCTTTCTACACTGCGCGCCTCTCCGGAAGGCACTACATCGGTCTGACCTATCAATATCAAATGCTATTGGCGAGTCCCAACCAGATCCAGAACGAAACCCAGACGCACAGCGTTCTCCTTTTTTACACGGTCTATTTGCGGCCCACGCTCTCCATATCGTTCTTTGGCGGTCCTCAGCATTCTGATACCGAACAAAAAGGATTGCCGCCGTCGCGCAGCTGGTCACCCTCCACTGGTGTTAGCGCCGGTTGGCAGGGTAAACGTTCCAGTCTTGCAGTCACGTATTCCCGAACCATCACTGATGGAGGAGGTCTGCCAGGGGCGGTTCACGCGTACACCGCGTCCGCTGCCCTGCGTCAGCAATTCACCCGCAACTGGAGCGCGGGCCTGGGGGCAAGCTATTCGAATAACAAGGTTCTGAACTCTTTGATTTCACCGAATATCGGAGGTCACTCGATCTCGGGAAATGTAACTTTGCAGTATGCCCTCGGGCAACACTTGAGCGTTGGTGTCGGTTATATGCGCTTGCACCAGAGTTACGGCAATATCCCAGCGATCTCCACTACTCCTAATCGAAACCAGGCTTCAGTGTCCCTGAGTTATCAGTTCCGGAGACCATTAGGAAGGTGAGTATGGTCGAAGACTTCGAAGAAAAACCAGCAGAAAGCTTGAACCTGGAGCAGTACTGGGGTTTGGCTCGCCGCCGCTACTGGTATTTCCTGGCGCCTCTCTTTTTAGCATGGTCATTGGTCTGGGGAGCGAGCTGGTTCCTACCGTCGGTTTACAAATCGGCGACCCTGATTCTGGTAGAGCAGCCCACCATGCCGAAGGATTACGTGGTGCCGAATGTCACCGACGACCTGCAAGAACGGGTGCAAAGCATTACCCAACAGATTCTCAGCCGTACACGACTGCTGCACATCATTGATGAGCTGAATCTCTACGCCGATGAGCGCAGCCGGCGTTCACCGGATGAGCTGGTCGAGCGCATGCGCAAAGACATCAGCATCGATCTGGTGCATGATGAAAGGAGAAGCGAAGTGACGGCGTTCGAGGTTTCCTACTTGTCCCGCGATCCGCGCGTCGCTCAGCGGGTGACAAGTGAGCTGACCAACTTGTTCATCAGTGAGAATCTGGAGGTCCGGCAACAGGCGTCTCAAGACACCACCAACTTCCTCGAGAGCCGGCTGGAAGAGGCGAGAAAGACCTTGGCGGAGCAGGAAGAAAAAGTACGGGAATTCAAGGTCCGGCATCCAGGAGACTTGCCCACGCAATTGGGAAGTAATCTCCAGATCCTGAGCGGCCTGCAGAGTCAACTCCAAACCGAAGAGGATGCTCTCAACGCAGCCAAGCAGCAAAATGTCTACTTGCAATCACTGCTGAACCAATATCGTACCGTCCAAAAAACCTCTAAGACGGGCGCGGGAGCGCCGGTGGGACTGCCTGCGATCAACGACGAGCTTGACAAGCTCAAGGCTCAGCTCGCCGATCTCAGCTCCCACTACACCGATCGCCATCCCGATGTGCGCAAGCTCAAGGATCAGATTGCCAGAACGGAAAAGATGAGGGATCAAATCATCGCCGACCTGAAGACAGGTGCCAAGGCCCGGACAGACGATAGTTCCGACACCGCGCCTCAAACCGAAGCCGACATCAGGGACTCATCTCCTATGTTCCAGCTCCAGAGCCAGTTGCGTGCCAACCAAATCGAGATCAACAACCGAGAGCACTCAATCGCAGAGCTGAAAAAGAAAATCGACAGTTACCAGGGGCATCTCAGTCAGGAACCGGTGACCGAGCAACAATTGACCGACCTGAGCCGTGGCTACGAACAGTCCAAGGCCAATTACGATGATCTTTTGAAGAAAAAGAACGCGTCGGAAATGGCCACCAGCATGGAGTTACGTCAACAGGGCGAACATTTTCGAGTGCTTGATCCACCCAGCCTGCCCAGCAAGCCAGCATTTCCTAATCACCTCAAGTTTTGTGAGATAGGCCTGGGCGTCGGCCTCGTGTTAGGCGGCGGGCTTGCCGGTTCCACCGAGTTCCTGGACGATCGGCTGCACAGCGAGAAGGCCTTGAAGGAACTTCTACCTGTGGCCGTCATTTCAGAGCTCCCCTCTTTCACTACGCCCGACGAAGAAAAAACTGAACGGAGAAAACTCTGGGCAATATGGGCGACCGCCGCTCTGGTGCTGGTTACAATTCTGGGTGGATTTGCTTACAGTTTCCTGCGGGGATGACATTCGATCAAAATGTACAAAGCTTTTTACAATTTGAAACGTAACCCTTTCGAGATCACGCCCGACCCTTCGTTCTTGTTTCCTACTAAAAGACACAACGAAGCTCTGGCCGCGCTGTACTACGGGGTTCGCCGCCACAAGGGCTTCGTCGTAATGACCGGAGAAGTGGGGACGGGTAAGACTCTACTGGTTCGCTGTCTGCTGCAGCTGTTAAAGGGCAGCAATGTTGCTTATGCCTACGTCTTCAACAGTCGCCTCTCCCCCCTGGAATTCTTGCAGTATATCGCCGGTGATTTCGGACTGCAGGCATCCGGCAAAGGGAAGAGCGACCTGCTCCTGGACTTGAGCAATTTCCTGATTGCGCGCCATCAGAAGAAGCTCACCACCGTGCTGGTGGTCGACGAAGCTCACCATCTCACCGCCGAGGTGCTGGAGGAAGTTCGCCTTCTGACCAATCTGGAAACCGCGCAGGAGAAACTGCTTCAGATACTGCTGGTGGGACAGCCCGAACTGGACGAAAAATTGGATTCAGTCGAGTTGCGGCAGCTAAAACAGCGAGTCGCATTGCGTTCCCAGTTGGAACCGCTCGATGCGGACGAGACCAAGGGCTATGTGCAGCGCCGCTTGCAGCTAGCCAGCGCGGATTCTCGCGCTGCCGAGATCTTTCCCACCGAGGCCATCGCCCGTGTCTACTTTCATTCCCGCGGCATACCCAGGCTGATCAACACGATTTGCGAAAATACTTTGATCAGTACGTACGCGCGGCACATGCGAACTGTAACTCCTGCCATCATCGATGAAGTGGCCGCTGATTTTCGCCTGGACGTGATGCACCCGAGCCGGAACGAACGCCCCACGAATGGGGATAATCTCGACGTGCAGCAAGCCGTGAAGACGCTGCTTCAATTGCATGAGGCCCTGCAGAGCTTGAAATCTAAGGAAACTGAGTCGCCGGTAGAGGTTGCACCCGGAGCCATCAAACAATGAGCCGTATTTTTGATGCTTTACAGAGGTCAGAGACGGAAAGGATGGGCGTTCTCCCGGAGAATGCACTAACGCTGGCCACGGAACTCTTGCAGTCGGCCGAGCGCGAAGTTGCAAAACCGGACGTAACACCCGCGAACCCTGTCAACCCTGACTTCGGCGATTTTCGGTCGCTCACGATTTCGCCGTCACGAGATTCCCGTTTGATTTGCCTTACCGCCAAAGACAGTTTAGGAGCGGAGAAATTTCGTTTCCTTGGAGTTCGCTTACGACAATTGCAGCAAAGCCGGTCGCTGAAAAAAATCCTGGTCACCAGCACCATCCCAGAAGAAGGCAAGAGCACAATTTCAGGAAATCTGGTGACCACTTTGGCACGCAAGCAAAAACAGAAAATCCTGCTCCTGGAAGGCGATCTGCGCCGGCCATCCCTGTGTCACCAGTTTGGTTTCAGCAAACTGCCTGGCCTCAGCGAGTGGCTGCAGGGGCCTATCGTCCCAATGGCGAACATTTATCATCTCGAAGGTCCGGGATTCTGGTTCCTACCCGCAGGACAACCTCCGGAAAATCCTCTGGAACTGATGCAGGCGGGTCGGCTCTCCGAACTCATGGACCGGTTGACGGCATGGTTCGACTGGATCGTGATCGATTCTCCTCCGGTGCTGCCGCTAGCCGATACCACCGTGTGGACTCGATTGGCGGATGGTATCCTCCTCGTGACTCGCGAAGGCACGACCCAGAAGCGGCAATTGGTCCGGGGCTTGCAAGTGCTGGAACAATCTAAATTACTGGGCGTGGTGCTGAACAGCTCAAAGAACACTGACCACGCGAATTACTATCAGCGCTACGGCCCGGCGACGGTGTCCCCACCAAGCGACGTAAAGCAATCGTAGTTGTTTGCAATCCATCGCAGACTTCCGTAATTAACTTCCCCCTCCCCCAACGCCACGCAAAGTAAGCATGAAACAAATCATCATCAGTTCAATTGTTCCTGCGCTAAACAAAAAGTAGCAGCGGGAAGAGGAGAGGGAGTCGTGACTTTACGACGCTCAGGTAACGGTGTAAGTCTTGGTCCGGTCCGGTCACAAACCGCAACCGGGGCGGATGGCAGCGTTCTGCACGCGGAGGCTTTTCAGCGAATGATTTCGCTCGAGAGGAAACGGACAGAGCGCTCTAGAAAACCATTCGTGCTCATGCTTTTAGATATGGGGAGCTGTCTGCCTTCGGACAAGAACGGAAAGGTTCTAGGCAAAGTTCTTTCCGCACTTTCGCTGGCCACCAGAGAAACCGATGTGACCGGCTGGTACGAGAACAACTCCATTGTCGGCGTCATGTTTACCGAAATTAATATCGACGACCGTGGTTCTATCCTGAGCACCATGATGGCGCGGGTCAGCGAAACCCTACGTAGCAACCTGAGCCTGGAGCAATTCGGCCAGATCAGTATTTCCTTCCACTTGTTCCCGGAGGACTGGGACCACGAAGTCCCAAAAGGTCCCAGCAGCAGCACCACTCTATATCCAGACCTCACGCGCCGGGATGAGTCCAGAAAAGTCTTCCGGGTCGTAAAGCGAGTTATGGACATCGTCGGCAGTTTGATAATGATCATCGGCTTGTCCCCGTTATTCCTGGTCATCGCGGTCGCGATCAAAATGACTTCCGAGGGCCCGGTGCTCTTCCGGCAACGGCGGGTCGGACAACATGGTTCCACGTTCGTGTTTCTGAAATTCCGCTCTATGTACGTGGGCAATGACTCCAAGGTGCACCGCGACTACGTCACCAAGTTGATTGCTGGCCAGGCTGAGCGCAAACCGTCAAACGGCAATGGCAACGGCAACGGCAACGGCAACGGCAACGGGGTCTATAAGCTGACCGATGATCCGAGGATTACAAAAGTGGGGGCCTTCTTGCGGAGAACCAGCCTGGATGAGCTTCCGCAGTTTTTCAATGTTCTCAAAGGCGAGATGTCCCTGGTAGGACCGCGGCCCCCGATTGCCTACGAAGTTGAGGCTTATGACATCTGGCATCGGCGGCGGGTGTTGGAAGCCAAGCCGGGAATTACCGGGCTATGGCAGGTGTATGGGCGCAGCCGCGTCAACTTTGATGATATGGTTCGTCTCGACCTGAGGTATGCCAGGACATGGTCACCCTGGATGGATGTCAAAATCCTGCTGCGCACCCCCGGCGCCATGTTTGGTGAAGGCGCATACTAAGAGATGCCCCTCCTCGGTTTCTAACTGAATTCTTGCAATAGCTGATTCCCTCCCGGCAAGTCTGACGTAGATCACAACCAAAAACTGATGCACAGGCAGGGAGCGGTAAACCTATGGTTAAGTTTGGAGTAATTGGATACGGCTACTGGGGCCCGAACGTGGTCCGGAACCTCGAACATTTGGACGGGTCTCAGGTGGTGGCGGTCTGTGACAAGAGCCCGACCTCACGAAAGCGAATTCAAAAGGCTCATCCGCACGTAAAAGTCGCCTCGGACAGCGCGGATCTATTGTCATCAACCGAGATCGATGCGATTGCTATCGTTACCCCGGTCTGGACCCACTACGAACTCACTAAGGCCGCGCTGGAACAGGGCAAGCACGTGTTCGTCGAGAAACCCTTTACTAGCGATTCCAATCAGGCCGAAGAACTGATCAATCTCGCGGCGAAGAAGAATCTGAAAATCATGGTGGATCACACCTTCCTCTTCACTGGGGCGGTGAAGAAGATCGGCCAACTTCTCGAGGAAGGGACCCTGGGGAAGGTCTACTACTACGATTCCACGCGGGTGAATCTGGGCCTATTCCAACACGACGTGAATGTAATCTGGGACCTTGCCCCACACGACTTGTCCATCATCGACCATCTGATCAAGGAAACTCCGGAGGCAGTCTCCGCAACTGGTCAGACCCATCTCAACGGACATGAGGACGTCGCATTCATTACGGTTTATTTTCCTAACAAGATAATCGCCCACATTAACGTCAACTGGTTGTCCCCGGTGAAGGTCCGCACCACGCTGATCGGAGGAGAGAAGAAGATGCTGGTGTGGAACGATCTGGAAGCCGATGAAAAAATCAAGATCTACGACAAGGGCGTCCATATCACCAGCCGCGAGGGCCTCTACAACCTGTTGGTGAACTACCGCTCGGGCGACATGTGGGCGCCCCAAGTGGAGCAGGTCGAGGCGTTGAGGCAGGAGCTCGCTTACTTTGTTGACTGCCTTTCGAACGATCGAACCCCATTCAACGATGGCGCAGCGGGTCTCCGCGTAGTCAAGCTGCTCGAAGCGGCAAACGCGTCGGTGAAAAAAAGAGGCGCATTGGTATACCTATGATCCCTTTACGAGGGCAGCGGTAAGTTATGGATCCCTACATTTGCATAACACCGGATGTGAAGCTGGGGCGCGATGTAAAGCTCTCCAAATTCATCAATCTCTACGGATGCGAGATTGGCGATGAAACCAAAATTGGAGCGTTTGTCGAGATTCAAAAGAATGCAACCGTGGGCAAACGATGCAAAATTTCAAGCCACACCTTTGTGTGTGAGGGAGTGACCATCGAGGACAACGTCTTCATTGGTCATGGCGTCACTTTCATCAATGATACCTATCCGCGGGCCACTGCCGGCGCAGGCCATTTGCAGACCGAGGCCGACTGGAAGGTAGAGCGAACCGTGGTGAAAAAGGGGGCCTCGATCGGATCTGGAGCTACGATTCTTTCCCATACCAGCATTGGCGAGAATGCCATCGTAGGCGCGGGCAGCGTGGTCACGAAAGACGTTCCCGCCAACAGCATCGTCGCCGGAAATCCCGCTAAGGTTTTGCGTTATATCGAACAGACCCAGGAGGTCGCAGAGTGACACTATCGAGCAGCATTCCTTTTCTTGATTTGATTACTCCACATGTTGAGCTGGAACAGGAACTAATGGGCGTATTTCGCCAGGCCCTTCATACCGCCGGTTTCATCGGCGGACCGATGGTCGAGAATTTCGAGAAGGCCTTTGCCGAGTTCTGCGATACGAAGTACTCGATTGCGGTCAGCAGCGGTACAGACGCGCTTCTATTTGCTCTTACGGCGTCGGGTGTTTCCGATGGAGACGTCGTGGTCACCGTGCCGCATACGTTTATCGCCACCACTGAAGGCATCTCGCAGGCAGGAGCCTTGCCCGAATTCGTGGATATCGACGAACGTACCTACAACATGGACCCTCAGAAATTGCGGGAATACTTGGAAGGGAAGTGCACGAGAGATCAATCGGGCCGGCTTATCAGTAAGAGAAGTGGCCGGCCCGTGACCGCAATTGTCCCGGTCCATCTGTACGGGCAGTGCGCAGACATGGATCCGATTCTCGAGCTCGCGGAGCAATACGGCTTGCTCGTGATTGAGGACGCCTGTCAGGCCCACGGCGCCGAGTACTTTTCCCGAAAGCTGAATCGCTGGCGCAAGGCAGGCACGATGGGTCGCGCCGCAGCATTTAGCTTTTATCCCGGCAAGAATCTTGGAGCGTGCGGTGAGGCGGGAGCTGTCACGACCAACGACCAAGATGTGTCAGCAACCATCAAGATGCTGCGGGATCACGGCCAGTCCAAAAAGTACTACCACGACTTAGAAGGCTACAACGGGCGTCTCGACGCCATCCAGGCCGGCATCCTGCACGTGAAGTTGGCTCATCTCGCGGAGTGGAACGCCCAGCGCCGCGAACGCGCCGCCGAATATAACCGTCTGTTCACTCCAACCAGGAACTCACTAGTTCTGCCTCATGAACCGTCGTGGTCTCGGGCTATCTATCATCTTTACGTCGTGCGCACGCAGGATCGCGAAGGCCTGATGGCACATCTGAAAGCGGTGGGAATTGGCACTGGCATTCACTATCCCATTCCGTTGCATCTTCAGAAGGCCTACGATTCTTTCGGATATGCGCCGGGAGACTTTCCGGTTTGTGAAGCCGCGTCCGCCCAGATCGTGTCGCTGCCCATGTTTCCCCAACTCACAAATGAACAACAAGCCCGAGTGGCGGAGGAAGTTTTCCGCTTTCTGCAGATTGCAGACACCCCTAAACCAGTGGCAGCCGAGCCCATGCCCTTGGCAGTCGCTGAGCACTCTGCGTAGAACAATTTACGTGCGTTGAAGATTTTGTTTTAACCAGTCCTTCCCAAGGGAAATAAATATGAAGATCTCAGTCATCGGCGCTGGCTATGTAGGACTCACCACTGCGGCTTGCCTTGCCCAGATTGGACATGATGTTTTCTGTAGTGAGAGCGATGGCGACAAGTTACACAAGCTCCAAAATGGCATCATGCCTCTATTCGAGCCTCATCTCGAGAGCGTCGTTGCCGACGGCCGGAAATCTGGCCGCCTCAGGTTTGGTTCGACCGAAGAAGCGATCGATTGTGGTCAGGCAATCTTTATCTGCGTAGGAACGCCGCCACTACCGAATGGCGACGCTGATCTCTCCGCCCTCGAGGGAGTAGCCCGAGCCATTGCTAAGCGTGCATCAGGGTATCGCCTGGTGATAGAAAAGAGCACGGTGCCCGTGCAGACGGGTTCGCAGCTCCGTAAACACCTATTGGTGCGCAAGACAAACAGATTGACATTCGATGTCGCGTCCAACCCTGAATTTCTTCGGGAAGGGTCTGCGGTCGAGGACTTCCTGCACCCTGAGCGGATCGTTGTAGGGGTGGAATCCCCTCGGGCCGCGGAATTGCTGCGCGAGATTTATGCACCGATTGTCAGTCAGAGCTTCGCATGTCCTGTGCACTCAGACTGTCCGAAGTTCACAGATCCAGTTTTCTTGATGACCGATACTGAATCGGCCGAGCTGATCAAGCACGCTTCCAATTCTTTCTTAGCCATGAAAATCTCTTTCATCAACATGGTCGCCAACCTGTGTGAGGTCGTGGGAGCAGATGTGACCAAGGTCGCCGAAGGCATGGGACTCGACCCGAGAATAGGGTCTGCGTTTTTGAAGCCAGGCATCGGCTTCGGAGGGTTTTGTTTTCCCAAGGATGTGCAGGCCTTTATCAGAATTGCCGAGAAATCCGGCTGCGACTTCTCTTTGCTGAAAGAAGTGGAGAAGATTAATCAGCGCCGAATCTACGAGTTTGTCGAAAAAATTCGTAAGGAACTGTGGGTGGTCCGGGGAAAGAAGATCGCAGTGTGGGGGCTGGCTTTCAAGCCTAATACTGATGACGTGCGTTTCGCGCCGTCGATTACGCTGATACGCGCGCTGCTCCAGGAGGGGGCTCTGGTGAACGCCTATGATCCAGAAGCAACCGAAAAGGCGTGTGCGGTGCTTCCAAATATCAATTATTGCGCGAATCCGTACCAAGCGGCGCACGGCGCCGATGCCGTTTTGATCGTAACCGAGTGGGAAGAATTCCGTGCCATAGACTGGCATCGTCTCGCGACCGTAGTCGAACGCCAGTTAATAATTGACGGACGAAATGTGTTCGAGCCCACCGAGATCACTCGTCACGGATTTCAGTACATCAGCATAGGACGACCTTCCCGCAGTGCCGACGGCAAAGATGCTAAGGCCGAAGACTCGCTTGCGAGTATCCAAAAGTGATTCAGGAGATCGAAGTATGCAATCGATTTGCGTAGACACTACGCATCCCGAGTTCGCGTCCGGCCCCGGCGCCGCGATGGGTGGCAAACGGCAAAGTGGGTTTGGACCTCAGCTGCAATCGCGCTTCTCAGATCACCGCAGCGCATTCTAAGGGAGATTTTTCATGGCACAATCACCCGTTACGAAGTCGAAAACTAAGGTCGCCGTGGTGGGAGTCGGCTACTGGGGCAAGAACCTGGTTCGGAACTTCTACGATTTGGGTGCGCTCGCTGCCCTCTGTGATGCCGAGAAATCCGTTGAGGCAAACTACACACAAAAGTATGCGCCCATCAGATTCTACCGCGAGTATAGCGCGGTCCTTTCGGATCCTTCCATCACCGCCGTAGCTCTGGCGACGCCTGCCGTAAGTCACTACGAAATGGCCAAGGCCGCCTTGGAGGCCGGCAAAGACGTCCTGGTAGAAAAACCCCTAGCCATCGATGTCAAGCACGGCGAAGACCTGGTCAACCTCGCAGAAGCAAAGGGCAGGATCCTGATGGTTGGCCACATTCTCCGCTACCATCCAGCCATCCTCAAACTGCAGCAACTCATTCACGACGGCGCGCTCGGCAAGATCAACTACCTCTATTCCAATCGGCTCAACATCGGAAAGATCCGCACCGAGGAAAATATCCTGTGGAGTTTCGCACCCCACGATATCTCGGTGATGCTTTCGTTGCTCAATGAAATGCCTGGCCGAGTTTCCTGCCAGGGTGGCGCTTACCTTAATCACGATGTAAGTGATGTGACGTTAAGCCACTTTGATTTTCCCAGCGGCGTTCGAGCGCATATATTCGTGAGCTGGCTGCATCCCTTTAAGGAGCAACGGCTGGTAGTGGTAGGATCGGAAAAGATGGCCGTGTTCGATGACACCGCCGAGCACAAGCTGGTGTTATATCCGCACAGAGTGGAATGGCTGAATCGGGTACCTACCGCCGTCAAAGCCGAAGGTGAAGTCGTTGAGCTGGACGACCGTGAGCCTTTACGGGACGAGTGCCAGCATTTCCTGGACTGTGTCGAGTCGAGAACTTCCCCTGTGAGCAATGGCGCGGAAGGACTCCGGGTCTTGCGGGTGTTGGACGCTTGCCAACGCGCAATCGTAAATGGCACTATCGAGCTCGAACCCGCCTTAGCACCCAGTCAGAGAAAAGAACTGCCCTATTTTGCGCATCAATCCGCTTATGTTGACGAGGGCGCTGAGCTCGGCGCTGGCACCAAGGTATGGCATTTCTCTCACATCATGAAAGGCGCGAAAATTGGAGAGAAATCCATCATCGGTCAAAACGTGAACGTCGATGGTGGTGCCGTCATCGGAAACAACGTCAAAATTCAAAACAACGTCTCGGTCTACACAGGGACGGTGATTGAAGATGACGTCTTTCTCGGACCATCTTGCGTTTTGACCAACGTTACTAATCCCCGCTCACAGGTGAATCGGCACTCGTTGTACGAAGCCACAAAATTGAAGCGAGGATGCACGATTGGCGCCAATGCGACGATTGTGTGCGGTGTCACGGTCGGACGTTACGCGTTTGTGGGAGCTGGCTCAGTGGTGACCAAGAGCGTTCCAGATTTTGCGTTAGTGATCGGAAATCCAGCCCGTCAAGTGGGATGGATGAGCCGGCACGGCCATCGTCTGGATTCGCCCGATTCAAACGGAGTGATGCGGTGCCCGGAGAGCGGATACCGTTACGAGGAAGTGGAGCCCGGCGTCCTGCGTTGCCTCGACCTCAACGAAGAAGCCCCACTGCCAGTCGAGTTAAGCGTCGGCACCAAGTCGTACAGGCAATTGAAGGAGGAAGCGAAGTATGAATGTTCCGCTGCTCGATCTTAAGGCGCAATACGCCACTATCAAGGCTGACGTTGACGCCGCCATCGCGGAGGTTTTCGAGTCCCAGCACTTCATCCTTGGACCGAAAGTCGAGCAGTGCGAAAAAGCCATCGCCGCGTACTCAGCATGCTCGCACGCGATTGGAGTCTCGTCGGGCAGCGACGCCTTGCTGGCCTGCCTCATGGCAGAAAACATCGGTCCGGGCGATGAAGTCATAACCACGCCTTACACGTTTTTTGCCACTGTGGGTGCGATTTCTCGTCTGGGTGCCACTGCAGTTTTCGTTGATATTGACCCGGCGACCTACAACATCGATGCCTCGCAGATTGCGTCGAAGGTCACGGACAAGACGCGTGCCATCATCCCAGTTCACCTGTACGGGCAAATGGCCGACATGGATGCCGTGATGCGCGTAGCCAATGACCGCAACTTGGTGGTCATTGAGGACGCTGCTCAGGCGATCGGCGCCGAATACAAGGGGCGTCGGGCTGGTTCGATCGGGCACTACGGATGTCTTTCCTTCTTCCCCTCGAAGAACCTCGGAGCCGCGGGAGACGCGGGGATGGTCGTCACCAACGATGCTCAGCGTGCCGAAAAGCTACGGTGCCTCCGCGGTCACGGAGCCAAGCCCAAGTATCATCACCGGATCGTGGGAGGTAATTTCCGCCTGGATGCGATTCAAGCGGCGGTGGTTTCCGCCAAATTGCCCCACCTCGACGACTGGACGGCCGCTCGCCAGCGTAATGCCAAACGCTACGACCGGCTTTTTGCCGAGGCCGGTTTGCCCATTGGTCTTCCCACCGTGGCGGCCAATCGCCACATCTTTAATCAATACGTAGTTCGCGTCGCTGCGCGCGACGAGTTGCAGGCTTTTCTCCAGAAAAAAGGCATCGGAACTGAGGTTTACTACCCCGTGCCGATGCATCTGCAGGACTGCTTTGCTTACCTCGGATATAAAGCTGGCGCGTTTCCCGAGAGTGAGCGAGCGGCGAAAGAATCGCTCGCATTGCCGGTTTATCCGGAGCTCACCGAGTCAGAGGCGCAGTATGTCGTGGACTGTGTCTGCGAGTTTCTCTCCAAAGAAACACTCTCATTTGCGGGCGCTCATGGGGCTAGTTCCTAAGGCACAGTCCTCGCTATCAACTAACCTCAAGTGCTGCGATGATAATGCTTCCCACCTACGTTCTGATTACCCCGGCACGCAACGAAGGTCGATTCATCGAGCTGACCATAAAGTCCATGGTGGCGCAAACTATGCGCCCGCTCAAATGGATCATTGTCAGCGACGGTTCGACCGACGGCACGGACGACATTGTGCGCCAGTATGTGGCAAAGTACCCATGGATCGAGTTGGTCAGCATGCCTCAGCGCTCCGAGCGACACTTCACCGGAAAAGTTCACGCCTTTAACGCGGGCCGGGAAAAGATCAAGAATCTGGAGTACGAGGTCATCGCCAGCCTGGATGGTGACATCTCTTTTGACGAAGATTACTTTTCTTTCTTGCTCCAGAAGCTGGCTGAAGACCCATCCCTCGGGTTAGTCGGGACTCCGTTTAAGGAAGGATCGAATCCAACCTACGACTATCGTTTCGCCAGCATCGAGCACGTTTCCGGTGCTTGCCAAGTTTTTCGCCGCCAGTGTTTCGAAGATGTCGGCGGATATATTCCGGTAAAGGGCGGTTGCATCGATGATATTGCAGTCATCACTGCCCGGATGAAGGGATGGAAGACCAAGACATTTACCGACAAAGTCTGTTATCACCATCGGGAAATGGGGACCGCGCAACAGAGCTTGCTCAGGTCGCGGTTTAAGAATGGAGCCAAGGATTATGCGATTGGCAACCATCCCCTCTGGGAGGTGTTCCGAGGGGTGTACCAGATGGGCAATCGGCCTTACTTGCTTGGCGGCCTATTGGTGGTGTTAGGGTACTTCTGGGCAGCGATTCGACGGAGTGAGCGGCCCGTATCCCGGGAACTGGTGAAATTCTACCGGCGCGAGCAGATGCGTAGGCTGAGGCGACTGCTTGGAGGCAAGGCAGTTTCCCAGAAAACAGAATTGCAACATCCACCACATTGTGCCTGAGACCATTCGGCATTTTATTACCGGCTTAATTCTCGTTGGTCTGCCAGTTCTTCCGCGCGTCAATTCCATCCGATGAGCCACGAAACCAAACCAATGCTGGAGCGAGCCAGCTCGGTCGCTGTAGGACCAACGATGACGCGCCCCAGCGGCTATAGCTCATCAGAGCAGGGAAGCGAGACACCGTGCTCAGGCTCGCTCATCGTAAACGCCGACGACTGGGGCAGAGACCGCGAGAACACTGACCGAACTTTGGACTGCATCCGGCAGGGGACGGTTTCGTCAGTGAGCGCGATGCTGTTCATGGAGGATTCCGAACGAGCGGCAGCTATTGCCAGGGAGCGAAACATTGATGCCGGTCTCCATTTGAATTTCACAACTCCGTACTCGGCGCCAGAAACTGCAATGGAGCTCATTGACCACCAGCAGCGGCTTTCACGGTGTCTGCGGCGTCACCGCCGGGGCCTGGTCGTTTTTCATCCGTGGCTTGCCGGTTCATTCAGGTACGTCGTAGCGGCCCAACTCGAGGAATTCCGTCGGCTCTATAGCGTAGAGCCGTCTCGCATTGACGGCCATCACCATGCGCATCTCTGCGCAAACGTGCTTCTGGGAAGGTTATTACCCGCGGGAACGATCGTACGAAGAAACTTTTCATTTCGCTTTGGCGAGAAAAGTTTCGGTAACCGATTGTATCGCACGATCGTAGACCGCATGTTAGCTAGGAGACACCGTCTCACGGATCTTTTCTTCTCCTTACCTCCACTTGAGCCACAACGCCTGCAACGCATCTTCTCGGCCGCTCGGGAGTCGGTTGTCGAACTGGAGACGCATCCCGTGAGTCCGGAGGAATATGAGCTCTTGACCGGAGGGGAGATCTTTCGGTTGGCCGGCGATTTACCAATTGCACGCGGTTTCACACTACCTTTACGCGGGATTGCCACAAGCGAAGGCAATGGAAGAGTACATGGGAATGGGTAGCGCTGGTTCCAGCTTTCCTCGCAGCGCTTCGAAGACCGCAGCCTTGGTTTCAAGTACCGTCGCCGAAACCGCTAATATCAGTGTGTGCATCTGCACTTACAAGCGGCCGCATCTCCTGAGACGTCTGCTGCGCGAACTTAGCGCTCAGGACACAGGTGGGCTTTTCAAGTATTCAATTGTGGTTGCCGACAACGATCACTTACAGTCCGCCAAAGGCCTGGTGTCAGATTTTGCTGCTTTGACGAGTGTTCCTGTCAAGTACTGTGTCGAGCCTCAGCAGAGTATAGCGCTGGCGCGGAATAAAGCCGTCGAAAATGTCGATGGGGACTTCGTCGCATTTATCGACGACGACGAGTTTCCAGGGAAGGATTGGCTGCTGAACTTGCTTAAGACCACCCGCGAATACAAGGCAGATGGTGTGCTGGGGCCGGTGAAGCGCTACTTCGACGAAAAACCGCCAAATTGGATTTCAAAGAGCAAGTTCTATGACAGGCCAACTTATCCCACGGGGTTTGTCCTGGGCTGGAGACAAGGGCGGAGTGGAAACCTATTTCTGAAGAGTGAGATGTTCACCGCCGCCATTCAACCGTTTAATCCTGAGTTCCGCACCGGTGAGGACCAAGACTTTTTGAGAAGGATGATGGAAAACGGACGAGTCTTCGTCTGGTGCAACGAGGCTGTAGTCTTCGAGGTTGTTCCTCCTATTCGGTGGAAACGCACATTCATGTTGAAGAGAGCCTTACTTCGGGGGGCCATGGAGCCTAAAGTCGCGACTTTTGGAGTGCGTGATATTGCGAGGTCAGCCCTCGCTGTCCCCATTTATGTGGTCGCCCTGCCGTTCGCCCTTGTGTTGGGCCAACATCGATTCATGACTCTGCTGGTTAAGCTGTTTGATCACGTGGGAAAACTACTCGCGCTGTTCGGCATTAATCCGGTGACCGAGGAATACGTCACAGACTGAGTTTAGCAACGAGACGCAATCCAGTCTCATATGCGCAGGTTTAAGGGCCCAATTCACCAGGGCCGGACAGCAACCAAGCACCAAGAAGAACCGTTCTAGTTCATGTCAAAGCGAAAGATACGCCAGCTGGCTCCGGGGTACACCTCTGAGGTTGACACCGCCGATGAAAAAAAATGGTGTGAGCTTTTGCAGGAGTTCGATGACGCCAACTTATACCAGACGTGGTCGTACGCTGCGGTAATAAGCGGTAGCCGCAACATCAGCCATCTGATCCTGAAGCGCAACGGTGAGGTTGTCGCCATTGCCCAGGCGAGGATCGCAAAGGTGCCACTGATCAGTCTCGGTGTCGCCTACATTCAGTGGGGACCACTCTGGCGGCGAAGCGGAGCCGAGGTGGATGCGGACATATTTGGTCAAGCTATCCGAGCATTACGCAATGAGTTCGTGTGCAAACGGGGTTTGACCTTGAGATTGTTTCCGCTTGCTTTTGCCGGTGAGTCTTCGCCTCTTTCGAAGATACTGATTGGGGAAGACTTCTCATCCCTCCGCCAGGAGACGAGGGGTCGGACCATACTCATGGATCTGCGTCCTTCGCTTGAAGCCTTGCGTGAAGGCATGCGCCCTCATTGGAGACGTGAGTTGAAAGTAGCGGAGAAGAAGGAACTCGAAGTTATGGAAGGCTCCGATGACGAATCATTCGAGTCATTCATCGGCATTTATAAGGAGATGGTGTGGCGGAAAAACTTCGTCGAGCCCAACGACATTCATCAGTTTCGTTTGATACAAGCGCACCTGCCTGAGCAGTTCAAAATGAAGGTCATGCTGTGCAGGACCGCGGAGGGAGTCTGTTCGGGGCTGATCTGCAGTGCCATCGGAAGTACCGCTCTCTATCTCTTCGGAGCCACGAGCAATGCTGGGATGAAAAGCAGAGGATCCTACCTGCTGCAATGGAGGCTCATCGAACAGCTCAAGCGCGACGGTATTTTGGTGTACGACCTAAACGGGATCAACCCGGCCAAGAACGCCGGCACCTACAAATTCAAAGACGACCTCGCAGGAAAGAATGGCAAGGATGTCCACTCATTGGGACGGTTCGACTCGCATAGCGGTCTCTTGGGCAGAGTGTGTATCGAAGTCGGCAATATGCTGAGGTCGAGTCATAGATCGATGCGGCAGCTTCTCAGATCCGCGCGTGCCGGAAAACTCAGGACCAGTCACACGAGCCAAGATTGCGGTGCAGTGGTATCCGACGTCGGCGGCCGATTGACTCGCGTGCCTACTGCGCCCAAGGTGATCGAAAAAAGGGCCCGATGAGAGCGAGGGCCTTTGGCCGTCGCAGGCGAGAGTACTTGAGGGAGCATAGTGGCGACTAGACGAATAACTGAGATCTGCGGTAAGGAGGTTCGTGTTACTGGGAGACTGCTCCGAATCGCACAACTCGAAGGGGACGGATACGAGTTTCTATCAGACCCGGAGGCGATGATCGATCGCCTTCGGAAATGTGGAGTCGGTATCGATCTGTTTACGTTCCTGCAAAAACTACCCGAAACTTCGCCGAAATATGCATACCCAATGGAGTGGGATAACTTGGCGGCAGTGCCGGTATCCACTTTCGATCATTGGTGGACCCAGCAGATTCGCCCCGAAGCTCGCAATCGGGCCCGGCAAGCAGAGAAAAAGGGGATAGTCATCCGAGAGGTGCCTTTCAGCGACGCACTGGTGAAGGGAATTTGGGAGATCTACAACGAATCGCCCGTTCGACAGGGCCGAAGATTCCCGCATTACGGGAAAAATCTTGAAACAGTGCACAGGGAGGAAGCGACATTCCTAGATAGTAGCTTTTTCATCGGAGCTTTTCTGCGCGACAAGCTAATAGGCTTCGTAAAACTGACCGCCGATGAGACTCGAACCCAGGCAAACCTGATGAACATTCTCTCTACCATCGAACATAGGGATAAAGCACCCACGAACGCTCTCATTGCACAATCGGTCCGAGCTTGTGCGGAGCGGGGTATCTCCTATCTTGTATACCAAAGCTTTTCCTATGGGCATAAGAAGTGGGACGGTATCATGAAGTTCAAGCAAGTCAATGGGTTCCAGCGCGTCGATCTGCCTCGCTACTACGTTCCTTTCACCCATTGGGGCCGAGTTGCTTTCCGCCTGAGGTTGCATCATCGGTTCGTCGACCGTCTGCCCGAATCTGTCGTTGGCAGACTACGCCGATTCCGCAATGATTGGTATGGCCGAAAGTTTCAAGCCGCAAAAGAATCTGTATAGGACAAAAGCATGCCTGGAATCGTTGGGCTGATCACAAAAATGCCGCGCGCGCGGGCAGAGCGGGAGACAGCCCAAATGGTGGAGGCCCTATGTCACGAGTCCTCCTACGTGACGGGTACGTGGGTGGACGAGAAGCTGGGCGTGTATGTGGGGTGGGTGGCACGGCGGAATTCGTTTTCTGACCAGATGCCGATCTGCAATGAAGCGGGAGATACCTCTCTCATCTTTTCGGGCGAAGAATTTCCTGAGTTAGGAGCCGCTCGCCGTCTCAAAGAGCGGGGACACGTGTTCAAAGAAGAGGGACCGTCGTATCTCGTCCACCTCTACGAGGAGAATCCTGCTTTCCTGGTTGGGTTGAACGGGTGGTTCCATGGCCTCTTGACGGACCGGAAGCTGGAAACGACGACACTCTTCAACGATCGTTACGGGATGCACCGGATCTACTATCACCAATCGAAGGAAGCCTTCTATTTTGCCGCAGAAGCAAAGGCGATACTTGCAGTTCGTCCCGAGCTCCGACGAGTCGATCCTCAGGGAATGGGGGAGTTCGTCGCCTGCGGTTGCGTCCTCGAGAATCGGACACTCTTCCAAAGCATAAGCGTGATGCCGCCTGCTTCGGCTTGGGTTTTCCGAGATGCCAGCATTGAGAGAACAGGCCTGTACTTTCAGCCTCGAGACTGGGAGGAACAAGCGCCGCTAGAGCCAGAAGCCTACTATCGGGAGCTCCGCAAAGTCTTTTCGCAGAATCTACCTCGATATTTCAAAGGTCGACAAAGCATTGGGGTGTCGCTGACAGGCGGCCTAGATACCCGAATGATCATGGCCTGGCAGAAGACTCCTCCTGGAACTCTCCCTTGCTACTCCTTCGGAGGCATGTTCCGGGATTGTCAGGACGTTGTTGTAGCGCGGAAGGTAGCCCAGGCTTGCGGGCAGCCCCACGAGGTAATTCCGGTAGGAGGAGAATTCCTCTCACGGTTTTCCCACTATGCGGAGCGTGCGGTGTATCTGACCGATGCATGCACTGCTGTGAATCGTTCTGCCGACTTGTACGTCAACGAACGGGCCCGCGAGATTGCTCCCGTGAGGATGACGGGGAACTACGGTAGCGAGGTTCTCCGTGGCGTACTGGCATTCAAGCCGGGGATGCCCTGTCCAGGGTTATTCCGTCCGGAGTTCCTCTCCAACATTGATGAGGCGGCCGGAACATACTCCGAAACGCTTCGGGCGAATCCCCTCTCATTCGCGGTTTTCCGGCAGGCCCCTTGGCACCACTACGGCCTTCTCGCGTTAGAGCAGACCCAGGTCACCTTGCGGTCTCCGTATCTCGACAACGACTTTGTCCGTACAGTTTTCCGTGCTCCGCGAGTTGCTCTCACCAACAACGACATCTCCCTGAGGTTGATCGCTGACGGCGATGCGGCTCTTCGACGGATTCGAACCGACCGCGGCGCGGGCGGTAACGGGAACCGTCTGTACGGGGCAGCTTTCCAGCGGCTTCTCGAATTCACGGCCAAGGCTGAATATGCCTACGATTATGGTATGCCTCAATGGGTAGCTGGGACCGATCATTTCCTTTCGTCGTTCCATCTTGAACGCTTTTTCCTGGGAAGACACAAGTTTGCCCATTTCCGCGTCTGGTACCGCGATGCTCTCTCTGATTACGTTCGCCAAATGCTGCTGGACTCCCGGACGCTGGGGCGTCCGTATCTCAATCCGACTGCCGTTCAGGCTGTTGTACATGATCATGTTAAGGGTGTGAGGAACTATACGACTGAGATCCACCAGCTGCTCACCCTGGAACTGTTGCACAGAGTGTTCCTCGATCCGAAGTGAACCAGACACCACAGCTGCGAAACTCGAGTTTGTCCCGCCTGTCCTCTGACCTGGTGGGTAGCAGGTCCGTTGACAAGTGCTCCTCGGAGGCGATGGCCTCTGCAGGTGTGGGCATAACTCGCACGACAGCTCCTGAAATCACGCCAGCAGGCGATACCACGCACATCAGCGGCAAGAAGACTGAACGCATCGCAGCTCTTGATTTCACAAAAGGAGCACTTGTATTGGTGATGGTGCTTTATCATTGGCTGAATTACTTCGTTAGTCCTCAAGGGTCGTTTTACAGGTACTTGAGCTTCTTGCCTCCTTCGTTCATCTGCGTTACCGGTTTTTTGATATCGCAGGTGTATCTTTCCAAGTATCGAGCTACAGATCCGCGGCTCCCGCGACGATTAGCTGTCAGAGGCCTGAAGATTTTGGGAATCTTCATCTTGTTGAATGCAGGCATCAGCCTCCTAATTCCTAAGTCCCATAGCGGAAGACATCTCCTCGATAACTTTTCGGTTAACATTTTGGAATCGATTTTCGTCACCGGCAACATGACAAGCGGGCGGCTAGTTGCTTTTTATGTTCTTGTGCCGATCAGTTATTTGCTTCTGCTCTCGGCTTGTTTGCTGATCGTGGGCAGGTATTACAAACATACTTTCCACCTGATGACGATGCTGGGCCTGCTATCCATCCTAATCTTGCATTTAAGCGGCTTCAGGAGCGGTAGTCTGGAGCTTCTTACGATCGGATTGCTGGGTATCAGCATCGGGTGTATTCCGATCAATAAGGTTAACCAAGTCCTGAGGCATCCCCTTGCAGTCGTTCTGGCGTATCTGTGTTACCTAGCGGCAATAACGGTTTGGAATGTACCTTATCCATTGCAGGTGGCCGGAGTGTTGCTTACCCTCATGGTTATTTACATGCTTGGCGTCGTAGGCGGGGACGCCGGCAGAATGCAACGGACGCTCATAACGCTGGGTAAGTACTCGCTCTTTGCGTATATCGGCCAGATTGCCATTCTTCAAATGCTTCGTAGAAGTCTGCAAATGGAGCTGTCGGCTTGGGCCTTGGGTGCATCGTTCCTTGTCGCAACGGCTCTCACGATCATCACCGTAGAGGTCCTTGATCTCGCAAGAGCGAAGGTAGCCGTCGTGAACCGGATGTATGCGGCTGTTTTTTCCTAAGATTCAAGGGTCTGTCGCCGCCCACCGAAACTCAGAGCTCCGTACAGGAAGGTAGCATTGCAGCAACTTGCCGTCCTCGTTTTTGCCGTCGGAATCCTGGGACTCTTTCTGCTCAATCGAGACAGGAGGGCACGGACATCGAAGGCGCTGTGGATTCCGGTAGTGTGGCTGTTGATCGCGGGGTCGCGAAACGTAGGCGAGTGGTCGCAGACTCTTACCTTAGGGAGACCGATAGGTATCGGCAGCAGCGACGCGTACCTAGAGGGAAATCCGGTCGACCGGAACGTGCTGGGGGGACTCATCGCGCTCGGCATAATTGTGCTCTTCCGAAGGCGTCGGCAGGTCGGGGCGCTCCTGCGAAGGAATGCACCGATCCTCCTATATTTTTTTTATTGTGGCGCAAGCATTTTGTGGTCCGACTACCCAGCCGTGGCGTTCAGGCGGTGGCCCCGGGCCTTGGGCGACTTGGTGATGGTTATGGTTGTCCTGACTGACCCTGATCGGTCGGCCGCGCTCAAACGACTTCTCGCACGGACCGGTTTCGTGCTCGTGCCTCTCTCTATTCTACTGATACGGTACTACCCCGAACTAGGGCGGTCATACGGTGCCGATGGCACGCCTTCTTGGGGTGGCGTGACAGGGGGCAAGAATTCACTCGGCATGATCTGTCTGATCTTCGGCCTCGGATCCGCATGGCGCTTCCTAGCTGCGTACCAGGATAAGAATGCCCCGGATCGGAAGCGACTGCTAATCGCTCACGGTGCCCTCCTTGTCATGACGCTATATCTCCTCCGGGAGGCCAATTCTGCTACCTCATTGGCATGTTTTGTCCTGGCGGGTGGCGTAATGGTGTTGACCAGTCAACTTGCACTGGCGCGAAAACCAGCGATCATGCACCTTCTCGTAGTGGGAGTAGTCTCGGTGTCATTGTTCGCGCTGTTTTTCGATAGCGGAGGGAATCTCGTAGGAACATTGGGAAGAAACTCAACGCTCACGGGCCGGACGGACGTCTGGAAGCGGGTCCTGGGAATCGTCCAGAATCCATTGTTTGGGAGTGGTTTTGAGAGTTTCTGGCTCGGAGCGCGGCTCGAATATATGCGGAGGCTCGATGAGGGTTTAAACCAGGCGCACAATGGTTACCTTGAAGTCTATTTGAACCTCGGGGGCATTGGGTTGGCACTGCTTGCCGTCATGATGGTGAGAGGGTACCGAAACATCGTTGTCGGTCTCCGCCGGGATCAGGACGTGAGCCGCTTGATGCTGGCGTATTTCGTCGTCGCGGTGATTTACAACTGTACCGAGTCAGGGTTCAAGATGATGTCCCCTATATGGGTCTTCTTCCTTTTAGCATTAATGGTAGTTGCGAAAGATTCGAGGCGAAGAAACTTCGACGAGAGCGGCTCCTCTGGGCGGGCTCGGATGAGCACAGCTTCCGTCACCTCGGAACCTTGCATGCCGGTGGTCGAAATACAACATGTTTCAGCGAACCGCTTCCGCTGGAGCGACGTGGAGATCACGGAAGCACATCAAAGAAAACCTTAATGGAAAGCCGAAACCTTAGAAGTACGCTGCGGAACTTGACTCCTCGTGCCTTCGCGGGATTGTGGACTCGACTGGAGTCCTCCCCTTTGGGAGAACGCCTGCTGCGCGGTGCCTTCTGGTCCGTGGTAGGAACCTTGATGTCCCGCGCCTTAGGGTTGGCCGCGGCCATTCTGGCGGCCCGAGCGGTCGGCAAAATGGTCTACGGCGAACTAGGCATCATTCAAAGCACAGTCGGAATGCTAGGAACACTGGCTGGGTTCGGAATGAGCACCACAGCTTCGAAATTTGTCGCTGAACTGCGCGGAAAAGATCCGGCCAAGGCAGGAAGGATCATCGCACTGTCCAGTTTGTCATCATGGGCCATGAGTTTGGCGCTGGCGGCTCTAGTACTTTTTCTGGCGCCGTGGTTGTGCCAACATACTCTCGCAGCCCCGCTGTTGACAGGATATCTCCGGATGAGCGTCCCACTTCTTGTTCTGAGCGGAATCAACGGCGCTCAGCTGGGTGTCCTGGTAGGATTTGAGGCCTTCAAAAGCATTGCTAGAGTCAACGCCCTCACGGGACTCCTCAATTTCCCGCTGATCGTAGTCGGCGCATTTCTGTTCGGTTTGACGGGCATCATTTGCGGAATGGTTCTCGCACAGGCATGCGGGTGCCTGCTGAACCTGCGTGCCCTACGCGGTGAGGCGAAGCGTCACGGCGTCGGTATCTCTTATTCGTCCTGTATCGCCGAGTTGCCGATAGTCTGGCGATTCTCCATCCCAGCAGTGCTCACCGAAGTCGTGATTGGCGCAGTCGGCTGGGCCACGGCCACCATGCTCGTCCGCCAGCCAGATGGGTATAGCAAGATGGGAGCATTCAACGCCGCCAACCAGTGGTTCAACGCTGCATTGTGGCTGCCGATGATGCTGGGCGGAGTCAGCTTGCCCATGCTGTCCGAGCGTCTTGGCGCTGATGACAATCCAAGTTCGGTAAAACTCCTCTGGATGTCCGTTAAACTAAATGGGCTGGTCGTTCTCCCTATCGTCGTACTTGGCAGCTTCGCTAGCCCTTTTATCATGATGAGCTATGGCAAGGGCTTCCAAAGCGAGTGGCCGACTTTAGTGGCCGTTTTAATAACCGCGGGCTTGCTCAGCTTGGAATTCCCGGTTGGACAATTTCTCTCGGCATCTAGCCGGATGTGGTTGGGTTTCTCCTCCAACGTTGGATGGGGGGTAGTCTTCTTAGGAGCTAACTCGTTGCTGCTAAGATGGGGTTCTTTTGGTCTTGCGTCCGCTCGTATGCTGGCCTACTTGACGCATGCAATATTCATCTTTGCGTACGTTATCGTCTTTGTAATTTCAAGACACACCACATCCGATGCTCATGGCAAAGGGACCAGGCTTCTTGGAATGGAAACTGATCCTGTTTCGCCAACCCAATCCTGAGCGGAGGCTCGCAAGGAAATAAGGACTAGCTGGCCGCATTTTGGGGCTAAGGTCACGGTCCGGCGTCTGTTGGGCTGGCCCTTAGTCGCTGTCGATTGGGCTTCACTTGGAAACAGACGATGCCAATTCAGATACCGATGCCATTGATTGTTGTTATTTTTGTTGTTGTAGCTCTAGCCGTGGCCAGAGCGATGACGGGGGCAGCGGCCCAAACGCAGGCCTATTTCGCTTTTCAGCGCTCCTGGCACGCGTTCTGGCCGTTCCACCACGGTAGAGGGCTGCCAAGAGTGATAACAGCCCTTTTGAAGCGATTCGTCCCTGTGTGGACAGAAGTGGAGCCCCAAGTAAGAATGCTGCTCGACTCAAACGATCTTATTTCCCGGGTCATCTTGGAGACCGGCGTTTGGGACGAGGCCAGCTGGCTTGCCATTCGGCAGCACCTTGTTGGCGGCGCAACCTTCGTCGATGTCGGGGCACACGAGGGGTACTGCTCGCTCAAGGCCGCACGCGTAGTTGGCCCGAGTGGTCGCGTGATCGCGATCGAGCCAAATCCCGAGATGGTTCGAACCCTGCGAGCCAACATCGGGGCCAGTGGCGCAACTGTCATTACTGTCGAACCGGTTGCTTGTTCGGATTCTGAAACCACTCTCGATTTGTTCGTTGCGGCGCATTCCAATACTGGAAGCAGTTCGCTCTCCAAAACAAATGCATCGTTAGGTGGCTCGGTGAGCACAGCCTATCACGTCCCCGCCCGCCCCCTCGACGTCATCATCAGAGAAGCGGGAGTTTCGCGGGTGGATCTAATTAAAATTGATGTGGAAGGCGCGGAGTTCTCGGTGCTCAAAGGAGCCCAGGAAGCTCTAGCGCTTTACCATCCGGTGCTCCTTGTAGAACTGGACGACCAGCTGCTCAATTCGATGGAAACAACCTCGGCCGCGATCATCGCTTTTCTGCGTTCCTGCGGCTACGCGCTCCGGGGCTCTTATGATCAGGCTAACTTCGAATTCTATCCGGAGGCTGCTAAGGCCAAGTCCGCTTCCTCAGTTGTTATTTGCCGAACGCGAGAGTGATGCGCCGCGTTGACTTGCCAGGGAGCGGCATGTCAGCGCAACGACGGCCTCTAGAATTCGGACGATCCGGTAAGTACAAACGGATGTTGCCAGCGAAGGTAAAGACGGATAAGGGTTGACCGGTCTACGTATCTTCGGCCCAATCCGCCGCTCCAACACATAATGCAATATCGAATCCCAAAGCGGATCATCCAGACTGGTAAGCAGACCGACCAACCTTTGCGTATCCGGGCGATGGTGTCGAACATTAGACTTCTACACCCGGACTATGAATATCTGTTCTTTGATGATCAGGCAGTAGAAACATTTATCGACCGGGAATTCCCAGAGTATCGGGTGGTTTTTGATTCCTTTCCGTTTCCCATCCAGCGATACGATTTCTTTCGGTATCTGGCAATTTATCGGTACGGGGGATTCTATCTTGACTTAGACGTCTTATTGGCTTGCGGGCTTTCCGGTCTCTTGGAGTCTGGCTGCGTTTTCCCATTTGAGGGGCTCACCCTCAGCCATTTCCTGCGCAACCACCATAAGATGGATTGGCAAATTGGGAACTACGCCTTTGGAGCGGCACCCGGGCATCCCTTTCTTGAAGCAATAATCGAGAACTGCGTAAGGGCCCGAAAGGATCCCGGCTGGGTCAAACCCATGATGCGCGGGTTCCCGCCCCTGTCCAGGGCCGAATTCTTTGTTTTGAACACAACTGGCCCGGGATTGGTTTCGCGAACTCTAGCCGAGAACGCGGAGCTGGCCAGAACGGTTACAGTTCTTTTTCCCGACGACGTCTGTGACGTCCGCAACTGGAACCGATTCGGTGATCTAGGCGTTCATCTGATGGAAGGTTCCTGGCGGGCCCAAGGCAGTTTTCTGCGCCGGAGGTTGGCGGTCTATTGGGAGGACAGGAAACTGCAACCGCTCCTGAAGCAGAGCGCTAGACTCGGAAAGACCAGGCACCATGTCCCGAAGGGCGACTCCGGCGTAACCGCGCTGCAACCCATCTCAAGGGACGTTGCGGAGCCTCTGGTATCAATTCTCATCCCTGCGTTCAACGCGCAAGAATGGATCGCCGACACCATCCGATCGGCCATTAAACAAACATGGGCACGAAAGGAGATCATTGTCGTCGACGATGGATCCACCGACCAGACGGCGGCAATTGCTAGGCAGTTTGAAGCGGATGGTGTCCGCGTTGTCACGCAGAAGAATCAAGGTGCTGCCGCCGCCCGGAACACAGCCTTCTCTTTGAGCAACGGAGATTACATCCAGTGGTTGGATGCCGATGACCTTCTCTCCCCTGAAAAGATTGCCCGGCAGGTGGAGGCACTCGGCCAGTGCCGAAGCAAGCGGACACTCCTTTCCGCGGCATGGGGACGGTTCATGTACCGATCCTGGCGAGCAGAGTTCATTCCGACGGCACTCTGGTGTGATTTGTCCCCGACCGACTGGCTGCTTCGCAAGATGGAACAGAACATCTACATGCAGACCGCCACCTGGCTCGCTAGCCGAGAGCTCACCCAGGCTGCGGGTCCTTGGGACACCAAGCTGTTGGGAGACGATGATGGCGAGTACTTCTGTCGCGTCCTTCTCGCCAGCGATGGCGTCCGATTCGTGCGCGAAGCCCGCGTGTACTATCGGACATTCGGGTACGACAGCCTCAGCTATATCGGGCGATCCGACGAAAAGTGCGAAGCCCAATGGCGCTCCATGCAGTTGCACGTCGGTTATCTGCGCTCGCTGGAGGACAGCCCAAGAGTTCGCGCCGCTTGTATCAGGTACCTGCGAAATTGGCTGATCTCCTTCTATCCGGAGAGGTTCGATATTGTTAAGCAGGTGGAACAGATGGCCATGGATCTGGGAGAGCAACTGGGGCCGCCAAGCTTGTCGTGGAAGTACTCCTGGGTCAGGGAGATCTTTGGCTGGAATCTGGCCAAGCGTTTTCAAATATCCCTGCGGAAAACCCGGTGGCAGGGGGAGAAATTCTTGGACAAAACACTCTTTCACATCGAGAAGGGCGACACTCGGACATGAAGCCAAGAAGGTTTGTTGACGGTGTAGCCGGTGAGTCCTGCGATATACCTGATACGGTTGTAAAAGCTGCGATGTTTCGGCAAAGGGGAAATTCAAGTGTATGAGGCTGAGGTAAACAACGGCATCGAGTCGATCGAGACTCTGCCGTTGGATATAAGAAGGCGCTTCGCGGAGTTTCGTAACCGAATCGCAGCACGAACGGTTCTTCCCTGGGGTGAACACTGTACGGAGTGCGTATGGCCCACCTGTTACACCACCTGCGAGCTGTATTCACCACGACCAGACGGCGCGTGCCGCCAATTCGTGGACGGAGTGGTCCGACTCGATCACAAAGAGGGCTTGAATCCCTACGTGGCAAAGATTCGGTTTAAACAGTGGGCAAAACTCTGGACCGTCGGCAATCTCAATCTGCAGCCCTTTTCAAAAGCGGCAAGACAAGAAAAATTCAACATCGCGGTGGGCGCGATCGGTCGCAACGCACCTCTTCCCAGTTCAATCAAGCCACGAGTCCTGCAAAAAATCAATTACCTCAGAAGAGTGTCGGCTGAAAACGCTCATGCGACTCGGGAGTTTCCCGATTGTTTTTTGCTCGAGTGCTTTAATCCCAATCCCCGTACGATCGCTCTAACCTTTACCATGAGACTCAGGGGTCAAAAAGAGGCCAGGCCATTTCAATCTCTGATCAGCGTGACACCAGGCTACACCCGGGCAAAAATAGCATTTTCCGACATATCCCGCGCCATTGACACGGGCCAGCCATTTGAAGTCGAGATCGTACCGAACGATTGTGAGAATACAGTCCTTTATTTTGGGTTGATGGATTTTGTAAAGGAGCGCTCTGAGGATGGATACGGGAGCGAATCTGAGCTGGCAACCAAGCAATTTAAGTGCATCGTGTGGGACCTGGATAACACTCTTTGGGATGGCATTCTTATTGAGGACGGTCTGGAGAAGATCCGGGTCCGGCAAGGAGTGGTGAATGTCATAAAGCAGACGGACCAAAGAGGGATTTTGCATTCCATTGCCAGCAAGAACAACCACGATGACGCCATGAACATTTTGCGCCTCTGCGGCATCGACGATTATTTCCTATACCCACAGATCAAGTGGCAGCCCAAGAGCCAGTCTATTGCGGAGATCGCGCAGCTGCTCAATATCGGGGTGGAATCTATAGCCTTTATTGATGATCAGGAGTTTGAGCGGGAAGAGGTGAAGGCGGCCCTACGACACGTAGCTGTCATCGATTCTGCAGAATACGCAACTATCCCCGATCGACCTGAATGCCGCGTTCCCATAACAGAAGAAGGTAAGAGGCGTCGCCTGTTGTATAGGGAGCAACACCGGAGGCAAGCTGCGCTGGAGTCCTTCAACGGGGATTACGTTGGATTTCTAAGAGAGTGTCATATAGAGGTTGTCATGCGGCCCCTGGACGTCACCAACCTCAAGAGAGTTTACGAACTGGCCCAGCGAACTAATCAGATGAACTTCTCGGGCAACCGCTACCAGGAGGCCGAACTTGCCGAGATCATGACATCCCCGAATCTCGAAACCTACGTAATCGACTGTAATGACCGGTTCGGGCATTACGGCATTGTGGGCTTTGCTGTTGTTGACACTCGGACGCCATGTCTTCTCGATTTGATGTTCAGTTGCCGGGTCCAGGGAAAGCGTGTGGAGCACGCCGTGTTGTCCTTCTTGTTGAAGCGGTTTGTGTCCGGCAAAGGGCATGATTTCTACGCGAACTACCGTAAGACGACTAAGAACGCTCCTTCCGGCAAAGTCTTCGAGGAAGCGAGATTCGAATCCGTAGCGGAGAGCGAAGGGGTTTCGTCTCTTGTATTTCGACGAGGATGCGAAATTCTTGACGATCAGCTCGTCAGCATGACGGTACAAGCGGGAAACTAAGAGATGGCCGACGGGCATTTGTGGGAAAGAATTCGAGGCCGCTATCGGCGGACAAGCAGCCGTCTGTTTTTCAAGCGTCCATTTGCGATCAACACCCAAATCCCGTTTATATCATTTACGTTTGACGATTTTCCGCGATCGGCCTTGCTGACGGGCGGCGCGATTCTGCAACATTTCGGATTGAGAGCTACATATTATGCCTCGTTTGGCCTAATGGGTAAGCAAGCGCCCACTGGCACGATGTTTTGGCGTGAGGATTTGGAGACGCTGTTACAACAGGGGCATGAGCTCGGGTGCCATACCTTTGGACACTGCCACGCCTGGGAAACGAAGCCAAGTGTGTTCGAAGACTCAATTATCGAGAACCGGTTGGTACTCGGCGATCTGTTTCCGGCGGCTTCTTTCAGAACGTTGTCATATCCAATAAGTCAGCCTCGGGCGCGGACAAAACAGAGAGTGGCGCGGCATTTTGCGTGCTGTCGAGGCGGAGGTCAAACTTTCAATGTTGGGACCAGCGACCTCAATTGCCTGCGTGCTCACTTTCTGGAGCAAAGCAGAGACGATCCTCAGGCGATAAGGAATCTGATTGACCAGAATCGGCGGGCTTGCGGATGGCTTATTTTTGCGACTCATGACATATGTGAGATCCCTACTGCTTGGGGATGCACTCCTGATCTCTTTGAAGATATCGTGCAATGCGCCTTGAATTCGGGCGCGCGAATCTTGCCGGTTATTGAAGCGTGGGAAGCCCTTTGCGCCTCGTCCCGGTCACGCTATCTGGGCGATAGGCACAACCGGACTGAACTCGAGAATTGACGGTCTGCGCATCCAGATCCATCGCCTTTTGGGGGCTTTCTCGCCGCATTTCCGGATCCTGTTGTCAGCAGCTAGTGTCCACTCGAAGGGCCATGGCCGAAAGACAGCGCGTCGTGGCCAATCGGTTTGTGCCCATATTTCCTATGTACTTTCGTGTCTTGAGTCCCCTACATCAAGGTGCATAGACTGATCCTCAGTTATCACCTGTCTTGGGATTTGATACGGCGCCTAAAGGCAGGCGCCTGGTTTCCGGACAGAGGACCTGACAAGGATCAGCAGAATGATAAGACTGAAGTTTTCCCCCGTGCTTTTTGCTTTGGTAACCGTTGTCCTTTTCTTCTTGCCTTCCGATGCCACAGCCGCCTGTACTGGCTCCGGTGCGTCATGGAATTGCAATGCCGGAAGCTCCTCCTCCGACGTGCAAAACGCTATCAATTCCACGTCCGACGGCGCAACTATCACGTTTGCGACCGGATCGTACAACTGGAACAGCACCATTAACTTCTCCAATAACACCGGGGTCACGCTGATCTGCGCGACGGCGGGTGGCTGTGCCGTTTCGACCAACACGACAGCTCTAGGAATGACAGGTACACTGTCGGGGAACAACACCCATTTTTACCGAATTTCGGGATTCAACTGGACCGAATCGAATGCCGGCGCGCTCATGATTTGGTTTTACGGAGCGGGAACTTTGAATCAGTTCCGCATTGACCACAACAGCATGAGCGGTCCTTCCGGTTCACAGTTGATCTTCCTCGGAGAAGAGACCACTATTGGACACTTCTATGGAGTCATCGACCACAATACCGTCAATTGCTCCGGGAACTGTATATTTTTCCAATGGATCGGGGCGGTGAACAGTTCCCCACCTCCCGATGAACTAGGGACCGCCAACAATGTCTTCCTAGAAGACAACACCATGACGGTCACTACGATGGACAACGCAGGGGCAGGATGCATGGACGCATGGGGAGGTGATGCCTCCGTCGTTTGGCGGCATAACACGACTACCAACTGTCTAGTTACGACTCACGGCGTAACTCACAACGGAGGCCCAGCCAGCGTAGAACTCTACAATAACCACCTCATTCAGAATTCTGGGTCTGTCGTTCCCGACTGCTACCGTTGCTTTCATCACCAGGGATCGGGGATGTTTGTCGCCTTCGGCAATAGCTTTACGGCATTCAGCGGCAAGAACGCTTCTGCTTTAGACATGGCGCACTACCGGTCCTATGCGAACGGACCCTCCAGCGATGGAAATATGCCCACCTGCAACGGCACGCAAAGCATTGACGGGAACCGATCCCCAAGTACTACTTGGTATGGCTATCCGTGCTGGCGACAGCCGGGACGAGACTCGTTTGGAAAATACAAGCCCATGTATGTCTGGAACAATTCTTGGTCCGACACACGGGCTCAGGTTCCGATGAACTTCGATGACTTTGGCGGCGCTCCGCCGCCGAGCTGCACCACAGGAGCGTCGGGAAATTGCGATTATTTCCAAACCCAGATGAAAGTTGATCGAGAGGGATACAATGCGGTCTCCGCTTCCGCACAAGACTCCTCTAGCTCTCCCTTCAATGGCACAACTGGGATGGGATTTGGCACTTTGGCCAACCGTCCCACTACTTGCACGACCAACACCGAAGGAGGCGCAGGCGTTGGCTACTTCGCCACAGATCAGGGTTCACAAGGTACGCTCTACACCTGCTCCGCCACCAATAACTGGACGACCTACTACGCGCCCTACACATATCCGCATCCGCTGGTGACCGGCGGGGGGGAACAACAACCAGCACCCCCCACAGGCCTACAAGCTACCGTACAATAGCGCGCCGGACAGTCTTTGTGGACACCTGCCCGGTGAGCTGTTCTCTTAGAGCTGAACCGCGAAATTGGCTATGATTTCGTCACGGAAAGAGAGCCGGCCACCGCTAAACATCGGACCCCGTTCACGGAGAGATGAGGGCGGGTAAGGATTGACGAGACACGCGTCCACAACCCCAGCCTCCCCTCGGACACGATCTGTTCGAGGCTGAACCCCGGAACCACAGCCAGGCTGGCTAACGCTAATATACGAACTGCTGTAATGGGTCCAGACCATGACACTCGTGGTGGGCTCCCGCCGTCGCCGAGCATGAAAGAGCTTGAGATTCGGGGCTTTATTTCACTGGTTGCACCTCCCACGATCTGATGGCCCTGATCATTAGAATTGACGTTGATCGGCCTTACGGCAGGCGTCCTGTTGTACGACACATTCTCAGCCGCATGAGTTCGGATCTTTATTTTCCGAAAATCGCCAGATTTGGATTCCTTGCTGAGCTGCAGACGATGCTGAATTGGCTAAACCAAGCGAAGGCACGCGCCTATGTCTTCTTTCGTCGCTGCACGCTTCCGTCTGGGCCAGTGCTCGAACTATTAGAAGCCGGTCGACACGAAATTGGACTGCACCTGGAAAACTCTCGTTCCTTCGACACTTTTCGCGAGGAAATGCGGATTATTGAGGATCACTGCGGAAAGAAGGTGCTTGCCGTATCCAAACATGGTTCCGGTGGTTTGAAGTTTGGATTTCATCACTATGCGCCTTATGAACCAGAGAAATATGTGGAATGGGCCCGGCGCAGCTCTATGCGGCTATTTTTGGGGAATCTCCAGGACCCGACCGTCGAGCCCACGCAATCCGACAATGCATTGTTGGTATTCCCCTCTGCCTTTTGGCTTGAACCGCATTGGAGAGATACTCGAACATTTACCGTAAGTTGGCTACTGGAAACAGCCCGCTACCGGGACACTGTTTTGTTGGTGCATCCCGAAAACGTCCTAGCCGATGGCGGATTAGTCGACGACTTTAAGCGGCTCATTTGCACATTGGAATCGAGAATTGTTTAGTGGCGGTTCCGGCTCATTCTCGAAAAACAATCCTCATGATTGCATATACCTATTATGAGTCGGACCCGCGCGTCATCCGAGAAGCCGAAGCGGCCGTTGATGGAGGATTTGATGTTGACTTCCTGGCATTGCGCAGGCCAGGCTCCCCACCAATCGAGGTTGTTCGCGATGTCAATATAATTCGACTAAATCAAGCTAGGTATCGCGGCGGCGGACGTCTTCGATATGCGAGCGAGTATGTGAAGTTCTTTCTCAGGTGTTTATTCAAAACCACTGTGCTCTTCTTCAGGCGGCGATATCGAGTCATTCATGTCAACAACATGCCAGATTTCCTGGTTTTCACGACCGTAATTCCAAGGCTATTCGGAACCAAAGTTATCCTGGACATTCACGATCCGATGCCAAACACATTTGCGTCGAAATTCAAAGGACGCGAGGAGGGGTTCTTCTATCGAGTACTTCTCTGGCAAGAACGGCTTAGCGCCTGGTATTGCAGTAAAGTCATCACGGTGCACCACCCAGTTAAGGATGGAATCCTGACAAAACATGGTCTAACAGCCGATTCAATCGAAGTCATTGCCAATTTCGCTGACCAAAAGCTTTTTCCCCTGCGAACATCTTTCACCACAGATCATAAAATCCGTTTCGCGTTTCACGGAACCATTCTCGAGCGTTCGGGACTCAGGATGTTAATGAATGCATTGACTCGAGTGAATCATCAGGATCGGGTTTCAGTGAAGATTATCGGCGAGGGTGACTTCAGCGACACGTTGAAAGAAATGATTCAGACGATGCAACTAAGCCACATCGTTGAGTTTGACAACCACAGTTATCCCGCACACTCAATTGCCGAGCACCTCAATGATTGTGACGTCGGTCTTGTGCCACTCGAGATTTCATCGGTTACTAATTATGCCCTGCCGTTGAAGCTGCTCGAGTACATTTCTTTGGGACTTCCGGTACTCAGCGTGCGAAACAGCGCCATCTTGTACTACTTTGGCGAGGACGATTGCATGTTTTTTGACTGGAACGCCCCCCAATCCCTAAGTGCTGCGTTGGATCGGATCGTCGAGAACCCCGAACTCCTCTGCCGCTACCGGAATCGGTCCTTGGTTCTTCGCGACCGATTTTCGTGGGCAGGCGAAAAAACGAAATATGTGGCTTTGCTGCACCAACTTATAAGCGTTAACTAAGGGTAAGAGTAGGAATTATGGACGCCATCGTATCGGATCTCGGAGCAGCGGTATGGAAGAGCGTCGAGGGGGTTGAGCGCTGGGTCGAGAATCATGACTACAGGGCTTACGATCCTGGGGATGGCGACCTTTCCTTCCTTCGTTATTTCACTTTCAACACTCACTTTCTGCGTCGACTCTTAACCGGGGCTGTGCTGCGGGTGCCACTTCACATCAGGCCTTGGATTGGGATTCCTCCTCATAGATCGACCAAGGGGATGGGCTACATGGGCTGGGGGTACGTGAAACTTTACGCTCTGACCGGAAATAATGATTATCGTCGCCGCGCCGAGTTTTGTTTTGATTGGTTGATTGAGAATCGTTCTCCGGGTCATGAACAATATTGCTGGGGCAATCACTTCGCCTTCTCGACCCGAGCGGGCACGATACCTCGTTATATGCCAACGATTGTTTGGAGCAGTTTGATCGGTCTAGCCTTTTTGGAAGCCTATGAAGTGCTGGACAATCCCAAGTATTTGGAGGTGGCCGCGAGTGTAGGAGAATGGGTGAAGAGGCTGCCGCGGGAGCGAACGAGCCGCGGAACATGTCTCAGTTACGTGCCCTTTAAGCAGAGTTCGATTCACAACTCAAATATGCTGGGTGCTGCGCTGCTGGCGCGGATTGCGGTCCACACCAATGATCACCAGGCTCTTGAGTTGGCGAAGGACGCGATCACCTATAGCTGTGCACGGCAAAATGCCGACGGCGCTTGGTTTTATGGAGAGCAGCCAAAATACGACTGGATCGACAATTTTCACACTGGCTACAATCTCGATTGCTTGAAGCGCTATCTTGATAGCACTGGCGATCAGGAGTTTGCCTCGAACCTTCTCCTTGGTTTGCAATATTTCAACCTTCATTTCTTTGAGGCGGATGGACGTCCAAAGTACTACCATGACAAAGCTGGCCCTATCGATATTCAGTGTGCTGCCCAGGCTATCGACACATTGACATTTTTGTCGGCTATCGACCCAGAGTCTCTCGAATTGGCTACGAAGGTTGCCTGGTGGACAATCAGCAACATGCAGGCACCGGATGGTCATTTTTACTATCGAGATCTGGGATGGAAGAAAGTGAAGACACCGATGTTCCATTGGGGACAGGGCACTATGTTCAAGGCCCTAGCACATCTCTTGAGTAAAGTGAATGGCGAAACGCACGCCCCGGCACCACGGGAGTTCAAGAGCGATCTGGAGCGTAAACTCCCGCGCTACCGGTTAGCGCATAACCTGAATGACCCGGTCAAGAAATGAAAACCGATTGTTCGTGTGGGTTAATGAAAGCGGCGGAAGTGTTCAAGGTGAAATATTCGCCTTCCCGGCGAAAGAGGACGGTTCAATTCCGATCCCGCCGCTCCAATTTAGACGTTCCGAGTCGAACCTGTTGATCCAGCGGCAAAACACAGTTGGTTAGAAAAACATCACCCAACACCAACTGGATTTCAATTGCATTTGGAGTGTTTACCAGCCCAGTGAATTAAGTCGTCTGAAGGGCCCGCGTCCAGGGATTGCTGAATCCTCGCCTTTCCTCCGAGTTAGCCATGATCGGCGTGCCAAAGGGTGGCTGTACAATTGAGCTGAAGTCTCCTGCCTCGCTTGCTGGCACACAGGCCGGACGACTGCCTTCGGATGTTGGCAAGTCGCGAGTCATGACTGTTACCGACAGCGCTATCACTTCGGTTCCTAATTATATTCGACCGCTCCAGGACACTCGATGGAATGATCTTGTTGAAAAACACCCGCACGCGACTATTTTTCACACAGCCAAGTGGCTTGAGGCACTTCGCCGGACCTATGACTACGAACCAATTGCGGCGACGACGTCTTCAGCTGGGAGCGAATTGCGAAATGGCCTAGTTCTTTGCAGTGTGAATAGCTGGTTGACAGGTTGCCGCTTGGTCTCCCTCCCATTCTCGGATCATTGCGATCCGCTGGTCGATGATGAGGCGGAACTCCAAGCTCTTTTGTCGACGCTGGGAGAACAGTTACGCGAGGAAAAACTGCGCTATCTTGAAATTCGGTCTCAGCGGGCGCTTATCCCAACTGTCTCTCTTTTTCATTCGACTTATCAACACTGTTTGCATCGAATTGATCTAACGCCCAGCCTTGAAATACTTTTTCGCAATTGTCACAAGAGTTCGACGCAAAGAAAGATTCGTCGCGCGGAGAGAGAGAGGTTGGTTTACGAGGAGGGGCGATCCAAGACACATCTCGACATCTTCTTCCGTCTTCTGTTGCTGACACGAAGGCGCCACCAGCTTCCTCCTCAGCCAAAATCTTGGTTCAAGAACCTGATCGAGTGCTTTGGAGAATCAGTAAAAATCCGAGTTGCACTCAAGGATCGGCAACCGGTGGCATCGATTCTTACCATGCAATACAAAGACACTCTCGTTTACAAGTACGGCTGCTCCGATGAGCAATTCAATGATTTAGGTGGAATGCACCTATTACTGTGGAAATCCATTGAAGAAGCGAAGCAGCAGGGACTGTGTGTGATGGACCTTGGTCGCACGACGAGCGAAAACACAGGATTAATTACATTTAAGGATCGTTGGGGTAGCACGCGTTCCACGTTGAAGTATGTAAGATTCGCGGTTTCAGCAGATTCGAGTGGACATTTCGTTCCTGCCGGTGCCGACTGGAGAGAGCGAGCGGCAAAACGTATATTTTCCCGTTTACCGGACCGCGTTCTTTGTTTAGTTGGCAATGTAATCTACAAACACATAGGCTAAGGGACAGCGGCATGAACTACTTGGGGTATCCTCCTGCTTCCACAGTAACGCCGATTTCCTTTTCAATGTTGAGATTGGAGTACAGGAGCCATGATGAAATTGCTTAAGCGGAAGATCACCAAAGACCAGAGCCGGGACACCGGCATGGCGATGGTTCTTTTGTTTCTGATCCTGTTTGCCTCTCGAAAGCGGGAAGGGTATCTCTTCGTAGCCATTGCGTTGCACATCCTGAACATGACGTGGCCCCAGGTGTATCGGCCGATCGCCGTGATTTGGCTGGGGCTCTCTGATCTGCTGGGGAGCGTCGTCTCGAAGGTTCTGCTGTCAGTGGTGTTTTTCCTGGTGGTCACGCCGATCGCAATTCTGCGCCGGCTTGCTGGCAAGGATTCCTTAAAGCTGCGCGCTTTCAAGGCGAGCCAGGACTCGGCGATGTTGGAGAGGAATCACACTTTTGTCAGCCAGGACTTGGAGAAACCATATTAAAAGTAACAAGGAAGGAGAATAAAGACTATGGATTTCTTAAAAGACTTATGGGGTTTCCTGAAGCAAAGGAAGAAATTCTGGCTGCTGCCCCTCATCATGATTTTGCTGGGGTTTGGCATCCTCATCGTGCTCGCCAGCGGCTCCGCCATTGCGCCATTCATCTACACGCTGTTCTAATCGCTCGCCATCTATCGAATCCGCTCTATTAAGGAAGGAATCGTTATGAAAAGGGCAATCCTCGGCATATCGGCTTACTATCACGATAGCGCCGCGGCCATCCTCGTCGACGGACAGATTGTTGCCGCGGCGCAGGAAGAGCGCTTCACCAGAAAGAAACATGATTCGTCATTCCCGATCCATGCGTGTCGCTACGTACTGCATGAATCGGGGATTGACTACAAAGACCTGGCGGCAGTGGCGTTTTACGACAAGCCGTTCCTCAAATTCGAGCGGCTGCTCGAGACCTATCATGCGTTCGCGCCGAATGGCTTCTTGAGCTTCTTGTCGGCGATGCCTGTTTGGATCAAAGAGAAGCTCTTTATGAGGCGTCTGCTTGGCGAGCAACTCGCAGCACTCGGCGAGGGCTCCGTGCCAATCTACTACCCGGAGCACCATTTGTCTCATGCGGCCAGCGCTTTTTATCCTTCACCGTTTTTAGAAGCGGCAATACTCACGGTCGACGGCGTCGGAGAATGGGCTACGACTATCATTGGAAGCGGTCGCGGGAAAGACATCGAGATACTGCGAGAGTTGCAGTTTCCCCATTCTGTTGGGCTGCTTTATTCCGCCTTTACCTACTACACCGGATTCGCGGTGAATAGCGGTGAGTACAAACTCATGGGCTTGGCACCGTACGGGAATTCAGATTCGCAGCGGACCGCGGACTTTAGAAATAAGATTACAACCGAACTTGTCGATATCCGAAAAGATGGATCGATTGTGCTGAACATGGACTACTTCGAATATGCCACCGGGCTAAAAATGGCCAACGAAGAGAAGTGGGGACAGCTTTTTGGGATCCCGCGCAGAAAACCGGAATCGGACATTTCCCAGGTCTATATGGACATGGCACTAGCCATTCAGCAGGTGACCGAGGACATTGTCCTCCGTCTTGCCTGCACCGCTCGGCAACTGACTGGCAGCAAGTACCTCGTATTGGCGGGTGGCGTCGCGCTGAATTGTGTTGCCAACGGGAAACTTCTAAGAGCTGGAACTTTTGAAGATATTTGGATTCAGCCGGCGGCGGGCGACGCCGGTGGCGCAGTTGGAGCCGCTTACGCGGTCTGGCACATCCACGATGGAAATGAGCGGACGGTCAACGGCCACAGGGATGCAACCCACGGCTCCTATCTAGGACCGGAGTTCTCCGACAACGAGATCCACCGTGCACTGCGAAAATACGAGGCCAAGTCGCGCCACTATGAAGAGTTCGAGAAACTAGCTTCCGACGTTGCGGCCATGCTCTCGGATGGAAGCGTGGTCGGTTGGTTTCAGGGGCGCATGGAATTCGGCCCCCGCGCGCTGGGAGGCCGCAGCATTCTGGGCGATGCCCGGAACCCCGAGATGCAGAAGAAACTGAATCTCAAGATCAAATATCGCGAGGGCTTCCGGCCGTTCGCGCCCTCGGTTCTGGAAGAGGACATCGGGGAGTATTTTGATCTGGACCGGGAATCTCCCTACATGCTTTTGGTGGCGCCGATCCGTGAGGACAGGAAAATCCCTCTTCCCGAGCGGTATCAGGAAAAGCCGCTTTACGAACGCCTGTATTTCCTGCGGTCAGACCTCCCCGCGATCACGCACATCGACTACTCGGCGCGGATCCAGAGCGTGAGCCGGGAAACCAATCCCCGGTACTGGAACTTGATCAATGAGTTCAAAAAGCTGACCGGCTACGGCGTAATCGTGAACACCAGCTTCAATGTTCGCGGTGAGCCCATCGTTTGTACTCCTGACGATGCCTACCGCTGCTTCATGCGGACCGAGATGGATTTTCTAGTAGTGGGGAACTATGTATTGGATAAAAAGGAACAGCCGAGCCTTGCCGAAACCGGTGATTGGCGGACGGAGTTCAAGCTCGATTAACGACAATAACAGTGATGAAGATAAAGAAAGCCTTAATCAATCTCGGCATACTCACAATGTCAGTGGGGATTGGCCTGCTTCTGTGCGAATTCGCCTCGCGGCTGATTCTCAATCCAGCTGACTATCTTGGGGTTGGGATGGTGGCGGACAATGTCCTGGGAGCTGTCGCGTCGCCAAGTGCGAAGGCCGGATTTGACGCATGGGGCTTCCGGAACCGAGAGGTGCCCGAAACCGCGGACATCGTCGCAGTTGGGGACTCTCACACCTACGGGAACACCGCAAGAATGGATGAGTCGTGGCCGTACGTGCTCGAACGCCTGCTAGGCCGACACGTATACAACATGGGCATGGGGGGGTATGGGCCGAACCAGTACTTTTATCTCTCAAATACCAAGGCACTAAGCTTACGGCCTCGGATGATTATTTGGGGGTTGTACATGGGTGACGATTTCGAGAATGCATTCTCGATCACATACGGGCTAGATCATTGGGCATATCTGAGGGAACACGCGGTCGAGAATGTGAATTTCAACATATGGGAAAACCCGACTGTTCCAAGTTGGCACAAAAAGATCAGAGTCTGGTTGTCCCAACACAGCGTCGTTTATCAGTTGCTGTTTCACGCGTCGCTGGGGGGACGTGTTCAAGGTGAAATGCAGATCAGAAACGCCTCGCAACTTTACCCCGACCAGGCCACCTCACTGATTGTTCCTAGAGATAACATCTTAGAAGCCTTCCGCCCAAAAGGTATGCTAAGCAGGCTTGATCAGGAGAGTCCCAACGTCCGCGAGGGCATGCGCATTACGTTCCGACTGTTGGAGGAGATGAACGAGATCTGCCATGAGAACCATGCTCAGTTCCTCGTAGTGGTCATACCAACAAAGGAGATGGTTTTCTCCGACTATCTCGAACATAATTCCAAGCTGCCTCTTTCGGACGTGCTTGACAAGCTCGTGGCCAACGAGCACTTGGCGCGGGAGCGAACGTTCAAGTTTCTGACCGATTCGAGAATTGCTTATGTCGACCCGTTGCCCGTGTTGAAGAGCTCCGTGCAGCACGAACTTTATGCCCGCACTGCAGCCGACATGCACCCGAACAAGAACGGATATCGGGTCATCGCGCAGGCGGTTTTCGAGATTTTGAAGCAAGATCCCAAGCTGGAGTCTTACAAAAAGAGCGATTCAAATAGAGATTCGAAGTGCAATGCTGCTGGACGATGCATGCAGTGAATTATGATCCGGCATTCCAAATTGGTTTGCCCGGATGAAGGGCATGACTTCCGAACGCGACCTGGCGTACCCGAACTTGGGCTTGCTGAAGAGATTCGAGCAGAGAGATCGGACAGGCGTGATATGGCTTTGCTGCGGAGCTTACCCGCTTTCCGGAGCATCACGACGCGACGGCATCCTGGGGGACCATGGCCCTGATCCAGCGACGTTCTGCGGATTTCCGAAGTGCCCACCGGGGCGCGATTGGTGTGAGCATGGAGAACTCCAGCAACCGCGGGGCTTTCGCCATGCTCACAAAGATTCTCTGCATCGGATTTGTTGGTATCTTGCTGGCTGCCGGCTTAGCGCCATTCCACTCTCCAAAGAACCAGGTGAAATGGCTGGAGAAGAGAAACGGACTTCAGTTCAGTCGATACTCCAGCATTCTGAGCGCTGCTGCATTCCACACAACTGCTGCGAACGATACTACCTCAGAGAGCATTGAGCTCTGGTTAGCCCCGACCTCGCTTCGTAGCACGAACACGATTCTTTCTTTCGACGAGTCTGATCACCCAGGAGCTGCATTCTTGCTTCGCCAGTATAAGGATGCCCTAGTTGTACGCCAACCCTACATCGACAATTTCGGCACTTCACGCATTGAGTGGTTGGCAGCCATGAAGGCGGTCCGCGAAGCAAGTCCCACGTTGCTGACTATTACCTTAGGAAAGCAAGGTACTTCCATCTATCTTGACGGCGTTGTAGGCGAGGCGTTTGAAGCGCGAGGAACTTCAACCAATAACCTCACCGGGCGGCTGGTATTGGCAAACTCACCTCAAGCCAATGACAGCTGGGCAGGCCAGATACTGGGGTTGGCGATCTACCATAGCCAATTGACAGCGACTCAGGTGGCGGAACATTATCGGAGCTGGAAAAGAAACCGGCAACCCAGCATCGGTAAAGACGAAGCCCCAGTTGCTCTCTACCTTTTCAACGAGGGCAACGGCAACATTGTCCACAATCAGTTGGACTCCACCACCGGCTTGATTATCCCAGAGCACTATTTTGTTTTGCATCCCCAATTCCTGTCATCGGTGATGAGTGACTATCGTGCGAACTGGCATTACTGGCAGGACATCGCGGTCAATATCGTGGGATTCATTCCGCTGGGATTCTTAGTGGCGACTTATTTCTCCGAAGTGCGTACCATCAAGCATCCGGCGGCAACGACCATCGTCGTGGGACTGCTCATAAGTTTCACCATCGAAAGCCTGCAGTTCTTTCTCCCCACTCGAAGCTGTGGCTCAACAGATCTCATCACCAATACGCTGGGTACAGCGATAGGACTCATGTTCTACCGGTCCTGGATTGCACAAAGCCTGCTGGCCAAAGCCCGTCAATTGAGCATGAGCATGAAAACGAAGCCCGCCTTTCGACACCGGATGCATCGCGCATGAATCAATTGGTCATTGACGCCGGCGGCACCGAGCGACAGTATTGGCGGGATCTTTGGCGCTACCGGGAATTGTTTTACTTCCTCGCGTGGCGCGACCTACTCGTACGCTACAAGCAAACTTTCGTGGGAGTGACCTGGTCGCTCATCCGGCCGCTCCTGACCATGATTGTGCTTACGGTGGTTTTTGGGAAACTGGGCAAAATGCCTTCGGGAGGGGTGCCGTATCCGCTGCTGGTTTTTTGCGGCATGTTGCCCTGGCAGTTTTTTTCAACTGCGATGGCCGAGAGTGGGAACAGCCTCGTAGCCAACTCCAACCTGATTTCCAAAGTCTATTTCCCACGGCTCGTCATCACGGTCAGCAGCGTCATGACAAGTTTTGTGGATTTCCTAATCTCAGCCCTCTTTCTCGTTGTCCTGATGATCTGGTACCGCTACGTACCTCCTGCGTCCGTGTTATTTCTGCCATTTTTTGTGCTGCTGGTGTTTGGTGTCACTCTCGGCGTCGGTTTGTGGATCGCAGCCCTCATGGTCGAGTATCGTGATTTCCGTTTTATTGTGCCGTTCATGGTCCAATTTGGCCTTTATATCTCGCCAGTCGGCTTCCAGAGCAGCGTCGTTCCAGAGCGCTTTCGCCTCCTATACGCGCTCAATCCGATGGTAGGAGTGATAGATGGTTTCCGCTGGTGTCTATTGGGTACACAAAATAGCCCTTACTGACCCGGGTTCGCAGTTGGGGTGATTGAAGTGATCGTCCTGGTTGCGTCGGGTATCTGGTACTTCAGAAAGACTGAGCAAACCTTTGCCGATGTAATATGAGTGGGGCTGGAAACACCTTCCGCGCCCCTGCAATGTCCAATCCTGTCATCAGCATCGAGAATCTGAGCAAACGGTACACCATCGGTCATCAACGGGCCAAGGGTGACGGCATGCGTCACGCCATCGAGGGTGCGATGCGCACGCCACTCGCCTGGTTTCGGTCCAGTCGGCAAAAACGGCTGCGGCAGGTAGATTTCTGGGCGTTGAAGGATGTTTCTCTGCAGATCAAACAGGGTGAAGTGGTCGGCATCGTTGGGCGCAACGGTGCGGGCAAGAGCACCCTGTTGAAAATCCTGAGCCGGATTACCGTCCCCACCGAGGGACGAATCCGCATCGATGGCCGGATTGCTAGCCTCCTCGAGGTCGGCACCGGATTTCATCAGGAACTGACGGGACGGGAGAACATCTTCCTTAATGGTGCCATCCTGGGCATGACCCGCGCCGAGATCATCCGTAAGTTTGACGAGATTGTCGAGTTCTCGGGAATTGAAGAGTTTCTAGACACGCCTGTCAAACGCTACTCCTCAGGCATGTATGTCCGCCTCGCTTTTGCCGTGGCCGCCCACCTTGAGCCCGAAATCCTGATTGTCGACGAGGTACTCGCAGTCGGTGACGCCGCCTTCCAAAAGAAATGCCTTGGAAAGATGTCCAGCTTTGCCCAAAGTGGAAGAACGGTCCTGTTCGTCAGCCACAATATGGAAGCTGTCCGGACCTTATGCCAAAGGGGTGTCTGGTTGAAGGATGGGCGGCTGCATAAAGACGG
>Ga0207130_1025_pt1 | contig 54780 bp, 53 predicted proteins | sample Alteio_BWMinHeat_16_FD_153545 | JGI IMG/M metagenome (GOLD analysis project Ga0207130, IMG submission 153545) | Enriched cells from forest soil in Barre Woods Harvard Forest LTER site, Petersham, Massachusetts, United States -... | ecosystem: Environmental > Terrestrial > Soil > Temperate forest >... | reverse complement strand
CTTTGAGGGGGTGGTATGAAGCATGCGCTTCACGAAGGGCGAGGGAGTTTAAATGAATAGAAAAAGTAGAGGCGAAAGGAGTGCTTTGTGAGAGAGAAGGGCACAGTAAAGTGGTTCAACGGGGCGAAGGGTTACGGTTTCATCCAGCGCTCTACGGGGGAAGATGTTTTTGTCCATTTCTCCGCCATCCAGGAGAACGGCTACCGCACGCTGAACGAGGGCGAAACGGTTGAATTTGATCTGCTGAAAGGGCCGAAAGGCTTCCAGGCAGCCAACGTCGTCCGCGCATAAAAGCCCCGAATCCAACCACTGGCACCCTCTCAGCTTCCCCTGAGGGGGTTTTTATTTGGCTAAGCTACTGTACCTCCAGCGATACCAGGTCACCGTCCGCTTTGCCCCCAGCTTTGTAATTGACTGATACCAGGCGGTTCTTCCAATCACAAGAAAACGCGTCGGCCCCGATCAGCGTAAGGGCCTTGAAATTCTCAGCCCGGAGTCGCAATGTTTTCGCCCCCGCAGCGACGGTCAGAACGGCCGCAGGCGTTTGCGCGCAGTCTACCTTCAGCAGCTTTCCTTTCAGAAATTGCACTTTCCGCTGGTCGGGCAGCGGCTCCGCCGGAGCGGCCGCCGGATGTTCCTGAGCCGAGTCATCTTCTGCTTCGTGATTCTGCGCGGCTGCCGCAGGTTTTGTCTCCGCCACCTGCGGCGCGGCCTCGGGTTGCGGAAGCAGACCATACTTCTTCAAGGTTGGCAGGTCGTTCAAATTTTTCCGCGCGACGCGAGCGATTTCCGGATTCTGGCTGCCTTTGAGGCGTTCGAGCAGCGCCGTCGCGTCGTCCCACTTCTTTCCGGCCATCTCAATCTGCGCCAGGTTCAGCAGATAATTTTCATTACGCGGGCTAAGTTGGATCGCCTGCCGTATCGATCCCATCGCAGAGTTCACTCCGCCGCCTTCCAATCGTGCTATAGCGAGCATGTTGTAGGCTTCAGCAAAATTCGGGTTCCAGTCGAGCACCGCTCGCAAATCCTGGATCATGTTGGAAAGCCCATGAACCTCCTGTCCGCTGGACTGGGCAGCATGATACTTAACCAGCGCCAGGTAGTAGCGCACCCACGGATCTCGCGGATCAAGTTCAGACGCCCTGGTCAGTTCTTCAGTAGCCGGCTCGAATTCTTTCTTCTGCAAGTGGGTCGAGGCCAGCGCACGATGCGCTATTGCATTATCCAGTTTTGGCTGGTTCACGATCGCGTTCAACTCCTTGACAGCCTGCTCACGGTGCTCTGGCAGGCGTACTGCCATTTCCGCCTGCAGCGCCGCCGCCTCGGGAGGAGTAACCGGGACTACGCTGCTTCCGACATCGTCGGAACTGACCGTGGCGGAAAGTTGATACATCTGTCCCCCAGGATCAATCGTATCGCGCAATTTCGCCGCATCTTGCGCCAAAAACAGAGGCGCAAGGGAGTGGAAATAGTCCTTCACCGCCTGTTCAAACTGCGCCACGCTCATGCCGTAGGCTTGCTGGACCGCCTGTTCCACCGGTAGTTTCTGGTTCTGGACCAGGTCGAAATATTTTCCGGTCTCAGGCAGCTTGTTCTTGTTGAGCAGATAGTGCACGACGATCCAGGACTGAGCATAGAACAACGTATGATGGGTGCCTTCCTGGTAGGTGGAAACATCGTGCTTCATGGTGAATAGATCCGGCATGGCGAGCCACACCGGTCCGCCGAGAAGATCAGTTAGCGACCTGGGCGGATTAAGGATTTCACGCTGATTGCCCACCAGGTCCTTTTCCCACGATAACTTTAGCTCGGGATCACCGCCCATACGCGCCTGTTTGTTTTCTAACTCAAGGCTTGAAAAGTATTCCGCAAAGCCTTCATCGAACCACCCCGGCGTGGGCGGATAGTTGTAGTTCAATAACCAGTGGGCAAATTCATGAGAAATCGCGCGCCAGCTTTCGTCCTCGAAGAGATTGAGGACGATATAAGTGCGGTCCTCGCCCGGCAGAAAAAATGAAGGTTTGTTCACGAGTTGGCCCTGACGGATGGGCGCAATTTGCGCAAATTCCTTATCCCCCTTAAGAGCGATGATCTCGAGCGGCTCTGACATATTCACCCGGGTCTTCATCAGAAGCTGAGCAAAAACGGCACGCATCTGCTCAAAGCGCACAATCACTTCGCGGCCTTTCTTCTCGCCTGCGTCGGTAAGCACGGAGAAGTGGCCGGAGTTAAGGCGAATCCACTGCGCCTCCTTTTCTGCCGCATGAGCAGGACCGACAAAAACCGCTACGGCCAGCAAAGCGGCGGTAAAAAGGCGTGGCGGGAGGGCGCAAAAACCTGGCATGGTTGAGCCGGAGTTTCTGAAACGATGCTACCACGGGCGTGAACGAGAGTTTTATCCCTCCGACCGCGAACTCTCTTGCAATTGCTGTGTCGCCCACCGCGCAGCTTCGGCGACTATCACATCCTCATCGGCCGCCAACTTTTCAAGCACAGGCAAGAACCGCTGGTCACGGCTATTACCCATCGCGAGCGCCGCGTTCCTTCTCAGGCCAGCGTGCTTGGTGCGGCGTATTGGAGAGGCACGGAACGTCTCCCGGAACTCCTCGGCCATCATCTCCGCCAGCCATTCGAGCGCCGGATTCACCAGCCCTCCACGAGGTTGGAATTCCACCGCGTTCGTGACCGGAGATTTCCGGTTCCACGGACAAACGTCCTGGCAGATATCACAACCGAAAACGTTTCTGCCAATGCCCGCTCGCATTTCCTCTGCAATCGCGCCGCGCTTCTCGATGGTCAAATAGGAAATGCATTTGTTGGAATCAAGTTGATAAGGCGCGATCAGTGCATGCGTCGGGCAAGCGTCGATGCAGCGGGTGCAGCTTCCACAGCGGTCGGGTGCAGGGATGTCCGGCTCGAGTTCGAGCGAAGTCAAGATCACACCCAGAAACAGCCATGATCCCAACTTTTGGTTCAAGATGCATGTATTCTTCCCGATCCATCCCACGCCCGCATACTTCGCATACACACGTTCGACCAATGGGCCCGTATCGACGTAGCATCGGGTCTGCAGCGCTGGCCTCTCACTTGTCGTGAATGATTGCCGCAAGCGGTCCTCGACCTTGTGCAGCCTTTTCATCACTGCATCGTGATAATCCTGCCGGCCCCACGCATAGCGGGAAATCCATCCCCGCTGCGGATCGCTTACTTGAGTTGAGTACGGCTGCGCCGTGTTGTAGTTGATCGCGCAAACAATCACGCTGCGGGCCCAGGGGACCGCCGATCGAAGGGAAGCGCGCTTCAGACGCCCGGCCTCGTCTTTTGCTTCCATGTATTTCATCTCGCCGGCATAGCCATCAGCGATCCATTTCAGAAAGTGGTCTAGTTCGGAGAAATCTCGCACCGGCGCGATGCCAACCGGGTCAAACCCCGCATCACACGCCGCCTGTTTGGTCAGTTCCGCGATTGGGATACATTGATTCATTCTGAAATGGTTTCGCTCAGGATGACAGACAGGCTGACGAATAGCAGCTACACTCCCAGCTTCTTTACTTCTTCGTTGTAGTATTTACGATACAGGATGTCCCACTCCTGGCTGCCTTCAAGGATGGTGCGCTTCTGATTCTCGATCTTGTGGCGGGCCGCCTGGTCGATTTTCTCTTCCTGATTCAGCAGCTCTTCGAGAATCTTCCGCACTTCCAAGCGGATGGTGTTGCGGTCCTCGACAAAATCCACTTCGTCCATCTCAGCCAGCGCGTCAGTGACTACGTGGGCCACTTTGTTGATTTTATCGCGGCTGACTCTCACAAGACCGCCTTGTATTTGCGCACCAGTTCGCTCTTCACCTTGCGAAACATTTCCTGATAGTTGGCGCCACTCTTGCGCATTTCCTCAGAATAGGCTTCGAGAATGACGCGCACCTCGTCATTGATGCGGTCCTCGAGCGACATTTCATCGAGCATTGCAGAGTGTACTTTGGTCGTGACCGCAGCCGCTGCCTTGGTCTCGATGAATTCACCAGCAATCAGTTTTTTAGCGACTTCGCGGGCCAGATAGCCCACATATTCTTTCGAAAGCAGCATGGTGCGGGTCGGATGTCCGGAGTGAAACAAATAGTTTAGCATGGCGTCCCTCAGCACTCAGCCATCGAGCAGCTGCAGTTCGCACTTTGCGCTTGGTCTCTGGCCAAGCACTGAATGCCAATTACCCGGTGTCAGTCAAACTGAATGCTGAGTGCGAATGATTTCCAGTCCATTCAGGCATACAATGCTGAACGAGCCCTTTACATGTCCTCTGCTCCTGACAATCTGGCTGGTCTCAAGGACGACATGATTGCCTTCATTGAAGGCCACGGCATGCGCCGCTTCCCCGGCTACGTGGATTACGAAGAAGTGCAGAGCGTGATGTGGAAGACCGCAGACAATCCTGATAGTTGGAAAGATTTCGTGGAGCTTGCCAAGGCTGCAGGCGCGCCTTTTCTCACTATGGACGCCTGGCTGCTTCGCCGCGAAGAGCTTGACGAGATGATCGAGCGCATCGGAAGCGCGGAGTTCACCAACGACGAAGATGTGGAAGACGCCCGTTGGTTGCGCACTTACATTGGCAAGACTGGCTTCGTCCAGCTCGGCTTCGCTTACCAGGGCATCATGATGGTCTATGAAGCTTCCACCGAGTGGTATGACCGCTATCAGCGGCTGTTCGAAATGACCGAAGACTTCGGCGGCATTCCTATCGACGGTCCTGATCAGGACGACGAAACCTAATGCACTATGCTCATTTGTGTAGGTGCGGGTGTTCCTGCACATCCGCCTGTGCCTGGTATGAGGTGGGTAGCCAAAACCGCGGATCCTGATCAAGTACAAGCCCTCGCCGAGGGTCTACGTTCCAACCCTTCGGTTCATTCCAATCTTAATGCCCAAACCGCCGCAGCTCTTGCGCGCCTGCTGATCATGCGCTGCATCACCGATGCCGAAGCCGCAGAACGATTTCTTCGTCCCTCCCTCTCCCACTTGCACTCGCCTTATCTGATGACCGGCATGAAGGCCGCCGTCGATCGTCTCGAGGCAGCTATTGAGCGCAAAGAATCCATCCTGATTTATGGCGATTATGACGTCGACGGCACCACCGCGATTGTGATTTTGAAGACCGCGATTGAGCTTTGCACCGGATCCGCGACGGTTACGACATGCGGGATGACGTGATAGAGACCGCGGCGGCCGCCGGCATTCGTCTCATCATCAGCGTTGACATGGGCATTCGCGCTTTTGCTCCGGCGGAAACAGCCCGGCGGCTCGGAGTTGACCTAATCCTTACCGACCACCATCTGCCCGGGGCGAACGGTATTCCGATGGCGCTGGCGGTGGTCAATCCCAATCAGACTGGTTGCGAGTACCCCTGCAAAGCACTGTGCGGCGCCGGTGTGGCTTTCAAACTCGCACAGGGATTGATGGAGCGAAGGCTCGCGTCCGGCGACCGATCACGCCTGTTGATGTCCTTCATGAAGGTGGTGGCGATCGCCACCATCGCCGATGCTGTGCCGCTCACCGGCGAAAACCGGGTGTTCGCCAAGCTTGGATTGGAAGGTCTGCGCTCACCCGTAAATCCGGGACTTAAGGCTCTACTGGAAGTAGCGAAAGCGGGTGGGCGTCCGCTCACTACTGGTGAAATTGGATTTCGCATCGCACCGCGCCTTAACGCTGCCGGCCGCATGGACGTGGCCCGCGATGTCATCGAACTGCTCAGCGTGAAGGATCCTGCTCGCGCTCGCGAAATTGCCAATCGTCTCGACCAACTGAATGCCGATCGCCAGGAAGAAGAGCGTCGAATTCTGGAAGCGATCTACCTGCGCATCGAGGAGGAGCCTGAACTACGAAACGCGTTCTGCATGGTGATCGATGGCGATGGCTGGCACCGCGGCGTGATCGGCATCACCGCCACACGTGTGGTCGAACGCTACGGCCGGCCAACGTTGATCATCTCTCGCAACGGTGATGAAGCGCACGGCTCCGGCCGATCCATTTCGGCATTTCATCTGCTGAATGCGCTCGAATCCTGTGCCGATATGTTCAGCCGATTTGGCGGACACGCGCATGCTGTCGGTTTCAGCCTGCTCACCTCACGCGTGCCAGATTTGCGCGTCCAGTTGGATCACTATGCCCGGGCCCGGCTAACTCTAGCTGATTTCGAACCGGCCCTTAACCTCGATGACGTACTCCCGCTTGATCAAGTTACGCCTGAGTTGTACCAGATTCTGCGGCGGCTGGAACCGTTTGGCGTGGGAAATCCGGAGCCCGTTTTCACCGCCAAAGCCGTGCGCTTGATGGCGCCGCCGCGTGTGCTGAAGGATAAGCACGTGAAGCTGAAGCTCGCTTCCGCCAGGATTGCAAAGGATGGCAATTCAGATTGGCGCAAATCTCTTACCTTCGATGCCCTCGGCTGGCGCATGGCCGAACGCTTCCAACAAGCTCAGCTTCTCGCAGGCGACGCTCTCGACATTGCTTTCACCGTTGGTCAGAACGATCACCCCGAATTCGGCGGCCTGGAACTCTCCCTGCGTGATTTTAAAACTCCTGCGAAAGCCAAGGACGAAAACGAGCGGGCAACTGCCGCCGTGGACCGAGCATGACCTCGCTGAGGACGCCATTCACCACAGATGGTAGTAGCCATCGCGACGTGCTATCTCGACCTCGATTCCAAAAACGTCAGCCAGGCGCTTCGGCTGCAGGACTTCTTCTTTGCGACCATCAGCCACAATCCGGCCCTGCGACATCAGCACAACGCGTTCGATCTCGGGAACGATATCAGACAGCTCATGTGTAACCAGAATGATTCCAATCCCGGAGCTAGCCAGCAGACTCATGGTTTCTTTTAAGCTGTGTCGAGCGAAAACGTCGAGCGAATTCGTAGGCTCATCAAACAACAACGCTCGCGGACGGTGGACCAGCGCCCGTGCGATCAGAACCCGCCTGGACTCTCCGGAAGACATTTCGCAAACCGGCCGCCCTGCCAAATGTGACACCTGCAACTGTGCCAGAGCCGCGTCCGCTAGTTCCTTCTGCTCGGGATCGACGGGATGATGAGGAAAGATGCGGGTGCTGCTGAAGAAGGACAGCACGATGTCCCGACCAACCGTTTCGCCGGTACACGATGACATCAGGTCGTTGGAGACGATCCCCAGCAGCGTGCGTAACTCGAATACATTCCAGCGCTCCTGACCCAAGATTGTTATGCTCGAATGTTCCCGTACAACGGGATAGCACTCACGAGTAATGGTCTTTATGAGAGTGGACTTCCCGCAGCCGTTCGGGCCGAGAATGGCGACATGTTCTTCCGCACCAATTCGAAGGCTAAAATCGTCGAGCACGACCTTATTTCGCCGCATCACGCGGATGTTGTGCAGGTCTAAGAGTGCGGGCGATTTCATCCTCCTGCAAGTTTAGCCCAACCCTGCCAACCGCCGCCTCTGTGCACTGCGACCAGAGAAACCGGGGCCGTAGTTCCGGTAGACTTATCCTCAGATGCCATCCGAAATATCTCGTCTACGCCGTTGGATCGCAATCGCGGCTATCACTCTCACCCTGGCGGTGGCGGGGATCTACTTCTACTCCCAGCAGCGCGTGCAGAATGCCCTTAACCAAGTGCCGGAGAAAATTGGCCTTGATATCCAGCAGACTGCGCATGGTTTTACGATCTCCAAATCCGAACAGGGACGTACCTTGTTCAAGGTTCAAGCCAGCAAGGCGGTGCAGTTCAAGCAAGGCGGCAGGGCCGAGTTGCACGACGTAACGATTACATTATTCGGACGCGACTCAAGCCGCTTTGATCAGATATACGGGGCGACATTCGATTACGACCCGCAATCGGGCGATGTTGTCGGGAAAGGCGAGGTTCAAATCGATCTCCAGTCCAACCCCGAAGGTGTGACCAAGCCCGATCAGTCGCCGCCCAAGGAACTGAAGAACCCCATTCATTTAAAGACCACCGAGCTAGCGTTCAATCAGAAGACGGGGAACGCTTCGACCCGAGAGAAGGTTGACTTCTATATTCCGGGGGCGACCGGATCAGCCGTGGGGGTCGATTATGCCGCCAACACCAGCGTGCTGACACTGCAATCACAAGTGAACATCGTGTTCAGTGGTTCGACAGGGGCGACGGTGACTGCCATCCACGGAACCATCACCAAGGACCCTCACTTGGTGGTGCTAGACCTCCCGCATTTGCAAGCCCACTCGCAACAGTCCGACGCTGACCAGGCCACTCTTTTCCTGCGTCCCGACAACACGGTTGAGCGCCTGCTGGCACTCGGCCACGTTCGTGTGGAGTCAGAAGGCAAGCAGCCAGCACAAGTCCGGTCAGACCAATTAGAGATGCTCATGGGAGAACAGCAGAATACTGTACGCACGGCTATCTTTTCTCACAATGTACAAATGGAAGTCTCCGGAACGCAGCCGATGCAAGGTAGCGCCGGCCGGGCGATTCTGCACTTTGTCGGAAAGAACCAGTTGACGACTGTTCACACCGAAGAAAACGTCAAATTGACCCAGCATCAAAAACCCGCTACGTCATCGGCCACAGCCCAGGACCTGGAGCTTACCGCACCGGTTGTCGATTTTTGGCTCACCCCAGGAAATCTTCTGAAGCGCGCGCAAACTTCCGGCGCGGCGAAGATTACCATCCGGCCTGCGACATCCAGCCCCGGGCAGGAGACTCTGATTACTGCGGGGAAATTCACCGGACGGTTCGATCAATTCGGCCAGCTTTCGTCCGTGCACGGCGCGCCCAACGGTCGCATCGTGAATGAGAACCCAGGGCAGACCGGGCGGGTGAGCACCAGCGACACTCTCGATGCCTCCTTTCGCACCGGCGTAGGAATTGAGTCGATTGTCCAACAGGGACGCGTCTTCTACGTCGACGATGAGCGCAAGGCCTGGTCGGACCGCGCTCGCTACACTCCGGCGGACCAGATGCTGTTCCTCACAGGAGCTCCTCGCGTAATCGATGGCAGCTCGACCACCACCGCGCACACGATGCGTATGAATCGTGCCACTGGCGATGCCTTTGCCGAAGGTGATATCCGGAGCACTTACAGTGAGCTGAAGGAGCAACCGAACGGAGCGCTCCTGGCCTCTTCGTCGCCGATCCACGTCACTTCCCGAAGCATGACAGGCCATCGCAGCTCCGCAGTTGCGGTTTACACCGGCGATGCTCGGCTGTGGCAAGACGCCAATCTCGTCAAGGCGCCTACAATCGAATTCGACCGCGATCATCGATCTATGGTTGCAGAAGGCTCCCCCACGCAACCAGTCTCCACAACCCTGGTTCAGGTTGATAAGAACGGGAAGGTGACCCCAGTTGCGATCACCTCCGCTCAATTGACCTATACGGATAGCGAGCGCAAGGCGCACTTCGACGGAGGAGTGGAAGCAAAGGGATCGGATGCGATTATCACTTCCGTGCAGGCCGACGTTTTCCTCCAACCCAGGGAACAAGGCTCTAACAATCAACCAATTGAAGGGCCCGGCAAGATTGACCACATCATTGCCCGGGAGCACGTAGTTATGACTCAGCCGACGCGGCGGGGGACGGGAGACAATCTGGTTTACACGGCGGCGGACGACAAGTTTGTGCTGACCGGCGGCCCTCCGAGCATTTTTGATGCCGAACGGGGCAGGACCACAGGGGTTTCGTTGACCTTCTTTAGAGGCGATGATAGAGTGCTGGTTGAAGGCAACGATACATCCCCCACCGTTACCCACACACGAGTGGCACGATAAATGCGGACGCTGGCCACCGACGATATCGGCAAATCCTACCGTAGTCGGCGGGTCGTAAACGGTGTAAGCCTTCGCGTAGAACAGGGCGAAGTCGTTGGCTTGCTTGGACCTAACGGGGCCGGCAAGACCACGACGTTTTACGCAATCGTTGGCCTGATACCCCCCGACACAGGCCGAGTGCTAATCGACGACGAAGACATCACTGACTTGCCCATGTATTTGAGGGCGCGGCAGTATGGCATCAGCTATCTCCCTCAGGAAGCCTCCGTATTCCGGAAGCTGAGTGTGGAGGAGAACATTCTTGCGGTTTTGGAGGTGCAGTCCATCTCCTGGCACGAACGCCGGGAGAAGATGGAGAAGCTGATCGATCAATTGGGATTGGAGCACATTCGGCAAAATCGCGGATACGCGTTGTCTGGCGGGGAACGGCGGCGGGTGGAAATTGCCCGGGCCTTGTGCATTAGCCCGACGTTTATTTTACTGGATGAACCATTTTCCGGGATCGACCCCATTGCCGTGCTCGATCTGCAGAAGATCATCAGCGATCTGAAGGCGAGTGGAATCGGAATTTTGGTCACCGATCACAATGTGCGTGAAACGCTGTCGGTCACGGACCGGGCGTACATCATCAATGAAGGAAGGATTTTTCGCCAAGGGACGCCGGAGCAACTAGGCGGCGACCCCGAAGTGCGGCGAGTGTATCTGGGCGAGAGTTTCTCGCTTGTGTAAACGGAACTTAACCACAGAGGCCACAGGGGCACAGAGGCCAAGTTTTGCAGTTTCGCTTGTTTTCCTCTGTGGTCCTCAGTGCCCTCTGTGGTTAAGAAACGGAGCAAGGACGAACGACTAGATTATGGTTTTGTTACAACCCAAGTTGCATTTGAAGGTTTCGCAGAGGCAGATCCTGACTCCTGGCCTGGTGCAGATGGTCAGTGTCCTGGCGCTCAATAAGCTCGAGCTGCGGGACATGATCACGGCCGAAATGGTGGAGAATCCAGTGCTCGAAGAGCTGGAAGACTCGGTTCCTCTGCTGGATGACGCTGCTCGGCGCGAAGAAGATCGCGAACGTACTCCTCCTGAAGAAAACACCATCACCGCAGTCGAGAAGAAAGACCCCTTTGAAGAGATCGATTTCGGCTCTTTCTTCCAGGAATACCTTGATCCGGGTTATCGCAGCCCGGGCGAGATGGAAGAGATAGAACGGCCTTCGTTCGAGAACTTTCTCTCCAAGCCGAGCAATCTTTCTGATCATCTGATATGGCAGCTGGGCGCACTCCCTGTACGCCCTGAAGTACGCGAGGCGGCCGAGGTGGTGATCGGCAATCTGAGCGAGGATGGGTATCTGATCGCGAGCGACGATGAGTTGATGGGAATTGCGCCGCCTGCTCCGCCTGAGGTGGACGCCAATATCGCGGAAAGCGTAGTGAAGGAGGCTGCGGCACTCGGCCTTGAGACGGAGGTGAGTGATCCCGCTGCTGTGCAGGATCATGAGGAGGCCGATCCAGCGCTAGCGCCAGAATGGGATCAAACCGGAGAAGCAAGTTCAGAAATGACGGACAACGCCGCGGCCACTGCCGTCGCGCCAGCTCTGCAAAAGGCTGCAGCCGAGCAAACCGCACCCGCTCCAGCACCAGCGCCTGGCAGCGCTCCTCCCAGGCAGCCAGCGTTCCAGCCCACCTATAACCTCAATGAACTCCATGAGGCAATTGAGCTCGTGCGCCAGATGGATCCGCCAGGGGTGGCTTGCCGAGATCTGCGCGAATGCCTGCTCTATCAATTGCGCCATCACCGACTCCACCTGGCCACCACCAAAAACGGCAATGGTGAAGGCACGGCGCAAGTGCTCGCGGATGCGATCGCCATTGTCGATCAGCACCTGCGCGCCCTGCAAAACAAACAACACAAAGAAATCGGCAAGGCCATTGGCCGTCCGATTGAAGCAATACAGCAAGCTTTGGAATACGTCCGAACCCTCGATCCACGCCCCGGTCTACGCTACAACAAGAGCCAGCCTCGTCTGATTGAGCCTGACGTCGCGTTCGTGAAGCACGGCGACGAGTGGTTGGTGATGATGAACGAAGACGATGTCCCGCAGCTGCGCTTGAATCCAGCGTACAAACGCCTGCTGACCCGTGATAACAACGACAAAGACACCCGAAACTACGTCAAAGAGCGCTACAAGAGTGCCATCCAGCTCATCAAGAATATCGAGCAGCGTAAACAGACCATCACCAAAGTCTGTTATGCCATCGTCACCCGGCAGCAGGACTTCTTGGAAAAAGGCATAGATCATCTGAAACCTATGATGATCAAAGAGGTGGCTGAAGAAATTGGCGTGCATCCTTCTACGGTGAGCCGCGCCGTGTCAAGTAAGTATGCGCACACCCCGCAAGGCGTATTTGAATTGCGCTACTTCTTCAGCGAAAGCGTGAACGGTCCTCAGGGCGGCAATACGTCATTGCTCATCTTGAAGCGTCGCGTAAAGAAGCTCATCGGGGAAGAGGACCCGGCCCGTCCGCTGACTGACGAGCAGATCACCCGCATTCTGCAATCGCAAGGCATCCAGGTGACTCGCCGCACCGTCGCGAAGTACCGGGAGGACATGCGCATCCCCAGCACTCACCAGCGCCGAGTGAAGCAGCAATGAAGAGAAAGGCGAATACAAATGGGAAGGGCACGACTTTAGTCGTGCCGACCAAGCGACTTGCGTCGAGGGGCTTTAGCCACAGAGGAACAAATTTCCAAGTTGTAGTGCCCAGTTCGTGAAAGATAAGTACCCGGAGGGGCGCTCATGAACGTGGAATATACCGGCAGGCAATATGAAGTCACTCCCACCATTCGCAAATCCGTAGAGAACGGCCTTGCAAAAATCCGCAAAATTCTGGGCGATAAATTCGACACCAAAGTGATCCTGGCCGTGGAAAAGCACCGCCACAAGGCCGAGATCACAATCAGCCCGCGCAATGGACCGATTGTGGGACTGGCTCAGGCCGGTGATATGAGTGCGGCCGTGAATGAGGCCCTCGAACATCTAGAGAAGCAGGCGGTCAAGTATAAGACGCGCTGGCGCAGCAAAAAGCGCCATCAACAGAAAAAATGGAACGGCCAAGGTGGACAGGAAAGCCTGCAGACGCTAGTCGGTCTTACACAGGCGACCGCCGTGCACGTGGTGGTGCACAAATTTCCCGCTGTGGCGAAAACCACCGAAGTCCACCTGATCCGCTCCGAGGACGCCGTGGCCATGCGTCCGATGACCTTGGAGGAAGCCATCAAAGAAGCCCACTTCCGCGACCGCGACGTGTTCGTTTTCCGCGATCCCCAAGGCAAGGTGATGGTGCTGCATCGCACGCGAGACGGCAAGATGGAGCTGATCGAAGCGCCCTGAGACCACCATGAGCACTGGCTTCCGCCTTGCTGCTCCTAATTTCCTCGTTGTCGGCGGCCGCGTTTAATCACGGTCCCGGTGCCGCGTGAACACCACTCACAGCTGTTCGCGGCAGCCCTCCTCTGGGCAGGCAAAGCGGACGATGTTGCGTTGGCGGTCAACGCTGGAAATGAACATCGGACGGCCGTGTTTTTCGCATCGCCGCTGATTGGTCGAGACTAGAGGTGGCGCATCCTTGATGGGTGTCACGTATCCCAGCGATTCGCTAAAGCAGCGGTGGCAAAATTTGTCGGTGCAGCGAAAGTATTCGATAGAGTAGTTGAAGTTGTGGGGCGCGATCGAGAACTCCATGGTGCGATAGTGTTGGTCGCACAGAGGTAGGATGTCGATCCGCATCGCCCGAGTCTAGCAAATCTACAACTTCAGACTGACATGACTCGCGCCTTTTCCGCTTGGGCAGCGGCCAGTGCATCGATCGCTGGAACCGAGACGGGCACGGTCAAGGTGCGTTCGGGCGGCATGGTGCCGGTATGGACCGCCTTGACGAGCATCTCCAGTGCCTGATCGGTGTTGGGCGGCGCGAAGACAGTCGCAGCCAACAGACCTCTCTTCACCCATGTTTGCCCAGTCTTGGGCAAGCCGTCGCAGCCGGTAAAGGGCAAACTGAGCCATCGATCCCGCGCCGGTCCGTTTGGCAACTCCTGGAACGCTTTTCTCGCGCCCAGAGCCATGCCGTCATCTTGGGCGGCAATGACATCGATGCGATATTGATGTGAAGTGGAGAGGCGCAGCCATGAACTCACCGCTCGATGGGAGCCGGCCTCCGTCCAATTTGCCCGCATGACTTTTACTTGCACGTCGACCGGTTTGGTCTCGTACATGCCGGCGGCCCGCTGTTTGGCCGCCAGGCTTTCCGAGGGTCCCTGGATGTACAAAACCGAACCTCCCTTGGGCATGAGGGCAGCAAACTGGCGGCCCTGGATGCGTCCGATCTCCTCATGGTCGGACGTGACAGCAAAGATTGGAACACGGTACACCTTGCGCAGCTCGGCGATGTATTCGACATCTCGATTCAGCACTACCCATCCCATTCCGGCAGCTGCCGCTGCGCGAGCCGCCTGGGGCAGGGCAGGTCCACCGACAGGCTCGAAGATGATGGCGTCAGGATGCGCTTGCGAGCGCGACTGAATCACTTTGAGAATCTGCTGACTCTGGGTGATGGAATCGTTGTCGGCCTGGACGATCTGAACGTCTACATTCAGCCGGCGCGCTGCTTCCACAGCGGCGGAAGCCTGCTCGATCTGATAGTCGTTATCGTTGTTGGTCAGCGAGACTAAGAAATTCAGCTTTTTCATGACGGTGGGAGTATGGATGCCGGTACCCAAATAATACCTTGACGTTTCGAGCCGACACAGTGACTACAGTAACCAAACGTATCTCAAGCAGGCACCCGAGGGGAGGTTCGAGGAGTGCTAAAATGCGCCGCTCAGGAGAAGGACCGTTATGCGGAATAACGTTGTTGTGCTCATGATGCTTGTTTTCTGCACGACTCTTGCCTGGCCTCAAGCCAAGTTCTCGGTACACTGGGAGGAGTTGACTGCGGCCGATTTCCGCAGCGCGATCGAACAGTCAAAGGGTACTTGCCTGCTGCCTTTCGGCATCCTGGAGAAACATGGAGCGCACCTTCCGCTCGGCACCGATCTGCTGGATGTTCGTTATGCTGCCTTGCACGCGGCAGAACAAGAATACGCAATCGTTTTTCCCGAGTATTACTTTGGCCAGATTTTTGAGGCGCGGCACCAACCTGGCACCATCGCCTATAGCACGCACCTGCAGTTGGAGCTCTTACAAGAGACCACGGACGAAATGGCACGGAACGACTGCAAGAAAGTCATCATTGTCAACGGCCACGGCGGAAATGAGAATCTGCTGCCGTTCTTTGCGCAGACGCAATTGGAAAAGCCACACGACTATGTGGTTTACGTTCTTGGTTTAGTCGAACCCCCAGCTGGTGGTCCGCCGAAGAAGACTTCGGTCGACATGCATGGGGGAGAGTCCGAAACTTCCAAGATGTTGATTGCGAGGCCAGACCTGGTGCACGTGGATCGGGCGCATAGCGAATCCGGCGCCGACCAGTCTCGACTCAAGCTGCCGGACACGCTGTACACCGCTATCTGGTGGTACGCCCGGTTTCCCAATCACTATTCTGGCGACGGCTCAGCCGCCACTCGTGAGCGCGGTGAATTTGAGATGACCAACTGGCAAGCCGCGATCGTGAATGCTATCCGTGCCGTCAAAGCGGACCAGACCAGCCTGCAACTGCAGAATGAGTTTTTCGAGAAGGCGAAGCATCCGCTCCAGACGCGGCCTTAGCCGGGCATTTCGCCCGGATTGGAGAATCTTTTTGCGTTGCGGCGAATGCTACAATTCGGCTTTTCATGTCCTCCACGTTACCAATCGCTGCCGGGCAGCCAACACTGACCAGCCAATCAGCGCAGCCATCGGGCAGATTGATGGCGCTCGACGTGTTCCGCGGCGCCACCATTGCTGGAATGATTCTAGTCAACAATCCTGGCGATGAGCAGACCGCCTATTGGCCACTCAAGCATGCAAACTGGAACGGATGGACGCCGACCGACCTGGTCTTCCCTTTCTTTTTATTTATCGTTGGCGTCTCTCTGGCGTTTTCGTTTTCCTCGCGCCTGAGGCGCGGTGAGACCCGTGCACAGCTCTTGTCGCATGTGCTTCGACGGGGCCTGATTCTGTTCGCACTAGGAGTATTTCTGAACGGTTTTCCTGATCAATATCATCCGGGCACGTGGCGCTTTTACGGTGTGTTGCAAAGGATCGCGATTTGTTATGTCGTCTCGGCGATTCTGGTGTTGTGGTCTGACCGGCGCGGCTGGATCGTCACCATCGTTACTTGCCTGGTGGGCTACTGGCTTCTGATGCGCTTTGTTCCCGTGCCCGGGTTTGGCGTGCCCACGCATGACATTCCTTTGCTTGACCCCGATCGCAACCTGGCAGCCTGGCTCGACCGCACAATTCCATTTGGGCATTTATACGAAGGCACACGTGATCCGGAAGGTGTACTAAGCACCATACCGGCGATTGCGACCAGCTTGCTCGGAGTACTCACAGGGGAATGGCTACGCTCAGAGCGCAGCGCAAGGACTAAGGCGGTGGGTCTGGCCGTGTTTGGAGCGGCCGGATTGGCGGTTGGAAAATTCTTCGACATCTGGTTTCCCATCAATAAGAAGTTGTGGACCAGTTCTTTCGTGATCTTCACCGCCGGAATGGCGCTGGTTTGTCTCGCGGTCTGTTATTGGGTGCTCGACGTCAAGCGCTGGCGTGCTGGCTGGGCAATGCCATTTCGCGTATTCGGCATGAATGCCATCGCCGCTTACGTCTTTGCGGAAATCATCTCGCACTGGATTGAGCACATGTACATCCACCTTGCAAATGGACGATCTCTAACCTGGCAGGAGATGATTTATCAGCGCGTATTCGCTGGTCTGATTAGCCCTCCGAATTTATCGCTGATTTATTCCCTGGTTTATGTGCTTATCTGCTGGCTAGCGATGTGGATGTTGTATCGCAAAGGCATTTTTCTGAAGATCTGATGGCGGGGTGGCCCACTCAAGCCCTCTTTTGGCTTGAGTGGGGCTGTTCCACTGCTGGACAGAGGCGCGTGGCCCATCCTTCCTCACTCACTCGGCACCTCCACTCGTCACCCACGAAGTTCTCGGACAAAATTCGGGGGCGGCGTCTGCCGGGCGGCCCACCTATTCTTGCCTTGGGAGGGAGCAGGCTTCAAAACCTTGGGTGCCCCATCCATGACGTTCTTTGTCAAGGGTGGGACCGAAACTCGCGCCTTCACTCGCTAGGCGCAGGCAACTGCCCTTGCGCGGCCAAGATTAGGACCATGACAAAACCTAGCCGGCACGATTCCTTCTCACCCCCAGCCTTCGCAAAGAACGCGAAAAGGCTGGGCCACCCGCCCGCTACGACTTTGTGGTAGAGCATGATTCGCAATGTTTTCTGGTGCAAGTCAAATCCTCCACCCATCAGCGTGGCGGCGGAACCTGCTGTCAGGTGCGCGGAACTCAACATCGGGCTTACGTAGAAGGTTCCTTTGATTTTGCCGCGATCTATCTGATTCCAGCAGACGCGTGGTACATCATTCCGACAGAGCAGATTGCAGGCCAGACCGGTCTTTTTTTCAGTCCCAAGCTCAGAAATTCAAAGTACGGTCAGTACGAGGAAGCCTGGTATCTGCTGCGGGAAAAGCCGCGAGGCGACACAGTTCCCCGCATCGAGGCGTGTGCCGCTGATCTTCAGGCATCGACACAAACACCGGCGTGGCATTAGCTAGGCGCTCTCCACCAAGGAAACCAAAGTCAGCAGCGCCTCGGCTCGTCGCCCGCGAAGTCCTCGAACAAAATCCAGGAGCAAAAGTTAGGGGCGGCGTCAGCCGCCCCTTTTTCATCTCTACGCTCAGTCCAGTCGAAAGTCCAACTAGCGACGTTCCTCGCGGCCACTAGACGGATGAGATTGCTTCCCCGGCCGAGGAGGACTTTGCGCATGGGCCGTCTCCCTGGGCGGCGCACTCGCGCGCGGCGTACTCTGCGCATGACGCGCGACCTGGGAGTGGGGAGCACTCGGCGCACGAGGCGTACTCGGCGGACGAGACGCCGCTTTGGTGCGAGGCGCGCTCTCCGAACGAGAACTACTCGGACGAGGCACGTTGTGCGCCCGAGTTGTGCTCTCCTGACGGTGCTCATTAGCTTTAGCAGACTCAGATGCACGCTGCGGGCGAGGCACCCTGGGACGAGGAGCGTTTGCGCCACGCGATGCAATCTCTCGGTGAGCAGCCTTGTTTTCCGTAGTGTGTCCTGGCCGCGGAGTGGAGTTGTTGGTCCGTGGGGCAGCCGCAGCGCGTTCGGGGGCAGATTTGTACGGCGCTCCCGCTCGGCTGGTCTTTACCGCTCCGCTGCCGCGGAATTCTGCCGGCTTGGGAGTTGCAGCTACTGCCGGCCGGCCATGATTCACGGACGCGAGTTGCTCGCGGTTGGTGCTTGCGGTGTGCTCATGGCGTGTCTGCATGCCGGTTGGCTGGATGTGGTGCTCACGCGCGGCCATCTCTTCCCGAGCGGTCGGCCTGGCGGTGATTCCGCCGGTGCCTCCGTTAAAGCTGACGCGGTTCACGCGGGTGTTGTTGATTACTGTCCGGTTGTAAACATTGTGAATGTTGGTGATGTTCACGTTGTTCACTGTACGGTTGTAGTAGAAGGCGCCGTGGTTCCAGTATCCGCCCTCATAGCCGAAACCCCCATAGCCGAAGCCGTAATTGATGCCGCCATAGAAGCCGACATGCGGGCCCCAGTAGCCGGCGTGCCAGACATAGAAGCCTTCGCCCCAACCCCAATAGCCTGGGGTCCAGAGAAAACCTACTTCGGGAGCCAGCACCCACGTACCCGGCACCCAGAAATAGCCATCGTCGCCGTAAGCCCAGTAACCGGGCGTCCAGATGTACCCCTCGCCGGGGCATATAGGCTGTACGTAGACCGGCAGTACCGGCGGAGCAACAGTGACAGACACGAAGACGCCGGCGAACGATGCGGCTGGCAGGGCCAACATCACCAGCGCAACTAACAACAAACGAATAGAGCGGCTGATATGCATTGCGCTCTCCTCCTGCCCGACCATCCTTGGCTTGCCCGATGCTGCTTTGCCGCCACGGGTTGCGCGGATGAAGGGCGAAAGTTTCGGCCCAAAACGTCCAGGCCCGATTTTGAAATCTCTCTCCTGTATATAAACTCAGATATTGAGAATATGTTGCTGGGCGAGTCGTTGCATTTGGATTCCCTATAATCTTGGGCGCGAGAAGAAATAAATTCTGATATCAGGCAACGCTTTCCTGCCGGGGCTTCACGCGAAGTGGCGGGCAGTAGGCTTTCTAGGCGTGACGAAAAATGCATCGTGTCGATGCTTCCTTTGCGTCCCACTCTCTGTGATAGATTTGATTTTCCCGCTATGAAGCACATCGCTGATTGGGCTCTGGGTACCGCTACGCTTCGCGGGGCTTCCTATGCCGACGCGCGCATTGGCGATGAGCGCAGCCGAGCGCTCTCCACTAAGAACGGCAAGGTCAGCAGCGCGTCGGATTCGGAGTCGCGGGGTATCGGTGTACGCGTCATTGCAGATGGGGCGTGGGGTTATGCGGCCTCTGACGATCTGAGTCGGGCTGCCGTCGAGTCCACTGCGGCGCGCGCGGTGGAGATAGCCAAGGCGTCGTCGCGAGTGAAGCAGAACGATATTCAGCTCGCGCCTGAAAAACCGGTCACTGGCGAGTGGGCCACGCCCATCCAGATTGATCCCTTTGCTACTTCCGTTGAGCAAAACATCGATCTGCTGCTCAAGATTGATTCTGAACTACGATCGGTCGCGGGTGTGACTTTGGCTGAAGCCAACATGAATTTTCACCGCGAGGAGCAGTGGTTCGTTTCGTCGGAAGGTGCCAACATTCATCAGACAAAATACACCACTGGAGCTGGTTACGCGGCGTACGCATTTGCAGGCAGCGAAATTCAGAAGCGGTCGTATCCCAACTCCTTCGGTGGGCAGTGGCAGAACAAAGGATACGAACTGGTTGAAGAGTTGAAGTTAATAGAAAACGCCCGCCGCGTCGGCGAAGAGGCGGTCGCCTTGCTGAAGGCGGACCGATGTCCGGAAGGCGTCTTCAACATTATTCTGGATGGCTCCCAGCTTGGGCTGCAGATCCACGAGTCGGTGGGACATCCCATTGAACTGGACCGCGTGCTTGGCATGGAAGCGAATTTTGCCGGAACGTCGTTCCTCACCCTCGACAAGTTGCGCAAGCTCCGTTATGGCAGCGATCTGGTCAACATTGTCGCCGACGCGCGCCAGCAGCACGGGCCCGGGCTTGGGACTTTTGGATTTGACGACGAAGGCGTGCCCGCGCAATGCACGCCCATTATCACCAACGGTTTATTCACCGGGTATCTCAGCTCGCGCGAGACGGCACACACTGTCGGCGCCAATCGCTCGGGTGGAACCCTGCGTGCAGAAGGCTGGAACCGGCTGCCGATTATTCGCATGACCAACATCAGCATTCTGCCCGCAGACAAGCCGTTGACTCGTGAGCAGCTGATTGCATTAACCGAGAGCGGCATTTACATGGAGACGAACCGTTCTTGGTCGATTGACGACAAGCGCTATAACTTTCAATTTGGATGCGAGGCAGGTTGGGAGATCAAGAACGGAAAGCGCGTCCGCATGCTAAAGAACCCCTCCTACAGCGGAATTACTACGGAGTTCTGGAATTCGATGGATGCGATCTGCTCGCGCGACGAATGGGTGCTTTGGGGAACGCCGCATTGTGGCAAGGGACAACCGCAGCAGGTGATGGGAACAGGGCACGGAGCAGCGCCGGCGAGGTTTAGAAACATTAAGATAGGCAGTGCATATAAAGGAAATTAGACGCGCAAGCGAACGGGCGAGCTTCGCTCAGGATGACAATCTTATAGGTTGAATGCTTAAGTACTGAATGCTAACCCAGGATGACAATCTCATAGGTTGAGTGCCGAACACTGAATGTTAACTAAGGAAACCGCTGGCGACGTTTTCGAACGCATCACGAGGTATTCGACTGCCGATGAAGTCGAGGTACTTTTCTTCGGCGGTAAGAGTGCGCTCACTCGCTTTGCCAACAACACTATTCATCAGAATGTTGCCGAAGAAAACTACGGCGTGTCGGTGCGTACGGCATTCGGTCAAAAGACGGCACGGGCGACAACTAATAAGTTCGACGATGAGAGCCTGAACCGAGTAGTCCAGGCATCGGAAAATCTGGCAAAGGTCCAGCATCCGGATGCGGATTTGTTGCCGGTACCGGCAGGCTTACCGGGCGAGCGTGTCCGCGCCACAGCAGCGATTCCCAGCCGACACTTTGAGCTGACTGCCGCGACAACTCCGGAGCAGCGGGCTGAAGCGGTGAAGAAGATCGTGGCCGTGGCGGCCAAGCGCAAGCTCACCACCGCCGGAATCTTCTCAACAGCGGAATCAGTCGAGGGAATTTTCAATTCGCGTGGACTTGCGCAATGGCATACGCAGACTTCGTCGGAAATCTCGATCACTATGCTGGGCAGCAATTCATCGGGCTGGCAGAAAGCCAACTCACCACATGTCGCGAATCTTGATCCGCTGAAACTGGCCGATATTGCGGCACAGAAAGCACTCGAGTCGGCCAGCCCACTCGAGATTCCCGCCGGAAAGTATACGGTCATTCTGGAGCCAGCCGCAGTGCTCGATCTGGTCGGGTTCATGTTTTTCGATTTTGGAGGGTTGGCGATTCTCGATCAGCGGTCCTTCTTAAACAACCGCGTTGGAGCAAAACTCTTTGGGGAGAACATCAATATCTGGGACGATGTCTCTCATCCGCAACAATCGGGCGCGCCCTTTGATGGCGAAGGCATACCTCGTCAACGCGTCCAGTTGGTTGAGAACGGAGCGGTGGCGCGTCTGGTTTACGCTCGCTCCACGGCGGAGAAGACGAAAAAATCGGAATACAAAGAGAAAGTTGGTCTGATCGAACCGACCGGCCACGGTTTCCCTGTTCCCAACGAAATGGGAGAAGCTCCCATGAACATTGTTTTCGACGCGTCCAAAGAGCCGAAGACCGTGGACCAAATGATTGCCGGAACCGAACGCGGAATTCTGGTCACGCGCTTGTGGTATATCCGTGAAGTGGATCCTTACGAAAAGATTCTCACCGGCATGACCCGGGATGGCACTTTCCTGGTCGAAAATGGAACAATTCGGCATGGCGTGCTTAACTTCCGCTTCAACCAGAGCCTGATTCACATGCTTTCGAACGTCGAAGACATGGGAACCCCAGTCCGGGCCAGCGGCGAAGAGTCATTCGATATGGTGGTTCCAGCGATGAAGATTCGGGAATTTAATTTCACCGAAGTGACGAAGTTCTGAGAGCAGCTATGGTTAGCACCATAAGCACTACTTTCAGAAGCGCACGGGAAGCCTTTGCGATGAAACGGTGCGGGCCTGACGGCATCAGCAATTCGCCCTTCTATCGCTTGATCGTCAGCGCCAGAAGTCCGGTTACTCTTCCCCAATCGTCAGTCTGCCTATTGAAGGAGACATACCTCCTCTGATCCGAGAAGCGGGTATCAACCAGCAACAACGTTCGGATTACGTGTACGTTTGCGCCGCTGTAATATTTGTACTCGTCGAATACGGCTCCGCACATAACGTACAAACGACCATTCCAAAGCATTAACAACGGACGTTGCGCCATCAGGGAACCTATGATGCCTTCCGGATTTACCGATGCTGCCGGCCAATATTGCTCCTCGACGAGGATTGGCAGCCCGCTGCTCAGGTAGTGCTTGCCGCGAAGTTTTTCGCCTAGCTCCTTCAGAGACAACTTCCCAGCAGAAGCGACCTGATCTTCCAGCGCCGAGTTGCGATCGCAACAGACATCTCGTTCCATTACGGCCGTTGCCACCGATGCCGCAAGGGTGGCCGATTCGCTTGTCGAGGCTGCAACGATTGAAGGCAAAGCCGCAACTCGCACTTCCTGATTGGGATGGAATACATAGCTCTCGCCGTCAGTCTGGCTGTGAGCGCTCATCCAGCAGCAAACTAGGATCAGCAGCGGAGTGGATAAGCGAAGGTGCAACGTGAATCGCATGGCCTGCCTCATGGCTGACTTCCCGTCAGTATAACTGCGAAAAAACTCGGGTGTCGGTGACCAATAAACTGTTCTATCGACACGATGCTACTGCACACTTTGATCGCATTGTCCTTGCAACCATTGAAGACCGGCTCTTGTTGCCTCGCTTTTTCAGCGATGAGATTTGCAAGCTCTGAATCTAGCGACAACTGCCTCATTCTCAAGGCTTTATCCCTACTAGTTCCATGACTTCGGTAACTTTTCCAGGCTGATTCCGGGGTGTAAGCTGCGGCCTAATGTCGAACCATGGGCGATCCGACGAGAACGCGAGTGCGGGTGCGGATCCCGAGGTTCGGAAAGAAGGCTCGTCGTCGGTGTCACAGGAACCAGTAAAAGCAGAAACGGGGAAAAAAACCGGCCGGCGTTATCCCGACATGCAGAGCGCGGTTCGCTTTCCCATCAAGCTACCGGTTGCGGTGAAGTTGCAGTCTGGCGACAGCCCGGCAGAAACGCAGAACATTTCCGCTAACGGCGTTCTTTTTCAAGTGGAGTCAGAAATGCCGGTGGGCTCACTGGTGGATTTCACCATCTCGTTGCCGGCGGACGTGGTGGGGGCGGAGGCCGATGTCCAACTCGACTGCCGCGGCCGCGTGGTACGGAATTACGAAGAAGATGGCCGCCGCGGAGTAGGGGTGGTTATCGATGAGTATCGGTTTGAGCGTCGCTGAAGGGTTCGAAGGAAACTGATGGCAAGCATTCCGGTCAGCGTGCAGGGGCAAGACAACGTGGGACAGCCGCACGAGAGCAATGGCGACGGCCGGTTCATTCGTGTGATCGTAGCTGACACGCAAGCCATCTTCCGTGCCGGATTGCGCAAGATTTTTGCCCTGGAAGACGATATCCGGGTCGTTGGCCAGTCTGAAACGTTAGATCAAACCATCTCTGCCGCCAAGAAATTTACAGCCGACATCCTGATCTTTGAAGCCGCCCTGTCCCCGAATCCCGCTGATGTGGTTTCCGAACTGCTGCGGCAAGCTTCTAACCTTCGTTTGGTAGTCGTCACCGAGCAACCCGAACAGGAGCTAACGCTCGAACTTTTTCGCCGCGGCGCGCACGGAATTGTCTCGCGTGAAGTTGAACCGGAGTTGCTGGTCGATTGTTTACGCAAAGTATCGCAAGGCGAACCCTGGCTCGATGGCAAAGGCATCCAGTGGGTGCTCGAAGCCTATCGCTCAACCGGCGGAAGGCCAACCTCGTCCCGTCCCAAAGTGCAGTTGACTCCGAAGGAGTCGTTGATTGTGTCCTGCGTCACTCAGGGCATGAAGAACAAGGAAATTGCGCTGCGGGTTGGCACCACCGAGCAAGTAGTAAAAAACTATTTGCGAAAAGTCTATGACAAACTGGGCGTCGCTGATCGACTCGAGCTGGCACTATTCTGCCTGCACAATCGAGTGTTGGATGGAACCATCAAAGTCCCCGCGCCGCCGCCACAGCCTTCGCCTGACAACGGTAGTGCAAGCGTGGCATTACCAGCACCCACTGATAGCCCCGAGAAACTCTCCTAGCCGTCACTTCAAGTTCCGATCATTAGTCTTTGCGTTCGTCTTTGTCTCTGCATTCGTCTTTGTCTTGCTTCCAGTGTCAGTGCCTATGGGAAGATCTTTGGGAAGATACGAGGCGGGATCAGGCCTTGCTACCTGCGGACTGATCAAGTTGCGGTTCCACACTCCAGGCCATAAAATCGAAGTGGAAATAGTCGGGCGCGATTGTTCAGTTGATGTCGCTACCCACGAAAGCTTCCTGACTCATTTCCCCGTGACCACCGAGTTCTCGCCGGAGAGATGGCCGAGTGGCTGAAGGCGCACGCTTGGAAAGCGTGTTTACTCGAAAGGGTAACGTGGGTTCGAATCCCACTCTCTCCGCCATTACTTTTGTAATCTAGCAGTTACGCGGTGTGATACCTAGAATGATTCTGTTTCTGGGAGTCACATGAACCGCACCTGTAATCTCACCAAACGAGTCCAAACTCCCAAAGGCTTGCGCTACTGCACGGTCGTGCTCGCCATGAATGGGCGGGTGCGGGCCGATCTGGTCATTGTCAATGGTCAGGAAGAGCGTCATCCAGAAGGGGCGTACTACCTGGAATGGTGGAATGGATCGAAGCGAGTGCGGCTCTCTGTGGGCAAGGATGCGGCTGACGCTAGTGCTCGTCGGTTGCAAAAAGAGGCGGAACTGAATGCGGTGAACCACGGGGTCGCCGTTACCCCTCAGAATGGGAACGGACACAGATCGGTGAGCCTCACGGTACAGGAATTCCTTGACGAGACCAAGCTGACAAAGAAGCCGAAGACGTATGCAGCGTATTCAACTGCTCTGAAATATTTCCAAGAGTCCTGCCCCAAGATGTATCTCACAGACATCGACCGTAAAGACTTGCTGAAATTCTCCGCATTCCTCCGAGATACGAAGCAGCAATCGCCAAGGAGCGTCTGGAACAAATTTTCCAACATAATGTCGTTCCTAAAGGCGCAAGGCATTCGCGGATTAGTGGGCAAGAACGACTGGCCCAGATTCGTTGAGGAAGAACCTGAAGTTTACGAACGTGAGGAATTGGAGACTCTGTTCGCCGCATGCGATGAGGAAGAGCGGCTGTGGTATGAGTTTTTCCTGATGACAGGAATGCGTGAACAGGAAGTGATGCACTGTTCATGGGCAGATGTGAGTCTGTCGCGAAGCACGATCACTGTGCGTTACAAGCCAGAGTACGGTTTCAGCCCGAAGAATTACCGTGAACGCGAGATTCCTATCCCTGCAAAGCTCATCACGAGCCTGAAGGCATGGAAGGCGAAGTCCGATAAAACCTGTGGGCTGGTGTTTCCAACAGCGGGGTGTAGCCCGAAGCTCAACTTTCTAGACGATCTGAAAGCCGTCGCCGAACGTGCGAATCTCCAGAAGGACGACTTCTGGCTGCACAAATTCCGTGCGACGTTCGCGACGTGGTCGCTCTGGGCTGGCGTTGACCTGCGTACTGTCCAGCAATGGCTCGGGCACTCAGGCATGGAAAGCACGATGCGTTATCTCAAACCGTCCCGTAGCCAACAGGTGCGTGAGAAAGTGAACGAGATATTTGGAGGAAACCAATGATCGATACGCCATACCAATTCAAGTCTCTAGCGTCTCGCGTTAGAGGCATGCACGGTGCGCTGGATGCCGACCAGCTGGCGAAGTTGCTTGGTGTGGCGAAAGTCACGATTCTGCGCCGCGCGAAACGGGGCAAGATTCCATCGTTTCGTATCGGCACGATGGTTCGCTTTGACCCTCAGGCAATCTCTCGCTGGCTGCTCGAACAAGGCGTCCAGTCTCTGTCCTCTCCGAAGAGGGCACGGTAAACGGTACGGGCATGCATCCTCTTACGCGGATTGCAGGGATATCAGGGGGTGACTTGCAGCCCTTCTCTCAACCTGATTAGGGGTTACGTCACCCTCCCTGCGGTCATGGACCTCCGAACCCTGCTGCGAGCCTAGTTCTACATGGATAACCAATCGACTTAAATCGCTCCGAAGAAACAATGGCACTGGAACCAGATCGTTGGGTTATGAGGATCGTGGGAAACCACAAATTTAACTACTTTGCGGCGCAGATGACAACCCACGAAGACGCATGAATACCGAGTGTCAAGAGAAGTGGGACCCTTATTTGACCCCAGCTTTTTTCAACGGCAAAAACACTGCGTTGGTCAAAAGCGCCTATCGGCAATAATACAGAAACGGTCGCAGCTGGCTTTGGCAGCAAATCTCAGGGCTCTTACTGGATCTGGGCCGGCAGATCGAACATGCGAGGCGAGAGTTCAACGAATTGACCGCTTTTTCGCAATACAAGGCGAAGGTGCGGTACGGGACAAAAATAATTCACGGGAAAAGAATTCAAGAACAGTTGTCTCACGATCAGGACAGACTAAGCGTAGGCTGGCCAACCCCAAAAATGGTAAAGCCCGAACTGATGTGCCTAAGGCACGGTGTTCACGTTTTCCGATAATGCTGAGGTGTGCAACTCCCGTACGACGGGCAAACCGGAAGTTGCAAGCACTTTGTGTCCCCCTCTGGTTCGCGACTGGAAAAGAAATAGCATTCAAGAACCGCTCTGATGATCGAAATGCCTTACCGGTCTGCAACGCAATCCGCTTCAACCTCAACTAACCATTCGCGATTGATGAAACCCTTCATCTCGACGAAGGTGGTGGCAGGCCGGATTGCGGCAAAAACCTCGCTTGTGCGCACGGGCAGCGGCTTCCCATTGCGAGACATCGGTCAACATGATTCGTGTCCGCACCACACTGTCGATGGAAAGGCCAGCGTCCACCACAGCATCCGCGATGATCTCAAGGCAACGTCTCGTTTGGCCATAGACGTCGCCTGGACAAGCTACGCTTCCGTCTGCCGCGATCGGCGCAGTGCCTGAAACAGCAACGGGTCACGCTACTGTTAACGTCAGGTATTCATGCGGCCTCGTGGGTTGTCATCTGCGCCGCAAAGTATTTGAATTTGCAGTTTCCCACGAAACTCATAAAGCGAAGGTCGGTCGCGGACATTCGACACCCCACCGCCAACCGGCCACCCGTTTCGCAGAGTTCCAAGAGCCAGTGGACCGAAGCTAGGGGCTCCATTTGGGGCTCCAATTGGACCATGAATGACAACGTCGAGCAAGAATGAGAAGGATGCCCTTGATGTCCGCTCCTCATCTCTACGGCTAGTGCTCAAGGCATCCCGCAATCCTTGTTTGACCCGAGCCGGCGAGATCGCGACCCGTCTATTGCTGAGGCTTTGGAAACGAGACTGAGAGATATCATGGTCGGCGATTTGTCAAGATGGCCACAGTTTTGTGACCACTCTGTGACCAGCGCCGATGTTCGCCTAAGCGTCGGTTTAAGAACTATTCAGGATTGAGGATAAATACCCGTTGGTGGAAACAGCAGCCTCTGCCGTGACAGGGAACTCATGGCCCGTAAAATCGCAAGAGATTGAACAATTGCCGCGGCGCACCTCTCATTTCGTTTCCCCCGTAGAAGTAGTCAGTTCCAGATCCTTCCTCTGTTTTGAAAGAGGAATGTGGTTCACGATTAACCGGACCCCTGTTTGACCGGTCAAAAAACTCCAGATCCATTGCAAGAAAACGGTGAGACGCAGACTGCTAGTTGAGAGAAACTGAAGATGAACTCCTGCCCACGCGAGCCAGGCTACTATCCCGCTCAGCCGCACCTTACCCGCTTGAAGAATTGCGAAACCCGCTCCGATAACGGCCATATTTCCCTTATCGAAGTATCGGAACGGATTGGGGGAGGGCTTACCGAGCAGACTTTGGGCGATTCTACGACCTGCATAGCGGCCTTGTTGAATCGCCACTTGGGCGACACCCGGCAGTGGTTTTCCGTCCTGCTCAAGCGTAGCAGTGTCTCCGATTACATAGATGTCTGGATGTCCAGGAACCGTAAGGTCGTTTTGAATGCGGACGCGGCCGGTGCGGTCCGTCTCTACGTTCAGCCATTTACCAGCTGGCGAGGGAGCAACTCCTGCCGTCCAGATGACGACTTTGCTTGCGATACGTTCCCCGCCGACGACAACCCCGTCAGCGTCAATTCGGTCAACACTGTGTCCCAAGCGCACTTCTACGCCAAGATTTTCCAGTCGGCGTTTGGCCGCCTCGGAGAGCTCTGAAGCGAAAGTCCCCAAAACTCGGGGCGCCATTTCTACCAGCACAATGCGCGTCGTCGCCAAGTTGATTCGGCGGAACTCTTCTTTCAAACTGGTTCGTACAAGGACTGCTAGTGATGAGGCAAGCTCTACGCCAGTTGGACCTGCCCCGACCAACACAAAGGTCAGAAGATCCTGGCGCCGGCTCGGATCGTCCTCCGCTTCTGCTAGTTCGAATGCTTTTAGAACCTTGTTGCGGATACGAACGGCGTCAGCCAGTCCCTTCAAACCGGGTGCAAACTCTGCAAACTCATCGTGCCCAAAATAACTGTGCGCGACTCCTGTTGCGATCACCAAGATGTCGTAAGGGTGCGCAGCGTCTTGATGATTCTCGTTACTGGCGTAGACAAACTTCGCGTCTTTATTGATTCCGCTGACTTCGCAAAGGAATACGGTCGTATTACGCTGATTCTTCAGAAGCCCCCGAATAGGAGATGCGATTTGAGCGGGCGAAAGCACCGTTGTCGCCACCTGATAGAGCAAAGGCTGAAAGAGATTGTGATTCGCTCGATCAATTACCAGGATGTCGGCGTCTGCATGCCTAAGGGCCTTAGCGGCAGCGAACCCTGCAAAACCGGCGCCGATGATCACGATTCTTTTCATTCATTGCCTCATTTTGTGATTCAGTCAAGACTCCTCTGTCGGAATGCGATCAATCACGCAACGCGATCCCGCGCGGGCATCTGCGACTTGACCAGGGCTCGGATGTCTCGATTTTCGAAAACCAAGCCTTGGGGCTCCTGCCTTTCGCCCACAACGTTCACCATTGCCCAGGCCAAGTCGTCAGCCCGAATGACCTGGTTCGGAAACAGCAATCGAAACAGGGGATAGACCGCACATATCAGCCGGTAACTGAAGTTCGGTTCCTTTCGCGGCTGCACAGGGTAGATGTACGATGGCCGAAAGAGAAATACGCGCGGGAAACCAGCTACGAGTAATGCCTTTTCGGCTTCACCCTTGTAGCGTGCGAAGGCAATTCGGCTCCGCCCCGTCTGATCGGCACCATTCCCGCTCAAAAACGAGAACGCAGCGTTCGGACTGCTCTTACCTAGAACTCGCGCGAACTCAATTGTGTAGTCGGTAGTTATAGCGTGGAGTTCTGCGTCCGACACCGATCCGGTATATGTCCCGAGGCAATACACCGCCGCGTCCTGGCACGAAAGAGCCTCCGTAAGCGCGGAACAGTCTGCGAAGTCTTGATGCACGACCTCTTTCAGCTTGGGGTGCGAGATGCCGAGCTTCTTGCGACCAATAGCAGTCACGCTCTTGACGGCGGAGTTATCGAGCGCGTAGCGAAGCGCGTATCCGCCGACCATCCCGCTCGCTCCCACGATTACCAGGTGCTTCTGGCCGTCCGTTGGAACGGTCACTGATTCGGCAAAAGACATTTGGTTGGTCTCCGTCATGACAATTCGCGGTTATCGATCCGACCCAGGCTAGTCCGAAGATTTGTTGCGGCTTCGGTCAGGCTGATTGCGCGATGTACGCAAAAGCAGTTGCGCGCCGGGATGTGCCTCTAGGCTCGCTCCTGCTTACTAACGGCTGGCTGCCCCACGCCAAGTTCACGCGCGACTGCTGAGAAACTTCCGCTCTCCACCACCCGCACAAATACTTGATCGCATCAAGCCAATCCATGAATTACCCCGCCGCTCTCCCCCATTCCTAGTTAGGAATGATTATTCCTCATATATAGCGTCTATTCCCTCGCTACGGGAATGCCAAGCGCAGGATTATGGCGGCTGGCCTCGGACGGGTAGATGGCTCGTACGTTTTATTTGTAGAGCCAAGGCTTATAGGCAATCTCGATGTTGTATCCGTCCGGGTCGCCGATGTTTGCCGCGAAGTAGTCGGCACGCCATTCGGGCCGAAGGCTCGGTTCCTTGTTTGAAGTAGCTCCCGCGTCTATTGCCGCCTTATAGCTGGCCCTGACAGCGTCCGTGCTCTTGGCGGTGAATGCGACGTAAAGGTCTTTGGCGACTTCGCCATTCTTCAGCCAGAAACCCGGAATGTTATTGATGGCGAAACCGCGCAAGGGAGGCTGACCGACCTCGTAAGGCATGTCGATGCCAAGCGGTCCGAGCACCTTCTTGTAAAATTCGCTCGACCGTTTCAGATCAGAGACGGGGAGATAAATATGGTCAATCATGGCTTTCCTCTTTTCGTTTGACTGTGACAGGCCCGATCAGGGCTCTGCTAAATCCTGATCCGGCAACCTGAACCTTCCTACCAGAAGTGCCACTGTAATCGCTATGTAGAGAACACCAGTTACCCCTTCCAGTGCCGTGACTATGCGGGCAATTCCGCTGAGTGGCACTATGTCGCCGTATCCAACGGTAGAAAGAGTTACCAGACTGAAATAAAGCAGCTCGGTCTGCCTGTCAGCCTGACTTCCCATTTTGATTGAACCCGGAGAGAAACTATCTATCGCTAAATAGAGCGTCGTCCATAACAACCCAAGCAACAGGTAGATATTGACAGCGGTGTAAAGCATTTGTTCAGCAACTCATCGAAGTCCACGCCGCATATTTCATGCAGGTGCGCGTGCCCGCCGATTTCGAGCGCGCCAAGCGCGAGAACAAGCTCGGGATCATCTTCTCTTTCGAAAGTGCCGACATGCTTGCCGACAAGCTCGACCATTTCGAGACCTTTCGCAATCTCGGGGTCCGCGTCATGCAGTTTTCCTATAACAAGAAGTCCCCGTTCGGAGCCGGCGTGATGGCCCCGGACGGAGGCGGCCTGACGCCATTGGGTCGCCAAGCCGCAGACAAAATGAACAAACTCGGCATTGCCATCGATGTCAGCCACGCCAACGCTGCAACCACCGCGGATGCAATCGCGGTTTCGACCAAGCCAGTAATCATGACCCACGCCGGCTGCACCGCGATCCACGCCCATCCACGAAACAAAACGGACGAGCAGTTGAAGGCCCTTGCCGACAAAGGCGGCGTCGTTGGTATTTATGATCTGCCCTATCTCGCGGCCTCGCCCAAACAACCCACAGTCGACGATTACATTGCTCACGTGGAGCACGCGCTGAAGGTGGCGGGAGAAGATCACGTCGGCATAGGCAGCGACGCAAGCCTTGAACCGTTCGATACTAGCCCCAAGGGGATGGCCGAGTTCAATAAATCTGAGGAGATGCGCCAGAAATCCGGCCTGGCCGCTCCCGAGGAAGACCGCCCGACTTACGTGATCGGACTGAATATCCCGCGCAGAATCGAGGTCATTGCCGATCAACTGCTGAAGCGGGGATATTCGGCCCGCGTAACTGAAAAAGTGATCGGCGGGAACTTTGTCAAAGTGTTCCGAGAGATCTGGACCTAACGATTTCCATTGTGACCTCCCCGCCGGCGGTAACGTTATTGGCGAAAACTATTTCACTCATTGAGGTCAATGAGTGCAAACGCCTGATAGCGTCAGTTGACGTCGAGGCTCGAATGAGCTGAAAGCCTTGGCCATTTCAGGAGGGCGCCTCGAAGGAAGTAAACTCCGGTCACATCGCTACTGCGGCAGCCCGACGTTGTGCACCAATTCAGGAAACCGTGTGTCGGAGCGCAGGGAGTCGAGTAAGTAGTCGGTCTTCAGACCGAGAAGACCGGCATCACGCTCCTGATAAGCGGTGTCAAGCCACCGGAAAGCCTGATTCTTGTCCCCCAGGTTGGCATACAAGCTAGCAATCGCGTACGCGGACCAGTAACCACTATTACGTTGCGCTAGCCGGGTCTCGATGCCTTCAGTGAGCGCGCCTTTCCAGCCCTGTGAACGAAACCCTTTTCCCAGGGCAGAAGCAAAGTCAGTTTCGCTTTGGTCGCCTGAAAGTTGGCCGTAGGCCTGCCATTCTTCAATGACCTGCGGGTAGATGCCTTTTCCCCAAAACGCTTGGGCCAAACAAAGGTGCGCAAGGGCAAATGTCGGGTTATCAGTTGCCAACTGCTTGCACAAAGCGATGGCCTCGTCGTAATTTCTGGTCCAAATGTGAACGTATCCCGCCTGAAAACCCGTACTCGGTGACAACGGATCGAGCTGGTAAGCAAGCTTAGCTTCAGCAACGGCTAGCTGCTCCCGGCCACCAATCATGCCTATGTCGTATGAGTACCACTGGTGTGCCGTCGCATCGTTGGGGTCGAGTTCGAAGGCCTTCTTGTATTCAGCCTCTCCTCCGGCAAAATCCCAGTCATATTCCATCTCGCTGGTGCCCAGAACAGCATGGGGGTGGGCCAAAGTCGGGTCCAGCTCCAGTGCTCTACGGGCCGCGGCATTCGCCTTCGGGAAGTTCTCACTCCGAGTACCGCCAAGGCTAGGCAATAAGCTGTGGGCATCGGCCAGGCCCGAATACGCCAAGGCATAGCCGGGGTCTTTAGCAATGGCTTGGTTGAAGTAGGAGATCGCCGTTGTGATATCAGGAAAACTTTGTTTATTCCAATGGTAAAGGCCTTTCAAGTAGAGTTGATAGGCTTCTGGATTTTGCGTGCCCTGCTTGGTCACTTGCTGTGTTTCGGAAGTGCTGAGCTTGGATCGCAACTTTTCCGCGATATCGCGCGCAATCTGCTGTTGCAGTGAGATGATGTCCGTGCTCTTGCCGCTGTAGTGCTGTCCCCAGATCACCGTACTGTCGCGCACATCGGTAAGATCGGCAGTCACCTCGATGCTTTCATCACGCGACACCACTCGGCCGTTCACCACCGCCATAACCCTTAATTCCTTGCCAACCTTCTGCACATCCACGTCCTTCCCTTTGTAGCGGAACACCGAGTTGCGAGATTTCACCTTTAGCTGTGGCACATGTGCGAGGTTGAGGATCAACGATTCTGTGATGCCATCACTGAGATAGTCGATGTTGCCGTTGCTGCCTCCATTGGTGAAGGGCAGCACGGCTATGGAGTCGATGGAGCCCGAAGTGGGCGAAAGCCAGCGGTGCACGCCATAGCCGAGGCTGGCGAGTACCAGTATCGATGCCGCAGCGATGGAAAGAACGGCCTTTTTGTGCCTTGCGAACAGCCCAACCGCAATCTGGGTATCGGAACTGGTGGTTCCACTGCTCACTCCGGTAATCGCAGACGCAGCTGGCGCCCTCAAGCTTGCACTGCTTTCAGCTATCACACTGGCCGCAGAGAAGGCTGCCGTACCGGTGGTACTAGTGTCCCGTTTCACTCGCTGCAGGTCTGCACGAAGTTCCGAGGCATGCTGGTAGCGAAGGTCACGGTCTTTCTCCAAAGCCTTGTTGATGATCTGTTCTAGTTCCACCGGCAGATCGGGATTCAACCGCACGGAAGCTACCGGAGCGCGGTTCACGATAGCTTCACAGATCATCGCCGAACTTTCCCCACGGAAGGGCAATTCGCCTGTCGCCATCTCGTAAAGAACGGCACCGAGCGAGAACAGGTCCGTGCGGGCATCGACTTCTTTAGCTCGCACTTGTTCCGGCGACATGTAGGCCACCGTTCCCACCATCGTGCCCGGGCTGGTGAGATGTTCCTCAGCAAGAATTGTGGCGGTCTGCGTTATCTGCGCCGCGACATGGCTCGTGAAACCGGTGGAAGTCGTCACCTTCGCTAAACCGAAGTCTAGAACCTTGGCGTGCCCACGTCTTGTAACGAAGATGTTCGCGGGCTTAATGTCGCGATGGACAATGCCCTGGCAGTGGGCAGCATCGAGAGCATCGGCAATTTCGATAGCAAGAGCGAGCAGCGTCTCAATGTCTAGCGGTGCTGCGATGCGGTGCTTGAGCGTTATCCCGTCCAGAAATTCCATCGCGATGAAGGCTTTGCCATCTTGTTCGCCGATGTCATAGATCGTGCAGATATTCGGGTGGTTCAGTGCAGACGCAGCCTGTGCCTCGCGCTGGAAGCGCGCCAGAGCCTGAGGGTTCCGAGCAACGTCTTCGGGCAAGAACTTCAGAGCGACAAAGCGGTGCAGCCGGGTGTCCTCCGCTTTATAGACGACACCCATGCCGCCACCGCCTAGATTTTCCACGATGCGGTAATGCGAAATGGTCTGGCCGATCATGCGTGGCAAATCTTACGTGGGCGAAACAGGCAAGTCAATGAAAGTGATGGAGTTGACTGTGGTGCTAAAGACAGCTGGCGTAACATCGCCTCTCTGACAATGTCGGCAGTGTCAAGTAGTTTTCGAGCAGACTACCGCATGCACTCGGACAAGAGCGCCATTTCGCTCTCGATGAAAATTGCCGTTCCAACCAAGGCTCGCTCGTAATCCACTCAGGTCAGGACACTCGGTCCGACCCATGCATCTCTTCGGTCCCTAACTGCGATCATGATTACTACTTCGAACTCCTCCGTGAAGAGGAGCGGGACGCCACAATCAATTACTCGGTGCTCTGTTGCACACCATCGCGATGTCCGGGCTGTCCCGCGTGCGAACCGAACTTGCTCCACTGTTGATAGTCCCATCCCTGGCGCATCATCCAGTACAGACGAACCGCCAGCTTGCGGGCCATCGCTACTTTGGCGGTTTTCCGTCCCCGCCGCAGCATCAGGTGGAGATACTTGCTGCGCCACTCCGGCAGGCTGCGCACTGTGACCTGCGCCGCTTCCACCAGCAAGAAACGCAACATCGAATTCCCCTGTTTGGTGATATGCCCCAAGCGTCGGCGATTGCCGCTGGACTCTTCCAATGGCACGAGACCCAGATAGCTCGCTACCTGCTTGCCGCAGCGAAAGCGCTCGGCGTTGCCGATGATCAGCACGAAGGCCAGTGCGGTCAAGGCACCGACTCCGGGATGCGTCATCAACCACTTTGCCTCCGGGCGGTTCTCGACTTCCTGCTCGATCGCCTGGGTCAGTTCCGTGATCGTCGGGTTCAGTCGATCCAGCAACTCCAGCAGATCGCGCCGTCGCCGGCTGGCCCACGGTGCCAGCTGGAAAGATTCCAGTTGCTGCCGTCCGCGTTCCCGCCACAGCCGCTTCTTGCAGCGCACGCCCTCATTGAGCGCAACGGCTTGCAGTTGGTTCATGATCCGGGTGCGTGCCTGTACCATGCGGTGCCGGTGCCACAGCAGTTGCCTAGATCCCGGTTCTCCCAGTTCGGTACCCAGATCTGCGGGAAGCGATCCTCCAGCAGCAAGCGTAGGATCAGTTGCGCGTCTTGGCGATCCGTCTTCTGCTTGCGCACTCGCTTCGTGCGGATCTCGGCTGCGTCTCCAATCCACAACTCAAACTGCAACTCGGCCACGAGTCGTTCGAACCAACGTGCATGCCCGCTGGCTTCCATCCCAACCCGCACCTTCTGACCCGCCAGTGCACGGTAGAACGTTTCCGCGTCCTCACGATGCGCTAGCCGCTTTTCCTGGAACTCTCCGGTGTCAGTATCCACCGAAGCAATTTGCTGAAACTCGGGGTGGAAATCTACTCCTATAATGATCATCGTTCGGCTCCTTTCTCCCGAGCCTGTTGGTTGGTATCAGCACCACCAACTTTACCCGGGGCTGGGAGCCGACATTGTCATGGAATCAATTACACCAGCAATCAGTCAAGTGGCGAAATCAGATTCATCAGCACTTACTGTCTGGAGATAGTCACAACTCCTGTCGGCGCGGCGCCACCTGCCGAAAATGGCGAGCCGGGAAGGGGAGCGAGCGTCCCCGTCATTAAATCTACAGAAAAGGCGGAGATGGTATTGTCGACCTTGTTCGCCACGTACAAGAAGCTGCCGGTTGGATCGAGCGCTACTCCAAATGGATGTTGGCCGGTTGGAACTGGAGCTGAAATTGAGGACAGAGTGCCATTGTTGAGGCTGAAAACAGACAAGGTGTTTGCTGCCACGTTGCTCACATACGCGAACTTGTTCATGGGATGTGCGACCAGCCGCAAAGGACGGGTGTTGATGTGGCACCCGGGGCAGCCAGTGGAAGCAGCCGCGGGACCCGAGATACGAGTCAACGCACCGCTCTGAGGATCGATCCTGTACCCTGAGATTGTGTCCTGCATGTGGTCTCCCACATATAGGAACTTGCCGTTCGGATCTGCGAGAATTGCAATCGGCGTTTGCCCGGTCGGGGAGGCTACCCCCGGAACTGCGGCTAAAGCACCGGTATTGGGGTCTATCGAGAACCCGGAGACGCTATTGGCATTGATGTCGTTCACGTACAAAAACCTTCCGGCAGGACTTATCGCCAACCCAAACGGGCTGGCGACTCCGGCAAAAGGAGATCCGGGCACTGGGGTGAGAGCGCCATTGGCGCTGTTGATACTAAACGCGGAAATAGTCCCACTGTTCTGGTTGCCAACAAAGAGGAACTTCCCCGCCGAATCAACGACCACTTCGTGAGGCGATGCATCAGTAGCGAAGGGTGAGCCTGGAACCAGAGTCAGTACGCCAGTATTGGTGTTAACAGAAAAAGCTGAAAGGTTGTCGGAATTCTGATTGCTCACATACAGAAACTTGTGAACCAAATCTAGCACCATAAACTCCGCTCCGGCGCCGGCTGGGAAAGGTGAGCCAGGCACGGGCGAGAGAACACCGTTTGAGCCGATCGTAAAAGCGGAGATATTTCCTGAGCCGGAATTCGCGATAAAGGCAAAACTGGCGGCGGGTACTGGCGCGACGGTTGGTTTCATTCCCCCGCTGCATCCGTTTATCACCAGGACGGAAAATACTAGCGCAAGTGTTGGTAGCCAAATCCAGCTTTGCCGGTGAGTGCTGCTCATATGCATGCCGGGAGGGTTCTTACGTGATGCGACTTTGGGAACATCCGACTAATCCCTCTAATATTCCGCCCTTGACGCCAATCTACGGCGGCCGATTCGATGGGTTGTCATAGAGATGTCAAGATTCGGTCCGAAATTGATTTGATGGGGAATCCGGACGAGAGAGATGGGGATCGTTTTCGGGAAAAATCCCCGAGATTCTCTGGGATCAGCAAATACATCCGTGCTGCGGATTACTGTTGTAACATCCCCATTGCACTCACGACGGATGGTGTCCAGTGTCACGGCATTTCGCTCTCTTCCTGCCAACTTCCCCCATAGTCCCGGTCAACCGTTTCCTGTGACTCAATACGAAAATGTACGGCCGAAACAGCCTCTGGAGGATAGCCAACGCGGACTAATGCGCTACAGAGTTGCTGGTACAGGTTTGGCTCCCCACGCATCCGATCGCGCTCTTTGTCCGTACCAACGGCAATGCGGAACGACAGATGACTAGGGGTGGCACCCCGGCGACTGCTCACCTGCGCAGCCGGGCAATAATGGCGAGAAATACCTTCAATTTCATGCCTTGCTCGTCGCACAGCAAGCCGCAATTTCCAGCTTGTCAGCACGTTGCCATCATACCTTCCCTAGGTAGTTGGCGAAAAATCGCCATTGCACTCAAATTCCCCCGGCTAAGCGATCAAAACGGGCTGGAGTAAGCGGATGGAAGAGGCTTGACTATACTACTCGGGTGACCACACCGTTGGAAAAGGGCAACGCCCTGGAAGCAGCCGTGACTGCAATCGAACAGCACATCCTAAGCACCTCGCCCGCGCTCCGAGAAAAGACCTTCCTTATAGAGAGCAAAAAGATCATCACCGTCGGCGGTGTCCACCACGAAATCGACATCTTAGTAACAATCGACCTCGGCGACGGGTACAAGTCCGTCTTCATATTCGAATGCAAAAACTGGGAAGACGCTGTTGGCAAGAACGAAATCATCATCTTCGCTGAGAAAATTGCCGCTACGCAAGCGCAAATCGGCTTCTTCGTCGCGAAGTCCTTCACAAAAGATGCGCAGTCTCAGGCGGCGACGAACCCACGTATTCGCTTGGTCACGGCATCAGAGCATGAGCCCACCACCGCACCGCTCCCATACGCCTTCCACGGACTTATCCTGACGCCCGTACATGCGGAGGCCACGTTTCACACAGGAGACGGCGGCACGCAGCTGAAAACGATTGAGATGGCAACGGCGGCCGCCAAGCTCCGAGGCGAACCGATCGACCTCCGCAGATATTTATGCAAGTGGGCGGAAGACGCCGCGAGCCAGGACGCGCTTGCGTTCCGATCCGAACGGTACCCGGAGGGCGACTATGAGCGAAGTACTGATGCCAAAAGAGAGTTTGCCGAACGAGAATTCACGATCGACGGAACAGAGATGGCATGGGCCGAAACGAGCATCCGGTACAAAGCCACCGTGGTTCGTCCTGCCGTAGTCTCCTACTTTGAAGTTCACACCCGCGGGCGAGTAGTATCGCTGGCTCCCTTGCAGATTCCATCCGGGCCAACAATGCAAATGAAGCTGATCTACCGCTAAGGGAATTTGAGTGTAAACGCCTGGTTTCAACAGTTACTTCCGGTTTGTCCGTCACTCATCAATTGGCACCAGCGACTCTGTCGCCTATTTCCCAGTGGCTGCCGTTTTCGCTAGGAATTCTTTTGCGGCAACAACCTCAGGACGGTCACCATCAGCATTCGTCCATAGCGTCAGGAATTCCCTGTAGCGTTGCTGCGCGGTCTCCTGATCCCCGGTTGCCTGTGCCGCTTGGGCGATTCCGTAAATAGCTTTGGGACGGCCGGGTGTCCGTTTGAGCGTTTGCAGGAATTGTTCCTGAGCATCAACTGGGCGATTTAACTCCATGAGCAGGGTACCGAAGAGTTCATGAGCTGGAATAACTGGGTAAGGTGGCTGCGAGAGCGTATCAATGGCGTCTTCAATCACAACGGCTTCTTTCATCTTTGTTATCGCTTCGTCCGCATTGCCTGATACTTTAGCGGCCAATGCCTGAGCCTCTCTGGCCTGCATCGTGATGATCTGCTGAACAAACGGGTGTTGTCCGGGTTCCTTAGCGAGCAGGGCGAGCTTATCTGCAGCAGCCTTGGCACCTGTAGCATCTTTATGAGCGACCGCTGCCATAGTTTGCAGCTGCAACTTGACTGCGACGAAATCCCTTGAAGGCACCAACAGTGGAATGTCCGCCGCGTAGTCCCAGTCCCCAGTCTCGATAACGAACCGCGTTAGCATGTCAAAGTACCCGTAGACAACCCGGTCCGGCAGGGCATAAATCGTTCGCCCGCGCACATGCCGTGCTTGCAGATCGGGAGTATCCCCTGCGGTTTTCTTATCGGGCAGAGCTTCAAACTGCGCAGCGATGATGCCGAGTACGCGTCGAGCGTCCCCATATCGCCCTAATTGCAGGTAGGCGTATTGCAAATAGTTCAGCGAGTGGAAATCGCGCAGTGCACCGGATTCTCCGGCCCGCTGAACGTCTCTCTCGGAGACTTGCCAGGCCCTTTCATTTGTGGCTGCAGATTCATCCCAATAGCCAAGACGCGTGAAGATGTGAGAGGGCATGTGCAAGGCGTGCGGAACCGCCGCGGCGGCTTTCGCGTAACTACGCGCCGCAGCGAGCCCCTCTTGCGCGTGCACCGGGTCGTCGTAAGCGTGGATTAAGTAGTGAAGCACTCCGGGATGATCGGGGTTGTGTGCGTAAACTTCCTCGAAGAGCTTGGCTGCCCTTGTTTGGTTGTCAAAACCCCTGGTGCCTTCCTTAATTGTCCCCAAAATAGCAAGCCCATAAAAAAGCTTGGTCTCGTCGTCCGGGAAACTAGCATAGGCTACTGCCATGGCATCGCGATAGCCTTCATCGCGAACGGCTTTCGGTCCGGCACCGGCGTCATTAAAGAGTGCTGCGACTGCAGCCAGATAAAGCTTCTCGCGCGGAGACGCCTCCTTAGCGGCCAGACCTTTCTGTACCGAGGCCCATGCGGCGGTCTCGTCAGCGGTCGACGGCGCATCCCACAACGGATGGTTGTATGTCATGGCCGCGCCCCAGTAGGCCATCGCACATTCGGGGTCATCCTTTGCGACCTGCTGAAATGCCTGCAGTGCGCGCGAATACCAGAAGTTGTGGAGCAAGGCCAGAGCGCGGTCGAACTTTGTGCCAATCCCCGGTGAACAGGAGATGTCCATATGCGCATGACCCAGGCCCTCTTCAGACGTGGGGACGACGTGCATATGTTCCTCTTCGCGCTGTGCAAGACCCACTGCGACGAAGGACAAAATTGCGAGCCAGCATAATAATGAAGACCGGGAATAGAGCTTCATGGCAGGCTCTCGTGGGAAAGTGTCGTCGTGTCTAACTTCCTGTGGAAGCGCTAATCGTACCAAATCCGAAAGTTCGCCGACAGCTCAGTCGCCACAGTGCCGTAGGCGCATGCTAAGTGGGGACTATTGGACGTGGTTGGTCGGCAACCCGGAAGTTATCGGAGCTACCCCTCGGTGTGCCACCGTTTCAACTGGCGAGAAATCGCGATTTCACTCATCCTATAAAAGAGGATGTCAAGAAAAAAACTCTTCCCCTCTCCCCTCTGGAGACCTGCTGGTGGCTTTACATCCAGCCCCGTCCCCTTCGTGGAGGGGTTTTTGGTTTTTGCCGCTTTGGATCGCCGCGTATTGCAGCGGCGATGCCAACCCCAGTTGCTGGTTTCCAGGTAATGGTTTCATCTCGCCGTGGGCGCTTGAAGCCGATCCGTTGAGAAGCTACGTAAGCCCATGCGTTGGCTTTTAGTGCCAACCATCATCCTATGTGAAGCTCGAGGCCTATGGCTTTTTTGGGTTGTGCGAGGGGGCATAGGATTGATCCGGAGACTCGGTGCTGAGTTGTGACGTTTTCTGCCCACCGATTTTCTGTAGGAGCTTCCCGCCGGAAGACTCTCCGCGGGGTCGGCTACCGCTTCGAGGCCGCGAAAATGGCAATCCGGAATTTTGCCACCATTCTCGGACGCAATCTTTCGGTGTGACCGCATACACTGCCCCTTTCATTTATTCTATTCTCTCATCCCTTAACTTCGTGATCGAATGAGCAAGCCCAAACCACTATGGAAGACAGATGATCAGACCGCGCGCCTGGCTGAGCTCACGGCGCAATCCGGTGGTCCCGCCACGGACAAGGCTTTGCGGCGGGATGTCCGGTCGCTGGGTGTATTGCTTGGACAAGTCCTGGTTGAGCAGGCCGGCCAGGGATTGTTCGATGAGGTTGAGCAGCTACGAAGATTGCTTATTCAACATCGTAAGCAAGTCCAGCGCCACGCGGACTCAGCGGCGAGCACTGAGCTCATTGGCCAGGCTCAAAGTCTCATCTCGAAGATGGACTTGGCCAAAGCGTATCAGGTCACCAAGGCCTTCGCGATCTATTTCGACCTTACGAACCTCGCCGAAACCAATCACCGCAAACGCAGGCGCCGCGCTGGGAAGCTAAGCCAGCATGTTCCGCCCGCCGGATCTTTCCGCGGCACGCTTTCGCGGCTGAAGCAAGCTGGGCTCTCCGCGCAAGAGGCGCTGGCTGCACTGGGCCGGATTTGCGTAACTCCGGTATTAACCGCGCACCCTACGGAGGTGGCACGGCAGACCGTTCTGCTCAAGCGCCGCCGCATTGCGGAGGAACTGGAACGGCTCGACCGTCTGCCGCTTACCGCCACGGACGCTGAAAGGTGCGAGGACAATATCCGGGCCGAAGTGACTTCCCTTTGGCAGACCGACGAAGTCAGGCTGGCGAAACCGACGGTCAACGACGAGATCCGCATGGGGCTGCGGTACTTCCGGCTTTCTTTCTTCGATACACTTCCGAGAATTTATGATGAGGTCCTGGAATCATTTCGCGATGTTTACGGGGTGGCTCTTAACGAAGCAGATGTGCCCAATCTTGTCCAGTTCGGATCATGGATTGGGGGCGACCGGGACGGCAATCCCCTGGTTATGCCGGACCGCATTCGTGATGCTTTACAGCTCGCCCAGACGGTGATTCTGGGCGAATACATCACTGAGATTGAATCCTTGAGCGGCCGGCTCAGTTCCTCCCTTCGGCTGGTTGAGAGCTCTCAGGAAATGCTTTCGCGACTGGCCGAGTACGAGCACGAAATGCCCGGCGTCCCTATCCTCTGGGGAGAACACAACACCACAGAAAGCTACCGCCGTTTTCTTTCCTATGTCTTGCACAGACTACGGCAACACCGGGAGATGCCAGGCGCTTCCGCCGCTTACGCCAGCGCAACCGATTTCGAACATGATCTACTGTTGGTTCGTCAGAGTCTCTGGTCGCATCATGGGCGCCGATTGGCCAGGAGTTTCGTGGATCCTCTGTTACGCAAGGTGCGAACGTTCGGATTTCACCTGCACGCTCTCGACATTCGACAGCATGCCCGCGTTCACGCTGAGGCGGCAGCAGAGTTGGCGACGACTCGCCAGTCAGGCCAGCAATCATCGAGTCTGCATTACCCTGAGTCTTCAGACACCCGGGAATTACTCGACACATTCCGGAGTATTGCTCAACTCAAACGCACGTATCCGCCACAGTCGATACGCAATTACATCATCAGCGGCGCGGAATCCGAAGAGGATGTGCTGGCCGTCGTTCGTCTCGCGAAACAGTGCGGGGTTCAAGTAGCTGGGTCGACTCACGATCCCGGTCTAATGTCCATCCCTCTTTTCGAGTCGATTGATTCGCTGCGCTCTGCCGCAGGTGTCATGGGCCGTCTATGGAACCATCCGGAATATCGGCCACTGATCGATTCCTGGGCTGGATGGCAGGAAGTCATGCTGGGCTATTCCGACTCAAACAAAGATGGAGGAATGCTCACTAGCACATGGGAACTGTACAAAGCCCATCGCGAACTGCATCGTGCGGCTGACGAACATGGAATCAAATTGCGCCTGTTCCATGGGCGCGGAGGGACCGTGGGCCGCGGTGGCGGTCCCACCCATTCGGCGATCCTCGCGCAACCAAAGGGCTTCTTCTCGGGCCAAATCCGTATCACGGAACAGGGAGAAGTTCTCAACTGGAAATATTCCGACCCGGTACTCGCCGAGTGGAATCTCGAGTTGATGATCGCGGCCAGCCTGGAAGCCCTGACACGCCCCGGCCGCAAGCAGGCAGTTGACCAGAGTAAGGATGAAGAGCGTTGGGAAGAGGCGATGGACGAAATGTCGGGGGAAGCCTACCGCGTCTACCGCTGCGAGATTGCCGAAAACCCTGACGTGCTCGACTACTTCGAGCAGGCGACACCAGTGAACGAGCTTGATATTGCCCACATTGGGTCACGGCCTTCCCGCCGGGTCAAAGGCCGCCGCCTCGAGGATTTGCGTGCCATACCCTGGGTGTTCGGCTGGATGCAGAGCCGCCATGCCGTTCCCGCGTGGTTTGGCGTCGGCCACGCACTGCAGCAATTCGCGAAGAAGGGATTCGGCCACGAGCAACTCCTGCGTCAGATGATGCGGGAATTCGCAATGTTCTCGGATTTGGTACGGAACGTCGAGTTGGGTATGGCGAAAGCAGACCTGGAAATCGCTCGCGTCTATTCGGGGCTGGTCGAGAATGCGGCCCTCAGGAGGCGAGTCTTCGCCATGCTGGAAGATGAGTTCCTGCGGTCCCGGCGTATGATTCTCCGCGTCGCTACTCAGCGACAACTGCTAGGTCGAAATCGAGTTCTGGCACGCTCCATCCGCCTGCGCAATCCTTACGTCGACCCGATGAGCTTGGTGCAGGTAGAGCTCCTTCGTCGCAAACAGCGCTGCGTCGATGCAGCTCATCTTGAGTACCCGATGGGTGCGACCATCAACGGCATTGCCGCCGGACTGCACAATACAGGATAAAGGATGGGTTGGGTCAACATTCTGCACTTTACCGGTGCAGCAAGATTAGTTGACGATTGTCATCCTAAGCGAAGTTGAGGTCCCTGACCGACAATGCAGTCGAAAGACCCCCTCGAAATTGACCGCTGCACGTCGTGGTTCGATGTCAAAAAGGAGATTCCGGGTAAAATCAGTCCCATAGACATGGAAGTCCTACATGAAACAAGTCTTCTATTTTGATTCACCGCCTGAGCCTTATGTCGCAGATGCGGCGGTGTTGTGCTGCTTCGATCAACGCATCCGGCTGGCCGTCAACAAATTTCTACAACGGCAAGATATTTTGCGGCCGGACATGATTGTAGTCGCCGGCGGGGCGAAAACATTGGCTTCGCCGCGCAATGATTTCGAGCGCGATTTCATTCTGGAGCAGGTGCGGATGTCGACTCTGCTGCACAAGACCAAGCGTGTTTTTCTAATGAGCCATTCTGATTGCGCTACCTATGGTGGTTTGGCAGGATTCGGCGGAGACCGCGAACGCGAGTCTTCCCACCATCAACAGGAGCTGCAACATGCAGCGGAGGTTATACACCTTCGTTTCCCCGAGCTGGTACCCGAATGCTATTTCGTAACGTTCGAGGGAGTCTGTGTGGTTTCCAGCGGTTTGCAAGTTGCCTGATTCCGGACCGGAGCCCTCCGGAAGTGGGACTGAGTTTCCCCGCGTCCATAGCGATCATCCTCTGATAAAAGCGTTGGGCGGGGGATACAGGCTCGTCGCCAAAAAGAATGCCTAAGAAATCAAGGGGCGGCACGTAGCGTCCGATCACTACGACGCACACGGTGAGAGGTGTCGAGAGCAGCAAACCAATCGGCCTCCACAGCCACGTCCAAAAAACAGCGGCGATTGAGTATGAAATAGAGCCAGAAGTCGGTCATTGCGAACAACACAAAACGCCGAAGCCAATGTTTTATGGATGCCTCTTGAGGCCGCCGATTCCCGTTCTTATTGACCTGAATTGGCGGATCCCTGTTTGTTTTGATCCCGGTTATTCAAGTCCAATCCGAATGAAGGATGCTCGTAGGTGCCGGTAATCTTCACCGGCATCAAGTAGTCGGCGCGTTTTTTCTTGAAGAAAGGCTGCAGCACCTTCAACATCAGGCTCTTCATCCCGTGGGTCGTATTAGACGGTGCGGAGTCGGTTCTTAGTGTTCCGTGCAGATCGATTTTTTCGGTGATCAGGTTGTAGGTACCCTGCATTTGGGCGAACGCCCCTGGAACACTAAACGCAAGATTAGAAAATTTAGCTGTCCCATTTTTCAGTAGGACGTGTCCCTTCAAGTCGGAAAGCACCGTCGTGGGATCATCGTTATGGTTATTCTTGTCTGCTTTATCAGAACTTACATCACTCAGGGCACCTTCGCTGAGGTGGTTTACTCCCGCTTGAGTTTCGGATTTTGAAAAGCTCCCGGCATCGATTCCGAAATCGCCCTGTAACTCAACTTTTTCGAGAAATGGGCGTTTTCCCGGCGGGATAGATACTCTGGCGTGAAAGCTGACCGCTCCCGACATCGGAGAACGCTCGGACCGTGCGAAAAGCAGCAGAAGATCTTGAATTCGCCCATTCGTCGTGTTTAGTTCGACTGAGGTGGTCTTTCGTGGTTGCCCGGATCTTCCCGCTACGCTGCCGTCCGACCAAACCTTCGTTTTCCAGAAAGTCGCCGCTACTTGCCGTAGAAGCGTATCCCCATTTTCACCGTTCACTACCGCATGGAACTGAGTTCGCAATTGCACTGGATGAGAGCTTGATGTGACTTTGAAGCTCGGGGCATCGGTCACACCCTGAACCTCAATGCGATTGAGTGTCCCTGAGAACTTGCCGGCAGAAGAGAGCAGCCCGTCAATGCCGCGGAAGACCCCTAGGTCGGCATGTTGAAACAAATACTCTCCGGACATTGCCACTTTACCCACGTCATCGGGATTCCACGGTCCAAATTTGCCTGTGGTGGTTATTTCGCCGGGAGGCTCAGGATTCGAAAGCTTGGCCTGAAAAGACGCCGGCCCTTTGTTGCCGACATTGCTGATCACAAAGTTATGAAAAGAAAATTGCAGCGGTTCTTTGTAGGGGTCGCGCGACACCACTTCGAGAATCGCACCGTCTGCGATCAGGTCATCGATCACGAACCTCGACCTCCTGAGCGTTTGAAAGTGTTCACCTGAACCCCGTGGAGGTATCAGAATGCGCAGCCCTTCCGCGCGAATGCGCCTTACGTGCTTCGTGAAGAGGCCGACAAAGCTACCCTCAATTCTCAGTTTTTGAATGGTAATGAGCGGTGGCGATCCGGCTTTCGGATTGTGCTGGAAGGTGACGCGTTCGAGAACGCAGCCCGGCCGTGGGAAGTACGTGCCATGAAAGGAGGCAACACTCACCCTGCTCAGACTTGCCTCTGTTAAGTCCTTCAGGACGGCTGTGCGGCTGAACGGCCAACGTGCCGCCAAGAAGATAATGCCCGAAAGAATAACTCCTGCGGTCATGCAGGCAGCGGCGAATATGAATTTGCGTGACTGCGGGGAAGCTATTGGAATGAGCAGTCGTGGATTCATCAGCCTGCCAACTAAGCGTTTTTTGAGGCAAGGAATTGCATCAGGGTTGTTAGCCTATTTCCTCGAAAAGAGTTCCGGCTATGCGGCAGAACTGCCGACAAGAATGTCTTAGATTCATGGTGCCTTGCGTTTCTGAGCTAAGATCGGATCCGAGTATGGGTAGCATCTGGCGGGACGAGCGGCAACCAGGCAAAACAGCCTCGCTTGAAGTCACCGCAAAGGACGGGCAGATTCAGGACATTTTGCTACCCCCGTCCACTCCGAACGTGCCTCGATGTCAGGGACCATCAGCTTCCGGGCCAAGTTTCCATTCCACAAGAAAAGCGGCCATTCTCGAAAAAGTGCGATTGCAGGGCGATTTCGGGATGGATGTGCACCAACCCCTTATCCTCCATGCAGCGTTGTCTTAATTATTTTGACCGGCGGAACTGAAGGTGATCCATAAAGATGCGCCGAGTCGGCACCGATGCCTTTCTGGCTTCGAACTTCGAGCGTGGCGAGCAGCAGCAGAGCGTCAGAACCGCCCTGTGAGAACGAGTATCAAGACGATCAGTAAAACCAAGCCCACCCCCCCGCTTGGGTAGTAACCCCACCCACTGCTGTACGGCCATGTGGGCAATGCACCAATCAACAAGAGAATGACGACAATCAAGACAATCGTGCGCATTGGGCGCCTCCTACTTAACGAAATCCGACCTGCGAACCGCCAATTAAGTGGTCCACTGTCAGCATTGAGAGCCTGTTGGAACAAAGGGAACCCTACCCAGGCCCCTTACCTTTAATCTGCCGACACGGCGTTCAAGGTCGTTACTTCTGACAGCTGTCGCTAACCATACTCAAATCGGTGACGGTCAGATGTCCGTGCTCGGTAGCTTTTTTCTCCATCCCATGCTCTTTCATCTCTTCCTTCGTATCTTCCTTCATGCCATGCATCTCAGCGTTTGCCACTACGCCCGTAACCTTGACCGTGTGCCCGACATGCTCCTCGAGTTTGACCGAATCGCTCTTGATCTCCCAGGAACCACCTGTTTTCGTGGTCAGATTGAATTCGTTCGCCTCATTCCCCTTCTCGAGACATCCCGTGAGCATACGCGTTTTCTTGTGCGTAGTTTTCGTCGTGTCCTGCGCCATGCTCAATCCGACAAATACCAACAAAGCAAGGACGCCTATCGCGAATTTCATCTTCATATGAGCCTCCTAAAGTCCGTTTGGTCTCTGTTCACACGAAATCGCTGAAGCCTACCGTCGGACACCGCGGTAATGAAATACCCTGGACCTTGTAGGAACCCTAGGTGTGTCATGTAGGCTGAGCATGCAAGAAGCCAGCAGCCCCGGCCATCGACAACAGTCCAGCGCTCAAGTGTTGAGCGTCGGCGTATCGCGCGCAATCTGCATGACAGTTTGGGGCAATACTTGGCAAGTGCGAAGATGTGCCTAGACGTTCTGAGCCCCAAAGTTTCACCGGACGAGACGACCCACCTATCGAGTGCTCTGGAATGCTTGGAGAAGTGCATCATTGAGACACGAACCATCTCACAACTGCGGCATCCACCGCTCTTAGACGAAGGTGGACTGGTATCGGCTGCTCGTCTGTATGTAGAAAGCTTCGCTCAAAGAAGCGGGATTGAGGCGAAATTGGATTTGCAGGAAGGGATTGATAAATTGCCAGAATTGACTGAAGTGGCGCTATTCCGTGTTCTGCAGGAGAGCCTGACCAACGTAATCGAGTTAGTGGCTTTACTTGACCAGTTCAAGCGAACAAGAACGAACTAGACGACAGCGCAGCCCCTCGGGTTCTGATCATCATCGCCGTATCTGAAGAGACAATCCACATGAGTCGTATGCTCGACACCACCAAACCGTCGGTAGAAAAAGTCGCCGTCACCTTGCCCGGAACCGTCGAAAAGATCATAAAGCCCATTGTGCCTAGCGAACCTGAAAAAGCGCAGATCGCCGTCGAAGGGGGCGAGGATCTATATAAAGAGATTCGCATCGACAACACACTCCAGAATGAGAAGGGCGAGGATGTAAGCCTAAAACCTGATGCTCGGGTGGAGGTCACTGTCGAAGCGGAGCCCGAGGCAACGACGCCTAAGACGCCTAAGAAGACAGCTTAAACCACCCTTAAGGGTGGGTCCTGCAGTAATACCCTCTTTACCCGATGGCGAGGTCCTAGCTGTCGGGAGTTAGCTGTAAAATAACCGGGTCGTTGCCTTATGCCTCAGTGCATTCTCATTGTCGATGACAATGCTTCCATACGACATATCTTGAGGGCAGAATTCGAACGGCGAGATTGGAAAGTCGAGGAAGCACGGAACGGCCGAGAGGCAATTGAGAAAGCAGAAGAATCGAAGCCCGATCTAATCGTGCTCGACCTAGCCATGCCCGTCATGAACGGTCTGGAAGCGGCCCCGGTGCTCAGACCCATGCTGCCAACCGTTCCGATCATCCTTTTTACGCTGTACGCGGATAGACTCCTTGAACGGGAAGCATTATCCGCAGGCATCACTGTCGTCGTTTCCAAGGACGCTGCCCTGAAGACGCTTCTCAATCGGGCACAGGAGTTGCTAAGAGCCACTCAAGCGTGATTCCCAATCTGGAAAAGCCAGCCTGTCCCGTTTCATGACCTTCGTTGCCTTCACGCAGAACGCCTAGTACCCGGAATGACTCGCCACGGCCAGAACTTCTTTCCAGCAGTTACAGTCGCCGGAGAATAGGGTGCCTGCAATTCTGAAGTCTCATCGTCAGCTTGATGTCGGCCGTCGAGGAGCAGCGGAATGACAGCGAAGCGCCTCAATCTCTTGCCGCACTCGCAAAATGTCCGTCTCCTTCTCGCACAGAAGTTCGTAAGCGTCCTTCATGGCTTCGCCTCCCCGGCTTAGGCGGCAATGATAGGGAATCGGGCGGACCCGGCCAATTAGTTGACCTCGGAGCACACAAGAATTGCTCGTTCTATGGTTTTCGTGCACCCTCATCTAGCAAGCTCAAGATATGCAAAGCTCGGACAATTGAGTCGCGCTCGTCCCCACCAACCGCTGGCGAGTCTGTCAACTTTCGCGATCGCTCTAGAATCGCAACCCGAGCATCTGCAACACGCTTCGGCAACTTGCGCGGATCGCTCTCAAGGATTGCTGCGCGATAAAACTTCTTCCACTCGTACTTCATTCCGCCCAAGTAGAACTGGCCAACGCCGATTAGTAAATACAAGGAACGCTGCATTGATCCGAGGGCGGATTACTAGACCCTCTGTTCGAGGACGGACCGAAACTGGCCCTCGACCGTGGAGGGCTTTCGGCGGGTTTTGTTTGAGCCAATTCCGCACACTATGCGAAAACTAGTGCGGCGGCTTTACGTGCAAGAGCCAACTCTTACCTTGCACCTTGAATCCGTTCTCTTGCGCTTGCCCCTTGGCCCGCGTAACGGAGAGCACTTCACGTGAGGATTTGCAATCTTCTTAAAAAGACTCTGCCATTCATCCGTCCATGCAGGACACCTATTTCACTTGGAGGTAAATCCCTATGAACCTCCGCCTAGTCTTTGCCGAACCACGATAAGTGTTCGGTACGGAACCATCGCATGTAGAGTACGACGTTATTTTGGAGCACGTACAGTGTGGACCTTAGTGACGCTTCTGAATTTCTCCGGTACGTTTGAGTGTCTTGAGAACACACGACTGCATTCCTTCACCTTTCTGGTTGCCAGTCGAAAATTTAATCGACAAAATTCTGAGACCGTAATCGCACCGGATCCGACGAGATTCGCTCCCGATCGATACGGCAAGGAGTAGAAAAATGAAACACGTTCTAAGCATGACTGTTCAAGTATGCCTATTCGCCTGTTTGTTGACGGGAACGCGGACGCTAGCCAACGGGCAGGGCTCGTCCGCGCCGCCTGCGGCGGATAACACCAAGGTTAACCAGCGGGACAAAAATAAAGCAGAGACCACAGCGGATCAACAAAAAGAGAATCTACCTGATCGGGAAATCACTCGACAGATTCGCCGTTCTATTGTGCAGGATAAGACCTTATCCAGCTATGCCCACAACGTCAAGGTCATCTCAGAACGGTGTGGTCACGCTGAAAGGGCCAGTCCGGTCAGATGAGGAAAAGGCTGCCATCGAGGCCAAAGCAGCCGAAGTTGCTGGCAAAGACAAAGTGACAAGCCAGTTAGAAGTTAAACCCAAGCAATAAGAGCAAACAATAAGAACAATAAGAACAAAAGGAGATCAACAAATGGCAGGAAAGAATACAGCGGTCTTTGGCATCTATCCAGCATACGCCAGCGTAGAGAGGGCCGTGGAAGCTCTCAAAACAGCAGGTTTTCGGAACACGGATATTTCCGTTCTATTTCCTGAGAACTCAGGTACGAAAGATTTCGCTCACGAGAAGAACACAAAGGCACCGGAGGGTGCTACCACAGGTGCCGGAACCGGAGCATTGCTAGGCGGTGGCTTGGGTTGGCTGGCTGGTATCGGCGCACTTGCGATTCCTGGGCTCGGACCTCTCATCGCTGCTGGTCCGATTGTGGCAGCGCTCGCTGGAGCCGGGGTTGGGGGTGCAGTAGGCGGTCTTACGGGTGCCCTCGTCGGCATGGGAATACCGGAATACGAGGCCAAGCGATATGAAGGTCGCGTGAAGAGTGGAGGAATCCTGCTTTCCGTTCATTCTGATGATTCAGAGTGGACCAAGAAGGCAAAGGAGATCCTTGAGCACACGGGAGCTCAGGACATATCGTCGACCGGCGAAGCCAAGGCTGACTTTCAGAAGAGCGACAAGCCGATGCCTCGTGCGAGCTGAGATTTCTAATCGTACGGAAGAAGCGAGCGTCTTTCAAAAACACAACAGGAGATATATCCATGGACAGCAAAAAACAGCAGCAGTCAAACCCTCAAGATACGTCACGCAAGAACCCACAAACCGACAACCGGGATTGGCAACGACAAGGTGGTGTTCAGCCGGATCAGACAGACCGAAAGGCCGACCAGCGTCAGGATGACCAGCGAGAAAAGAGCAAGAAAACAGCGTAGCGATACGGAAGAATGGGGCCCCCTCCGGTAGGGGGCTTGCTTTTTAAAATGCCTATTATTCCGCCTCAGCATGCTACGTTTTGACCGCAACGTGGGGAAAGGTTTGGAAAAGCCTGCCATTGCTATTGGATTCTGGACGACCGAATTGGTTTGAATGTGCGCGACGAGAAGATTGTCCTCCCCGACCATTGCGCTGTATCGCTGGCGAGCACGTATTCACCTTCGACCAACTGCGAGCTAAAGCCAAGGCGCTCAGCTGGAAGGAAATCACTTTCAGGGGACGCTCGGCAACATTTTGATGAGTCAACAATCATGCAACGTCAAGTTGCTGAATCGTACTCTGTCCCTTCGCCGGAGGGTCATTCGCTGGGAAAGTAGCGAAAATCTTTGTGCCGAGAGCGTTCGACTCGATAGTCAATTCGCCATGGAGTTGGCGCACGCGTTCGCGCATTCCTCTGATCCCGACGCCGATCCCCCGGGACTGAACCTCAGCAAATCGTTCCTGCGACATTCCCTTGCCGTGATCCTGAACTTCCACACAAATCTTGTCCGGTTCGCGAGTAACTCGGATCAGCGCGGTTTTGCTTCCCGAATGGCGATGGATGTTTGTTAAACACTCTTGCACGAGTCGAAATATGACGAGTTCCATCTCAGGGACGAGTCTTTCGAGTTTGTCGGGGATATTCAGTTCAATACTAAGTCCGCTACGCTCCGCCAGACCTTGTACATACCACTGAAGTGCAGACGACAGCCCGCTCTCGTCCAGCATTGGTGGGTGCAAAAGATATGAAGCCGTGCGTATCTCTTTAGTCAAGTGCTGAACTAAATCTTGGGCAGCTTTGACGTCTTTGGCGAGTTGTACAGGATTATGGCTCGCATCTTGGGCGAGCCGTGCAAGATTCATGCCCAACAAAGTCAAGGTCTGACCAGCACTGTCGTGCAGCTCACGTGCGATATGTCGGCGTTCTTCGTCCTGCATTAGCAGCAATCTCCGTGAAAGGTCTCGAAGCTGCTCCGACTGGTGGAGCATCTCTGCGTTTCGCCGCTGTAGTTCTTGAGTCCGAAACTGCACTTGAGTGTCGAGTGCATCGGCCAGTGTTCGGAGCCGTTCCTCGCTCTCGTGCAATGCCCGCTCAATCTGCTTACGTTGGGTGAAATCACGCGCTATTTTCGAAGCGCCGACGATTTTGCCTGCGGCGTCCCTAAGAGGGGAAATCGTCAGTGATATATCAAGCATGGTGCCGTCTTTTCGTACACGGACAGTGTCGAAGTGATCGATCCGTTCGCCTCGGCTGAGTCGCTCAAGGATGGCTGTTTCCTCGTGTCGGCGATTAATCGGAATGATGAGTGAGATGTGCTGACCTACGGCTTCTTTAGCGGTGTAGCCAAATAGTCGCTCCGCCCCTGCGTTCCAGCTGGTGATGACACCGTCCAGAGTCTTGCTGATAATGGCATCATCGGAGGAATCTACGATCGCAGCGAGCAAACCGATCGCCTTATCGGCTTTCAAGCGTAACGCGGGAAGTTCGTCCAAGAGCGATTGGGTGACGTTATCAACACTGGCTTCCGGATCGCTGAGGATACAGTCGGCTAGTGCCTCGTGCGTCGCCAGAAGATGTTTAATGTCATCCTCATACTCGATCTCCGGATGAACCTTGGTCCAGTAGTGCGCTGCCCTGACAAAAGCCAAGAATAGCAGCAGATACTGAAGTCGCACCGCGCCGAACAATCTTTCCAGTGCATCGAGACAGGCAGGGGCACGGGGCGTTTGGAGGAAGACATGACCCGCGAGTGCAAAGACGGACTCTTCGATCTGCGAGTCGGCACTCGGCATTTCAACAAGAGGAGCGGGATAGGTCGCACAACGTGAAAGGCACGACTCTAGTTCGTGTCCGCGTGGAAACGGACGCTGGAGCAACCCAACGATTTCTTCAGCACTGTGAACACGGGCATGCACATCGCCAGAAGGACGACCAAGCCCTATCAGGAATCCCACGTGCCGTGCAATGCAATAGCGGACTGCGCAAAAGCGCGACAGATAAACGAAGAGGCGTTCCTTAAAAAGGGACGGCAGAGGATTGTCGAGGTAGGCGGACTGGGCAAATCCCCACAGTTTTTCAGTGATCTCGGGAGTATCGGGCGTGAGGCCAAAAAAATTTGGGAGCACGCCGAACCGCTCCTCAATGCCCAATTCTGCCGCGGTACTACCCATCGATTCTGAATCTTTGGAGGTCATAGGCGCACATTGGTTTCACTGGCACAATTTACCCGAGCGATTATACGACCATTTTGAGCCAATGTGGCTTCCGGGCGATTCTGACGGCAGCTTGGCCGCCAGCGTCGGGACAGAAATGAGCGAAGAGAAGGTCGAACGGCCACGCACTTACTCGACGAGCGCAATACAGCAGGGAAGATTATAAAGCCAGACTCTTACGCCTGGAGCAGATCAGGATCGAGTCGGAGATTTTGCGTTAGCAGTTCAACCCAAGGAGGAACTAGGTAGACCTGAGTCTCCTGAGTGTTCAGAAGTGTTCAGATGCTGGATTTTGCCCTCACGTTCTTGCAGCTATGTTGTTCGTGCCCCCGCTACGAAATGCAGGATCAAAGAGATCACAGCAAGCACGAGCAGCAGATGGATGAGCCCACCCGCGACGTGGAACACGGTGAAACCGCCGAGCCATGCGATCAACAGGATCACAAACAATATCATCCAAATGCTCATAACGCCTCCTATGTTTGGGTTTGAGAAAATTGAACTGTGCGTTTCATTCTCCAGAAGTCCCGGTTGCACCCTGCGGCTTTTTCCCAACGGTGCGTTCACGGACCCTTTCGCCGAAGCCCGAAACCTTGTCGACGATGTCGGCTCGGGTTTCATCCCCGCTGGCCGGTGCGATTAGCAGGCCCACTCCTACGCCTATGCCCACTCCGATCAATAGAGCAGTTACCTTGGCGAATATTTGGGCATCTTCTTTG
>Ga0207130_1024_pt1 | contig 55331 bp, 59 predicted proteins | sample Alteio_BWMinHeat_16_FD_153545 | JGI IMG/M metagenome (GOLD analysis project Ga0207130, IMG submission 153545) | Enriched cells from forest soil in Barre Woods Harvard Forest LTER site, Petersham, Massachusetts, United States -... | ecosystem: Environmental > Terrestrial > Soil > Temperate forest >... | reverse complement strand
TGCGGCGGCCATGAAGTCACGGACAAGATTCTCCAGAAACTTCCGCCTGCCGCCAGCCATAGGCTGAAGGTCGTGGAAACGGTCGAAGAGGCAGTAAAACTAATACAGCCGAAGATCTAGAAATTAAGGGTAACCGCTATGACACTCACAATCACACGGCTCAACGATATGGCTGCGAACTACCCGGAAGGAATGGCATTTCCCGAACAGGGGCGTCCACTCACTTTTGCGCAGTTAAAGGACCTTGTGGATCAACATAGTCGCCATTTGTTTGATGGTGGAGCGGGCATCTATGGCAAATACATCAGACACGAAACCACCCGTCGAATCGTTAAGCTGTGTGCCGATCGCATAGGTATTTCCAAGCTGGAAAATATTCCCATTTCTATCCCTAAGGAAGAATTGTCTGCCACTCTCAAAACCGAGCATATTCAGGTGCTTTATACCGATCTTATGGATAAACTACTGGAAATCGTAAATGTTTCTGGGCCATTCATCGGCATCGTCACACCTATTGAACTCTACCACCATAAAATCTGGAGGGTGAGATTTCGTTCTGATCGCGGTCGCGTACAGATCGATCTTGATGAAGTCAATTCGCGCCATCGGAAATGGCAGAGTTCGCAGCCACATTCAAACCGATAATTCTACGAGGAAAATGGTTATGGATTTACTGGAAGATTTGGAAACCGAATTCGGCAACATTAGAATCGTGCGCCATAAGCATGATGGATCGCATGCCTATTATCAGGGGTTCTGCTCTCACAGCGAAGCGAATAAGGAAGGTGTCAGCACCTGTATCTATGTGCATACTATGTTTGGCATTATCCGGCAATTGAATGCACAACGCGTGCTGATGATAGGATGCGCGGGGGGATCACTCGCCACCATGCTGCATCGTGCAGGATGTGAGGTAACGGCGGTGGACATCAACCCTCATGCTTTTACGCTGGCCAGGCGTTATTTTCAGATGCCAGAGGAAGTCAGATGTGTTGTCGGAGGCGGACGGTCGTATATAGAGCGGACAAACGAGCGTTTTGATGCGATTGCGATTGACGCTTTTTCAAACGATGGTTCAATTCCCGAGGAGCTGACAACAGGTGATTTTTTTGAGCAGGTCAGCGAAGTGCTGGAAGCCGGGGGCGTTGTCGTGATGAACGTGATAGCTGGACATGACTTGGACTTATCGGCGGATAAGATTGCAGTGAGCATGGAGTCCTCAAGACTGCCTGCCGTTTTGTTTGACCGGATTAACCGGGCAAATCACAATGTCATTATTGCAGGAGGTAATGTGGCGGATTTAAATATACCTTACGGCAACGAACCTGCGGGGATTAGGAACGAAATGAATGGTATCATCCGTCGCACCCCCAAAAGGCGGGCGGTTAATAGGTTGAAAACTACGTGATGTCTTGAGCCGATATTACGTAAGACTAATTTATAGCGATTTGCTAAATCCATGTAAGCAGTGCGTAAGTCTTGATTGATTGTTAAAAAATAATTATTCTATTGGTATAAATAATTTTTATTGTTGTCTGAATCCATATCAAACGGACATTTATTCCGTCGCTTCTTCTGTCAAACCCTTTAACTGGTGCCCGCGGTCGGACTTGAACCGACAAGCGATTAACTCGCAACGGATTTTAAGTCCGTAGTGTTTACCATTTCACCACGCGGGCATAAAAACAGACAACGTATAGCGCTCCACTGTGTCGTTTATCCTACATCTTGTGGAAAAACCGTTAATCAATCCAAATGATTTATTGTGAAATAATGTGGGTCGTGTATATCCAGATTGGCTTGCGCGCGCAACGGATTTGTCCACTACGCTAAAGGCGCGGCGCTGAAGGGTAAGAAATGTACGTCAATATTGTGGAGGATCACGTGAAGAAATCACTCGTCATTGCAGGCTTAACCGCATTTACGGCACTCACCGCATTTACCAATGCACAGGCCGAGGATCGCTGGCCGCGCTGGTATCTGGGCCTCACCGGTGGCTATACCTATATGTCGGATCAGGATATCAGCGGCGGCGGCGCAAGCAAAATCAGCCTCAATGACGGTTTCGGCATCGGCGGCTCCATCGGTTACCTGCCCAGCTCCTCCATGCCGCTCATCAATTCGCTGCGCTTTGAAGCGGAAGTTACCTACCACCAGAACAACATCAGTTCCGTGCACCTGACCAATGGCACGAGCGTCGGCGGCAGCGGCAGCTTTAACAGCACCGCTTACATGATCAACACCTTCTATGATCTTCCCACCGGCTCGGCATGGTCGCCTTACATCGGCGGCGGTATCGGCATGGCGACCTTGCACCTGCCTTCCGGCAACGGCATCGGCAACAGCGGCAGCAGCAATGAGTTCGCCTATCAGGGATTGCTCGGCATCGGTTACTCGCCGGAGACCCTCCCCAACACGCAGTGGCTCATCGGGTATCGCTATCTGGCCACCTCGGATGGCAAGTTCAGCGGCACCTCTGTAAAATATTCAACAAACAGCCTCGAAGCGGGCGTTCATCTGCGCTTCTAATCTACGGCTGTACGACATACTAAAAGGCGTTCCTTACGGAACGCCTTTTTTATTGGGATTATGCCGTTACCCTGCCCACCTTGCAAAAGCCGGAGCATTCTCTACACTTGGCGCCATGACGGAATCAGGCACAGACAGCGTGCAAAAACCAATGTCTAAAACATTTGTCCGCATCTGGCTCGCAGCGCTGATTGTTGTTGCCCTGTTCGTCCGCGTTCAGGGTATGGACGCATATTACTACAGCCCAGACGAAGCAATGCATGTCGATATGGCTCAAGGGCAATCGACCGCACAGGTGTGGCAGTTCTCACTCTATGAGACGCATCCCCCCTTGGGTAATTTCCTGCGCCATTACTGGATGAGCATCTCGGATGCCATGGAGTTCGTGCGCGGTCAGTCGCTGCTGTTTGGCATCGGGCTGCTCTTCGTGTACTACGCCATTGGCAGGCGTTTAAGCGGGGAGCTTTGCGGCATGTGCTGCGCATCCATGGTGGCGTTCAGCCAGGGCTGCATTATCCAGTCAACTACAGCGCGCAATTATGCCTTCTTTCTGTTCTTCATTTCGCTTGGCTTTTATTTCTCCCTGCTGTGGCGCGAAAAACGAAGTGTGCGATCGCTTCTTGGCTATTGCTTCTGCGGCTGCCTTGCCTGCACCACCCACTTCTCCGGAGTCTTCTGCATCAGCTGCATCGCCTTGTGCGAAATGCCAGGTGCGCTGCGGACACATACGCATTTGCGTTGGATAGTGGCAAACGCCCTCGTCATCTCACTCGCACTCGCATTCATTATATTCTGGCAACCGACCCTGACGCTCATGCAACTGCAGTATTTCAATCTGTCTTCCCTTGCGCTGCACACGCGTATTTTCGCTATGCTGCTGTATCCACTGTCGTCTGCTCTTTACCTGTTTCCAAGCCACAACCTGGCCATGCCACTTATCTGTTTCTTTACCGCCATGGCCTTATGGCCGGGAGGTGCGGCACGCAGCAACAGGACGTTGCAGTTTCTGCTGGCTCTCATGGGATGTGCCTTTGCACTGGGCATGGTGCTGTTCATCTTCAACATCTACACATCCATAACGGGCAAGCACATCATATGGACTTTTCCTTTCATCATTCCCGCACTGGGCTGGCTCCTGTCGGACGCTTGCGCGCGCGCTGCACAACATCTCGCCCGCCTGCGGCAGGCACAATGGGCCGCATATCTCGCAACAGGCATTTTTATAGGAAGCTGGGCGCTCTATAGTCCAGCCGATCGTTTCGCCGATACCAGCGAATACGCCATGAACCACTCACAATACGATGCACTGAAGCGATTCTACGCAACACTGGGGCCCGGCGATCTGATCGTCATGCACAGGGACGATGCAGCGATGTTCGCAAATATCTACCCTGCACTGGGCAATGACGCCTTCACAGGCCTTGTTAACGCCACCGTAGTGCCTTACCTGAATACACGCATCCTGTTTAATCCCTTTTTCCGACGATTAAACGAAACAGGCGTTCTGCTTAATACGCTCCTGGAAGCGAAAACAAACCATATGCTGGACGGGGTGGATCGACTGATATTTTTTTATTCCCTCTGGCCTCAGTCAGCTGTCGGACAATTGATTCTCTGTCCCTCACTCGATAAAGAAATGCTTACCTTTCCGCCTAAAGAACCCGGACACCGCTTTTCGCGCGAAGAGTTGTCGCATGAAGCCGCACTTGTGCTCATCGTACAGAAAGCTGTTTTCTTCAAGGAAGTATTGTCCCCCGCAGGCAACGCGCATAGCTGCCTGGACAAGCAGCGGGAGTAACGTAGAACATTTTAATCAGGCACTTGCGGCACGCATGAGCCTATCGTTAATGGCAATCCCCAACCCCTCCTCAGGGATCGGCATCACAGCGATGGCAGAAAACTCCGCCGTGTCGAGCGCACGCAGAGATGCAAACAGACGTGCAGCAGCTTCCTTCAGGTTACCTGCCTCGCTTAAATTCATCACTGTCTTCGCCCCCGACGGCACGAGGGCGCCGAATGCCAGTAACGCCTCGTCACTACGCGGTGTCGCAACGTTCAATCGCACCGGTAATTTCGGCGCATAATGACTGAGCAGAAGCCCGGGGGATTTGAGCGTGTCCGACGATTCCCGATAGGTCACCACCTGGACTCCAAGCGCTTCCTGCAATTGTTCGCGCGTCACGAAGCCAGGGCGCAACAACACAGGCAGGTCGGCGCTTATATCCACCACCGTGGATTCGATACCGACGGCACATGCGCCACCATCGAGAATAAGCGGAATATCGTCGCCAAGCTCTTCCCATACATGCGTCGCAAGCGTCGGGCTTACTGCGCCGGAACGGTTGGCGCTGGGTGCTGCAAGTGGAATACCCGCGGCCGTTATCAGCGCCTTCGCATGGTCATGGGCAGGCATGCGGATTCCCAGCGTATCGCCGCCAGCGCTCGCCAGCAGCGACACCGGGGAATGGGGCAATCGCGGCAATATCAGCGTGAGCGGTCCGGGCCAGAACAACCGCGCCAAGGTTTCCGCTGCGTCGTTCCATGCGACCAGACGTCGCGCCATCGCAGCGCCATCTACATGGACAATCAGCGGATTGAACTGCGGCCTGCCCTTCACCGCAAAAATTTCCGCCACCGCTTCATCGCGCGTTGCATCCGCACCCAGCCCGTAAACGGTTTCCGTCGGAAAGGCTACAAGCCTGCCTAAACGCAATAGCCGTACCGCCTCATGGATGGCTTCATCCGATATGCTTCGTATGTTCATTGACAACATTTAGTAGCAGGAGTAATTATTATAACAAAATATGGTTTAATTTTTACGGGGACGATTATGTCAGAAAAAGTCATTACCATAGCACAGCAAAAAGGTGGAGCCGGAAAAACCACGGTTGCCGCCCATCTGGCAGTTGCATGGAGCCAGCGCGGTAAACGTGTGGCGATAGTGGATATCGATCCCCAAGGCAGCCTGACCCAGTGGCACAAAATCCGTGAAGAACGCTTCGGCGAAGGCTATACTGGTCTGACGTTTGCGGCACTCTCCGGCTGGCGCGTCGGCAGCGAAGTCGCACGTCTGCGCCGCAACCACGACATCATCATCATCGACAGCCCGCCGCACACGGAAACCGAAGCGCGCACCGCCATCCGCAGTGCCGATTTCATCATCGTTCCCGTGCAGCCGAGCCCAACCGACCTCTGGGCCACCAAAGCGACGCTAGAACTGGCAAAAGCCGAAAACATTCCCGTGCGTGTCATCTTAAACCGCGTCTCGGCAAATTCACGGCTTGCTCCGATCATCGCGGCAGAACTGCCGGATCTGGCCAAAAGCACACTCGGCAATCGGATTCTCTTTGCCGCATCGCTGATGGAAGGCCGCAGCGCCACGGAAGTGGCACCCGCCAGCGCCGCCGCCCTTGAAATCAAGGCTCTGTCTGAAGAAATCACCCGCCTGCTTAAAGCAATGGACAAAAGCGATGAACAGGAGGAAGGTACGTCTCGTAGCAAAGTACTGGAAAGCGCGTGACCCATGGCTCTTGCCTACCAGATTTTCACCTCGCCGATTGGTGCGATCCTCGTCGCAGGTAGCGGATTTGCCGTTACCCAGGTACGCCGGGGCAACGACAGGCACAAACTTGCTGCCGATTTCCAGCTTGAACATGAATATGCAAGCCCGCTTGACAGATCGGGCTATATCCGCGAGGCCTGCGCCGCCATCGCCGCCTTCCTAAACGGCGACACCAACCGCATCGACGTCGCCATACAGGTGGACGGCACCGACTTCCAACGTAAAGTCTGGCATGCATTGCGCCAGATCCCCTACGGCAAGACCGTAAGCTACAGCGACATAGCAGATACCATCGGCAGCCCGGATGCGTTTCGCGCGGTCGCCAATGCCTGCGGCCATAATCCCGTTCCGCTCATCATCCCCTGCCATCGCGTCATCCATAAAAGCGGCGACTTCAACGGTTTCGGCTGGGGACCGGATGCCAAGCGTTTCCTGTTGGAACTGGAGTGGGAGCACACGCTGGCCACGGGCGAATACGCCGAGTAACAGCGAAACCTAATACCGCTCGCGTTTCGATTGGATTATTTGCTTCACTTCCGAAAGCGTCAATGGATCGATGGCCCCCGTATCCATAGCCAGTGCAAGGAACTGGGTTAAAGGAACCGATGGCTTTACAGTAAAATCGCGTACGCTTACATTGCCGTGAATTTCAAGCCCGCGATTTTTCGTTTTGAAGAATCCCTCAGACTGCAGAGCACCCGTTTCCACCCAGGCCTGTGGCAATTCTTCCAGTTTTTCTCGCAACCGGTTAGCCAGGGTGTTTATGGAAGACTCATGCTCGAGCGGAGACACGACCACACCAAAACCCACCACCTGATGTGTCTTTTTCTCCATCGTAATGCGCACAACCCCTTGCTTCACATCCCGGTAGTAATGCACGACCTTCCGCTTCTTCGTATGGGTCGACACCCGCGCATGCTTGGCCTGCTCGATGATGGTATCAGGATAGAATTGCGCTTTCTTCTGCTCCACCTGATCATATTGACCTTCTTTGACCAGACCATACATTTCATTCGAATAATTGAATACGCGTTTGTAGAACTCGTGAAACTTGTCTTTGTCGTTCAATGCACAGCTGCGCGATACATCCAGTCCCTTATACGCGAAACGCTTGTTGTGCTTAAGTGCCTCCATATCGTGCGGATTGAAATTACGGATATCGTCGATCAGGGTAGCGGCCTGATCGATGATTTTCACCGGCCTGAAGTGCTTGCTGATTTCCCTGGCATGATCCACTTGCCAGCTGCGCTTGCCTTCATACAGATGCGCACCGTTCGTCAACTCGCTGACGCCACCGCAGACCTCATGCGCCCATTGCCTGTTCTTGCGCTGCTGGTTTGTATCGGCTCCTAATTTTGCATCGAGCCTTTTGACCAGTTCGGTCTCGAGCGCTGCGACGTCAGGGTAGAGAGTTTTGCTGTTCTTATTTTCCAGCACGTCATGCAAAAGCCCCACGGCCCTCTGCACATTATCGCAACCGAATTTACCCAGCAGGTTGTAAACCAGAATCAGGTGGTTGATATAGGGTTGCCCGTCATTGCGGACTTCACCCGTGTGCGCTTCACGCGCGATCGCAAACGCCACATCTACTTTATGGTCGCCGGAATTAAAGCTGAGCTCAGCGGGCATGCAATGACAACATTTACGCGGACGGCGGTATGGTTATTCTCAGTTGAATAAGCCCCCCCGCTCACCCAACCGCCACATTTTACACTCTGAGACTTAATTTACCGTGAAAGATTAATCAATCTATTTTGGGTTGCAATAAAGGCAGAAAGCCGTTTTAGAGTGATTCCAAAAAAAGGTGCTATAGGGGAAAAACATGGGGATTGACGGCGCGTTTTATCGCCTTAAATCATTGGTGGTGCTGTGAGTCTATAGCGAACCATCCTTTGCCATATTTCCCCGTTCTTTACCATGTTTCCCTGTTTATCAGGGTAAATACAGGGAATTTTATCATTTTCAGGTAGGATCGGGGACAGGGCACAGCAAATTACTACGGATAAATAGATGCTTACTAACAGAATTCCCTAAAAATCAGAGCAGGCAATTATATTTATGATACAGGGAATCTGTTTAGCGAGGCAGGGAAATAACAAAGGCAAGCAGAAGTAGGCGGGAATGGCATGTGCATCGACCATAAGGTAACAGACTAAGTTGTCGCGGGGAGTACACCGTTTCTGTTTAAACGATTCTGTAGAATTCTACGCGCGCCGCTTTTATTAAGACGCCATTCCATCAGTTCACCGCTGACTTTATATTCTGTGCATGCAATCTTAAGAGAGATTTCTTGAAAAACGATATGTTGGGCCGCCTTATCCGGCACTAATAATATGGCGCCGAGATTGCTGGCTTCTTCTTCAAGCACTGAATCAAATTTTCTTGTGCCATCTGCATGAGTGATTTGTGCCGCAGGATGCCGAAGTACAATATGGGCAACTTCATGAGCAATACTGTTAGACTGGCGGTTTAGGGGATGATGATCATTGTAAATGATAACACGTCCCAGCTTGCTTATCGGCACTGCAGCGGCGCTGACAGGGCATTTTTTATCCTTGAAAAACTTATAATGTATCTCATCCATTCCCTTTAGCCTGGAAATGGGTGCTATCGGAATTTCCAAATGTCCTGCCAGCGACCAAGGACAAAGCGGAGCGTGAGGGGCAAGCTGCAGTTCGTTTCTGAACTCCAGGGCATATTTATTTGCCTCTGCAAGAAACCCTCGCCTTAATGCCATTAAACAACCTCATCAGGCCACTTTTGTGTCTTTTCTGAATGTATCATAAGCCACTTTCAACATAGTCTCGATGGCTTTGATTCCGTCCGCGGTAAGATTTTTATCCGCCCGCAAATTTGCAGTAAGCTGCGCTAATGGATCTGCAGGTTGTACATGGTTTTCCTTGTCGAAAAACATATTCGCATCTAACCCAGCCCATTTACAAAGCGCTCCCAAGCTGTCTACATCAGGATGTTTACCTTGGGCGATCCGCGTCAGCGTCGAAGCGCTCACCCCCGAAAGCTCTGCTACTTTTTTCCATGTTATGTTCTGTGATTGCCGTTGGCTGTCTAATGCTGAAAAGAAATCTTCAGCCTCGAAATGCCCTTTTGGCATAGATCCTCCATTTTACTGTTGCAATTGACAGCCACATGTGAAATTATGTGGCTAGATTGCAGTGTAGCAATTAGAGGTCAGTAACGCAACTCAGATTGTCACGGGGAGTAATTATATGGAAAACAAAGATAATAACACAGTGCGAATTCATATCGATCAGAAAGCTTATGAATCGCCCAAGCGCACTACGGGCGAGGCACTCTATGCTCTGGGGCATGTACAGCCGGGGCTTGAGCTTTATCGTGAGGTAAACGGAAATAAAGAAGACCAGCCGATCGACAACAGTGCCGAAACTGTGCATGTGAAGGAGGACGAGCATTTCCACAGCGGAGAACCTCGTACAGTCACGATCATCGTCGAAGGCACCCAGCACGATTGGTTGAAGCCGTCGATCACCTATACCGAAGTGGTCACGCTCTTCGACCCGACGTACCCGCAACATCCGGAGACAACGTACTCGGTCACTTACAAACACGGTCCCGCACATAAGCCCGAGGGCATTCTTACGCCCGGTGCATCAGTAAAAGTAAAAAACAGGATGGTGTTCAATGTCTCATCAACTGGTCAGTCATAACGACGACATCCGGCGGCTGGTCGAAAAGGGCTATGCGGTTGCCTTCGACGACAACCATTATCTTGTCGTCCGGGACATCCCATACCTCGATCAGGAACAAAAACTGCACATAGGTGCGATCGTCTCGAAGTTTGTTGACTGCGGAAATGACCGTATTGCGCAGGACGATCACCAGATCTTCTTTGCCGGAGCGCATCCGCACGGACTGGATGGCAAGCCGATCCCCAATCTCGCCGGAGGTCCTACAACCCTTGCGTTGAGCGAGGCGAGTAATGATGTGGTCATCCAACGCTCTTTCTCGAATAAACCAAAAGCGACCGGTAAATTCGACAATTTTTTTGATAAGATCGCAAGCTACGTGGCTATTATCTCCGGTCCGGCAATGGAGCTTCATGATGTGAGTCCCATGACTTTCCGTACCGTCGCACCCAGTAAATCCGACAGTCCCTTCAAAGTACGCGACACTCTCACCGCCCGGGCGGAGATCAGCGACCTTGCGGCGGTGTTCAAAGACGATGTCGTCGCCGTCATTGGGCTGGGCGGCACCGGCGCCTATTTACTCGATTATCTTGTCAAGACCTCCGTCTCGCAGATTCGTGGCTTCGATATGGACCGTTTCTATGTCCATAACGCCTTCCGCTCTCCTGGAAGACTTATGCTCGACGAGCTTGGGAAGAGCAAAGCTGAAGTATACCAAGCGCGATACGACAGCTTCCGGACCGGCCTTACCATCACGCATAAATTCATCGATGCGTCATGCAAGGAAGACCTTCGCGGGGTAACCTTTGCTTTCGTCTGCGTCGACAAGGGCTCGTCTCGGGCAGGCATTTTCGACCTGTTGATCTCCCTGGGAATTCCGTTTATCGACGTTGGCATGGGACTGGATCGCATTCGAGGACCGCTTAACGGCATGCTCCGCGTGACCTATTATTCCGTTGAGCGCGCACGGGAGCTGCGCGATAAAGGCTTGGCGGAGCTTGCCGATGGTGCAAATGATCTTTACAAGACGAATATTCAGATCAGCGAGCTGAATGCGCACAATGCCTGTTTGGCGATTACCATGTTTAAGCAGTTGCGCGGGTATTATTTCGACGAAGTGAATTTCTACCATCTGTTATTCCGTATCGGCGACATGAAGATTCTTGGCGATGCATAAACTATCTAAGATCAAGCTCATTCGCGTCCAATACGTCCCGAAGGTTCTGGAGCCCGGGAGCCTATACGTAGCGGAGGAATTCGGCGCCGCGGTACATCTGTGCGCCTGCGGATGCGGTACAAAGGTCAGCACGCCTCTTGGCCCGACAGAATGGACGCTGGAAGAGACGCTTATGGGACCAACCTTGAATCCTTCGGTTGGCAACTGGCAAATTCCTTGCAAGTCGCATTATTGGGTCAGAAACGGCAGCATTATCTGGTCGGATGCATGGACACCTGAGCAGATTATTAAAGGACGCCAGGCGGAAGAACACCGGCGTCACGCCTATTACGATGCTCGCGGGCATCAGCATGGCACTTGGCTTCAGCGGCTATGGGAGTGGATTAAGAGCCTCTTCCGGTAAATCCAGTCTTATCCCGTGTATATAAAGTCCGATATGGAAAGCAGCAGGGAAATAACAAAGGGCGTGCAGGAAGCGTGTTAAACAGTCGCTTCGGCTTCGTATCTCTGTCTTATCTGGTTACAGCGCAGCGAAAGATAATTACAAAGTTCGCTGCCGTCTGAAAAATCAGCGGGTGTGATCAGATCCGTTCTTTTGTCGAATCGCATTTTTTTGAATCTGGTGGCTATTTTTTCCTTCGGCAAGCTTGGATCGTAAACAGCAACGCCCAGTCCGCCGGTCTTTCTCGTAAGCGATAAAGCCGGTATATCCGTTTCCCCGTCACCGATATAAATCATATTTTCAAAAGGAACCCACAGATCCTTCTTGTCCACTCTTGAATTGACGCTCTTTTCAGGGTCTTCGAAGGAACCCTTGGATATTTCAAACAGGGAGCGGGTTTTCATGGTTTCATCCATGCAGAATACCGGAACGCTTTCCGGTTCACTTTCGTTGCCTGCAAAGGCGACGATTTTGTAGCGACATCCGAAGGTCCATGTAATCAGGTCCTTTGGAAACAGCTGTTCTATCAACTCTTTCAGGCCAGCAGAAACAATAAAGTGATGTATCTCCAGCTTAAGTTTCTGAAACTCTGATTGTTTTTCCAGAGCCTTTATTTTCTGCAGGCATTCCAGCACATGCGGGTAAAGAGGAACCAGGGGAATTATGAAATTCTTGAAAAACTCGGCATTAAGAGGAGCTTTCTTATTAAAAGCGAGCCGGGATAATGAATACATCCAGATAGGAGCATCGCTTGCCAGAATATGTTCCCATGTAGGGAGTTCCTTATCACCCCGCAGTGATTTGATGTAGGACCAGAACTCTCCACCCTTTGTCTGCCCTTGGAAGAACTCAACCGTTTTTGTGGTGGAATCGACAGGGGAAAGTGTTCCGTCAAAGTCCCATACGAGTGCAATGTGGGGCATTGCAGATTATTTTTTGGCAGGAGTCTTTTTGGAATCGGCCTCTTTATGTGCCGTCAGTTTTCCGGTTCCCGATTCACGCCGGGCACCTTCCTTAAAGATAATATACTGGGAAGTATCAAACTGATAACTGGAAAGATTTTTAATGCTTTTTGCGGACGGTTTTTCCTTAAGCATAAATTTCCCCCATTGCCTGAATTTAGACCCAACATAAACAAGGTCGTATTTTTAATCTAGCACTTATTAGTTACGCTTTTATTAAGGACCAATATTTTACCGTCCCTGCTTCTTCCTCAGCCCGAAGAATGCCGGACCTGACCAATGCACACCGGTGATAAGACTGGCTACCTCCGTCAGAGATCGATAGTTCTTCCCATTAAATTCTACACCCTTTTCCAGTACAACCACTTCATAAGTAGTGCCATGCCACTCACGAAGCAGCCGCGAGCCGGGTGGAAGAACGGGGGTGGGCATGGGTATCGGACGACCGGCATCGGCAGCAGCAGCGACTTTTCTTAAATAGCGCCGCGTTGACGGCTTCAGACCACCATATGCCTTTTCCTGCAGTTTGTATGCAATTGCCATGGTCAGAAGCTTGCGGCTTATGTGCGCCGGAGGCGTGCTTTTGTACAGTTCCCGCCACAGCTTCAATAATGCCGCACGGTCAGGATTATTCGCAAGGGGGGCCAGAACATCTTTCCTGGCCTTCTCTTCCTCTTCTTCCTTGAGCTGACGCTGCACAATTTTGGCAAGCGCGATGGAACTGGCGGCGTCGCCATCCATCGTCTGTCTGCATAGCTGCTGCAGCGTGACTTCCTGCCTATCCGGTTCTTGGGATTTGCCGGCATCCGTTACGGGGTTTTTTTCACTTGATTGCTTTGGGGTATGAGCTTCCGGGTTTTGAGGTTGTCCCCGCCTCCCGTGCGGATTTCCTAGCTGCAACGTGATTTCCTGCCCGCCCAAACCTTGAGATTTTCTGGCATTTGATGCAGGAGCCTTTTCATTTGATTGCTTGGGCGGCTCAATTTCTGCGCTTTGCTGTTTTCCACGCCTGCCATGCGGATTTCCGGATTGTCCGGGCTTGAATCGGGTATTTTTCGGAGGGTTCTTATAGCCGACCTTGTAGGACATATATTCCTCAATCACAGAGTAGAGCAGAAACCATAAAAGGTATTATCCACCCACCGGTGCAGGGGCGCTTGGACCAAGTTCTGGAATAAATCTGCTAAGATGCAAACTTACAGTACCGTAGCTGACGCCAGCGGGCCGGATACCCGATTGCATCGAATCGGCGAGAGTCATCGTACGGCTTCCTGTTAATATGAGCGTGCCGGGCCTGTTTGAGCTCGGCAAGGCCTTCACGCGTGTGATTCCCACATAGAACAAGCGGCGCTGCTCTTCCAGGATGGCAGTTCTCTGCGCCACGGGTATTCCGGGCTCGGGCTCTGCCGGCAATAGTCCGTCGACGCATCCGGCGATCACGACAATAGGAGAACTCAGACCTTTGCTTTTATGCAGGCTCATAATGCGCACTTCAGTAACATCAGGCGGGATCTCAGGCTGAGAAACGGCCTCGATGATCTGAGAAAGCAACTCTGCCGGCGTTTCGGATGCCTCCATGAGGCTTGCGACCAAAAGTCTTAGCTCACCAGCATCGGTAAATTCCGATCTTAGCCAACGATTTACAAAATCTGCTACTCCGGTCTGTTCGTCCAGATATTTAAGTTCGTTTTGAATGGCATGAAAACGCTGAAGAAGATGGGAAGAATGGGCGATCCTGACAGTGCCGTTCGAAAGCCCTTCCAGCGCATCCCATGGAGTTTGGCCTGTCTGCTCACAATGGGTACGCAATCTTGCATAAGCGCCAGCCCGAAAGTCTGTGCTGCCAACGCCAAGAAGCCAGCGTAATGCGATTCTGTCATTGCGGTTCACGAATAACTTAAAAATCGCCAATCGTTCCTGCGCGACCTCGCTGTCTAGTTCAGACTCCTGGTAGTATGATTTGGAAGGAATGCCGCGCGCCTGCAGTGCGGCATGAATCGGATTGCCGATGGTTCGCCTCTGGGCGAGCACAAGAATCTCACCGGGACTTCTGCCATGCTGGTTAATCTGATTGTCTATGAATGCGGCAATGGCATTGGCTTCGTGCGTCACGTCAGGAAACTGCACGATCTTCATCTCGCCGGCGCCGTTTGCGTTTACAGGTGTCAACTGTCTCGGTTCCCGGTCGGTATTATGCGCAATAAGAGCATTGGCGATAGACACCACGGCAGTCGGACAGCGATAGCAATCCAGGAGCTGATGATCGGTTGCGCCAGGATGCGTTTGGGCAAACGTGCGTATACCTTCCGGATGTGCATGCTTGAAGCTGTAAAGCGACTGGTCATCGTCACCAACGACGCAGAGCGCTGCGGTTGTACTCAAGAGGTCGATGACGGCCTGCTCCGCTTTGTTAAGATCCTGATACTCATCCACCAGGATGTGATCATAGAGCGTCCGCTCGGGTGCAGCAGGATTGTTACGAAGGTATCGATAGAGCTCCGGGATAATTTCTCCAATCAGCATACCTTCATGAAACCGCAGCCATGCGATTAGAGCCTGCTGAAAGCTCGCGTCCGTCGCGGTCTGGGCAAACCCTGGCTCTTCGTGTTGTAGACGCGCCCATGCGGCCTCGTAAGCACGAATCCGTTTTTCGCGTTCGCGCTTGTTACCGAACTGGGCTGTCAGATCGTATAAAAGGGGCTCCATTTCAAAGCGGTTCAACGGACGTGCGTGTCGGCCAGTTGCGGCAAGGACATTTCGTCGACTCAACACCCGCATTCCAAGAGAGTGCAGTGTAGAACCCCGGATTTGCTCGCAACCAGAAACACCCATGTTAACAAGTTCACGATGCAGGTCCTCCGCTGCCACCTTTGTAAAGGTTACAGGCAGAATGCGCGCAGGAGCGACATTGCTCTCCAGCAGCCGTGCTACACGCCTTTTAAGCGCAAAAGACTTCCCCGTTCCCGGTCCCGCAAGCACCCTTATATAACGGGATTGATCGGCGGCGATTTGGTATGCAGGTGACTGAGGGTTTAAATTATTTGACCAAGGCATAAGCAGCCCCACATGATTTTATAGGACATTTCTATCAACTGTTGAATAAATGGACAAACGAAATGCATGGGTGGCGACAGCGTAGAGTATATTATTGTGCAGAATTTATGGCTTTCGTCGCTATTGCCAAGCGATCTAACAGATATTCACGGTGTTCCTTCAAATGGCGTTGCTTTGATTCTTCGGCTGTTTCGAGTAGATGCTCTATTTCTGCTATGGCCTTCGGAAGAGTGAGCCAGGGCACGGTTATTTCATCCGCCAGCAATCTTTTGGCTATTGCGAGGTCATAATCGCGTTTGGCTACCTCATCCAGCAAGTCCGGACGCTCAAAATATATCAACCTGCTGGAAATCTGCCTTGCTCGCTTGTCTTCTAATTGTGATGATAGTGCAGGACGTGCTTCCCATGCTGCCAGGTGGAAGGCATCGAGCTTTTCCTGATCACTGGATGAGTAGAATCCATCATAGATTTGATGCTCTATGTGCTGGGAAGGCTCTTCCTCGTCATCACCAATACTTAGATATGCCTCTATTAGCGCACTGCGCAGCGCCGCGTCCGATTTGAGAACATTTGCCCGCCTAGTGAGTTCATCCATTCCTAAGTCCCTTGCTTCAGCAATGGCAGGAGCTTCCCCTGGGGGCCTCATGGTTGGGCAAGCATTAGATTTCAGAACGCGTATAGGCTTGGGGGTCTTTTTCAATTGAGATGCATGTCTCTCGGGTGGCATCGCTGCAAGCAGGGAGGGATCAATAGCGAGATCAAAAACGAAGATATCGGTGTTTCTCTTGGGATGAAGGCCGATAACCGTGACAAGTGATGAATACGGACGACCGTAATTAAATTCTGACAGTGAAAATATCAGCTCATTGAAAGCGTAATCCGTGACAGCTTTTTTCTTCGAGAATCTATTAAAGCTTTCCCATAGCTGGGGAGCGCGTTCTCGTACCAAGCGGCACATATGAATTGTGGCCTCCACATCTGCCATTGCATCATGTGCTTTTTCGTGAGCAAAGCCATTTTGAGGGGCAACCTGGTCCAGTTTGAATATCGGGTTCCCATTCTCTTTTACCGGAATCTCTATAGCGTCAGGTGCGAATAGGTGTGTGGCATGCAATAGCCGCAGGATGTCTATTCTGGAATTGCCATCCGTATTGGTCAGGTAAAGCGGGTGCAGCGTCTGATAAAAGGCTTGGCGTAATAGATGCTCGTCAAAGTTCAGTGAGTTGTAGCCAAGAAAAATAGATGGAGACCATGCTCTTAGTTTCTCGCGAATGGCCATCATCATCTGATAGTGCGTAGGCAGAGTTGCATCAGTCAGCTGCTTAACCGTCACCCCGGTCACTGCCATGGCGCCGGGAGAGGGAACAATATGAGGCTGGAGCTGGCTTCTGATCTCAAAGCGATCAATTATATTCAGCTCGGCATCCGTGCGTATGGCGCCGAACTGAAGAATCTGGCTGAAGGCAGTATCAGTGCCGGTAGTCTCTGTGTCGTAAAAGACAAGGCTCATATTTGGCCCTTAACGGTGGCATGCGGTTATTGGCGAATTATGCAATGCATGATATAATAACAATTTCAAGGTGTCAGAGCCATTAACCTCATGCAAGAAAGAAGCCCAATGAAAGAACCAGGATTAGATAATCGCCATCGCGATAAGAACCCTCCAAAAGTTGGTGAAATTCAGCAAAAACGGGGAGATACACTTAATAAGAATTTACCGCATCCAATTCCGCAATTTTCACCGAATGCAAAGCTTGAAACCATGCGAAAGGAAACGGGTAAGATTAGTGTTAAAGCCGTGACGGCTGCCGCTAAAAATCGCACATAACCTTCTAAAATATAGTCACTTTCATGGCCTATGACAAGTGCCAGGTGTGGCCGAAGATATTAGTTGCCCGCTTGTTGCAGGGCATCGATCTGTTGCAGGGTAAATTCCTTCAAACCAAGGCCGCTTTCATCGAAGTCACTTAGGAAAATGATTTTGCCACCCTCACTGAGCGCATCCTTGAGTGGTCCTTTTTTTCTATCAAGCGTCACGACAATGGATTTAAACGAACGAGAGGCAAGAGAAATATCCGCTTCATGCTTATGTAATCCATTTGGTCTATCAGCACCGCCGCGTTCCTTTTTTGCCTGACTCTGCATAAAGCCAATTTCTTCATATGTTATAAAGCGCCCAAATCCGAAACCACCCGCTCGTTGCTTATCGGGAGGATAATCAGGATTGCCGAATCCAAAATAAGCATCCGTCACAATAGCACATTTACTTATCGTTGCTTCGACGAAATGCTTTAGTTCGCCGTCAGGCGGAAATTCGATCTCAGCTTCACGGGTGATCGCAAGAGTAAACTCTTCCTTGGGTAACTCGACACTTAAGTCAAGTTTGCGATCAAATAAGAAATTCCAAATATTGGAATCTAGAAACAAGCCTACTGTCATGCTTCCCCTGCATGGGTTTAGATATACGTTTAATTCATATTATTTGGATTGGCGGCCATAGTTTTTAAAGTATTGGATAAACCGTGTTCAAGCTCTGTTAATTTTTTACTATCCAATGCAAAAGGAAGCGCAAGGCTTGGCGTAAGATAGACCCACAAGAGTGTTTCTGCTGAATTGCGCCCATGCGCAAGCCCAAGCCCTTGGAGGGCAATAGGTGATTGCGGTAAGGCAGGTGGCATCCTTTCAGCAGTTGGTTCATTGTCTTGTGCGGCATGTATCGCCGCAGCAATTAAGTAATTAATAATCTCTCCTAATTCAGAGGGGGTAATCCTGACATCGGCAGCACCTGCACTTGTTTCAATTCTTACGGAAAAACTTTTGTCCGGATAAATCATCGCATTTGATAAACGCTTGAACACCGGAAGCTCAGTAACGATAGGTTCTTGTAATAAATTGGGCATAATATCCTTTAGTTCCAATTGATGATTATCCGGCTCGGCGATCGTCGGAAGGCTAAATAGCTACATAATCTATATTGGAATAATTCCTAAGGCAAACAGACCGGTTCGGCGTTTAACCATAATTTCTGTATGAAGCTTTGTCTCGAATTCTTCCGCCGGAATTCCCATGTTTATACTGACGTGTTCATTAGCAATTTCGGAAAACAGTGTTCTTGCAGGCATGGCTTTTGCAATAAACGGGCGCGAGCGGAATTCGACCGAATCGTGGGCATGAGACAGATAGGCATTATGGTATCCGGATGCTCTTCCCGGAGCAGGCACAGGATCAGGAAAATGAGTGACGTCCACCAGATAGCAAAAGGATAATAAATCGGTTATGGGAAGAAATTCCCGTGTATTGCCGAATCCCGGAAAAACATAAAAAACTGAATTAGGGCGAGTTTGGGCAAGCCTCTGGAGATTCTGCATTTGCGCATGGTGCGTAAGGAATTTGCGTTGACCGCTTCTTCTGAGCACATGATTTGATGCTTTAAACTGGAAAAATAAAAAGATTCCCCCGAGCCTGGCGCAGGTATCAAATCCAAAACGCGCTTCCTGCTTCTGCGAAAGTCCGAACCAAATTAATCTGTAACGAGGCCGCAACAATACAGATGCTTCGGCGCAAAAGTTAATTTCTATTGTTTTCTCAGACACTCTCATTGCCAATATCCTATGGGCCATACTGTACTCGCCCCTGACTTAATAAAATCAATAAAAATCACTGCTTCTGGAAGAATTTCCGCCCCCGCTTCAGCACTATTAGCAAAAATTGCAATTTGATAGGCCGTGATTTAATTATCATGTTTAAGGAGGAATCACTGTTACTATACAGGTAGGCCAATTATCTTCAATAATCACTACCAACACGGGTTGCATAAATATTTCTATACGCTTACTTTATTAAGTAATTACAAAATGCATTAAAAAAACCAGGCGATAAAGTTTAAGGCAACTATTGTGACGAAAATCGAGAACCATAAATACAGCGTTGAAGAGGCATTCCGCGAGTGCTTTTACATTGTTCCAGATTACCAGCGTGAGTACGTCTGGACGGATAAGGAAGTGCAGCAACTGCTCGAAGACATTAATGAGCAGATCGACGGCGGCGCAAGCCGCGAGTATTTCATTGGCATGGTGTTGGTATCACCCACGGATCAAAAGAATCATTTCGAGGTTATCGACGGCCAGCAGCGCCTGACGACGTTTTTCCTTTTATTATGCGCTCTCAAACATCTTTTTCGCGGCGAGTCGCAATACCAGGTCATCAGCGGCCTCATCTCCACCAGCTATACGTCCAGCGGCGGTGACACGCAAACCAACTTGAAACTCGACCCGCGTTACGAAAATGCCAGCGAGGTGATGTCCAAGATCGTGGCATTGGATGCCGATCCGCAGGCCACACGCGCCGGTATCCAGGCAGCGGGCATCCGCAGCTTTGGCTCGCTGGAAAATCTAGTGAATGCTTATGACACGCTCTACCGCTACTTGAAGGATAATTACGCGGATAAGGCTGCCCTGCGGAAATACTGGGGTTATCTGGCCAATAACGTGATTTTCATTCAGATATCCACCGACGTCAGCAGTGCGCTGAAAATCTTCGAGACCATCAATGAGCGCGGCATCGGATTGAATTCGATGGATTTACTCAAGAATCTGCTTTTCACGCATGTCCGTGCAGAAGAATTCACCCGTCTGAAGAACGAATGGAAAAAAATCACCGCGCCGCTGGAGAAAAACAAGGAAAAGCCACTGCGTTTCCTGCGGTATTTCCTGATGGCGAATTTCACGATCCAAAATGCGCGCAAAGACGCCGTAGTGCGCGAGGACGAAATTTACGATTGGCTGACCACCGATGCCAACGCGGCACTTTGCAACTACGAAAGCGAGCCGTTCGAATTCGTCCGCAAGATCATCCGTAACGTGGAACAATACCTTGCTTTCGCGGAAGGGCGCGGCAATGACGGCCAACCTAATACCGCGATGGATAACCTGCGGCGACTCTCCGGGGGAGCCTTCAGTCTTCATTATGTGTTGCTATTGGCGGCAGGCAATTTTCCGAAATCGTTATTCGATTATTTTGTTAATCAGCTGGAAAGCTTCTTATTCTACTATATTTTTACAAAAACGCCGACAAAGGAGCTGGAGCGCAATTTCTCGCTCTGGGCGGATGAATTGCGGGTGATTGCTGCGGAAGCGGATACAAGTGCCCAGAAAGAAAAGCTGAATCGCTTTATTGCTGAGCGTTTCCAAAAGAGCATGCAGGCTAAGCAAACAGAGCTTTCGGACGCTATGAAACGCTATTCACTCTATACTATGCAGCAATACCGCACGCGATATCTGCTGGCGAAATTAGCGCAGTTCGTGGATATGGCATATAAGGGGCTACGGGAAGGCGGCGCACTGGACGATTATGCCAAATTAGAGATCGAGCATATTCTGCCCAACAACCCCAAAGCAGAATTGCGCGCGGAATTCATATCGAAGAGCCCTCAGGCTAATTACGATGAATATAAAAGCAAGCTGGGTAACCTGACGTTGTTGGAAAAGCCGATCAATATCGTAGCGAGCAATGACTTTTTTGCCGACAAAAAAAAGGAATATGCCAAATGCAAATGTTACCTGACCAGCAGTATCGCCGGACTGACTGAGGTCGGAAAAAACAGCTCGATCACCCGCATCAATGAGAAGCTGGCCGCCTTCGATAACTGGACTGCGCAGGATATCGATAGACGCCAAGCTTTACTGACGGAATTGGTACGAGAGGTCTGGAAGATTACGCCGCTTGAAGTGGACTAAGATCCTTCTTTTTATACTCTAGAATGTAGGCGTCTGCATAGCCTGCACCAGTACAGTTGGCAGCTTATCCCCTCGCCACTTCAAAGCATTTATTGTGTAAAATTCTTGTTTTAACAATTAGTTATATATAATTCATTATAACATACGGTATTTTATGTTTGCTATTTATTATAATTTAATTTATTAAAAATACCGTAAGTTAGGAGTTACACATGACAAACCCAACCACCACCGCTGCACCTGCCGCGCCTGATTTCTCGCAGCAGGTGGAGTTATATGTGACCCATCTTCAGCGTCTGGCCGAGGTGTTCAACGAACATTCCCAGGAAATACGCCTTGGAGTGCGCATGGATGTGGATGGCGCCATTAGACTCGCGCGTTCGGGAGACAGCCTGGCTAGCATTCGCTCCTTCTTTAATCGTGAGGATGATTCTGGCGTTCTGCACGCCGAACAACTTACTACAGCGTTGGACTGCATCGCGCGCATGATCGAGAATCCCGGACAGAGCGGGATCGTGCTTGGCGCCATGCAATCCGGAAAGACCACCACATCGCTCGCCATGCAGTTCGCCGGTCCCGCGATTTACGCTTTGACCGGCCGCAGAATTTATCCCCTTTATTTGGCCACCAGCCATACCGGGCAGCAAGATCAGACGAACATCGAGCTCATACACTTCCTTAACTACTATGGCCTTGTGCGGATTGTGAGGGATGCTGGATTCGAGCTTCCTACCGGCGTTTCTATTGATTCTTTTTTTCTGCACGCCCCCACCATAGAATATTATCGTAGTCATGTGCTGCGGAACGCCTTAGGGGATGTCCATATTGGTCCCAGACTGGAAGATTTCGTCGCACGCCGCGTTCAAGGCCAAGGTGTCCAGGAGATCGCGGACTTGTGCCACCGTGCGCACGAACAGGGCTTCGAGCCCCTGTTACTGATTGACGAGCCTCAATACGGAGCCAGCGATCGCATTGTGACCAACGACGAAGGGCATGAAGAGCGCCGCTCTTGTGTAATGTTGCAAATTTTCCAGGCCATAGAAGCCGCTCTTGGAAGGCGTGACGCGCATAGTTTCATAGGATTATCAGCAACACCATACGATACACATGAGCTTGAGTCCGTTTGGGTGGTTAGGCAAAAGTTGACTGAACACTACCGCGGCTTTAATTATTTCGGCGGTCGTCACATAAGCGACGGTATCACAATCGAACCACCCGCAACTATGGGTTTCAGCGAGTTCGCAAGGGACTTTTCTCTACCGTTTTTTGCCAATATTTCCCTGAGTGTCTACGATGGCTCTCCCGCTCGTTTCAACACATTTGTGCGTAAAACGGCCTTCACAGGAGACCAGACTGCCTACCAGACGCAGGTGAGGGAAACCCTTCGCGCCTCTGTTCTCGCTATGCTGCGCCGCGCAACCGGCCCAACAGGCGTGTGCCTACGCTTGTTCAATAACAACGCTAGAGCGCAAGATTTTATCCGGCAACTGGACCTTGAAAGGGACGGTGTGGAGGTTATCAATTATTTTGGATCGGAATACACCGGCGTGAGCGTCAAACGCGCCATACGTGACCGGCGCCAGCCCGACAGGCCTTTCGTCATTGTGGTCACCAATCGCGCCAGAATGGGCGACGCATTTCCGCGACAGGTCCGCTGGTTTCTGGATTTTTCCAAACGCGCCGCCGATCTGAACGCTCTCCTTCAAGGATTGCTTGGCCGCGCTTGTGGCTATAGCAAGCAATCCACGGTCGTGCTATCCGACGAGAACGCGCAAATCGTTACCCACTACAAAGATACACTGGGCGGTTATATCTATACGACAAGCCGCCACAGCGTGGTGGTTGGAGGGTATCGTCGCGGGCCGCTCACCAATTTAATTCGCTTGAGCACCGATATGGATGACAGCGTAGTGCAAGCATTTTTTGAAAGAATCCAGAATGAGATTGTGGATGTGACGGTGCTACAAGACCGTCCGACATTATCGACTATCAGAAACCGTGGCGGATTCAGGACGGGACCGATTCTGCGGATCGCCGAGGAGCTCAGCCTTTTCAACCATCTCGAACAGGAAGATTTCAGAGAGCGCTTGTTTCCGTCGATTCATGGGAATATCAGGGTCGCACGCGCAGGAGACTCTGTTCCGCACGCCCGTGACTCCAACAGGTCGCTTCATTACACACTAGACGCCGACGGAAACTGCCGCTACACGTTCCGCTGGACCAGCGGGAACGCTACTCACAGCGGCCTAGCAAGCCGTGGATATGGTCAGCGCGACGCAACAGATCGCGCGCGCGCGGCGGATTTTCTTGAACCACAGATTCATTTGGATAAATACGACCCCGACACCGGCGAAGTCTTTTTCGACAAGGACGCTGCGGATCGCCGTCCAGGGAATTGGCGCGTTCGCATGATAACGCTTCCTCTCATAGAACGAGTGCGCGAGTTGCAACCCGGCATAGCCAGCCTGCCGAGCGCACTCAATGTGCATCGCCCGCTGATGACGCCGCAAGAGGAAGAGGCCGCCGGATTTTCGGACTAATCTACCCGAAATAACCCCTATTCAAAGACGTCGGACATTGATAGCCTGCTCAAAAGGGTTTTTGGCATGGCCGCAACAGAAAAGCATGTTTTTCATTCGGAAGTGGTTGGCGCACTCATCAAGGAGGCGGTGAGCTTTTTTGAGGCGACCTCCTTGGAGAAACTGCCGCTGCAAACCAAATTTACCGGCGCGGGTATTTACGCCTTATATTACACCGGCGAATATCACCATTATTCGTTCTATGCGAAAAAATCGCGCAAAATACCGATTTATGTTGGTAAAGCGGTCCCCGAAGGATGGCGGCAGGGAAGATTAACGGGCGCAACGGAAAGCCGTAAATTGTACCAAAGAATAAAGGAACATGCAAAAAGCATCGACCTTTCCAAGGAACTTGATTCACAGGATTTCGAGGCGCGGTACATGGTTTTCACCGAGGACACGATAAATCTTATCAGCACCATAGAATCGGCGCTTATTCGCAAATACAATCCCCTTTGGAACTCTGTGATTGATGGTTTCGGCAACCATGATCCAGGCAAAGGGAGATACAACCAGGCCGTCTCGGAATGGGATTTCCTGCATCCAGGCCGGGTATGGGTGGAAAGATTGACTGGACAAAAGCCCGCAATGAAGCAAATCATCGAGAAGATAAAAAAATACATGGAGAGCCTTGGTGACTGAGATTTTATCGTCGATCGAACTATTTTCGGGCGCCGGCGGCTTAGCGTTGGGACTCCACAGCGCGGGCTTCAAGCATGAATTATTGGTCGAATGGGATACTGATTCCGTCAATACCGTGAAGCGCAATGCGAAAGGGGCGTCGGCAGGATGGAACATCGTCGAGGGCGATGTGAGAAATCTCACGTTCTCCAATTATGAAGGAAAAGTGGCGTTGGTGGCGGGCGGCCCTCCATGTCAGCCTTTCTCGCTTGGAGGAAAGCACAAAGCCCATCTCGATGATCGTGATATGTTTCCACAGGCTGCGCGCGTGGTGGCCGAAACGAAACCCAAGGCTTTCGTTTTCGAAAATGTGAAAGGCCTACTTAGAAAAAGCTTTTCCACCTACTTCGAATATATCATCCTACGTTTGACCTATCCCGAGCTTGAACCGCGTGAAGGCGAAGCTTGGCTAGACCACTTATCGCACCTTGAGCGGATTCACACCAAGGGCGGCTACAAGGGCCTGAAATACAATGTGGTGTTCCGTCTCCTAAACGCCGCCGATTACGGTGTGCCACAAATTCGTGAACGTGTTTTCATTGTTGGAATCAGAAGCGACCTTAATCTGGCATGGTCATTCCCGGAATCCACCCATTCCGAGGAGGCGTTGCTTCACAGCCAATGGAGAACAGGCGACTACTGGAAAGGACATGGCATAAAATCGCCACCGGCCGTCGAGGAGTTTCCCAAGGATGTACAAAGCAGGGCTCGTAACCTTTCGCGTAGCCTTGGCTTTTTCGAGCCACAACACGAGAGGTGGCGCACGGTGCGCGATGCACTATTTGGATTGCCTGATCCACGTGGTAATAACCATGATTTCAGCAATCATCAGTTCCGGGATGGTGCGCGCATGTATCCAGGCCATACCGGCAGCGTACTCGATTACCCCTCCAAGACCCTCAAGGCAGGTGATCACGGCGTGCCCGGAGGAGAGAACATGATTCGGTTCTATGACAACAAGGTGCGCTACCTCACGGTGCGCGAAAGCGCCCGCATACAGACATTTCCGGATCATTACGATTTCTCTGGCTCATGGACCGAATCGATGCGGCAAATCGGCAATGCCGTTCCCGTTAAGCTCGGAGAAGTGGTTGGCGCCCGGCTGATGGCTCTTCTATCCTCCGCAACCGCGAACCAATAGCACGATCTTGACTGACACCGTCACCAAAACCCGGCGCAGCGAGATCATGTCCTCCATCCGGGGAAAGAACACGAAGCCGGAGAAAATTGTAAGAAGCTTCTTACATTCAAAGGGTTTGCGGTTCCGTCTGCACCCAGCCAAACTGCCCGGCAAACCCGATATTGTGTTTCCAAAGTATAAGGCTGCGATCTTCGTTCATGGATGTTTTTGGCATGGACACGCGCATTGTAAACTCGCGCGCATACCGAAATCGAATGTTAAATTCTGGACCGAGAAAATCCGGGGAAACGCACGGCGTGATAAAGTGAAAAAAACCGCGCTTAAGAAACTAGGCTGGAGGGTAATCACCATCTGGGAATGCAATCTCTCCGGCAAAGCGCTAAATCGCATCTTCACCGCGATCAAGTCGGAATAATTCTCCCTTTACAGCCTAATTTCCTGAAACCTCCTGTTTTGTAGGGAAAATCTGGTCTGATTCATGACGCTGGATTTGACTTCCCTCCAATTCTCTCTATTCTTCTCATCGTGAGTGCCAATAGGCGCTCATGGGGCCTTAATAACCCCTGTCGTTAGCGGTTTAAGTGCGACCGCAAAGCACTCCTCGACCATCACGGTCGGGGAGGCGCAGGTTTATACAACAGGCTTCGGCTAAAGGCCTGCGCGACCTTTCTAACGACAGGTTTATTAACTCCCCGATCACCACTCATGTGACGAGGTCGAGTATGCGTTTTATTTCAGCCTTATTAATTATCCTGGCCTTTGCGCTCCCAGCCCACGCCGACGACAAAGCCCTGATTGCAGCTGCAAAGCGTAATATCGCGCCGCAACTTGTTGATGCCAGCGGTGTGCGTTACCGCAGCCTGCGTGTGCATAAGAACGCGGATGGGCGCACGGCGGTGTGCGGGCAGATAAACAGCCACAATCCATATGGTGGCTATGCTGGCTGGCATGATTTTTTTGATGATATGGGGCCTAAGGGCGGCTTCATGATAATCGACCCGCCTTCGGCCACGTCGGGCGGCTACCCGATATGGGATAAAACATGGGGAAAATTCTGGCGGGCTGCCTGCGTTGATTAAGTATGGAAACTGGATATGCGATTTGTCAAATGCGGAAAATGCAGAAATAAATTTAACAGCGAATCGAGTCTTTGTACTTACTGCGGCGCAGTAAAAGGATCGGGTGGCGGTGGTATATTGCTTGTTCTGGCGCTCGTGCTGGTTCCGTATTTTTTATTTCTTAAATTCCACTCTGCTCCTATCGATGCAGCTCTAAATGCTCCGCATAGAGAAACTGATAGCGAGAAAGCCCAAAAAGCCATGCCAGCCGTTAAGTTAAAAACCCGGTGGAGTAAGGAGGGCTTCGGAAATGTCATGATGGCTGATTTCACCATCACCAATAACAGCTCTTACTTTATCAGTGATATTTTTATCAGCTGCCATATGATGGGGAAAAGCGGCACGGAAATCGGCACAAACGCGAATATAATTTATGACAGCGTCGAGCCGGGGAAAACAAAGAAAATAAAAGAATTTGACATGGGACTCATTAATCCGCAGGCCGCATCTTCCAACTGCGAAATCAGCGATCTCAAAGCTTATTAGCCTTGCCAGCTATTTCCTGTGCATGAATTACTTCATGGCAAGCACCTCGTCTTCCCAGTCTCCGCGCATGAATGAGACTATCGATAATTTGTCAGGCTGATCCCATTCGACGTTGAATAATTTTTTGCCACGCCAGATATCCAGCGAATAGCCAAGATTCAGTTTTCCGCCTCGCTTCTGCAGAAGGCGGGCTTCAGTGTAGTCGCTCGGCTTCAGCTGCGAAACGGGACTAAACGGCGTTCTATGTATAAATTTCCATGGCGGGGCATCCCACATCAGTACTTTAATACCACTTATGTCGACAACACTGCCTTTCATCCTTATCAGCGGCAAAATGTGATCACGGATGATCTTTGCCTTTTCAGTTTTTTCGCTCATTTTTATCACTCTTTATATTAGACTTAATGTCGGGTTATCTGGTTTAAATTAGCATCTTCAGAGCTGCCTGATACGATAAAATGGCATGGGCTTCCTGAGGTAATCAAGCGCCTGTGCAGTGGAGTCGACCTGATCATCATATCTGCAACCCGGAAAACCAGTTAGTTCCTTAACGTACTCCTCCAGCCAGTGCGCTTCTTTTGGCAGCAGCACCAGCCCGTTTTCAAACGCCGCTGATTGCGAACGAAGGCGCATTTCTTTTTCACAAGGAGGCGGCTCATAGCGGGTAATGCCCGACATTCTCTCGGAAATCATTTCCTGAATCAACTGCGTGCCGGATGCCTTGTCTTCGATCAATATGATATTGGCATTATGAACCATGGCCTGATCCCGTATTGCGCGTTTCAGATCCGGGTATTCCATGCGTCGGCGAAAGACATGCAGAAGATAGAAACGTCCGTCCTTCTCGCCCCAGGTGGTGCAGACGCTGTAGTCATTGAGTTCGCCGACCTTATTGGCGGTGTCCCAGCTTTGCACAATACGGTTAAACTTTGCCGGACATTCTTCATGTACATAATAGCGCAGCCATATATGTTTAATTACTGCGCCGCCCTGTGGTGCCGGATTCTGCTGATATTGGCTGCTATAGTTATAATCCCCGAGATCTTTGCGGATTTTCTCGAACGTCTCCAGCCCGTCCCGTTCCGGAAGAAGCAGCTCACCCGCACGACGTTTATAAAGACGCTTACCAAAGGCGTTTCTGATAATATGGGTTTCGTTTTCTTCAGCGATAGCAGGCAGCGACAATATCTCCCACTTCCCCCGCTCGGTGACATGCCCGACCAGATCATTCTGATGCAGGCGCTGCATGATGATAATGATGCAGCCCTCGGTCTTGTTATCAAGGCGGGTCAGCATCGTGTTGTCGAACCATTCATTAACGGCGTTACGCTTGGACTCAGACAGGGCATCATCGGGCTTGAGGGGGTCATCTATGATGATATAATCACCGCCGCGCCCGGTCAGTGGTCCGCCGACAGAGGTGGCCAGCCTGAAACCCCTGTCGGTAGTATTGAAATCGCTAACGGCTGTCCTGTCGGGCGCGAGCCGGGTGCGAAAGAGCCTTTTGTACCAGGGGCTAGTCATGACGATACGGCAGTCGCGGGCGTGCTTGTCGGCGAGATCCTGACCGTAGCTTGCGCAGATGACGCGCGTCGCCGGGTTATGTCCCAAAAGCCACGCGACCATCGCCACGGACACGCAGTGAGATTTTAGATAGCGCGGAGGCAGGTTTATAATCAGGCGCTTGATTTTGCCTTTGCGGCAATCCTCAAGCTTGGTCGCAATCAGTTCGATATATTCGCCCATATGCAGTTTAGTCTGCGGCGTGGTTTCCCGGAATGACCGTTCGATAAAACTGGTGAAGTCAAACCTGTAGATAGCTTGGCTTTCAGCTACGCTAACGGTCGGGGTGAGTAATTGAGTCATGATTTTTCTCCTTTGCTATGTGTTGATTTTTTACGCGTGTTTTTAGGCTTGGTACGGCGGGTGCTTGCTTTGCTTGGACCTTTGCTCTGAGTAAGGGAAAAACGCTCCAGTGCCCGGCGCGTTATCTCCTCATCCGTCTCGGTGGACGCTGTCGACACATCATCCTGCAGATCAGCATTGCCCATGCGGGCTTCGCGGAGACGAATCTCGTTGAGCACGAGAAACAACGTCCGTGGATCGCCTGAGGCCCCCTTATTAACAAGCTGCTTGGCGATAGCCTCCTGCTTGCTAATGGTCCTGCGCTTACCGTTCTCCGTGATAGGAACCCGGGACCTGAGCTCCTTCTCTAACGCCGTCCCGAAGTTTTTTGCTCCTTTGGGGCGCCCCTTAAGATTACCGGACTTCCCTTCGGGAAAACGTGAAGCCATGGGCGGCTTGCCGTAGCCGACTTCATAGGGCGGCTTCTTTTCGTCATCATTACCATCATCGTTATTGTCATTCATGGCCCACCTCCGCCCCGGCAGCGAGGTCGTCAAAACGTTTGCCGGATACTGCGTGGACAGCGCTGCCGCCAGTGTGTTTCTGCCAGCGGCGGACAATAAGATCGACATAGAGCGGGTCGAATTCCATGCCGTAACATAATCGCCCAGTACGCTCGGCGGCCATCAGGGTCGTGCCACTGCCAAGGTAGCTATCCAGCACGATATCGCCCCGCGCAGAGCAGTCCAAAATGGCATCCGCCACCATGGCGACCGGCTTGACCGTTGGATGCAACGCCAGCAGGTTTCCTTCTTCAGATTTACGGCTGAAGGAATTTACGCCAGGATACTGCCACACGTTGGTCCGGTAACGACCATACTGCCCAAGCTGAACATTGTTGTGATGTGGCGCTTTACCGTTCTTAAAAACAAAGACCAGCTCATGCTGACTACGGTAAAGTGATCCCATGCCCCCGTTATCCTTGACCCACACACAGAGATTCTTAAGTTCAGTGTAGGCCAACTGCCCGGCTTCGAGCAGTTCGCTCATATGCCGCCAGTCCATGCAGATGTAGTGAATACTGCCATCTGCACTATAGCGTGCCAGCAGGGAGCAGGTGCGGGTCAGGAAAGAGATAAAGTCCGGTTTGGTCATTTCCCCGGAGGCCATGGCAAACTCACGATGCCTGATTTTCTTACCAAGGCCGCCGACATGACCGTCAATCCGAACATTGTACGGTGGATCGGTGAATATCATCGCTGCAGGCATGCCATTCATGAGCGTTTGATAAGCTACGCCTTCCAGTGCGCTGCCGCAGAGGAGACGATGGCGCTCCAGCAACCAGAGATCGCCGGGCTTGCTGACTGGCGGGCCATTGAGAATTTCCGGGAGCTGATCCGCAGGATCCGGTTCTCCTTTTGCTGGAACGACATCTCCGATGATGATCCCATCGATTTCAGCCATCTCGAAGCCGGTGAGGCCGACAAGCTCGGGGATCGCAATCAGATGCTGCAGTTCGATTGCCAGAATGGATTTATCCCACCCGGCTTCTTCGGCAAGCCGGTTGTCGGCGATAATATAGGCGCGTATCTGATCCTCGGTCAGATGCTCAATACAAATTGTAGGAACTGTTTCAAGGCCGAGTAGCTTTGCAGCTTCCACTCTTCCATGACCGGCAATAATCCTGTTATTGCGGTCAATGAGGATTGGATTAATAAAGCCATACGCTCGAATGCTTTCAGCAATCTTACGAATCTGCTTTTTAGAGTGGGTACGCGCATTGCCGGAATAAGGCTTCAGCGCGGTAATTGGAAGAAATTCAACAGAGAGAGAACGAGGATTTAGCTCACGGTTTCCATGGGTCTTTTGATCTATCATCAGAGTGGTCCTTTAAATGGGCGAGCCATGCTGCAGGCAGCATGATCCCGCTGTTGGTTGAATAGTGATCCATAAAAGTCTCTCTCTGTTTGATAGGCGTGTAGGCGCTAGAATCGGCATTACCCATTAGCCAGGGTAACAACATCTCCGTAACATGACGCCATGAGGGCGTCAACCGCTAAATATTTGATTAATATAGATGAAATGTTTATTTTTGCGCCTCAAAATAAACATTTCGTCAACTCACAGGAGGGTAAGATTTTGATTTATCTACAACCGTGAAATTGCAAAAAACGCTATTTATATTTCTGTACTGGACTTCCCGCACATAGCAAGCATTGCTGTTGATAACGGGCTGTCTCCTTGCCCGTAACGCTGCCTGGGCTGATTCCGGGCTTGTGTCAGTGCAAGCGCCGGAATGGTTCCAGTGCTGTACAATAAAAGGAGGAATCCATGTCTAAATTTCAGAAGAAACCCATCACATTCGCCACGCAGCAGCCGATCGTAAAGGCTGTCAAGGCGAAGTCCATGCCCAAGAAAGCCGATAAGGAGACTGGCCGCAAGGATGCTCGTGGCGGTTCGAAGCAAGGTATGTTGGTCGCGCTGCTCGAGCGGCCCACCGGCGCCACCGTTAATGAGATGGCCAAGTCCACCGGCTGGCAGAATCACAGCGTGCTTGGCGCCATATCCGGTGTGCTGAGAAAGCGACTGGGACTGACCGTCGAGTCGACTGTGGAATCGCGCGGTCGCGTCTACCGCATCGCTGGCGGACGTTAATGAAACGGCGTGCATATGATACGGGAAGGCTTGCCAGCGAACTGGTAGGCCTTCCCGGCCTTAATCGCAAGCAGCTTATAGAACGCTGGCGCGATCTCTATGGCAATGAACCATTTCATGCCGTCAGTCAGCAGTTTATGGTTCGTGCCATTGCGTATAAGCTGCAGGAAAACATGCTGGGAGGCCATGACCCTTCAACACTTCGATTCCTGGCAAAAGCAGCAGAAGAATTGAGTAACGGACGCCATATGACTGCAAAACCATCTCCTTCCACTAAACCTGGCATGCGCCTGCTGCGTGAATGGCACGGCGTCACCCATGAGGTGGTCGTGCTGGAAGATGGAGTCCGCTTTCAAGGGCGGCAGTACCGGTCGCTTTCGGAAGTGGCACGGGTCATTACTGGCACACCTTGGTCAGGCCCACTGTTCTTCGGACTGAAGAAGAAGGCATTATGACAAAACCACCCCTCAAGCGTTGCGCCATCTATACCCGTAAATCCTCCGAGGAAGGACTTGAGCAGGATTTCAACTCGCTGCAAGCGCAGCATGAAGCCTGTGCGGCATACATAGTGAGCCAGAAGCATGAAGGCTGGAAGGCCGTCAAAACCCATTATGACGACGGCGGCTTCAGCGGCGGCAATATGGAGCGGCCTGCTCTTAAACAGCTGCTTGCCGATATCGCTGAAGGAAAGATCGATGTAATCGTAGTCTATAAAGTAGACCGTTTGTCGCGCTCTCTCCATGACTTTGCCCGCATGGTGGAGATTTTTGATAAGCATGGCGTCTCCTTTGTTTCCGTCACTCAAGCGTTCAATACCACCACTTCCATGGGCAGACTCACGCTCAATGTTCTGCTCTCCTTCGCCCAATTTGAGCGCGAAGTCACCAGCGAGCGCATCCGCGATAAGATTGCCGCCTCCAAAAAGAAGGGCATATGGATGGGTGGATGCGTTCCGCTGGGTTATGATGTGAAAGATAGAAAGCTGCTAATCAACACAGAGGATGCCAAAACTCTCAGGCATATCTTCCAGCGTTACCTAGACCTGGGCTGCGTGCGGCTATTGCATGATGATCTCCGTGAAAGCGGAATCCGCTCGAAGCCGGGCGGTAATATCATCTCGCGTGGAGCACTTTACAACATGCTGTCCAACCCCATCTATATCGGCCAGATCCGTCATAAAGGTATCAGCCATCCCGGACTGCATGAAGCCATCATCAGTCAGGAGTTATGGGACCGGGTGCAGCAGCACATTGCAAGCAACAGGATAGGTGAGAAAACAACCTCACGGAAAACCGAACCCAGCCCACTGATCGGAAAACTGTTCGATGTATCCGGCGAACGCCTGGTAACTGTTCACGGTAACAAGAAAGGAAGACGTTATCGTTATTATGTTTCACAAAGCATTACCAATGGCCGGAATGACGGCAGCGGCTGGCGGCTGCCCGGACAAGAGATAGAACAAACCGTAACGCAGGCTGCATCCTTGCTTCTCCTGGACCGCGACACCATCACTACTGCGCTGCAGGAGGCAGGGATGAAAGCCCATGATATTTCGGCTGCGATAAAAGCAGCAGGCAAAGTTCAGAAAAATACTTTAGAAGTGATGGAGAAATTCCTTACGCGAGTGGAACTGCTGCAGGATGGCATTCGCCTTACCCTTTCGCTGGCCTCGCTTATTCCATCCATGGTGGGTGCGGACACTGCAATCGTCACGCATGACTTTCCCATGCTCATGAAGCGGCGCGGTGTGGAAATGCGGCTGGTGATCAATGGGCCCGGTCAGACGAGACCGGATGCAAGGCTAATCGACACCATCATGCGTGCGCATGTATGGCTTCAGGAACTGCTGACCGGAAAGGTGAAAAGCCTTGGCGCGCTCGCATCACGCGAACATATTGATAAAGGGACTCTCAGCCGTACGATGAATCTTGCCTACCTTGCACCGGAGATTACCAGGAGCATCATAACAGGCCGTCAGCCCGCCGATCTTAATACGGAAAAACTGCTCAAACAGACGGATCTGCCTCTGGATTGGGTGGAGCAGAAGCGCCTTCTGGGCTTTATCTGATCCCAAACGTTGACCGCCGAAATGCCGCACAGAGAGAATCCGCCCGTTTCAGCCGTTCTTGACATTCCAACACGTCTCTGCGACCAACAGTATGAAAACCCTGCGCCAACAGCGCGGCTCAGGGTAGATATATCTTTATTGTTATTTTTACGTAGGGAAGTGGTGGCTCGGGAGGGATTTGAACCCCCGACCAAGGGATTATGATTCGGCAACAGCATGTTAGCAAACGCAATTGCCAACAACAACCAACAAGTATTTCAGTGCGTTATCGAAAATCGCCTGTTGGTGTTAATCCTGAATTTCTGGCATTTCCGGGGACGGAGTGCCCCACCAGTGCCCCACAACTATGAGCCAAGGATATGAGTATTTTTGGCAGTTCCTTTGCTGCCAATTAATGGTGCTGTCATACCAACATTGAAGGACAACCAAGCATTCATGTTTATTCCGCTTCGCACATATATCACGGCTAATCCTCCACCTAAAATAATTAGAAAAAAAGTGATTATCCAATAATCCTTTTCACTTTTAAATTTCGCATAGGCTTTGGGATAACGGCGATAAAGACTATTTAATTCCAAAAGTGCCGCAGCTACTACCTCATAACGCTTTTGCAGGTAGGGCTTCAGGTGTTTCAATAATTCCATCCTCACATAGGGGGGATTACCCACCACAACGTCAAACCCACCGGCTTCAAACACTTCAGGAAAAGCATTCTTCCATGTAAATGCACGATAAGAATAATTGCTATCCTCGATCAGGCTGTCACCTTCGCGCAGGTTATGATCAAGACTATTTAATACCTTGCCGCGTTTGGCTGTTTTCAGCCATAGAGACAATTTTGTGATCTCGATGGATTCGTGATTTATGTCCACCCCGTACAAATTGCTATTGAGAATTTCCTTGTCCAGATCAAATAGACTGCCCGTGCCACCTCGCAATTCCGCCAGCCTGTCATTGACGCGGGTATATTCGGCATGAAGATAATCAAATGCCGCCACTAGAAATGCACCACTACCACATGCTGGATCAAGCACACGTGTATGTTTTAGCACGCTCTGATATTCTTTCCAAAATGCTAACTCTGCCTTTTCGTTTTTCCATTCACCAGATTTGTTGCGTCCTTTGCTATGCGTTTCCAACAGTGTTTGCATTTGCTGATTAAGATAGCCGCCCAGCGTCTGCTCGATAATAAAACGCGTGATCGAATCCGGTGTATATACTACCCCCTCACGCTTGCGCTTGCCGGTGGTGGCCTGTTTTTTTATTACCGGCATTTCACCGCGTGCTGCGGCTTGAAGATTCTCAATGTCAGCTATGGACTGTTCAAAGATATGCCCCAGTACATTAACACTGACTTCGCTATCGAAGTTATAGTCTCCCAGCCTGCGGAATCCATCGCATAGCATATCGCTTACCCGTAACACCTCTATGCCGTCATCCTGCCGGAATAGGCCGCCGTTATAGCCGGGGATATTCAGTGGTGGGCTGCCTTTATCAATGGCGCGAAACAACCCTTTGAAATTTTCCCATATCGGTTGCGGGTTATATGGATTTTTAGTTTCAAAGGTCCGCCGCAAGGTTTCAGCCGGTAACAATCCACGGTTTTCCGCAAATGCCACAAATAATATGCGGTCTAAAATGGTTTGCGCGTATGAGATGATTTCCAATTCAGAAATGGCTGAATTATCGGCTTTGAGGTGCGCTATCAATGTTTCACGTATGCGCCGATAATCGGCATATAGCTGATTAGTGATGTCCCGGCCAACTTTTTCACTGGCCTTGAGCAATTCAAGTGTGCGCCCACCAAGCAGATTCTCCGCCGATAGCAATAGGGTAAAGCGCTTATATTCATCGGGAGCTGTAAGCGTGGAAAGATCAAAGCGTTCATAATCCACACGGCCATAGCCCACCGCATACAGCCGTATTTCCAGATAATTGCTAACCAGTACCCACCGCGCTCCCGGAGCATCCATCGCGTATTCCCATGCCTGTTGTACCGCGCTTTTGTGGCGTCCCGGCATAATGGCATCAAGGTCTTTTGTTTTTGCCCCCTTCAATTCAAAAGGGGCAGTAATAGCGGTTTCGCTGTCGCTGAATCTACCCAACGCCACGTCCACGTTGCCGCGTCCTACCGGAAGATTCTTTTTTAGGGTGCAAGGGCTGCCGGGGCTGAAATCGGTATAGCCAAGCACCCCCACCATAATCTGCTGAATAAAAACGCTGTCATAGGTAGTTTCATTCTGACGCTTTATTTCGCCGGAATGAATATTATCAGCCCAGCCCTGTAACACCTGTAAATGATCGGCGGGAATAGTGGCAGGCAATTGCGCCAGCGCCTGATTTATCGTACGGCGATGAAATAAAGCCATGTCCCAGAATTACCCTTTTTACAATCACATTACATCCTCATTAACCGATTAAAAGCGCTTTGTCCAAATGGTAGGCAATACGGTAGTGCCTCAGTTTGAAGGTTCACCATGATGGGGGCTTCTTAATATTTGATTTTGGTAGAACTCTTGAAAATTGTGCCGCCTTGAGCAATGTTGGATTTATATGTCGCACAAAAGATGGGGGTATTCGATTTAACCTTTCTGTGAGGGAATCGCCGGGGCAAATGATGCCCACGGTTTTACCAAGTTCGTCTTTGGCAACTCTTATTGGCTCAATCAGGTCACTGTCATTAGATACGACGACAGCAACATCATACAAATCCTTGCACCCATCATGGACCAAGTGAGTAGCGATATTTACATCCGAGCCTTTTTCTTCAACAACTACCACCTTTGAATAAGTCTTTGGATTGGTAAGAGGGGCATTCGGTTTAAATTTTTCTGAATATAGAAAACTACCCCAATGTACCTCTACCTCTGGAATAGTGCTTATTGCTCTAATATAGGCATGTTGTCTAGCAGAGGCCCCTAAGCTTATTTTGTCGGATACTCGTGCGCTATAATATTTTATCTTTAAAATCTGATTATCAGGAGCAAGAATAGATTTAAAGAGGGCTTTAAGGTCTAGCCATTTATAAGATGTTTTCTTAAGTGATCCGTAATAGAGATTAAATCCATCGACATAGATATATGTTCTTTTCATTTATTTCGCATCCCACAAAAAGCAAAGGCACCCCTAGGGATGCCTTTGAACTCGCCGCACGCGACGAGCGGATATAGCCCAATCATGGGGCTAGAACTATTAATTGTCAATATACGATATGTGACAATTTGTTTCAAAGTATTATCAATATATAACAACATATTAATTATCCAGCAATTCTGCTATATTCCTCTATGATCATACATGATCGGCAAGCTCGCCGCCATAGCAGGCGTTACGCGCAAGGTCTTATGTATACGCCCAAAGTTGTAATATATGCAATGCAATGCAACCGCTTTGGCATGGTTCTCAAATTTTTTGGAAAATCCATTTATAAGGCACCTAAAACGACGCATAGGCAAACATTTATAATATCAATTAAATTGAAAATGAGACACTACCTGCAATACATCTTGTCTTACCCCGGATTAGTCAGGCCCCTGATCACCTCCCCCTGCCGGTACGGGTCGATCCTGCCATAGCTGGTGAGGGTTGTGGCGATGGTTTCATGGCCCAGGTTCTGACTCCATGCCTTCAGGGACTCCCCGCCAAGGTTGCGGCGCTGGGCAAGCGATACCAGCGTTTTACGGAAAGAATGCGGGTTATAGTAAGGCAGGCCCGCCGCCGCGAATGCCTCGTGGAATATCTCGCGCACCGGGGCGGTAGTGTTCCAGTGTTCCGGCTCCAGCCCCGCTACATGAAAGGACAGGTTGCCATCGCGGGTAACGTGGGTGCGGGGGAACACAGGAGCTTCCTCCCCGTACAGCTTCTTTTCGTAAAGGTATTTTATCCAGTCCACCACGATCTGCTTCACGTCCTCCCCGACAGGGAAGAAATAGGTGTCAATGCGCTTGCTGAATTTCGTTTTTACGCCATCGGACGGGTCTTGCAGAACCAGTTCATCTTCCAGATGGACATGCCTGAGTTTTAGGGAAATAAGCGCACTGTCACGTACGCCGGTCAGATAGACGAAAGCGACCAGCGCCCGGTTACGCATCGCAATGTCATCCTCTGCGGGCATGGCCAGCAACACCTGTCGTATCTGTTCCGGGGTAGGCACGGGCCTATATTTCGGGTTTCTGGCTATCCGCGCTCCCTTTATGGACAGCCGGAAATACTCAATGTCCGGCAGGTGAATCTTTCTCTTGCATCCCGGCTGGGAATAAAGCCACGCAAAAAAGGCTTTCAGGTGGTTCACGGTGGCAAACTGAGTGGACATACTGAGAGGCTGGCCGGTGCGCTGTGCCTTCTGCCCGGAGAGGTGTTCATTAAAAGCAATGGCCTGATTGCGGTGCAGTGGGACAAAATCCTTGAAGCGGTGATATTGCTCATAGCGCAATAGGGACTTGCGGATGCCGTCCAGTGTTGCCGGACTGCGGCCTTTTGCCTTTTCCAGAAACCGTATATATTCCTTTTTCTGGCGCTCGTTTCTGGGGTTGTATTTAGGTGTCATGCGTCTTTCCTTTCCAAGTTACAATTAAGGCTGGCAGGCGAAGTCCCTGATAATCTTGTTTCCGCCCCCCTTTGCGTTATGCGTCTTCCGGCTCATATCGTTTCTTCCTCGGCGGGGGTGGTTTCATCCGCCACACCGCCACAAAGGGCGGTTTTCCTTACGTCTTCCGGGGTTTCCAATCCGCCACAAGCCTCCCCCTGTGGCATTTCTGAATCCGCGCCAGTGCCGAGGATTTCTGCCGCCTGTGGCGTTGTGGCGGTTTGAATGGAGGTGTCGAAGGAAAGGTAACGCGTCCATGCGTCCGTGAATTGATCGCGCATGTAGCCTTTCGGGGTTTCATTGCCTAACCGTATGCTGCCGGGCTTGATATGATAACTATCAAGCATCCGAGCCAGCGTGTTTTGTGTGATGGGCCTTCCGTTCTTCATTTCACTCCACGGGCTTCCCTCGATTGCCGCAAGCGCATTGGCAAGCATGGCAGAGGGCAGACGGTCGGTATTCTTTTCCGTGAATATGGCATGAATATCGGCCAGCAATTGGGGTTGTCCCACGCCGCTGCCGCCGCTCAATTCCCCAGCCACTTCCCGCGCACGTTTCGGCCAGTCGCCGCCCGCTGTATCGGCAACGGCAATCAGGGGCCGCCAGTTATCGGCAACGCGGTTAAAGAGACATTCCGGCATATCAGGATCGGCAGTGGCCAGCTTGTCCCGGTTGTCATCCGCCCACCTCGCGGCCATCCGCGCCAGCCTTTGCAGGTGAGCCGTGCGATCCGCCCGGAATTGCGTGATCGGTTCGTCTTTGCGACGGCGGCGCAAGCGAATAGGAATAGAGCGGTCTTCCAGCGTATCAGGCAGGTGCTTGCCAATCATGGCTATGGCGGCGGGTGCCCATGTCGAAAACATCCGCACGTCATGACTTTCGCCCACAGTACGGGTAACGCTTCCCCCTTTGCGATAGCCGGAATTGAGGACGCCGCGCAGGTCATCCTTATCCTTGGCAAAGGTATCCGCTTCGTCGATCAGCAAGGTAGGTTGCGCCTGTTCCACCGTGCGGAAAACAGCCGCTGCTGTAATGTTGGCCGTGAGCATGGGGCGCTGGCAAAGATTCGTCAATATATCCAGCAACGTGGTTTTTCCACATTGCTTGGCCGGTGACGTGATACTGAGGCGTGGGGTGATAAATAGGACGGTGAAGACATAGGTATGCACGATCCACAGCGCGATTGCATTGGCCATGCTTTTGGCCATGACAATATGCCGCAGGATGACCGCTGCCAGTTCATCAAGTAGCACCGCACCGTCCACTGGTTCATGCCACGGCTCAGGCTCCGGCAGGGATAGGGATTGCCCTTGACCGGATGCTTCCTTTGCTTCGCTACCTTTTGTTACAAGCAGCTTTTCCAGTTCACCAAACCGCACCTTGGTTTCTTTGGAAAACCGGACACGCAGGCGCTCAAATTCTGCCGGGTTCTCTTTTTTTAATGCCGCCAGAAGCGCAACGGCGTCCCGTTCAAATGGTGCGCCAATGTCTTCCTTTGCCTTTTCCACCAATGCGTCGAGGGGATTCATGAGTTGTTGCCTGCGGGATTGTCCGTTTCCTCAAGCAGGTGGGCGTTATATGTCTTCAGTATATTATAGATTCCGGCAAGCTCCGGCAGCTTATTGACTGACGCGCCCCTATGGATCGAGCAGCCGCATTGCTCGCACTTCCCACGCAGGTTCAAGAGTTTTTCGTTACGCACGATGATGTCCACGTTCCCGTCTTTCGGGCGGCACGGCTTCCTGCACTTGAGGCAATAGATTTCTTCCGGTTTGCATGTATGCTTGCGGCTGGATTGTTTGTTTGCCAGAAATTCTTTAAGGGCGCTGCCGTGGATCGCGTGCGGTCTGCGATCATCAATCCGGGCCAGCCCGTGCCGTTGCCAATCCCGCACGGTGTTTTTATGAACACCCAGCCTCTCGCAGATTTCCGGGATATAGTAGGTGTAGTCCTGTTTGATCAACCGGACATTATGGGTGCGTTTGTGATTTTTCATGGTGCAAAAAATTTGGAAAAAATAAAGGGAAGAGTTCGCCCGAAATGCAAAGTGCCGTGTCCCAACACTCTGCGGGGAGGGGCTACAGTGACTTGCTGTTTTGGGCGTCTACCCATGCAAAGAAAGCGGCTTCGTCGATCAGCACCCTGCGACCAATGCGCCGGACACAGCGTTCAAAGCCGAGTTTTTTTGCATTAAACACCAGCGCTCGCAGTTGCCCCAGCGGGGGGTAGGCATGATGGTTTTGCCACTGAGTGACGGGTATGAGGTGAGGGTTGTTTTGAGGTTCTGTCATTTACTTACTCCTGTCGTATGTTACCAGCCGGATTCGGCTAATAATCAGGAGTACGCTGGCCTATCGAATATTAAAACCTGCGAAGGTGCGAATAATTTTATTGAAAGGGTTCAACCGTTTACTTTTGTCTTACGCAACCCACCTTTTTGTGACTCCGGTAATCGCACCAATGTAGCCATCATCTTAGCTTTGTTCTGGGGATTAGGGTCTGCAAGCTCCGTTTTTAAATGTTCTTCAAACCAAGGGATAAGCACCTTGTTAGGGGGCTGATTTTCTTCACTAATAGCATGTTCATTTATTGCCCTTAGAAGCATCTTTAGATAAGGGGACAGATAATCGCCTCTGGATGATTCCATTTTGCCAAGATTATCGGCATACTTTTTCATTATATCCCTGCAAGCGGAATATAATTCGTCCTGCGCTAAGAGAATATCCCCGTCATATATCTTCGTACATTCATCTGTTTCGACTATTAAACGGGCGCTTTCCTGAAAATGTTTGTATTCAAGTTCCCCATTCACCCACGCTTCCTTATGAATATTAATTATTTTGCCGCTTCGTAGTTGCAATTGTGATTGTATTTTTCCGCTATACAGTAAAGTGGTAAGATCAACTTCAAAAATTCTATCTTCAAGAAGGTAATCCACATGCTGATTTGAGGGTGTCTTAACGTGTAGATAGGCACAATATTGTTCTTCGCTTACAGCGCTATCAACGCCCACCATATTTTCTTTAAATGTCGCGCTCTTCTTATGTTTTTTATGAATCCAACTACTATATTTGGCGATGATTCGGTTTCTCAAATATTCAAGATATTGGGGTGTATCTTGGCAGTCGGTTCTTCCCAGTCTGAAGCTTTTAACGTGGCTAATCATTCCGGGGGCCACATTAAGCCGATGAAGTAAAAAAGGTCGTTTCTTGCCAAAATATTCAAAATACATTGATTCGCAAGCATTCTGAAAACGGAGAAAACCTGTCGGAGTAACCTTGGATTTTTTGAAATTTGCCATGCTTATCCGAATATTTTCTTATTCATTGATGCTACCACCTTGCTTGTATGAGCCTCGCTCAGGTGAGCATAGCGTTTAACCATTTGCAAGGTTTTATGGCCTAGCACCTCTGCGATCTCCGCAAGGCTTGCGCCATTCATGGCAAGGTAGCTGGCCGTACTATGGCGCAGGTCATGGAAGCGAAAATCCTTGATTTCTGCCTTTTCCAGCGCAGTTTCCCAATGGGTGCGAAGGTCAAATGTCTGGCGTTTCAGTCTCCGGTTATCATCCGGGAATAAGAGCGGGGTATCAATCCGGCGTACTTTGCTTAGTTTCTTGATTTCCGCTTGGGCAAGGCCGGTGAGCGGTACGCGGCGGCGTTCCCCGTTTTTCGTTTCATGTAGGATAAGGTACTGCTTGTCGAGATTCACATCATCCCATTTAAGACCAAGTATTTCGCCCTGTCTCATGCCGGTGGACAGCGCCAGCACCACCAGCGGGTAGAGGTAAGGAGAGGGGGATTCTTGACACGCGCCAAGCAACGCCTTGCGTTCATCATCGGAAAGATACCGGACGCGGCCACGTGGCTCCCTTGGCTTCGATACTTTCCGCATGGGGCTATCTTCCAGCCAGCCCCAATCATTCACCGCCACGGTAAACGCATGGCTCAGGGCGGCAAGGTAACGGTTGATCGTTGCTGGGGAGTATGGCCTTTTGAATTTTGTTTTTTCCTTGGCCAGCTTGTCCCGGTGTTCCACAATGAGCGCGGGGCTTACATCAATCAGGAAATAGTCCCCCAATTGCTTTTTCCACCACTCCAGTTGGCTTCCTTGCTTGTCCTTGCTCTTGGGCTTTTGCGGCAGCACGTCCTCTATATAGCGGTCAATGAGATCGCCAAGGGTGCGTTTCTTTGATTCCGTATTCTTGAAAAAGCGCCGGTCTTTGATCGCGCCTTCCGTAATCTTAGCCCAATCTTTGGCATCGGTGAGCTTTGCGAAAGTGGCGGTTTGGGTGGGGCATCCCCGCAGGCGGACTTTTACCCGGTATGAGGTATCACCATCGGTAGAAACGCGCTTTTCGATGTTCGCCATATATGCCCCCGTAATGTTGATTTAGTGGGGAGAAGCTATAGCAAACCCCGGCAATTTACAACATAAGATATATAATCCCATGTAATAATGTGTTATATTATTGTAATATCTTGATAATATATCGCTACAATGTGGTTGTGGGGCAATCTTGGGGCAATATTTCTCAAAAACCCTGCTTTTTCTGTTCTTGATGATTGCTGGTTGTTGCTATTTTTTGGGATTTAGTGCCCCACCAGTGCCCCATGAGGCTAAAATTGGTGGGGCTAAAACCTGCTAAGTTATTGGTGGCTCGGGGGTGATTTGAACACCCGACCAAGGGATTATGATTCCCCTGCTCTACCGCTGAGCTACCGAGCCACGAAAGTAAGACCATGCGTATAGGTTTAGCATCCCTGCCTGTCAAGCGGCTAATCGGTCCGGTATGGCAAACGACAGGGCCGTGAGAATCGCCCGGAAAGCGCTCATCCGCCCGTCAGGTGCCGTTTCAGCCGCTGCAGAACTGGCTGCGGATTGCCGTACGGTTCCGCCCCTTTTCCCCAGACGGGATAAGGCCAGGCGGAATCCGCAGTAAAACGGGCGATTACGTGTATATGCAGTTGCGGCACCTGATTCCCCAATGCCGCAACATTGATCTTATCCGGCCGGAACAATTCCTGCATTGCCTCTGAAATATGCGCGATCTCGTCCATGAGCAGATGACGCTGCCCCGGCGTCAGATCGATGATTTCACGCGCCTGTTCCCGACGGGGAACCAGAATCAGCCAGGGGAACAGCGCATTATCCATCAGCAACACGCGGCAAAGGCCCAGGTCGGTGACCGGCAGGGTATCGCTCTCTAACTGGGGGTGCAGGCTGAACACGCCGGAGGGTTCTTTAGTCCTGGTGGAACGTAACGATCCGTTTCACTTCTTTCTCGACGATTTTCTGGACGATGAGTGGAAGATGCTCGTCCAGCCAGGCTTTGAGCATGGGTTTCAAAGCCTCAAGCACCAGATCCTCCACCGTATTGCCGTTACGTAGTGCCGAGGACGGAATATGGGGAATGGAATAATCCTTCTGGTTGCTTTGCGCGATGGGCTTGAGCGCCGCAACGGCAGCCTGCGTTGCTTGTTCCGACACGAGGGCATCCTCCATGTTCAAAGGGGGGTGTTCAGTCTTTGGCACAGGCCTGGACTGCGGCGCAGGCGCGGCAACGACCGGCTTGGCAACAGGCTCAGGAGCCGGAGCAGCCTTAGGCGCCGGTTCGGGGGCAGCCATGGTCGGCAACGGCGGCAGGGCAGCAACCGTGCCGTCGTCCTTGATGACCTGGGTTAGCTCCAGCACGTCGGCCGCTACGGGAGCCACTGCAGGCTTTGCCTCCGTCTCGCTGTCATCTTCGATGATGCGCTTGATCGATTGCAGGATGTCTTCCATCGACTCGGACTGTTTTGCGGCTTCCGCCATACTATCCACACGTGTTGTTTTTATGCTTTACGAAACTTAACGGGACATAATAGGAGACAATAATTAAAAACCAACGACTTTTCTATAGCGTAAACACAGACGGCTTCCGAAATGCAGGCAGTAAGGCCATATTGGCATCACGCAGCACCGTTTTATAAAGCGCACCGCGCACTTTGCGGTATTCGGTAAGCTTGCTCAGACCCGCCACGCCCACTTTCGCTGCCGCATCATGCTCAGCGGCAATTAGTCTGCCGCCTTCGCGCAACTGGTCGGCAAGGGCCTGGGGTAGACATTCTATGGCTCCTTCGACGATAATCGCATCATACGGCGCAGCTTCGCCTGAGCCGTTCGTAAGCGGATTCTTCCGAAAAACGACATTGGGATATGCTGCAAGCAGCCCAGCTGCCGTTTCCGCGAGCATTCCGTCTTCCTCGACCGCCACCACCTTGCGCGCAAGTTTCGAGAGCACCGCTGCGGAATAGCCGGTGGCGCAACCGATATCGAGCACGGTTTCGTCTTCGCCAATAGCGGCATGCTTTAAAAGTCGTGCAAAATCCAGCGGTTCCATCATGAAGCGGTCGTTCCCTAATGGAATTTCCTCATCCACGTAGGCCGCGCCTTTTAACGGATCGGGAACGAAGTCCTCCCGTGCGACAGTCATGAGCGCCTCAAGAACGCGCGGCGACAGCACGTGGCCAGTCAGAATCTGGCTTTTGAGCATGTTTTCGCGTGCGGCGGTTTTAAGCTGAATATTCACGTGTTTCCTTACCTTTAGCGCCTTCTGATATGGCATAGCGCACCGAAGTTTGCAATGTGCAACTTGGATGAGCCTTCATGCCCGGTACAGAGCTGATGCTGCGCTTTTAGCGGCTTTTCTTATGCCCCAGAGTGGCTTTTATGCCTATCATGATGCGGGGGTCATTACCCTGTGAACTGACGAAGTGCGTTTCTTCATTGGTGAGGGTAGTGGCCGTAAAAGGCTTGGCTATCTGGGCAAAAACACTCACACTGCCGATATCTGAGTCATCATGACCGGTGAATTTATAGGTCGCCGTCAGCGAAGGAACCACCATCGATTTTGCATTCAGCGTCGAATGGTGATTTTCATCATGTTGCCGACTGTTCATTGCATAAGCGTCCACACCTACACTTGCTCCAAAATTGCCCCGGTAGCCGGTCGCCGACAGGTTCAAGCCCGGCGCTGCAACATGGTGTACTTTGTCATCCGCCGTGAACTGGATGGAGTTCAGGCTCGCCTGGGCGGAATAACGCAGCGCAGGATCGTCATTGACATTTTTTCCGGCCGTTCCCGTATAGCCAAGAGCAGCCCCCACCCTCGTCGTCTCCAGGCTGCCCATATAGCTGTCGATGTGAAGACCGCCCTGAAGCATGGAAAATCCCCGCGCGTTATCACGCTGATGGAACGGCAATTCCAGATTCCCGGTATAGCCGTTTTTGCCGCCCCCCGCCGTGATGACATCGATTCTCTGGAGATTCTCATAGGAAACATTCGCCAGCTCGCTGGCGCTTTCGCGGCGCTCTTCTTTGGCGGTCATGGTCGGGGGATAGTCGGTGAGCTTATCCCATTGCGACAGCGTGCACGGGCAGTCCTTGCCCGGTATTATCTGGTTCTTGAGCCCGGGCGTCTCGATATCTACCTTCGTAAGCTGCTCGCCCTCTTTCAGATGAATTTCGCTGTTATGTACGTTTTTGTTATTATTGAACTGCAGCGCTTCCCCCGTTGACTCGGACTTTAGCACCGCAACCTGTTCCTTGCGCTCGGTGATGTTGGCGCAGGAGACATACTCATTGTAATAGATGGCATTGCCGCTGCCCTTGTTGTGGAAGGTGGCGTCGATGCAGACGTTGCTGAGCGCGGACTCGTAAATCTTGGAGTTGGTGAATTCACCCGATATGGAGGTTCCGTCCAGGATGGATTTATAAAAGCTGGTGCCGTCGAAGGTGGATTCTATGAATCCGGTTCCATTCTGCAGCCTGGAGTGAGTGAAATTATCATCTTTCAGTATGCAGCGGTCGAACGTGCAATTGTCGAGCGCGACCTGGTCAAATCTAAACCCTTCAAGCGTTTTGCCTTCCACCAAGACACCCTTGATGACGGGAAGATCATTATCCTTCTGTCCAGGGGCTTTTTTCCATGCGGCCAGGTTCTCGTTCCATGACTGCGCGTTTCCGTCCCTCAAAGCATTCTGCAACTTGAGGATGATGGGGTCTTCTTCTTTGGGGGATACGGAAATGACATCGGAGCCGCCTTGGGTTACAAGACCCGATGTGCGAACTGCCGATACCGCCAAATCTTTAAACGAGACCATTCCTATTTCCTTGCCTTCCGCTTCCATATTAACGGAATAACTCGTGAAGAAATGTAATGATTTTATTACACATTGGTTAACATCAAACAAACAAGCTGATGTAAAAACATCAGCCATCAATTAAGTCGATGATTTAAAAAAGATTATTCGCAATCCGTTGTAAATGTATTGCCGCCCATGATGATCTGCCTACTCTTAAGTTTTTTATTTCTTGGCCAGAAACTTTCTTCCCGCTGGAGAAAAGTCGCTTTGCAATCTGCAACTTGACCGCTTGGGGCTTAAGCGATATAGGCAAAGGCCGCTTATCGTGAGGCTGGGTAGCAAAGTGGTAATGCACGGGACTGCAAATCCTGTATTCGGGAGTTCGATTCTCCCCCCGGCCTCCAATTAATTATTACTCACAACTCCCGAATACTCTATATTTGCGCATAAACGCGCCGGAGTTCGATCCCCCGGCTCCAGATTTAGTTATATTTAAGGGGCGAAGTATCGCCTCCCTTAAACCATCCTACGCCACTGCCTCGACGGCCAACACTTCGGGCACATAATGACGCAGCATGTTCTCGATACCCTGCTTGAGCGTCGCAGTGGAGCTGGGGCAACCCGAGCATGAGCCGTGCAGCTCAAGCTTCACGATACCGTCTTCAAAACTCTTGTAAATGATGTCGCCACCGTCCTGCGCCACAGCCGGGCGCACACGCGTGTCGATGAGTTCGCGGATCTGCTTCACGATCTCATCATCGTCGGCAGAGGAGGAATCTGCGGCAGTGGTTGCCTTGGTGGTTTTGTTACCGGCGACAAAATGTTCCATAATCGTGGTAAGCAGGGAGGGCTTGAGCGATTCCCAGCTGGAATCCTCCGCACGCGTCACCGTCACGAAATCGGCGCCCAGGAATACGGCACGCACTCCGGAAATTTCAAACAGAGCCACCGCAAGCGGCGAATGCGCCGCCGCACCGGCATCGGTGTAGAACGCCGTGCCGCCTTCCATCACCGGAACACCGGGGATAAACTTGAGTGTAAGCGGGTTCGGTGTGGTTTCGGTCTGAATGAACATGGGATTCTCCTATCAAGGATATTATAATAGTTCTAAAAAGATACTGTGGCAAGTACAGTTGAGCATGAAAGCCCTGCGCCACGGGCATGAAAGGTGCGGATTTGCGACGCCATCGCAAGGCAGGCCATGAAAGCCTAGTATTTGAAATACTCCCGCATATGCCGGGCCACGCTTTCGGAAACAAAGGCGGAGACATCACCCTTAAGGCGCGCGATCTGTTTGACGAAACGCGAGGAGATGAAATGCGTAGATTCCGAAGCGGTAAGGAAAACCGTTTCCAGTTCACTACTCAGTTTGGAATTGATGGACGCCATCTGAAATTCATATTCGAAGTCAGACACGGCGCGAAGGCCGCGGATAAGCAACTGCGCCTTGTGTTCACGTGCAAAATTGACGAGCAGGCCCGAGAACGAATGTACCTTCACGCGTTTGCTGTCACCATTCTTCAGAGTCTTGATTTCATCTTCTACCATGCGCGCGCGCATATCCAGATCGAACATCGGGGCCTTGTTGGTGTCGAGCGCAACGCCGATGATGAGCTCATCCACCACCCGCAGCGCCCGGCGCACAATATCCATGTGGCCGTAGGTGATGGGGTCGAACGTTCCGGGATAAATACCTATGCGCATACCCTGTTCCTCTTCATGTACCCGTAGCAGGCATTTTCTCGGCTATCTTCGCCTGATCCCATAAGTCATTGAGTTCCTGCAGCGACGCATCCGTAACATCGCGCTGTTGTTCATCGAGCGACTTGCGTACGAAGGCAAAACGCGTCTCGAACTTGCGATTGCAGAAGCGCACCGCCTCTTCCGGATCGACATGAAGTTTGCGGGCAAGATTGACGCAGCAGAAAATCATGTCCCCGATTTCCTCAAGCCGCCCCTGCGGCGTATCCTGATGCGCCATCACGTGCATCAACTCCTCGATCTCCTCATTGAGCTTCTCAAAGACCGCCTCCAGATTAGCCCAGTCGAAACCCACCCTCGCCGCCTTCTGCTGCAGCTTGTGCGCACGCGTAAGCCCCGGCATCGAGAGCGGCACTCCCGCAAGCGGATCGCCCGCCATGCCGTTGTTTGCTTTTTTCTTTTCGGCGTCCTTGTGCTTCTCCCATGCCGCCGATTGTTCGGCAGCGGTATTTACCTTGGTATCGCCAAAGACATTGGGATGGCGGCGCACCAGTTTTTCGCATACCCCGTTTACGACATCGTCAAAGGTAAAGTGCATTTCCTCACCCGCCATCTGCGAATGGAACACGACCTGAAGCAGCAAATCGCCCAGTTCCTCGCGCAGGCCCTTCATATCTTTGCGCTCGATGGCATCGGCCACTTCATACGCTTCTTCAAGCGTATAGGGAGCGATGCTGGCGAAGGTCTGTTCCACGTCCCACGCGCATCCCTTTTCCTTGTCGCGCAGGAGCGCCATAATCTCAAGCAGCCGGTCGATGGGTTTCATTACGCTGTTCCTCTAAATTGCATGGTTGCCAGTAACATATCCGTATTGAAAAATCACGCAATTCGTTATAGCGTGCGGCCTTCAAAGAAGTAAGGCCAGCCCAAAAGAGAGAATAAACGCATGACTTTCGTCGTTACCGAAGCCTGCATCAAGTGCAAATACACCGATTGTGTAGAAGTTTGCCCCGTGGACTGTTTCTACGAAGGCGAGAATATGCTCATCATCAATCCGGATGAATGCATCGATTGCGGCGTGTGCGAGCCTGAGTGCCCGGCGGACGCCATTCTACCCGAGGGCGAGCACCTGCTTAAATGGGTGGAGCTCAACCGTGAATATTCGGCCAAATGGCCCAATATCACCGCCAAGAAAGCAGCACTGCCAGAGGCAGAGGATTTCAAGGGCCTGCCCGACAAATTCAATAAGCATTTCAGTCCTAAGCCCGGTAGTGGGACTTAGTCTTTTTTGTATTTAAGGGGGCGTCCCGCCCCCGCTCCGCTCCGCCTCTAAAGAGGTCGTCGCGATAGAGCTCCTCCAGAATACGGCGAAAATCTATTTCGGCAGCTTGCCTTCAATCAGGGGCACGAACCGCACGCCCATCAGGTGCTGCTGCATGATACCCTGCGGCGTTTTCTCGATGCGCAGAAGCAGTTGCTCGGTGTCGCTGCCCACCGGCACCACCATAATGCCGCCTTCCGCCAGTTGATCCAGCAGTGCCGCCGGCACTTCATGCGCCGCTGCGGTGACGATGATGCGGTCAAACGGTGCGGCTGTCTTCCAGCCCTTGGAGCCGTCGCCCAGCTGCGTCATCACATTATTCAGTTTGAGCGCCTTGAAGCGCTCCTCGGCAATCTTGAGCAGGTCCTTGTGCCGCTCGATCGTGTAGACCATACGGCACAGACGCGCGAGCACCGCCGCCTGATAGCCAGAACCCGTGCCGACCTCCAGCACGCGCATGCGATCAGTCGCCTGCAGCGCACAGGTCATCCACGCCACTACGGTGGGCTGGCTTATCGTCTGGCCGGAATCAATCGGAAGCGCCGTGTCTTCATACGCCTTGTCACGGAACGCCTCGGGCACGAACATCTCGCGCGGGATAGACTCTATCGCCGAGAGCACGCGCGTATCCGTCACGCCGTTCGTGCGCAGCTTCATCAGCAGGCGAATGCGCTCGGGCAAGGTGTCACTGCTTTTAAGAGGAGTATTCATGCCTCTATCGTTTTCTTCAGGCGTTTCAAAAGATCGTAATCGGTTAAATCCATACGCACCGGCGTCACGGTGACATAGCCGTCATACAGCCACTGAATATCGCTGTTGGGACGGCGCTTGTCGATGCTTTCATCGCCCCAGTGCAGCCAGTAATAATGCCTACCGCCCGGGTCCACCGCGCGGGTGAGCTGCTTGTTGGCACTGCGGCGGCCCAACCCCACGCATTTGACGCCTTTGACCTTGCCGGGCGCGCAATGCGGAAAATTGATGTTGTAGAGTATATCCTTCTCGCGCTTGGCTTCAAGCAATGCGCGGATGAGATCGGGCGCATATTTCTCTGCCGTCTCCCAATGCACCTTCGCACTTTGATCGTCGTAGTTGATGAGCTGGGAGAACGCAATCGAGGGAATATCGCAGAGCGTGCCTTCCATAGCAGCAGCCACGGTGCCAGAGTGGGTGATGTCTTCGGCGACGTTGCCGCCGCGATTGACGCCCGAGAGCACCAGATCGACCTTACCCGGCACGATGGCACGCACGGCAGTCAGCACGCAATCGGTCGGCGTGCCATAAACGGAGAACCGGCGCTCGTCCAGCTCACGAAAGCGCAACGGCGTGCGAATGCTGAGCGAATGCGCAGCACCGCTTTGTTCCACCTCGGGCGCCACGACCCAGACATCCTTGCTGATGGAACGCGCGATTTTCTCCATGATGGCCAAACCCGGCGCGTGAATGCCGTCATCGTTGGTGACGAGAATTCGGAGTGGTTTTTTCGTGCTCACTTGATAACCTTCTCACCGTCCATATAAGGCTGCAATGCTTCGGGAATAGCGATAGTACCGTCCGCCTGCTGGTAGTTTTCCAGAATGGCAACAATCGTGCGGCCAATCGGCAGGCCGGAGCCATTGAGCGTATGCACGAACTGCGTCCCCTTGCCGCCCGCAGGCTTGAAGCGTGCCTTCATGCGCCGCGCCTGGAAATCGCCGCAGTTGGAGCAGCTCGATATCTCGCGATACATGTTCTGCCCCGGCAACCAGACCTCGATGTCGTAGGTTTTGCGCGCGCCGAACCCCATATCGCCGGTGCAGAGCAGCATCACGCGGTAATGGAGGCCGAGGCGCTTCAAGATTTCCTCGGCACAGTTCGTCATGCGTTCGTGCTCGGCATTGGACTGATCAGGATGCACGATGCTTACCAGTTCCACTTTGGAAAACTGATGCTGACGGATCATGCCGCGCGTATCCTTGCCCGCAGAACCCGCCTCCGAGCGGAAGCACGGCGTGTAGGCTGTGTAGCGGACGGGCAGCTTGGCTTCTTCGAGTATCTCGTCGTTTACCAGATTGGTGAGCGATACCTCTGCTGTGGGAATGAGATAATGCTCCGTCGTGGTCTTGAATAAATCCTCACCGAATTTCGGCAATTGACCGGTACCGAACAGCGCATTGTCTTTAACGAGCAGCGGCGGCGAGACTTCGGTATAACCGAACTGTTGTGTATGCAGGTCCAGAAAGAATCCGGCAAGTGCACGCTCTAAGCGCGCAAGCTGGCCTTTGAGCACAACGAAGCGCGCGCCGGACATTTTGGCCGCGCGTTCAAAGTCCATCAGGTCCAGCTTCTCACCTAAATCAAAATGCTCTTTGGGTTTAAAAGCCAATGCTGGCTTGGTACCATGTTCACGCACTTTCACATTGCCGGTTTCATCCGTGCCTACAGGCACATCGTCCGCCGGGATGTTGGGCAATGTCGAAAGTAACTTGCCAAGTTCACCTTGCTCGCCATTCTCCGCTTCGAGCTTTGCCACACGATCATTGAGCGCCTTGGATTCTGCCATAATGGCATCGGTATTTTCGCCTTTCGCTTTGGCCATGCCGATAGCTTTGGCGAACTGGTTGCGCTTGGCGAGCAATTCGTCAAGTTCCTTCTGGCGTGCGCGCTTTTCCTCATCGAGCTTCAGTATCTGTGGCGACTGCGGCGGCAAGCCGCGTTTTTTCATGCCCTCGTCGAAGGCCGCCGGGTTTTCGCGGATGAATTTAAGATCATGCATTGTCGAGTTCTTTCTTTCGCTTCTCAATATAGCGGCAGGCGATGATGGAAAGTTCATAAAGCAGGTAGAGCGGAATGGAAAGTCCGATCTGGCTCAGCATGTCCGGGGGAGTAAGGAAGGCTGCGACGATCACGATGACCAGCAGCGCGTATTTGCGGCCGCGCGCGAGCTTGGCGGCAGTCACCAGCCCCACACGCGCAAGCAGCGTGAGCACAACGGGCAACTGGAACGTGAGACCAAACGCGATGATCACCTGCATCACGAGCGAGAGATATTCACTTACCCGAGCCTCCAGCTGGATGGGCAACCCCTTGGGATTATGCGACTCGAAGCTCAGGAAGAATTTCCATGCCAACGGAAAGATATAATAATAGGCGAGCGCTGCCCCTAAGAAGAACAGCACCGGCGAGATGATGAGGTAAGGCTTAATCACGCTGCGCTCGGTCTTGTACATCCCCGGCGCCAGGAACATGTAGAACTGATAAGCGATTACCGGGAATGCGAGGAAGAACCCGGCGAACAGCGACAGGTGCACATAGGTGATAAACGCCTCGGCAAGGCCCGTATAGATGAGACGGCGCGAGCTGGGGTCGGTATAGGAATTGGCCAGCGGCTGCACCAGGAAGGCGTATATATAGTCCGAGAAATAATAGCTGATGCAGAAGCCCAGTATCAGTGCGCAGCAGGCTTTCCACAGGCGCGCGCGGAACTCCTCCAGATGATACATCAGCGGCGCGCGCGACTTTTCAATTTCTTCGGTGGTGGGCATGGAGCTTTTATACTTAAAAGAAAAGCCCTCCACAACAGTGGAGGGCTTTTCTTTTAAAGGGGGCGTACCGCCCCCGCTCCGCTCCCCCTCTAAAGAGGTCGTCGCGATAGAGCTCCTCCAGAATACGGCACCGTAGTCGTGGAGGAGTGCTTTACGACGACCCCGCAGGGGTGAATTTACGGAGTAAAAAGGGGGCAGCGTGCCCCCTCCTAATATTAGTTTCTACGGTCGCCGAAAAGGCGCAGCAGCATCATGAACAGGTTGATGAAGTCGAGATATAGGGTCAGTGCGCCCATAATCGCGAACTTCGCAGCCATCTCGCCGCCGCCTGCCACCTGATAATACATGGCTTTGATTCTCTGGGTGTCATAAGCCGTGAGGCCCGTGAATATCACCACGCCTAAAATAGAGACGGCGAATTGCAGGCCCGAGCTGTGCAGAAAGAGATTGACGAGGGATGCGATAATGACACCCCAAAGGCCCATTATCATAAAATGGCCCATGCTGGTAAGATCACGCTTGGTGGCATATCCCCACATACCCATCGAACCGAACAGAATGGCGGTCACGAAAAATACGCGAACCAGGCTTTCGCCAGTATATACGAAGAAAATCGAAGAGAGCGAAAGGCCCATTACGCCCGCATAGGCCCAGAAAGTAGCCTGTGCCGCAGCAAGACTCATCTTGGCGATGCCGGCACTCAGCACCATTACCATCAGAAGCGGCGCGAAGAGCACAATCCACCCAAAGCCAGTAAGGCCCGGATGAGTGCCGCTTAAGTTAAAAAGCATATCCCTAAGCGGTTGCCAGTTGGCGCCCGCATAGGCACTGATGCCGGTAAGCGCTAGGGCGCTCGCCATAAGGTTATAGACGTTGAGCATATATGCCCTGAGTCCCGCATCCATCGGCGCAGCCTCTGAGCGGGCGGCATAAGACATCGGGTTCTGATCGCGGTAATCCATTGATTCCTCCAAGGAAATAGGCCCGGCCAGGGAATGTTTCATGCCGGGAACAGGAGTAATATAGTACTCGTAAACCTGAGTTTCAATAGCCCATCTGAACGGGCCATCTTTGCGCTTGAATTATACACCGGGACTGGCTATAAAGCCACTCCCTTAAAGTGGCCGGGTATTGGCATACCTTGACTGCTTGGGACGAGCAACACCCTGTTAAAGGATAATGAAATGCCAAAAATAAAGACCAAGAGCGGCGCCAAAAAGCGCTTCAAAATCACCGCTACGGGCAAGGTAAAAGGCGGTCAGGCCGGCAAGCGTCACGGTATGAGCAAGCGCACCAAGCGCTTCATCCGCAACGCGCGCGGCACCACGGTTCTTTTTGATACGGATGGCAAGAACGTCATCAAATTCTTCCTGCCCAACGGTTAAGGAGCACACTCATGGCACACGTAAAACGCGGCGTCACCACCCATGCACGCCACAAAAAAATCCTGAAACTCGCCAAAGGCTATCGCGGCCGCGCCAATAACTGCTTCCGCGTCGCCATTGAAAAGGTCGAAAAAGGCCTTCGCTACGCATACCGCGACCGCCGCGCCAAAAAACGCACGTTCCGCGCCCTCTGGATCCAGCGCATCAACGCAGGCGTCCGCGAACACGGCCTGGTCTATTCGCAGTTCATCAACGGCCTAGCCCGTGCCGGTATCGTGCTTGACCGCAAGGTCTTGGCCGATCTCGCCGTGCACCAGCCGGATGCCTTCAAGGGCATCGTCGAACAGGCGAAGGCAGGCCTTAAGAAGGCCGCCTAAGTCTTAAATTTGTCATCCTGCGCGAAAGCGCAGGATCTCAGGCAAAAGCACACTGGCCTTAGATCCTGCGGTCAAGCCGCAGGATGACGTTACCATAGTGTGTCATGACCGATCTCACCGCCCTCACCTCTTCTGCCCTCTCTGCCATCAACGCGGCTGATACGATTGCTGCGCTCGAAGAAATACGCGTGGCCCAACTGGGCAAAAAAGGCAGCTTCACCGAACTGCTTAAAACCTTGGGCAGCCTGCCACCGGAAGAGCGTAAAACACAGGGACAGGCGCTCAATGTGGCAAAACAACAAATAACGCAAGCTGCTGACGGGCGGCAAGCGCATCGCTTACGGTGCGCGTGCGCTCATCGAAGTGCGGGCGGAAGTGCTCAAGCTCGCCGAGATCAATGCGCGCCTGGATAAGGAATGGGTGGACGTCACGCTCCCGCCACGCCCCGAGGCAGAGGGACGCATCCATCCCGTCTCCCGCGTCATCGCGGAAATCACGGCACTGTTCGCCGTGCAGGGATTCACGGTGGCCGAAGGACCGGAGATCGAGGATGACTACCACAATTTCACTGCGCTTAATTTCCCCGAGAACCATCCGGCGCGCCAGATGCACGATA
>Ga0207130_1023_pt3 | contig 55725 bp, 51 predicted proteins | sample Alteio_BWMinHeat_16_FD_153545 | JGI IMG/M metagenome (GOLD analysis project Ga0207130, IMG submission 153545) | Enriched cells from forest soil in Barre Woods Harvard Forest LTER site, Petersham, Massachusetts, United States -... | ecosystem: Environmental > Terrestrial > Soil > Temperate forest >... | reverse complement strand
AGGCGGTCAGTAGTCTAGCTAAAGGAGACGGCGGAGCTATGGCACGAGATGGTTCGTTTAGCTGTGAACTTGAGAAGTCGAAAGATGAAGACGAAAACGGGAATCAAGTGACAACAATCAAGTGTCATGGCGAGCTGGTCAGTAACACCGCGGGTGAGATAAAAGAAGTGGTGAGGCCCCTCATCCTTCTTGGCGGTCGCATCATTATCGACCTTGGCGATGTAAAACATCTGGATAGCGCGGGCCTCGGAGCACTGGTTGGCCTCAAGACGTCCGCAGTCAACCAAGGGCAATGCATCCTTGAACTCGCCAACATGACACCTGGCGTGGTGGAATTGCTGCGCCTCACTCATCTGACCCAGATGTTCTCGTCGTAACGCCGACCTTGACGTAACATCGCCTTAGCACTCAAAATCCCGAGAAAAGGCGATGCCCCCACTAGAAAAAAACCCCGCATCGCTGCGGGGCCAGTTCCTTCCCTCGGGGATTTACTTGCCCGTTCCCGTGAGATTCGACGTTTGCGGGTTATTGCTGGCGCTGTCGTGGACGATCAACTGACCCGTCTGTGCTCCTGTCTTCGTCGGACTGAAGGTTACATTAATCGTGCACTTCGCTTTGGCGTTTAAGCTCGCCTCGCACGTCGTCGCCGAAACGGCAAAGTCTCCTATCGTTGAGATAGCGATTCCAGTCAGATCTACGGGTTGGTTGTTCGTCAACGTAAACGTTTTCGCCGCGCTGGTGGTGCCGACATTCTGCTTCGCATAGATAGCGCTTCGAAATGGCCAGTCATCGCTTCGCAAAGTACGCTTCGAAACTGGGGAGGTGATTCAGCGAGCCGATCTGGGACCTGAGTTTTTCGGCGAAATTACTATCATCAAATGCAAGCACGAGGTGAGCTCGTTTGGGAGAGTTACCAGCATCCTGCGGTGAAGTTACTTCGTCAGATTCCTTCCATCGGTCCGATTCGGGCTGCCTTGCTGGTTGCATTGCTGCAGACACCCCACCGTTTCCGTAGCAAGCGGCAGCTCTGGGCCTACAGCGGTTTCGCGGTCGAGACTCACGACAGCGGCGAGTACCGTTGTGTGAGAGGCAAACTGCAACGAAATCGCGAGCGCATCACGGTGCGCGGTCTGAATGACAATCACAATAAAGATCTGAAGAGTCTCTTCAAAAGTGCCGCCATCTCTGCCAGCACCGTCCTGGTCCTCTGCGCGACTTCTATGTGGCTCGGGTGGAGAAGGGGATGCGGCCGACCATGGCGCGTCTGACACTGGCACGCAAGATAGCCACGATCACCTTAACGATGTGGAAGAAAGGAGTGGGTTTCGATCCACAAAACTTGCCTCGACAAGCAGCTTGAGCATCTCCGGTGAAGCAAGGCTTTCCATCTCTGGGATATCTCTCCGGTGGTGGTCGGTCGGGTTCTGGAGATGCTCGGTTCGAGAGGAGTATCAGTCAATGAGATCCGGCCCCGCGTGCTTGGGCACCGAGTCACCCATTTCACGTTATGCCCTCTCGGATAACCAGAAATAGCCATAGGCCACGAGCCTCGGATAGAACCATGGTTGCCTGCGAAGCAACCAGCTTGCTTGCCGCTCTTTCGAACTCGATGGCATTGCACCATCAGCAAAGAAACCCTACGAGAATGGACAACCAGCCAAACTTCTCCACGTTGCGAAACTACAGTGGGCTGGATCTCGAGAAAAAATCTCGCCCTCCGGTCGAGGCGGAGTTTTTTCTTGACATCCCTTTTTATAGAACTCATTGAGAATTGGTGATCCGGGTCAATGAGCGATATGGCGATGTTTCGCCAACATTCCGAGGCCGGCTCGTTTGGTGGCGTTTCAGCCCGTCGTTGGCGTGCTATCCTCTCTGTCCACATCAGTGACCTGCTGTGATTGCATAAATAATGTCGGCTCCCACGCTCGAGTGGACTTTGATGGTGCCTAACCGACCAGGTTCTGCCAGGAAATTGGGGACATTAAGCCAAATAGCGAAAGACGACAACCCGAGAAGGCGCCGTGACACTCTGTTTATCACAATCATGGGTGACATCCATTTCTGGATCCCTCTGATTGTGCTTTTGGCGGGGTTGCTCCTTTTGCGCGAGCTCCACTGAGGTAGAAAAGGAGACCCTTGGAATCTGCCACGACTGTTGCCTTGGGGAGTCCGATACCAGCAAGCCGTCTGCGAAGTTTGCAGGCACTGGGAGTGTTCTGCGGGTTCGCTGCCGGTGCGTGGCTGGGCGGTGCTGAGGCGCCGATCAAGATTGTCAACGCCGGTATTTCCCCGATCACAGTTTCACTCATCATGGTGGTGGGTGTCTTCCTGGCTCGCTGGAGCATACCGGCATTTATCCGCGGGACGTCATATGTTCGCAGCGACCTACGTCAAGCACCGCATCTGATTATTTGGGCGGTACTCGCGGGATGCATGTGGGCCGTGGCCAATACGATGACCATCTATGCGATCCGCTGCGTTGGGCTGAGTATCGCGTTTCCTTTGTGGAATACGAACAGCCTACTTGGAATCTTCTGGGGCTTCCTTTTGTTCAACGAGTTGCGCCAGGCAGGATGGAAACGCTGGCTGGGTGTGTTGGGCGGAGCGATCGCAATGTTCGGTGGGGCAACACTGCTGGCTTTTGCCTCCTCCGCTCAAGCCATCCCTGGCAAAGCCACTCTCGGGGTGATAGCGGCTTTAGGTGCAGGAGTGTTGTGGGGAACTATGTACATCCCATACCGAAAAGCCTACTTGAGCGGCATGAATCCGCTTTCTTTCATAACGTTTTTCACTGTGGGAGAACTCGCCACAATGACAGTTCTGGCCCTGAGCTACCGAGGTGCCATTCCTCTGTGGCATGAAATCATGGGCGCACGCGCAGTGCTCTTTTGGCTGATGTTTGGCGGGTTCGTCTGGGTTGTAGGAGATTTATTTCAGCAATACGCCGCGAAATATGTCGGCATCAGTCGTGGGGTTCCGCTTTCCAACACCAATCAACTGTGGGGACTGCTGTGGGGCATCCTGGTTTTTCATGAACTACAAGGGGGGAGCCAGAGAGTTTATGCGGAAGTAATCGGGGGATCGATTTTGATGGCATTGGGAGCAGTTGCGATTGCGTTGTCGTCGGCGACTGGCCGAGAGCATTTGTGTTGGCAGGATGCAGCAGAACGAGAAGGCAAGCGGTACAGGATTGAAGGCGCCTATGTGCGGGCCAGCATGGAGGGTAGGGACTTCGAGCAAAGTACCAGCCGCAGAACCTTTATCGACTGGTTGCTTCTCTTTGGTGTCACCGCTATCTTCATTGCGTTTGCTGCTATGGCACGGCTCCCGCACGTCGACATCGATTGGAAATGGGCAGCCACAGTTTCGGTCGCCATGCTTTTGCTGCTAGTAGGCTGTGGGATCAACCTTTGGCGGACCACTCGATTCAGCTAAAGAGGCGAGTCACTCAATCATGCCTAAGCTAGACCATGAACAAATCCGACAATGCCTTGACGAAATCGAGGCTACATTATTCATAGTTGCTGACTGCGAAGAGTGCCCTTTTCAGCGAGCGAACACGAAGGTTGCTTGGGGTTTTTCATAAAGGCGGAGTCTCCCGCGAGAACGGCAGGCCGATGACTGTGGCTGCCTGATCTAGCTGAGTTGGTTAGGCTCCACCGCGTTGCGATTGATCCCGCCGAACCAACGCTCAGGGACCGAATCTTGACCATGTAATGGCATCATCCCAGCCCAGATAATTGCCATTAGAACAGCGGAAATACGCGCGAGTATTGGACGAGTTCGTCGTTCTTGAAGACTCCAAGAGCCAAGATCACGGCACCGCAGCGGGACTATTTTTTGCGCGAATTCAGCTTGTCGAGCGCGCGCTTCAATTCTTCAAGCTTCTTTCCAGCCTCGCCGAGTTTGCCTTCCGCTGTCAGGCGCTGGTAGTCGGCAAGGTCTTTGGCGGCTTCAGCGATGAGCGGGTTGAGATCCCCTGCGGGCTGGGGCGATGCGCCGGATGCTGGTGCGCCTCGCACCGGTTCCGCCGGCGCCGCGGCGGCAGTCAGCGACGAGACCGCTCCGCCAAAAAGGGACGACATCGCCAATTCGAAGGTTGGTCCGTACGCGAGCCTATCTTGTAGGGCGAGCACGACGAGACGCAACTCGGGCATCGGACTCCGCTCCGCCTGCAGGTAAATCGGTTCCGCGTACAATAGCGCGCGTCCGGTTGGAATCACCAGCAATGCCCCGCGCCGCACGTGCGAACCTTGCTGATTCCACAGCGTCAATTGTCCGGAAAGCTGCGCATTCTGATCGATTCGCGCCTCGATTTGCAGCGGTCCATCGACCAGCTTTGTCTTCGGGAAGTTGTAGACCACCGACGTGCCGTATTGTGCGCCGTCGCTGCGGCCGGCAATCCAGCCAATCAAGTTATTCCGATTAGCCGGGGTGAATGGCAGAATCTCTATGAATTCCACGCCAGTTTCGCCAGGCAGCTTCATCAACACGAAATTCGGCTGCATCGCCTGTGTTACTTGCTGACCGGCCTCGCTCAGGCCAACTTCGGTGGCTACGGTCCACAGATCCTCTCGGTTGTAGAACGCTTCCGGATCTGTCATGTGATAAAGACCGTAAACTTCCGCCTGCAACTTGAGCAACAACTCGGGGTAGCGCACGTGTTTGCGCAGTCCCGGCGGCATCATGGCCGCATCCTTGAACAGAGTCGGAAAGATGCGGCGGTAGGCTGCGATAATCGGATCATCCGGATCGAAAACGTAGAACGTGGTTGTACCGTCGTAGGCGTCGACGACCACCTTAACGCTGTTGCGCATGTAGTTGATGGAATTGTTACCGAGACGATAATGGGTCGAGTACGGATAGCTGTCTGAAACCGTGAACGCATCCATGATCCAGGACAGTCGGCCAGCGTTGTCGAGCACGACGTACGCATCCGGATCATAGGTGAGGAACGGCACTAAAGCCGATACACGATCGCGAATGTTGCGCCGCATCAACAGCCGACTATTCTGGTTCACGTCATCGCTGAACGGTAGCTTCGCGAGATCGCTTTGATCAAGCGCGATGATCATGCGGCGGAAGAAACCGCCGAGAAGAATGCCGCCGTCGCCCTCATACGAAGTGAGGTTGTTCGTGGCCCCCTGCGGGTAGTTGAATTCCTGCTGTCGCGTCTTCACGTAGACGTCAGTATTGGTCAACTCGCCGAAATAAATCTCCGGACGCTTCACGGCTAAGCTACGCACTGTGCTCTGGACCGGCATATTGCTCAAGATCAGCGTCGGCAGGCCTTCCGCGGTGAACCCATTGACCGGGTTCATCGTGATGCCATAGCCGTGAGTGTAGATCAGTTTCTCGTTGATCCAGTTGCGGCTGCTCTCCGGAAGCTTATCCACGTTCAACTCGCGGGGCGCGAGCATCACCTCGCGAGTCGTGCCGTCGATCTCATAGCGATCAATGTCGATGTCGGGGAAGTCGTAGTAGGTACGGATTTCCTGAATCTGGCGCAGCGTGTCCTGCAGCGCATGCCAGTCCCACAGCCGGATGTTCTGAAGTGTAGCCTGGTTGTTAGCCGGGTCAGCCGCTTCGACGGTCGTCTCAGCCGGAAACTCGCGCTGCGCGACTCGGTTCAATCCGTAGGCCTGCCGCGTCAGATCGGTGTTGTAGACGATGTAGGGCTTCTCGCGGTTCAGTTCGTTCGGTTTCACGATAAAACTACTGACGTACCATCCGATCCCTTGGACCGCGATATAACAGACTGCCGCCGGCAGGACAGCAGCCACAAGCCAACGCCCACGCTGCATCGACACGGCGTTGACGGCTGCAATCACCGCGCCGAGGATGAGCGCCGCACAGACGACAAGCATCCCTGTGAGCGTGACGTGCGCGTCAGTGTAGGTCACACCTCCGAAGATCGTATGATCCTCAAACAAGCGCTCAAACCGGCCGAGATATACCCGCATCGCGAGGATCAACAACAGAAACGCAAACGTGATCGATGGCCCGCGCCAAGGTAACGTGACTTGGTGGCTGAGACGCCCGGCGAGCATCCGGCTTCCGCCCGTGATGAGGACGAAGAAGAGGGCGAGTAGACAGCAAATCACGGTTAGCGAAAGCAGCCAAGCGGCGATGAGTTGCCACGCCGGCAGGGTGAACAGAAAAAAGTTCAGCGCCTTGCCAAAAATCGGGTCCATGACGCCATCGGTAGGGTGAGGCGCGTACCAAAAGAGCGCGAGCGTCGGCCACTCCGCCATCATGCCGGCGCCGGTTGCAGCGGCAATGGCAAGCGACACGCCGAGCGCGAAGAGGCGCAAGACAGGCTCAACCGGAAACTTCACCGGTCGTCCGCCGATTAGAATCGTGTGACCGGTCGGCAAATCGGCGAGATGTGCCCGCTTCAGAGCCAAGAAGGACCCGTACAGAATGAGAAATGTGGCCGCGGCAAAAGCCGCGAAGACTCCCCACTGAAGACTCAGTGTTTTCCAGAACACGTCGCCCAAGCCGAGCGACCTGAACCAGAGCAGGTCCACGTAATTCGACAAAGCGGACCGACCGCCGAAGAAGAGGGCGGCAAGAACGGCTAGAATGAAAAGAAGACGACGGCGCCGGCGAGGCCGCGCTACGTGGGCCGGAGGCCAGTCGATGGACTCAGGCATCGCTCCACTCCGTTGTCACTAACTCCATATAGTCATCCGCATAATACTCCCTCCGCTTTTCGCAAGCTGCCTCATCGTTCGACTTCCACCCCACGGTTGCGCCGCGAGAGCATTGCCGTTGTCGGAGGAGTCGTTACAAGTGCTCGTGTTCTCCTTTCGGTGCCGACTAGCAACTCCTCTAGGAATTGCGCCTCAATCACGGCTTCTTGAAGTTCAACCGCCGATACTGCGAGGCATCTGTGTGGCCGTGCGGTTGTCCTCAGGCAGGCCGTCAGTTTCCTAATTCAGGGGATATGACTCTCTGCGCATGAAGATCGCATCTCCCCAGGTTTGCACAGCAGGGATCGGGTCCAGTGGCTAATGACGTTCGCCAAGAATTGCGGACGGGCGGGGACAGGGAATAGTGTTCTGGTATGATCGCTCCGCGCGCTCTAGGCTGGCAGCCTGAGGTGTGCCAACCATGGTTCGCAAGCCGTTCCAGTGTAGGGATTGCGGCAGTTTTGAGGGATACCGCTCACGTCCCCGCAACGTCATCGAAAAATACATTCTGCCCCTGCTGGGATTGCGCCCGGTGCGCTGCGCGGACTGTTTCTGGCGGTCCTACCAGCCGTTTTTTGTGATCGTGCGGGAGCGCCCTAAACCTGAGGTAAGACACCGCTCTGCCGCCTGACCATGGCGCTACAATCGCACTCAGAACCCGCTCAGCCCCCGCGTAGTTCCTGCTGAACTTCTGGACACTGAACGTAGGTGTCCCAGCCCTGGCACCGACGGGCCATTCCACCCATCCGAATCGAACACCTAACATCGTCTCATACTCTCTGAAGCGAGACGCTTATGCACTGGGACGCGCTGCTTCTCACTTTGAAATGACAGGGTCACTCGCCAATGAGAAAACTGTTGTCTCTATTGATCCTGACCGCAGCAACGCTCGGCTGCGCCAAGCAAAAGCCGCAGAGCACTCCCGCCCCGCCCCCGGCGACTGCACCCGCCCCGCAAGCTCACAACAAAGCGCTAGGGCCGGTTAAGATGGGCGACCTGATGGTGCGAAACTGCACCGTAGCGAAGGAAGCCAAAGGCAAAGCCGACTGCATCTGTCGGCAGGCCGTCACTCACATTGACGCGGCCAAAAATGGTGATCAGCCCTCGCTCGTGTGCAAATGAGCACAGCTGGTCCAGACTACGTACGAAAAGAGCGGTGATTCTAGGGACCACCTAGAACGACGACGGTTCCAGCCTGCCACTGGCCCCGAATCATGTAAGCGATCCGCACCTTGGACCCGGGTAATATAGCTGACAAAGCAGTCGCCAGTTCCTTTGGACTGTTCACGGGCTTGCCGTCCACTGCGTTCACGTCGCCAACACGAATGCGAGCTAGGTCGGCCACGCCTTATTTTGCAGTTGTGCAAGCTCTGTAAGTTAGAGCCGTGCCGCTCAGATTACGCGCAACACCTGCGAGACAGTGTTGCGGTTGTTTCGCTTAGCTCGCAGGTCACTTCGTAGGATTCTCCCTCTGCGCGACGCAACGTGTCGTCCCGCAAGCAGAGCTGTGGAGCGGGTGGTGCACCACTCCGCAGCCCTACTCAGGTTCACACTCCGCAGCCCTACTCGCGTCACAATTACGGCTGCGAACAAACCCATGGACACCGCTCGCGTCCGAATACCAGCCCGTAATGTCGCCTCTCGGGTTTATATCTGTGGGGTACGTGTTACTTGCATTGGGTACATCGATCGTGGTTATACTCCCATGCTTCTCTCTCAAAAAGCCGTGATAGACATTGCTCGCATCAAAGCAAACTCCTATGATCTGGCCCTTTCGATTAATAGCGGTGGGCTGAGTGGATGTCGAGGCCCCATCAAAGAGTTCTATGCTTCCGTCCGGCTGTCTCAGAAAGCCATCATTGCCAGCGTATCCTGTGATTTGACCCTTTGAATTTATAGCAGTCGGTGTTGTCCCTAAACTGGAGGCGTCAAAGGTAGTGATGGTTCCATTCGGTTCGCGAAAGAAGCCGCGATATTGAGGGGACGGCGGGTTCCGTTCCGTGTAACGTCCCGTAATTTGACCACGCGAGTTTATGGCTAGTGCTCGCGTTGATGGATTAGGTACATCAGCTTTCGCTGAGAAACTAATAGTCGCGCCATCGGGCTGCCGCAAGAAGCCATAATTGATCGAAGCCCCTGGACCGCATACTCCCGTGATTTGCCCCCTGTTATTGATTCCAGTAGGAGCGGTGCCCTCAACCGGATCTAGTCCTATCGACTGTGCCGGGGGAGTCAACCCGTCTTTCAATGGCGGGCCGTTTATGCAACCCTCCGACAGGAACAGCATGAAAGTTCCGTCCGTCTGTCGGAGAAAACCGAAATATAGGAAAAACTGGAGCGAATATACATATCCAGTGATCTGGCCAGCTGCATTTATGGATGTCGCTCCCGTTGCGTTGGGGAGGAATCCCGGGGGCACGGGCACGTCGAAAGAGGTGAGGGTGCCGTCTGACTGTCGCAAAAAGTTATGCGGTCCGAAGGCGTCCAAGTAAGACCCTGTGATCTGACCTGCCGCATTGATGGCGCTGGGTTGTGTGAAAGTCGAATTAGGCATATCGAACGTAGTGATGGTTTGGGCGTGAAGGGTCGTGGCGATACCGACGAGCAGCAATGCCGTCAACAGCCCGAGTCGGTGCAATGATAAGAAGCGCGTCATGGGCTTGTACTCCTCATCGGAAAAATACCTGATGAATGTAGGGCCGACCTGGGATCGTGTCTTCGTCCACGCGATTTAAATTGTTCCTGGGGAGCCGCGTCCGGGGAGGGAGTCGTACCCACTGTACTCTTAATTGGCTTGACGGGTAGGAAAATCTGCCGAGCAAGAGCAGGTCCCACGCAAGCCCTAGAATAGCCACTACTGTCACTGCGGGCCGTCGATGGCGTTTGTTCTCAAGCACGGGCCGCTTTTTGACCTAATGCGAAGGACTAACCAACACCTCGTAGTGGACAACGTGCGGGTTGAGCTTTAGAAGAAATTTCTCATCCTCGGGATAGTAAACGGCCTTTTGATAGTCGGGTCCGGCAAATGCCTCTCTGGCCCTTTTGCCAGTGGTACGGCTTAAGCCACTCAGCCTTGCTCTTAGAAATACTGTTTTCGGAACTGTTAGCTGCTCCACTAACCCCGGCATTTGGCAAGGGCACCGCGCCACTCGATATGATGGACTGAGCAGTGAAGTCGAGTCGAACGTTATGAGAGACCCACACGTAGAATGGCTCGAATACGAGATGAAAACTGGCTGGCTGTTCGAGAATCCGCCGCCTCTGGACTGGGAAACACCCGTGTTCGGGGCGAACCTCGATCGCGGCGTCTTACGCGTTAACCTACGGCACCATTTCGCGACCATAGCTGAGGCCCGAGCAGCTATCGAACCATTTCTACAGACGTGGGAAATCGATGTGGGCACTCACGCATGGACAGCGAGAAATGACATTTGCGTTCAAGGAGTCACACCTTGTAGACCGCGATCCTCCCCCACCGGGCTCGGCCATTACCGGGACCGCCGTGACAGTGACGGGTCGCGCATCCGTATCGGCAACCGGTCAAGTCATCAGAAAGACCTATCCTGTCATGCCAAGCAATTTCACGGCCGTTCCTGATGTGGTCACACTGTGGGCTCGGTTCGAGGGTTTTAAGAAGGGACGCGAACCGCTGGCCTCAATGGCCTATTTCTGTTTCACCGTACTCAAGAACTCATACGGGGGACTAGTCGCGGCGAGTAAAGCCCTCGCGGTTGACAAGGACGTGCTAAAGAAAGTGAGCGAGCTGAGTACAAATCCGGGAGAACCCTCTACCGCCCGGAAGATGACGCGGCATCTGACACCGATTACCATTACGGAAGCTCATTGGCTTGATGCCGCTATTCGAGCGTTGATCCGTCGCGTTGGCGAGATCGCCGTTGGCCATTCACCGTTTCAGCTCACGATGAAACAGCTGCCGCCGCTCTGAGCGCATTGCAATTAGAGAAGCAACGGTGGATCGTGCCACCATTCTGCTGCGCGACGAAGAACTGGTTGATTTGATCGCTGCCTCCGGAGGCAAGTGGATCTTTATCGGCATGGAGTCTGTCGATCCGAAAAGCTGCACTGGTGCATTGTGGTTTTTGCGAGCATGCCCCGCAACGCTTGCGCTTCCCGATGTAGTTGTAGGCTCGGTTCCGATGAACCGTCCCCCATAGTTGAGCGGCTGGCCTGCGGGACAGATATAGCGATTGAGTTCGGGCTGATAAGTAAACCGCTCGGGACCGTAGAACGGGCTGTTCTTTCTGTGGATGCTGTCACGGGTTCGCATATAGGGAGTGATGCTGCGATCCACTAACCATTGCAAGAACTCCCCGTTGCCGTACGTCGTGTCGGCGGCCACCGATTCTGGCCCTTGTCCTTGCCATTGCGCGAAACGGGTGAGCATGTCCTGCGCCGCCACCGTTTCCTGGCTCATGCGCGCTGCCGTGGCCTGCACGCCCACGATCACGCAACTATGGTTGTCTACCAGATAGTTGTCGTAGTACCCCAGTCGGGCTGGAGTCCCACCCTTGGTGGCGTAGGTCGCGTCGGGATCGGTTGTGAGTTTGGTTCACTTGCGCCGCTTCCCCCAACTGCTCCCGTGGAATGCGACTTTCTTTGGCAGCGTTCGCTTCCACGAAACTGCCATCGACCGACAGGTGCTTCCCCTGCACCAGCCCCACGGCAACACACTGCCTCACGATCTCTTCAAACAACTGCTCGAACAGCTTAGACTCCTGAAACCGCCCATGACGGTTCTTGGAAAATGTAGAGTGGTGCGGAATCTCCTGATCGAAGCCCAGCCCGGTAAACCAGCGCCACGCCAGGTGCATGCGCAGTTCTTCCACCAGCTTGCGCTCGCTGGTAATGCCGTACAGATAACCCAGGAGCAGAATGCGCAGCAGGAGCTCGGGATCGATCGACGGTCGTCCGGTTTCACTGTAGCTGTCTTTCAGTTGTTCGCGCACGAAAGCAAAGCTGATGTGCTTCTCAATCAGCCGCAGTAGATGATTCTCAGGAACTTGATCTTCTAAGCGGAAGTAGTAAAACAATGCCACGCTGCTAGAAATAAAACTTCAAGGCAAACTGGATGATGCGAGGATCACGTGCTTGCGTAAGCTGGCCAAAGTTAGTGTCGAATCCGTTGTGATCTGGGTTGAAGAATTGTGCATGATTAAAAGCATTGAAAAACTCCGAACGGAATTCGATGGATCTACTCTCGGCGAACTTGAATGTCCGCCCAACGGAGAGGTCGAAGTTGTTGCGTCCGGGCCCGCGAAGGATGTTTCTGCGAGAATTGCCAAAGCTAAACAGCGGCACGTTTACGCAATCGAAGGCAGTGGGATCGAAATAGAAATTGCCTCCTGTGACTGCTCCGCCCAGACAGTTGGCTGTCGATGGATCAAAGCTATGCAAGGATCGCGCGGGAAAATACCGTATGGGGCCTATCTGGTCTGCCCGATCTAAGAAAATACTTTCCTGGCTCGAATTGGAATTGGAAAAGATCGTGAACGGTGTTCCCGACTGAAAAGCCGCGATTCCGCTTAGCTGCCAGCCGTCCGCCAGCCTGTGCAGAAATCCGTTCTGAATCCGATTCGCCAGCGGCAACGTCCAAATTCCACTGAAAACTAACCGCTGCCGTACATCAAAGTTAGCCGATCCGCGATCGAAAGCGTGGTTAAACGGGTCTGTGTATACCGAGCTGTTATAGCGGAATCCGGACTGGTCATCAATCGTATGGGCGAGCGTATACGCCCCGCGAATATTGAAACCACGGCTAAACCGCTTGTCCACGGTAAATTGAAATTGATTGCTGCTGGAGGAACCGCTGCTTAAATCGGTGAAGAGCTGCAAAGCTCCCGTGGGAGTTGAGTTTGGGTCGGTGGGATCGGCGCAACCGGCCAGTGGACGCGCGCAATCCGGGTTGGTAAAGCCACCTGCAGGATTGTTTAGCTGGGCCTGCATGATGCTTTGAACTGGAGCATTGACATCGGTGGTTGCCACGGCCTTACGAGAAAAGCTGCCAACGTAGTTGGCTTCAATCATTGTGTCCCGAGCGATCTGATACTGGAAGCCGTAATTTACGTTTTCGGAGTAAGGAGTCCGGAAATGCGGGGAGACCACGTACGCGAACTGAATGGCCGGGACCCCAAACGTGGATCCGACCTTGCCCCCCGTAGGGTAGGGGTTTGTCTGCCCGAAGGGCGTGAAGGGATCAGCAATGGCGTTGGCCGTGAGGCTCATATATTGAGCCGATGTGGGAAAAATCTGTGTTACGGCGCCAAAGGGTGCTTGGCCGCCAAACTGAAGGTTTAGGGCCCCATCCTCCAAATCATAAAAAATGCCAAAGCCACCGCGCATTACCAATTTGGCGTTGCCGAGCATATCCCAGGCAAAACCAAACCGGGGAGCAAAATTGTTACGATCGGGGTAAGTTAGACCGCGGTTCGGAGTCCCAGGGTCTCCGGGGTAGAGAATGCCTTTGGGCGCGCCAGGAAATCTCGTAGATTGCTGACCCGGAAAGAAACCCAGAATCTCGTCGTGGGGATCTTCCAGCGGCGTGTCATACTCGTAGCGCAAGCCATAACTGAGCGTCAGTCGCCGCAAAATCTTCCAGGAATCCTGGGCGAAGAAGTGCCAGTCGGTGGTGCGAATACCATACACCGCCTTGGAGAATTGTGCGTAGCTGTCAAAGAATCCACCTACAAAGTCTGCCAACGGGTTACCCGTGTAGTTCTGATTGTTGCCAAAGTCAAAAACTCCGTTGTTGTCGAAATCGAAGTTAAAGTTGTTACGCACCCTGCGGATATCCGCGCCAAATTTGATGCTGTGGCGGCCGTGCGTCATAGAGATGCTGTCCTGCCAATGAAAGGTTACGTCGTGGAGTTTGGTCGGGCCCTGCGGATTGGGGCCGAGGTTGAAACTTGTGGTGAGGATGACCGGCGGCGCCGTGCCTGCTGGATCGTCGGGCGTGACGTTAGTGAATCCGAGGGCGGCTGGAGAGGTTGTATCATGGGGCACTGCCTGGAAAGTCGCGCTGCGGTTAGCGGCGAAGATAAACTCGTTAATCACGTTTGAACTAAAGTTATGCAGCCAGGTCAGGGAGCCAAGTTGAGTGCGAATTAAGGTGTTGAAGCCGGAGCCAATTGGTACATTGCCCCCGGTCGAAGCTCCATTCAGGATCTGGAACGGAAAATCCTGAGACAGATCATCGATGATGTAAGATCCGTAAATCGTGTCCTTCTCACCCAGGTGGTGATCGATGCGCGCAATCCCTTGGTCTTCGCGATCGACCTCAATAGGCGAGGAGACGAAATTGTTGTTGGGAAGGTTAGGCAACGGCAGATATTTCGCGATGTAGTTGGCGATTACCGGGTTTACAGGGACTTGGTTATTCAGATATGGGGTGTTGCTGACCGGATTAATCAACTGCGTCGTTGGTAGCAACTCACTGAAGTCCCCCTTGCGTTCGGCTGGGCTCAGCACCTGAAAAATCGGAGCGACCTCGCCCTCATGTCTCCGTACTCCTTGATACGAAACGAAAAAGAAGGTTCGGTCTCTCTTGATAGGACCGCCGAGTGTACCGCCAAACGTATTGCGCTTGAAGGGTGTGACTGCGGGTAGAAAATAATTTCGCGCATTCAGAGCGTCGTTGCGAAAGAATTCAAACACATCACCATGGAGGCTATTGGTTCCCGACTTGATGACTTGATTCACAATTCCGCCGGCGGTGCGTCCATACTCTGCTTCGTAATTGTTAGTGAGTATCTTGAATTCACCTAGCGCATCCGGATTAGGATTCACCACAGCATTGTTGCCTAGGAAGTCGTTATTATCCGCGCCGTTAACCAGGAAGCTCAGAGACTCTGAGCGTTGGCCACTTACAGAAAACGGATTGAGGCTGCCGTCGTCTTCGTCCGGAGGAAATACTCCCGCCTGCAACAGGCCAAGTTGGAATGCATCGCGCTCAACCAGTGGAAGATCAAGAATTCTACGCTCGGTTTCTACCGCCCCCAGGGTCGCGCTGACCGTGTCGACCTGAGTCACGTCGGCGGTGACCTCGATCATCTGATTGGTGCTGCCCACCTCCAGCACGATGTCCAGTTTGGCGTTCTGATTGAGGTTCAGAACGATTCCTTCACGAACGTACTTGCTGAACCCGGGCTGTTGCACGGTTACGCGGTACGTGCCAATGGGGATTAGGGTGAACAGGTACGAGCCATCATCTGATGTGTTTACGCTTCGCGACACGTTCGTACCGACATTAGTAAGTGCTACCGGCGCTTTGGCGATAATGGCGCCGGTTGTGTCCTTTACCGTGCCAGAAATGGTGGCGGTGGTCTCGGCTGCATGAGCCAAGGATGTGAGGCTTAAGAGCAACGTAAGCATGATCAGCGAAACATCGGCGCAGAGACGGAAGAATGCAAGCACTCTTTGCTTCATGAATATCCCCGATGGATCTTCGATACTGACGATCAGCATACTCGCCAGCGACATAGTTGCTTGACTAACCGTGCCTTCCATGTTCAGTGCCAGACATTTTACCCTACCACTTGCAAGACAGAATGCTACTAGAGGAAGTGCGCTGATAGCGTGCCTGCTGGCAAGCCAAGTCGTAGTCTCATAGTCTCCAACCGGCTAGGATGGAATTGCGTCGCAAGCGGGCCATTTGTCACACAATGGGGACGACGGGGCAAAAATGTTTGATCATTTAATGGTCGAGCTCGATCTGCTATCGGGTAGACATGCCAAATGCGAGGGCGAGATGGAACGTAGTTGACGAGGCCGCTGTGATGTCCGTGGTTGGTATTGGTGCCCCCGTCTGGGATTGGACGTGAGTAAATGTTCGAGATCACTTCAGACCCAGTGGCTCCACCGCGCCTATCCCTCAGACTACCCGCGCCTCCACTCCTCAATCTCCCAAACTCTCATGATCAACTTCTATTATCAGAGAGCAGATCACTAAACTTTAAGTGATCGGCTGGCCCCATTTTTCCCGGGAAGTTTTGACTTGCCCCCCGCCCGCCCGCTGGCAGCCGAGCAAAACGGGCCAACGCGTGAGTTCGTCGAGAATTTGTTGACTTTCCTCCTCGCTGATGATTAATTACCGTGACCTATATTCCTCATGTCGATGGAAATACTTCCCTGATTTCCACGCTCTGAGGCGAGTCCAAATAGTTTCGCGTATTTAAGATCAGCGTCCCTCAACTTGAACGACGCCGGACCACAGGCTGCCAGGCCAGAAAAGAGGGGTTTATTCATCAGACTTTCGATATTGCTCATGGTACTACTCGCCGCCTCGTTGTTAATAGCCCAACAGGTCAACCCGACTAGCCTCAGGTTTGAGGCCGTGCCGCCCAATACGAGCCCGTCGGAAAATATATCGTTCAAGAACACTGGTCTCATGCCCCTCAGCGTTTCAGTGAGTGTTGATAATCCGGCTTTCGTGATTGCCGAGAACCGCTGCATGAATGGTGTAAAGCCGGGCACCCACTGCAACGTGTCCTTCACCTATGCGGCTCAGTTTGTGGGAGAGCTTGATATGGGCTCAGTAAGCTTCGACTATGGTCAGGGAATGACGACAGTTCCGCTTACAGGAAATGGGGTTTCGTCGATAGCTACGTGGTCAAAACTGGGGCCGGGCCCCCTCGGATGTCTAAAAGTACATCTCGGAAACCCGGTTTCCCCGTACGGTAGAGTCGGTGTTCTAGACAAATACTATGCACTTCCGACTGGCGAACCTGTGCACTTCAGTTGTACGAACGGAAAAGCAACTGCCGATCTCGGTGACGTAGCTCTTCAATATTGCAGCAGATGCCCCGGTCCTAAACATGACTATGCTCAGGCGTCGTTTACTCCAGACCAACAGGGATTCTGGACCTGCACAATGGCATACGGCGGCGATGGTGTCCTCGGTCCGACATCGTCCGAAATTGTCTATCAAATTACCAAGCCAGGTCCACCTCGGAAATGTTGCTGCGGAGGGGAGCCGCCACCGCTACGATCAGAAATAGGTCAGTGCAGCGCTCTAAATGCCACAAAGTGAACGAAGGGTGGCGGGTGTTTGCTGCGAATGCTACATTTGTTCTGATATCGAAACAGAAGTGAAGTTTGGTGATTTTGATTTGCCTACGCTTGTCATGCTCTGAACGAACAACGTGTCGACAGTATTCGTGCCTCGGCGAGGTATTTCGCGGGAAAAAGCAGCAATGCTCTATATATGCGGTTCTCGCCGGATGCCGCTGAGTCCTCGAACGCGGACGAATGGCAAACCTGGGCATGCCAAAGTATTTCCTCCAGTAACTATGCGGAATTCCGCTATGCCCATACCGGGGCTGGCAACCGCATTCGGCGAAAAGGTCTGGAGGCTCGGAAATCGCGCCCCCTCAGGCGCCGTAGTAGAAGCGCGTTCTCAACGGATTTCGCCGGACGTAGGCCCGTTGTCGACAACGCTGGCTGCATTGCCTCTGCCATGGACGTTTGGGCCGAAATGGCTTTCCGCAGCCTTTACAGAAGTGCGGCTCGCTTCGACTATGACTATTCCGTCCCATGCGTCACCCGTGGCTTGTAAAGGTTGAATGACGCATTTCTGGGCATTCTGTAGCGCTGCATGAATCTCTTAACCTTTGTTCGTAGTTTTCAGGCTGTATAGCGCCGCCCCATGCTCACGGTCCTCTCCAGTTCCGCAGCGAGTTCAGCACTTGTCGGTATGTAGGGGCCACGCAGGTGGGTGCACTTTTTAGCTTCATTGGCGATTAAGGTTCTTTTTTTCTCTTGTTTTTCTTCAATCTCTTTTTCTGTCATCTTTTTCTGTGAGTCTGTAAGTCTCTCTGATTCCTGCTTATCCTGTGTATCTGCGTAACATCCTGCATCGATGCTTTGGGATGTTACACAGATATTCAGATTCACAGAGGCAGTTTGCTCTCCCGTTTCCCAGTCGAACATTTCGACGGCGAAACGAAATTCATCAGCTTTTCGCTGCGATCTGATTCCCCGGGCCACGAGCTGGAGCAAGCCATCCTGGGTCGCCAATCGACGGTATCTACTTACGGTCATCGGCTCACAGTTAAGTACGGCCGCGATCTTGCGGCAGGGCAGGAGAATTGAACCTTGTACGTTTCGTTGCAAATGGCCAGCAAGGCTCACGAATGAACCGTATCCTGGCGAATAACACTCGCGCGGGTTGAGAGGCAACTTTGCGGCTGACAATTGGGCCGTTTCTAGTGCTGCGCGCGCCCACTTGATCCGCCCCCAGGTATCGACAAACTCCGACTTGGCATCATCAGACTCCGGGAACCATGTGCGCCACGGATCCTCGGATGTTTGCCCCCACGAATCTAGACCGCGCTCTACCAAATCCGCTGCCTCAAGCCCACAGAGGCCCTCCAAATCCGGATGGGCCTTCGCGCGGCGCACAAAAGTGAACATCGGAGTCCTGAACGATTGTCCCAGTGCAGGTCCTCGGTAAGTGTTCCTATTTTCTAGCCAAGCGCCATGTAAGTATTGCGCCAGCAGTTTGGTTGTCGCTGACGTCAAAAGCCGGCCTTCCAAAGCCATCCCACTCGAGTTCTCTCGCTAGCAGCTTCGGGCGTGGGTCCTAGCATCATCATCGTTGACCACCGGACTTTTGGCGGCGTGGCGAAGGTGACTTCCCACCGTCCTCAATCACCTTGGCGAGTTCTGATTCGCGGATCATCGTCCTACCGCCCACCTTCGTGCGCTTCAGCCTCCCCTTGCTTAACCAGGCATGAATGGTCCACTTACTGAGGCCTCCAAGCTGGCGGGCAGCTTCTTCAACCGAAAGAAGAGTTTCCATAGTCCACGCGTCTCCATGTGACCGTTTCTACGTCCAAACGAATTGTCGCTTGACTGAGGAGATTCAAGGTAATACTTTCCTAACACATGTATGGAAGAGCTAAGCGTGTGTCAGGATTTAAGGGATCGCGATTCGACCTCTCAGCTTTTATTGAAAGGCTAAACCGAAGGCAGTATTCATCTGACGTCGTTGTGATTCTCGACGCAATACACGAGATCAATGTCGAATGGTCTAGGTACACAGTGAGGAAGCAGCTCCCCCGCGGCGGGGGCACGCTCTCAATTCAACATCCGAACATGCGAAAACTTGAAAACAAAATTAATAGCCTGCTGTTCCGTTTCAAGACGAGGCATCTTCTAACGTACATCGGCGGTTGGGGTTGGGGGAGCGGCCCGGCTGGCAAAAGTTGGGGGGCGCATTTCGGTCACACGAATGTCGAAGATTACTACGTCTTGCAGGAAATAGGAGACGCGGCCTCTCGCGGTCTGCTCGAAGACATTTTAATGTGCCAATGCGGCACATGGCTCTACAAACGAGTGCCCGCCCAACGGTTCTGCTCCGCCAAGTGCCGCCTACGTGCCTTCAAGACCTCAGATAGATGGAAGGCTCATAGGCGCGAATACATGCGTCAATACTATCGATTGAACAAGTCCGGAAAGGTGAAATAGGAGGGTCAATCTGCTCATCGGGCATCACTGGCCAAGGGCGAGGTCGGCATTCGCGAGAAGAAAACTTCCCAGACACTGGCACACTTCATTTCGCAGCGTTTTGCCCCTTGGGCCGAGGCATCCACTTCAGCTAAGACGTGGCTCGACTACTACCGACCAGGAGTCCGTACAATTCAGTCGTACAAGCCTTTATCAAACCTCCGGTTGGATGAGATCACGAGTGAAAAAGCGGCAGACTTCGCCGCTTGGCGGCAATCAGCTGGCTTGCAGGTGTCGTCCGTCAACAGCTCTCTTCAAGTGCTTCGACGCGTCGTGCGTCTTGCCGCCCAATGGGGAGAAATCGAGGTTGCACCGTCAATCAAGATGCTGCCCGGAGAGCGGCATCGCGAACATGTGGTGAAGGTAGAGGAAGAGGGCCGCTACCTTGCAGCGGCACCTGAGCCTCTCGGGTCAGTTGCAGCGGTTCTGATTGACACGGGTATGCGCCCGGACGAATGCTATCGCTTGAGGTGGGAATCTGTGACTTGGATCAATGGAAGAAATGGAACCGTTCTCGTGACTCACGGCAAGACGGCTGCTGCTCGCCGGGTGCTCCCTTTGACCGTCCGTGCCCGGAAGATCCTGCAGGTCCACTGGGAGGCCGCAGGAAGCCCCGCAGAGGGTTGGGTGTGGTCCGCCCCCACGCGTAGCGGGCACTTTGAGAAATCGACGCTGAAGAAGCAACACAAGAAAGCACTGAGACTCAGCCGGGTACGCCCTTTCGTCCTTTACAGCTTGCGGCACACGTTCCTGACGAGACTAGGGGAATCGGGTTGCGATGCTTGGACGCTGGCACGAATCGCGGGACACAGTTCTGTAGCGATGTCTGCCCGGTACGTTCACCCGAGCGAAGATGCAGTTCTTGCTGCACTTGATCGGTTGAGTGGGCACAATTTTGGGCACAGCGGAAGTATGAGCGAAAAGAGACTCCCCGTGGAACCTCTGCTATCTTCCTCAAACGGTTTGGGTAAGATTGGTCGGGGAGAGAGGATTTGAACCTCCGACCCCCTGGTCCCGAACCAGGTGCTCTACCAGGCTGAGCCACTCCCCGACGTCGGATTAATCGTAATTGTAAAACAGTTTAAGCGGGACTGCTTGAGCCCGCAAGTAGCTCACGCTAGGGGCCAACTCCCAAGGTTATGTACTTCCGGCCTCTTTCGCTCTGTCTATCTGCCGTGCCAGAGTCGCCTTACTCTGCATTTCGCAAGCCTAGACATCTGGATGCTGAGGTTTTACAACCCTTGATCTCTTCTCAAAAACGCACCCCATGGTCGCTCTGGTTACTAGTTGCTACCTTGTGCTCGCTGCCCGGATGTGGCGACAACGCGCGGGTTGGCAATTCCGGCAGTGGATTTTCCGGCAGTCCCGCAGCGCGTCTCGAAGGTGTTTCCCCTGCAGCGATCAACCCCCCGATCGTTTCCTGGGTCGGGCTGCGTCCGAACGTGGTCACTGGCGGCAATCCCTCGACAGCAAAAATTGTTCTCAACAAGGTAGCGCCCAGCGGGGGGGCGTTGGTGTTGCTTGCCAGCGCTATCCCCACCATCGTTTCGATTCCGGCGAGTGTCCGTGTACCAGCAGGCCTGACCTCGGCAAGGGTGGATCTCACCACAGTGCGGGTGACTGCGACAACGTCTGTTCTCATCACCGCTAGCTACGATGGCTCGATTGCCGGAAGGAACCTGAAGGTCAATCCGCCGACATCATCATCCACGTTTGCGTTGGCCGCAAGCCCCTCGTCGCTCAGCATTCAGGCAGGAGGATCAGGTTCATCGAACGTCGTCACCACGGTGAATAGCAGTTTCAATCATTCGCTCTTACTCAACGTTTCCGGTCAGCCCGCCGGTGTCACGGTGAACCTAAATCCAACCATGATTGCTTCGCCTGGCGCGGGCTCATCGCAAGTGGACGTGAGCGTCGCCAGCAACGTTGCAGCAGGCAACTATTCTATCCGGGTTAGCGGTACCGACGGAATCACGACGCGTGCTGCGAGCATACAGTTGACAGTGAGCAATGGATCCTCGGGGATCGTTGGCCCATTGACTGGCTGCGTACTGAATCAGAGCGGGCACCGCTATCAAGCTGTGAAGTTCCAAATGAACCAATCTGGCACCGTGCCATTTAACGGTCTCTTGTTTTTTGGCGCGACTTGCGACCCCAACCAATGGGCCGACCAATTCGGCTTCGGAAATCCGCTCTCGTTAGGCGGCTTCGGATACACCTTTTGGTTTCATGATTTCCCCGATCAGCTGAATACTTCGGCCATTTGGACAGTAGGCAACCAGACATCGCAGTGCGTCGACTACACCAAAGTTCCCGGCTGCTGAGATCAGCAACTTACCTCTTTCCCAACTCACCGAGCTTAGCTGCGAGGCAATTCCGCGAACACCTGTCATGCCAACTGGGCCTATCTCGGATTTCCTATAGAATGAGTGCGCAATTCGCCACACTCTCATCCGATGATCGCACTGACCGCGGCAACTTTGTTCACACCGCAGGAGCGGATCGAGCAGCCGTTACTGCTGGTGGACGATGGCGTCATCGTCGAAGTTGACTCGCGAACCCGGCGGGAAGTTCCCAAAGACTGCCGCGTCATGGACTTCAGCGACGGCATCCTGACGCCGGGGTTCGTTGATATCCATATTCATGGCGGTGGCGGGCACGATGTCATGGAACCGGAGCCGAACGCACTCCCATCCGTGGAGCGGCTTTTGGCGCATCACGGAGTGAGCAGCTACTTCCCTACTACAGTCACGGCGCCTATTGATCAAACACTTGCGGCCCTAAAGCGGCTGGCTGATGCTATCGAAGATACGGAGACGCACCAGCAATCCCGCGACTTGCGGGCCCGTCCGGTTGGTATACATCTAGAGGGACCTTTTCTCAGTCACGTCCGCCGTGGTGTGCATCCGCCGGAAAACCTGCTGCCACCAACACTCGGAACGTTTGATCGTTTGTGGCAGGCGGCACGCGGCCACGTCCGAGTCATGACCATCGCTCCGGAATTGCCCGGCGCCCTGGAAGTGATTACGGAGGCCGCACGGCGCGGCGTTTGTGTCAGCATCGGCCATTCTGACGCTGATCTGGACGCGGCTCGAGCTGCCGTGGCTGCCGGATCCCGACATGCAACGCACACTTTCAATGCCATGCGCCCTTTAGGCCATCGAGATCCCGGAATTCTTGGTGAGGTCCTGACCGATTCGAAGCTTTCCGCCGACATCATCGCTGACGGAATTCATTTGGATCCAGTGGTGGTGCAGTTGTTCTTGCAGGCCAAAGGACCCGACAACGCGGTGCTCATCACCGACGCCATTGCCGCAACCGGCATGCCCGACGGTCGATATCGTCTCGGATCGTTAGAAGTTAGTTTGAAGGATGGCAAGTGTCTCTCCGATGGAAAACTGGCGGGAAGCGTCCTGACGATGGATCGCGCCATTCGCAATGTTATGCACTTCGCTCAGTGGGATCTGCAACGAGCACTAAGTCTCGCAACCTTAAACCCGGCACGAGTAGTGGGTTTGGCTGGGGCGGGCCGGTTAAAAGTCGGCGCCCAGGCTGATATCGTTGTACTGAGTCCAACTGGTGAGGTAAAAAAAACAATCATCGGTGGATCCGATATTTGAAGACGCAGGCACAAGTCGAGGAGAACCGAATGGACGATAAGGGGGGATTTCCCCACTACATGATCAAAGAGATCTTCGAGCAACCGCGCGGGTTGCGCGACACCATCGTGCCCCGGGTTTCGCTCGAAGATGCCGCAGTACGCCTGGACGACGTCCGCATCAGCGCCGAGGAACTTCGTGGGTTGCGGCGCATTAACATTGTAGCTTCGGGAACCAGCCGGCATGCCGGAATGGCTGGGCAATTCATGATTCAGGAGCTGGCCAACTTGCCGGGAGACGTAGACTACGCCAGCGAATTTGAATACCGCAATCCGCTCATCGGACCAGGCGAGCTCACGATTGTGATCACCCAGTCAGGGGAGACTGCGGACACAACCGCCGCCCAGCGTGAAGCCCAGGCCAAAGGTTCGCGCACTGTCGCCATTTCGAACGTGTTGGATTCCACCATCGCGCGCGAGGCCGACGGAGTGCTTTACACCCACGCCGGGCCGGAGATCAGCATCGCCTCTACCAAGGCTTTTACCGCGCAAATGGCCGTGCTCTTCCTTTTTGCCGTCTATCTCGGCCAGGTTCGCGGGAAGCTGACCAAAGAGCAACGCCGTCAATACATTCGCGAGTTGCTCGATCTCCCGGGAAAAGTGGAAACGGTTCTAAAGTCGGCAAGCGACTGCGAACGGCTAGCAGACAAGTATCACAAGGTCCAGGATTTTCTTTTTCTCGGCCGCGCCATTCATTATCCAATTGCGATGGACGGCGCGCTCAAATTGAAGGAGGTCTCCTACATCCACGCCGAAGGTTATCCCACCGGCGAGACTAAGCATGGGCCGAATGCCTTGATTGATGAGAACCTGCCTGTAGTCATTATTGCGACCTGTGATCGCGATGACCCCGGCTCAGTGCAGCGATATGAAAAAAGCGTGGCCAATATCAAGGGTTTCAAGCAGCAGTCCGCCCGCGTGATAGCAATTGTTTCGGAAGGGGACAAAGACATGCCCGGACTGGCGGACCATACTATTTTTGTTCCACAAGCGCCGGAGTTGCTATCGCCAATTTTGGAGATCGTGCCTCTGCAACTCTTCGCTTACTACATGACCGTCAGGAAAGGACTTGATGTAGATCGTCCACGGAATCTGGTGAAGTCGGTGACGCTGGAGTAGTTGCCCTTCGAGGCGGAGTTAGTTGGGTTTGCGGTTCTTGCCGTCCGAAAGATATCGCAACATGGCTGTGTCAGCCGCGTATTTGAATTTTTCCAGCATTGAGGCTCGTGGGTTGGAGGCGGCATCTTCAGCAGGTTTTTGGCGGAGACTTTGCCGCAGTCTTTCTCCGCTCTCGGACTCATTGGCCATCACCTGCATGTAGAACCACAGGAAGTGACGCATCTGGTCCAGAGCTGATTTTAAGACCTGCAGCGCGTCCATTTCCGGCAGCTGGCTCAGGGCTTCCATCAACTCCGGATCTCCAGGCGCCTCCATGGCCGCGCAATTGAGTTCACGCTGGATGGCACGCAGATCTTCCGTTACACGCAGGATGCGGATGTGAACGTCGTCCAAGAATTCCCTCTTTGCCATGGGTCGGGTGTTCCACTAGCGAAAGACAACTCAACATCTCATTCGCAGTGCGAAGCGAATAGATGTCCCATGTGCATGCGCTTTCGTAATTCGTGCCGTTACTTTGGTATGCGTTCCATCAACCAATGAACCGCCAGCATCGCCTAGGGGCATCCTGTGATACAAACGCGCAGTGACTCAACTCAGCCAGACCGGATTGGTACGCGCCATCGGCCGCTGGAGCCTGGCTGCGTTGATAGTTAATTCCGTCGTGGGCAGCGGGGTTTTCAAACTGCCCTCTGAGATTGCCGGTTTGATAGGCACCGCGAGCACCTGGGCAGTGCTCGCTGTGGGCGCCATGGTGGGCGTCATTATGGCCTGCTTTGCCGAGGTCGCGTCACAATTTACTGAGGCGGGCGGACCGTATCTCTACACGGAGGTTGCTTTCGGCCGCTTCTGGGGAATCCAAGTCGGCTGGATGCTTTGGCTGGTACGATTGACCGCGCCTGCCGCCAACGCGAACTTATTTGTTATTTATCTGGGACAGTTTTGGCCTGCAGCCACACAGCCTCTTCCGCGCTTGTTCATTCTCACACTGCTGATCGGCGTGCTTGCCTTGATCAATCTGCGCGGCGTTCGTAGCGCATCCCAAGTCAGCAATATTTTCACAGTGGCCAAACTTGCTCCGCTGGTGTTTGTTGCCATTGCTGGTATCGCATACTTGGCGAGCCACCCGCTGGTTCAGCCTGCTCCGTTCTCAGCCGACGCAAGCGCCTGGCTCAAAGCAGTTCTCCTGCTTATGTTCTCCTACGGAGGGTTTGAGGGCGGAATCACTCCAATGAGCGAGGCGAAAAATCCACGCCGGGATGCTGCTTTTGCTCTTTTCGCAGCTTTGGTCACGTGCACATTGCTTTACGCAGCGATCCAGTTCGTAGTCGTTAGGACACTAGTCGATCCCATACACAGCGAACGTCCGCTGGCGGATGTCGTGAGACTCATCATCGGTAACACGGGTCCGCCCCTGATGGCGATCGGAGCATTGATTTCAGTTTACGGATATCTGAGCGCCAACATGCTAGCGGTTCCCCGCATTACATTCGCTCTCGGCGAACGTGGAGATTTCCCTTCCCTCTTTGCCTCGATCCACGGTCGTTTCCACACGCCATACTTTTCCATTCTTGTTTTTGCCTCCCTCACCTGGCTGCTGTCGCTCTTAGGGAGCTTTTCGTGGAATGTGTTGCTATCTGCGGTGGCCCGTTTGTTTTGCTATGGTTTGGTGTGCGCGGCTGTCCCTGTCCTGCGCCGGAAACAACCGGGCACGGCTTGGTTTCGTCTGCCGGGGGGAATCTTTTTTTCCGTTTTGGGCACTGGCTTTTGCGTCGTGCTGATCATCGGATACTGCTTGCAATCGGCCCGACAGGTTAATCGGATCGGGTCGCTGATTCTGCTGGCCACGATTCTGGCCGCCTTTCTCAATTGGATGTGGGTACGCGGGCGGTCCCGTCCGGAAGTTTCCACGCCTTGATTCTTGTTTTGGCTTCAGTAAAGCTGCTAGCCTACGCCGTCGATGAAACAGCGATTCCTTCTCCTTACATTTCTATTTGCTGGAATGGGCCTCTTCCCTCGCGCTCAGCAACATTCTCCGCTGACCACAGACTTCCTCACCGAAAATGACGTGCCCGTTCCCATGCGAGACGGCGTCGTGCTGAGGGCCAATATCTTGCGGCCACTTGGCGGGAGCCGTTTCCCAGTGCTGGTATACCGGACGCCGTATGGAAAAGAGTTTGCGCTGAAGGACTACCCCACGTTCCGGCACGCGCTCGAGCGTGGATACGCGCTGGTTGTAGAAGACGTTCGCGGACGCTACGCTTCAGGCGGAGAATTCAAGCCTTACCAAAACGAAGGCCGCGACGGTTATGACACTATCGAATGGGCCGCGCGCCAGCCATGGTCAAACGGCGCCGTCGGAACTTTTGGCCTTTCCTATCCCGGGGCCGTGCAGTGGCTGGCCGCAGTCGAGAATCCGCCGCACCTCAAGGCGATGGTGCCGGCGATGACCTTTTCCACTCCCCAGAATTTCTTCTATGCCGGAGGGGTCTGGGACATGTCGTGGATGGAATGGATCTGGGACAACATAGCGCCCGATGTGCGGACGAAAAACAACCTTCCCGGGCCAAAGACCTATCAAGAAGCGAGCGCGTCCTGGGCTAAAGTCGGACCGAAAATGCAAAACACGTTGCCCCTGAATCAGCTGGAAGAACTACGCGGCATCGCTCCTTATTATTACGACTGGCTCGGTCATCCGGCCGATGATCCTTGGTGGGACTGGTGCGAGTTGCGCAACCGGTATGACCGAGTGCATGCCGCCGTGTTGAACTTGTCCGCTTGGTATGACGACAACTACGGCCCCGAAGGCGCCACAACGAATTTCTTAGGATTGCTTAAGGCACGCGCCGGGGAAGCTGACCCTCGGACCCATCTTCTCCTCGGACCGTGGACTCATGGCTCAGAGGAAACGGCGGTGACGAAGTCGGGGGAGCGCGAGTTTGGTTCGGCTGCCGCTATCAATTATGACGAAGTAGTTCTCAACTGGTTGGACCATTATCTGCGTGGCCCCGAGAATGGCGTGGAGAAACGAAAACCGGTTCGGTATTTCGTTATGGGAGATAACCAGTGGCGGGACAGTGATGTGTGGCCGCCGTCTTCCAAGCCGACCTTCTACTATTTTGAAAATAACCATGTCCTGTCGACAGAAGCTCCGCCAACCGCTACTCCGCCCAGCTCATTTGTTTCCGACCCGGTGCATCCCGCACCCAATCGGTATGACACTTCGGGGGCGCATGATTACCAGTACCTCGCAAAACGCGACGATGTTCTAGTCTTCGACTCAGCTCCAATGGAGCGAGATACGGAAATGACTGGGCACATCCGCGCCCAGATTTACCTCTCTTGCGATTGTCGCGACACTGACCTGTGGGTGCGTCTGCTCGACGTCGCGCCAGACGGAACCGCGTTAAATCTGATGAGTCCCGGTTTGGATGTCCTACGCGCCAGCTATCGCGATCTGAAGCGAGGACGGCAACTGCTCACTCCTGGACAGATTTACGAGCTCAATTTGACCAACTTGATTACCAGCAATGTTTTTCAGAAAGGTCACCACATTCGAGCGCAAATTTCAGCGACGTTCTTTCCCAACTTCTCGCGCAATCTGCAGACCGGAGAACTGGAAAGCGTTTCGGCAAAGATGCAGAAGGCCAACATCCGCATCTACCACGACGCGGAGCATCCCTCCCGGATCATCTTGCCGATTGTGCCGCGTTAGACTCGCCGGAGGACCCCTTCGACTCTCGCTCAGGGCGGGCCCGCGCCACACGATATAATCCCGCCGTCCAGCACAATTGATAAGGAGGGACTTTTGTTCACCCAAAGATGGAGTCGTCTGCTGGTCGTTCTTATGCTTAGCTCGCTCCCGATGCTGGCACAGCGCGAACCGGTGCTTAAGCAGATCGACTTACCTCATTCCTATTATTACCGCGAAATGTACCTGCCCCAGCTTACGACCGGCCCAAGCTCGGTGGCTTGGACACCGGACTCCCGCTCGTTGATCTATTCGATGGCAGGTTCATTGTGGCGCCAGAAAGTCGAGTCAACTGCGGCCGAGCAACTGACTGCTGGGCCAGGCTATGACTACCAGCCCGATTGCTCATCCGATGGGCGCTGGGTGGTTTATGCATCATATGCCAAAGACGCGATTGAACTATGGGCCCTCGACCTCGAAAGTAAACGAACGCGGGAACTCACCTGGGGCGGAGCGGTTAATGTGGAACCTCGATTTTCGCCCGATGGCAAGCGCATCGCTTTCGTTTCCACGTCGTATAAGGGCCATTTCCACATCTTTGTGGGCCAATTTAGCGCCGGCGAACTCAAGAACGTGCAACGCCTGACGGGCGAAACCCGCACTGATCTGCCGCGTTATTATTACAGCCCGTTTGACCACGAGGTCAGTCCAGCGTGGTCGCCGGATGGATCTGAAGTCCTCTTTGTTTCCAACCGCGGTCACGTTTACGGTACCGGTGGTTTCTGGCGGATGAAGGCGGAGCCTGGCGCCGAAGCCCACGAGATCCACTATGAGGAGACGGCTTGGAAGGCGCGGCCGGATTTCTCGCCGGACGGAAAGCGAATCCTGTACGCATCTTACCTTGGACAGCAATGGCACCAACTATGGGTGATGCCCGCCCAGGGCGGCGATCCTTTTCCTCTTTCTTACGGTGACTTCGACAATGTGACTCCACGCTGGTCGCCGGATGGAAAGCGGATCGCCTTCACTTCTAATCGCGGTGGGAATATTTCGCTTTGGACGCAGGAAGTTCTTGGCGGAGCACAGACCGAGGTCGTAGCCAGAGAAAGACACTATCTGAAACCGATGGGTCAACTCACCATCTCCGTGCTGAATCCAGCAGGACATCCCACACCGGCGCGTGTCTTCGTCACTGGGGAAGACGGTCGCGCCTACGCCCCCGATTCCGCATGGATGCACGGTGATGACAAGTTCGTCCGCGCCGAGCGTCCCTTCGAGGCTCATTACTTTCATTCTGCAGGCGTCAGCGAGCTAACCGTTCCCGCCGGGCGAATAAATGTGGAAGTCACGAAAGGCTTCGAATATCGCTTTGAAAAGAAAAGTGTACTGATCGCCTCGGGCCGACACTCAACCCTGACGGTATATCTGCAGCCACTGAATCTCCCGCGGGACGCGCGCGCTCAGTGGGTAAGTGGAGACGTGCACGTCCATATGAACTATGGCGGCTCTTACCGCAACACACCCAAGAACCTGGTGGCCCAGACGATAGCCGAGAATCTTCCTATTGTTGAGGATTTGATTGTCAACAAAGAACAGCGCATTCCCGACATTGCGTATTTCAGCAACAAATCAGATGCGGCGTCGACCGCGACAAACCTGCTGCTTCACGGCCAGGAATTTCACACTAGCTACTGGGGACACTTAGGACTGCTCAACCTCACACGAAATTTCTTGATTCCTGGGTACGCCGGTTATCCCAATACTGCCGCCGCAAGTCTTTTTCCGGCGAATGCGATAGTCGCCGACCTGGCGCACGAGCAGCGGGCATTGGTCGGTTACGCCCATCCTTTCGAAACCGTAAACGATCCCTTCGCTGACGCGCGCGAACTGCCAATCGACGTCGCTCTGGGGAAGGTGGACTACATGGAAGTGATGGGATTCTCCGATCATAAATTGACCGCCGAAATCTGGTACCGGCTGCTGAATTGTGGGTTTCATCTCGCTGCCGCAGCAGGCACGGATGCAATGGCGAATTACGCCTCCCTGCGCGGGCCGGTGGGCCTGAATCGCGTTTATGCCAGTGTTCCCGCCGGAGCTCTAAACATCACCTTGTGGTTGGATACCATAAAACACGGGCACACCTTCGCCAGCAACGGTCCGCTACTTGGGTTCACGCTCGGGGGCCATCAGATCGGAGACGAAGTCCGGCTGCCCGCGGGCCAGAACAAAGTAAAGTTCACCGCCTGGCTGCGCTCGTTTGTTCCCGTTGATCATCTGCAAATTGTCTGTAACGGGCAGGTGGTGCGCGATCTGAAAGGAGATCGCGCGAGCATGAACGTGGAAGACACTGTTCCAATTTCCCGCAGCGGGTGGTGTCTTCTGCGAGCCTGGAGCGAAAAAGCCGAGTACCCAATACTGGACGCGTATCCCTATGCAACCACCAGTCCGATCTATATCACCGTCGCAGGTTCTTCGGCGAAGCCTACTGAAGACGCGTCTTACTTCATCACTTGGATTGACCGGCTGATCAAAGAGGTCAAAACCAACAAGGATTGGAATACTGAAGCCGAGAAGAACTCGGTGCTGGATATACTGGCTTATGCGCGGGCGATTTACGCGCAGATGTAGGAGTGAGGCTGCGGCAAATCCCAGCGGCTAATGCCGTGTTTCTGGAATCCCGACGGCACCCTTCGACTTCGCTCAAGGCAGGCTTCTGGAAGCGGTGCCCCTTCCACGACGACCCAGACAACATTTGCTTTGTCATGCTGAGCGGATCAGGCCTCCCGCTTGCGGGAGACTAGATAAGTCGAAGCATCCCTACCTCTTCTTAATTTCTTGCCGGGATTAGGGATCCCTCGCTCCGCTCGGGATGACAATCTCTTGATTTATGCGTTGATCAGATGGCTTTCAGGCTTCCTCTAACACCGCGGGCAGCGATTCGTTCAAGACCTTCACTTTAGTCCCTCAACCAAATAGAGGTCGGCGAGCATGCGATGGTATCCGAAGACACAGGTCTTGGCGTCGGGGGTCATCAGTATAGGACCAATGGTCTCAACCCCAGCAGGATCGGAGGGCATAAGCTGCTTCCAGACGGTGCGTTGCCCGGTTTGCACATCGAGGCGATCGACGCGCGCGGGCAACTCGCCGGGTTGGTAAACGTAGAGTGAGCGGCTATCGGTGCTGAAGGTAATCGGCTGCTCTCCTGGGTTGAGGCCGGCAATGACTCGCGGCTCTCCGCCGGCAACTGGATAGAGATATCCCTTCTGGTCTGGACCGATCCCGGCCACCCACTCCGAGTCGGGAGAAATAACAAACGCAGTTCCGTTCACCCCTTCCGGCGTGATGGCCTGGCTTTTTCCCGAGGCCAGCTCGTAGACGTAAAGCTTCACACCCTTGCCCGGCTCATTGCCCGAAAACAGGATGCGCTTCCCGTCGCGAAACCAGTGGGCCCACGAATGGTTGATATTACCTTTCGTCAGGTCCTTGGCTTCACCGGCGCCTGTAGTCAGCAGCTTTAGCTGGGAAGGCGAATTCTGGGTCTGGGCGATCACCGATTTTCCGTCGGGCGACAAGGCCACGGCTCCGCCTTCACCCAGCAGGACGGCAGGAGCCCCATCAGTCTTGCGGACGTAGACCGCGTAGGATAAGCCGCCGGACTTGGAGTAATCTAAAGAGCCGCCACCGCCCTCCTCGTCGAAGAGCAGCGTCTTGCCATCTCCCGATAAGTCCGCGGGGTAGGTGTAGTCCAGCCAAGAAAGATCATGCTGTTTGGCATCGTCGGCGGTCATGCCGATCAATTCACGCCGCCAACTGGCACGCATCAACAGAACCCGGCCATCTTTGAAGATATCGAAGATCATGACTGCACCCGGCAGGCGCAATACCATGCGCTCTTTACCGTCCAATGTGACCGCGTACAGTGTCCGGTCTACGCCTGACTTGCTGGCCGTGAACCAGATCTCCTTTCCGTCCGGAGACCAGGCCAGACCTTGAATGGTGAACCATTCGCCTGACAAGGACTTCTTATTTCCCGCGAGATCGACCAGCGCCAGCGAACCGCTGTCGTCACCCTGCACTGGGTGGTCAATGAATGCGATCAGATCTCCCTTCGGGGAAACACGCGGGTGACCGATCCAGCCACCACTCTCGTACAACGGTTTTCCAATCGGGTATTCGAGCCGATTGCGGCCGCCGAGATCGCGTACCACGGCAAGTCCGCTCCCGTCCGCCGACCAGTCGGCCCACTGCACTTGCTCCAACACCTCCCGCGGAGCACCTCCAACCAACGGCGCTCGCGCCAGCGTGCCCATGTTCACCCAGGTACCGATAGCTTTGCTGTTCAGCAGGACGGCCATCTCGGACGCGGAAGACACGGAAGCAAGTTGTGTCCGCGTCAAGCCCATAGAACGCGCCTCGGGAGCTTCCGGCCGCGCGGTAAAGACATCTACAGGACTGCCTTGCCAGGCCGCGCTGTAGAGAATTGTTTGTCCATCCGGCGCAAACCGCGCAGACCTGATACTGCCACGGCGAAACGTCAGTTGCCGATAGACCGGCGGTGGCATCGGCCGCTTCGTGAACAGCAACTTGCCTACAGAGACGCCCGCCGCCAACGCAACCAGCGTACAGACTCCCACCGCCGTCGCAAAGGAACGTCTTGTAGGCGCCGCTGTAGTTTGGATAGCTCCACTGACTGCGGGTCCGGATCCAGACCCTTCGGGAACCACAGAGGTGTGCGACGAATCAATGGAACGCTTCAGGCGTTTTAGGTCCGCTCGCACCTCCGCAGCAGTTTGACAGCGCAGGTCAGGGTCTTTTTCCAGCGCCTTGCTGATCGTCTCTTCCAGTTTCGGCGGAAGCTTCGGGTTCAGGCGGGCGGGCGGAGTCGGTGTCCGGTTAAGAATGGCTTCCGTGATGATCGCAGAGGTCTCTCCACGAAAGGGCACAACCCCCGTGGCCATTTCGTAAAGCACAACGCCGAAGGAGAACAGGTCGGTTCGGCCGTCCAGCTCTTTCCCTCGCAATTGTTCTGGTGACATGTAGGCCACGGTGCCTACGGCCGTCCCGGGGCTGGTGAGATCGAGATTGGTTACATCCGCCCTGGTCTGCGACTCGCCACTACTGGCCTTGCTGGCACGCGCTACCTTAGCCAGGCCAAAATCGAGGATCTTGGCGTGGCCGCGATCGGTCACAAAAATATTCGCTGGCTTGATGTCCCGATGGACGATGCCCTTGGCATGCGCGGCATCCAGCGCATCGGCCGCTTCGATGCCGAGATTCAACAACAGTTCCAACTCCAGCGGATTCTCGTGGATCAGGTGCTTTAGCGTCTGACCGCTAAGGCATTCCATGACCAGGAAGAGCTTCCCGTCGTGCTGGCCAATTTCATGGATCGTGCAAATATTGGGGTGGTTAAGTGCGGAGGCAGCCCGCGCCTCGCGCCGAAAACGTTCCAGTGCCTGGGAATCTTGCGAGGCCTCGTCGGGGAGAAACTTCAGCGCTACAAACCGTCCCAGAGTGGTGTCTTCAGCCTTGTAGACAACTCCCATTCCCCCGCCGCCGAGCTTTTCTAGAATTCGGTAATGAGAAATTGTCTGCCCAATCATGGCGTGGAAAGGAACCGTGGTCGCGCCATCTTAGGGGGAATTTTCGTTGGCGTCAAACCAATAGCTAGTCGGTAGTGCTGCGGTTTATACACATTCCAGCGCTGCACGCCAGATCCCTCGCATAGCTCGGGATGACGACAATGTGGTTGAGATTGGTGGGTAGCCCGGACTGCTCGCATTCGTCTTACTCTGGAGGGTGCCCCGTCCAAACTGTGCTTGGGCGGGGACTTTCCTTGGGTGTCCGTGTCTGCCCGGTGCCCTGAGCGGAGTCGAGGGGTCTCACCGTCTTTACGAGAACTAGGAACGGAAGCCAAACTGCCCACGAATCCGAGCTCTAGATCATCCGACTAAACCCGAGAGCCCGTTGCCTCTTGTTCCATCTCCAGTAGGGCCTTCTTTCGTTCTACGCCCCAGCGATAGCCTCCCCCATCTCCGTCCGCTCGGACTACGCGATGACACGGAATTGCTACTGCGACTGGGTTGGTCGCACAGGCACGGGCCACTGCCCGGCTCGCGGTTGGCTGGCCGATGGCTTTCGCCACCTGACCGTAGGAGCGGGTCGCGCCGAACGGAATCGATTGCAGACAAGACCAGACGCGTCGCTGGAAGGCGGTTGCTTGAATATCGAGTGGCAGTGACGAATTCAGCTTCTGTCCGCGCATCTGCCGGAGCAAGTCTTCTTTCCAAGTTCGCATGGCGGCGTCATCTCGGCGCCGAATAGCAAAGGGGAACTCATGCTTCAAACCGTGCTCCAGTTCGTCGTCGGAGTTGGCAAACTGGATCGCACAAACACCTTTGTCAGTGGCGGCAATCAGCATGCGTCCCAAAGGGGAATCAGTGAAGGTGTACCGAATGGGAGCAGCAATCGCTCCCCGGCGGTACTTGTCTGGCGTCATGCCGAGCTGCGAGGCGGTACGCTCGTACAAGCGACTGCTGGAGCTGTAACCGGCGTCGTACATGGCGCGGGTAACAGAATGGCCGGCCCGGAGATTGTGCTTGAGTTGGTTCATGCGGCAGGAGTCGGCATAAGCGCGTGGAGTGACCCCCAGCACCGCCCTGAACGTGCGCTGGAGGTGAAACGGACTCTGATGGAAAGCCGATCCCAGACGAGCCAACGTTATCGGCTCATCCAGGTGCTGCTCGATGTAGCGGCAGACGGCTTTGACCATTTCCATCTGAGCATTGCCACCGGTCGCTTTGGGCCGACAGCGCAGGCAAGCGCGATAGCCAGCTTTTTCAGCGTCATCCGGCTTGCGGAAGAACGTTACATTTTCGCGGCGAGGACGCCGGGAAGGACACGAAGGCCGGCAGTAGACCCCGGTCGAGGAGACGGCAAAAACAAACTTGCCATCCCGACTGGCATCACGGTCCAGGACCGCTTGCCATTGATCTTCGCCGCTCTGCATGGCATTCCTCAGCGAATCAGTGTTCTGCGCCATGGTCTTCTGCACCGCTTCTGTTACATCTGCCGAGTTGAGTATCGCACTGGTCGTCATAGTGTTCCAAGACTAGGCCGCAACGCACTCGTGGGCTATCCGGATCTTGTGGTCAAAGCGATTTTGCAGTCTACGAGAGCAAATATGCAGTTTCTCAGCTACGATCTTGTTTCCTTCGTCTAGACGATGAGCCCGAACCGCATACCGTCGCAAAATCTCCCAATATCCGCTGAGATCGTCGCGGCACATGTTGCTACCGAGGTTAGGCTGGATGCGGCACATCCCGCAGACGATTGGCGCCATGCGACAGCAATCGCATTCTGTTCGGACTGGCAAGGCAAGAATCCGGATCCTGGGCGAGAAACCAAGGTCCGGGCGTTGTGGTCGCCGCAAACACTGTACTTGCGTTTTGAGTGCCGCTACCGGGAGCTTTACGTGTTTGCCGATTCCGATCCCGATGGACGCCGCGATCATTTGTGGGACCGCGACGTAGCGGAAACTTTTCTCCAGCCTGATCCTTCGCGTGAACGCTACTATCGGGAATTCGAAGTCAGTCCCAACGGGATGTGGGTCGATCTCGACATTTTTCCCGGAGGACGTGCAGACCTTAGGAGCGGAATGCAGCGATCGGTCGTGTTGGACGAGAAATCACATATCTGGACCGCGGAACTTGCGATCCCGATGAAGTCGCTGACACTGCAGTTCGATCCCGCAGCAGTTTGGCGCGCCAATTTTTATCGTGTTGAAGGGAAGAAGGAACCGCGCGCCTATTTGGCGTGGCAACCGACAGGAACACCGCAACCGAATTTTCACGTACCCAGCGCGTTCGGAAAGCTGAGGTTTTGCTAAGGACTAGGAGCAGTGATTTGCGGACGCTCCTCAGTGTGGCAACGGCTGGAGTGGTCCCAGCACGGTTGCGATACCGGCACGTTTTCGCAACACGGTCAGGAGGGCCTGCGCCGCGTTTAGGTAAGTCTTGTTTGGATCCGAAGGATCGGACCACACTGCGTCATAGACCACTTGCGCGGCTTCCTTTAGATCCATGTGCAGTCCCGCTTCCATCAGGTCCACCCGCTCCTGCAGATGGTCATAGCAGGCCTGGCAAACAGCCGCAGGCTCAAACGCGCCCTGATGATTTTCTTCTTTACTGCAACGGAAGCTGGCCGCGGCATTGATCTGCATGTGTGAGGCGTAGACCTGCGACTTGAACTCCCGCAAAAAGCGCTCCCGCTCCGCCTCCAGTGCAGCTTCATCAGGTCCAAGAGCAGTCGCTTCGGCCAAACTGGATGGCGCTGTGGTCACCGCCACTCCGGCCGTGGGCGACACTCTTTCCGTGTCTTTGCAAACCGGGCAGGCGGTCAATCCGGCAGCATAATACGTCTTGCATTTTGCGCAAGGCAGGCCGTAACCCGATCGAGTGGAGGGCAGCAGCGCGCCAGGAAGCCCTTCAGCGACTGTCCGTTCTCCTCGCCGGATCTCGCTACTCGGTTGAAAAACCGCTTGGGTGGCCGCTTTGCTGCCTGTGGAATATGGCGGTTGGACCGAATTCATGTGCGCTACTCCCGGAGTTGTACCGATGCTGGCTATAACGAGTTGCCTCGACGCTGGAACCCCGTGCTCATTCTAGGCTCCGACATTCCTGTCGCCGACGGCACAGTAGTTCATGCTCCCACTGCCCCTTAGTACAGTGCAGTTGGCGAACCAAACGGTGTTGCCTTAAAACCAATAACTTAGCTAAGGCAATGCGTCCCAGCCTCAAATCATGCCGTTCGGTCGGCAGTCAAAATGAGACGCGTTGCGAAAAACTCAAGGTGTGTTCCTCGCAGTTTCCTTCATTAGTCTCAGCAGCTCTTCTTTCCGGGCGCGATAGAGGTCCTGTCCCGGGGCCATGCGAGAGGCCGTTTCGAGCTCGCCCATCGCGTCATCGTAACGGCCCATGCTCATCAGGCAGGCCGCGAGGTAGTAATGGTTGTTGGCGGTCGGTTCCAGGCGGACGGTCTGCCGGAACTCGCGTTCTGCTGCTTCGAACTCCTGTGTGTTGAAAAGTGCGGTCGCCAGGTAGTGGTGTGCCATAGCAGAATCGGGATCTAACTGAACTGCGATTCGCAACTGACGCAGCGCCTCTTGTTCCTGGTGAAGCAAGAGCAGAGCCTGCCCCAGAACGCGGTGTTCGGCCGCGCCCGTGGGATTCTGCACGATGGCAAGTTTCAGCTCCGCGATCGCTGATTGATAATCCCGCTTGGCCATGAAGGCTTTGGCAAGGCAGTCGTGTCCACGCTCCCAGCCAGAATCCATTTTGAAGAGTCCACGAAACTCGGCAATCGCCGCGTCGTATTCGCCTTTGTCGCAATAGGTGTTGCCAAGATTGTTTCGGATTGAGGCTTCATGCGGCGCCAGACGTTTGGCCTCGCGATACTCCGAGATAGCGCCATCATAGTTCTTGAGGTCATGCAGCATCATGGCCAGATTGTTGTGTGCCTCCCAGAACCGCGGATCCAAGGCGATCGCTTTGCGATAGGCAGCTTCCGCCGCCTTCATGTCCCCCTGCGCGCGAAGCGTGATTCCTATGTCATAGTAGACATCGGCGTTGTTGGACTGGCGTGCCAGCGATTCCTGGAAAGCGTGCATGGCAGCGGAATACTGGGTATTAGCGTATAAACCCAGGCCAAGATAGCGATATGCCTCAGCGTTTTTAGGATCGATGCTGAGCGCCGTACGAGCTTCAGCGATGGCGTTGTCCCCGTCGTCAAAACGATAGAAGACGTAGGCCAGCCGGGCATGAATCTCCGACGAGCCCGGCATTAAATCGCGGGCATCGGAATAATTATCGAAGGCCTCGTTCCACTCCGCTTGCTGCTGCCGCAAATAGCCCAGAGCGAAATGCAGGGCCGCATTTCCCGGGTCCGCTGAAATCACCCTTTGCAAAATGGGTTCAGCGTCCTCGAATTTTTTCTGGCGAATCAACTCGTTGGCATGGACAAGCGCTGCTGGACAGATCGCATCAGCCCCACCGGAGAGAACTTTGCTGTCGCGTAGCACCTGAATCAGCTCCGGCTGTACGCCTGCCATTAATAAGTTGTTGGCGGTTGCGCCATTGGTGACGAATGTGACACCGTTCTCGACGATCCGTTTTTCCAGTTGCTGGCGGGAAACGCCACCGGCCACCCACGCCATCAACTGCGGGCAGTCCAGGGCGTTTAAGCCCTTCTGCTCACAAAAAGAAGGAAGCGCAAAGACAACAAGCGAAAGAAAAATGAGGCCCTTACGACGCACGACGACTCCTCAGCCAAGGATCAGAATCGACCCTGCGGCCATGGCTCTCTGCAACATAGAACGGCTCACCCCTGCGCCAGTAGGTCACCGAAGTACCTTGGCCTTTGGCTTCCGCAAGTTATGGGTGGTTCCAGGGTTATTAGGTGATTGCAGGGCTTTTTGCCCCCGTAACGTGACCACATCGGCAGTTGACTCCCGCACGCCGGTTCAGTAACGTTGGGGCTTGGCCTTTCGCAGGCACTCGGAGGAAAATCATGTTTGAAGGCCTTTTTCAGCCGATGCACCTGCTGGTGATTTTTTTCATCGCCTTGCTGGTGTTCGGCCCCAAGAAACTGCCAGAACTCGGCAAGGGGATCGGCGAGGGCATTCGTGCCCTGAAAGAGGGTATGAAAGATGCCCAGGCGGAGCCGCCTAAGAATCCGGGCCCGGACGTTAAGAGCTAGAACACCGCCTTGAACCTTGGCTCTGCTTCCCTCGAATGCCTGATCGCGCTCATTGCAACCCCAGTTTCTTTCATCGCATCCCAGGTTTGCTTCTTGGTTCTGAGACAATCGACCTCAGATTGCCTAGTTAGGTATCTGATTGGGTTACAAGTCACCCAGAATGCTGTGCGATCCGAATCCTAGTCCCAGCTCCGGCCATATTTTCCAGAAAGATTATCCAGTTATTTGAGGAGGCAACGTCGTGGGCAATCTGCGGCTGGTGGTGGTTTTTCTCGTGCTTGCGTTCTCTTCGAGGTTATTCGCGGATCTGGTGGTCTTGAAGAATGGAGATCGCCTCACAGGAACGATAGTGAAATCAGACGGCAAGGCCCTGATAATCAAGACCGAATTTGCTGGCGAGGTCACAGTGCAGTGGCCCGCAATCCAGGAAATTAATTCCACCCAGTCACTGCATGTAGGTCTCAACAACGGCCAAACCGTGATGGGTCCGGTCGCGACCTCGGATGGCAACTTTGCCGTAAACACGTCGGCCAACGGGACCGTGACCATGCCGAAGACCGCAGTAGTGGCGATGCGGAGTGACGCCGAAGAGGCTGCATATCAAAAGTCGCTGCGCCCCGGACTGACTCAAGGCTGGGGCGGCGGAGCGAATGTTGGTTTTGCCCTGACTCGCGGTAACAGCCAGACCAAGAACCTCGCGCTCGCCTTCAGTGCCGACCGCAAGACCCAGACCGACCACCTGGGGCTCTATCTCAATTCGGTATATGCCACCAACGACGCTCCCGGCGCTATTCCTGCCACGACCGCTAACACAATCCAAAGCGGTGCTCGCTATGATCACAATATTACGGCGCGACTGTTCGGCTTCGTCGGTGCCGACTTCCAGACGGATGCTCTGCAGAATCTGAATCTGCGTTCCGCTTTGGGTGGCGGTCTTGGCTTTCACGTCATCAACGACAATCGCACCACTCTGGATTTGCTTGGTGGACTGAATTACACCCGAGAGAATTACACCACGTTCAGCCGCAATTTTGCCGCACTCACACTCGGAGAGGAACTATCTCAGAAGCTGGGTGCATCCACTGTGCTTACGCAGAAGTTGTACTTCTACCCCGACCTGAGCGACACCAGCCAATATCGCGGAGTGTTTAATTTTGGGACCGTCACTAAGATCAACAAATGGTTCGGATGGCAGAATGCCTTCGGAGACATTTATGTCACCAATCCGCCGGCCGGGAAGAAACAGAACGATATCATCCTGACCACGGGCTTGAACGTTTCATTTACCCACTAGCTTGGTGCGGGCGCCGGGACGCAGACGTCGGGAGCAAAAGCCTTTGTGCCCTTTGTAAAGTATTGTAAAGAATAAAGATAAATCGCAACCGCCCCTGGCGGAGACACGTCAAATATTTGTTGGCAGCATCAGTGTGCCAACCGGGAACACTGTGAGGACGGGGGTCGAATGCGCCATAATGCGAGTGCTGAGGACAAAGTGTCTCCCGATCCCCAAGTTGCTCAATCGAGATCGATTCCATTGACAAAGCGATTCTCTGCCCGCAACTGGCGCCGCGGCGCCCTTGATGTTCTTTTCTTCTTTTCCATGCTGTCGTGCTTGGTCTGGGTCGGGTGCAGCAGCGCAGATCCCAAGCCGACTACGGCCAGAGCAGCAGCGGCGGCGCAGGGTGTCCCTGTGGGCGTTGCCACGGCTGTGCAGCGTGATATGCCCGTGTATCTTACGGGCCTGGGATCGGTAACGGCCTACAACACGGTCAGCCTGAAGAGTCGGGTTGACGGCCAGATCGTGCAGATTAATTTCAAGGAAGGACAGCATGTAAACCAGGGTGAGCTCCTGATTGTCATCGATCCTCGTCCCTACCAAGTCGCATTGAGTCAGGCCCAAGCTCAACTGTTCAAGGATCAAGCTTCGCTGCGCGACGCCAAACTAAACTATGAACGTTTCAAAGGGCTGCTGCAGGATTCGGGATCCATGTCGCAGCAACAAGTGGACACGCAGCAGGCCACGGTCGATCAACTTGAAGGAACCGTGCGCACCGATCAAGCGCAAGTCGAGAACGCCAAACTAAACCTGGTTTACACCCGCATTACGGCCCCGGTAAGCGGGCGAATCGGCCTGCGGCTGGTGGACATCGGGAACATGGTCCATGCCGCGGATACCAATCCCATGCTGGTGCTCACCCAGCTACAGCCCATTGCCGTGATTTTCACACTTCCCGAGGACAGCCTTCCCACCGTCGCTCAACACATGCAACACGGCACACTGCAGGTGGAAGCTTACAGCCGCGATGATCAAACCAAATTGGCCACAGGCGCGCTGCTCACCATTGATAACGAGATTGACCCGACCACTGGGACTGGCAAGCTGAAAGCAATCTTCGATAACAAAGATAACGCGCTGTGGCCCAATCAATTCGTAAATACGCGGCTGCTGCTTGAAACCCGGAAGAATAGCATCGTGATTCCTTCTGCCGCCATTCTCCGCGGCCCGCAGGGGACCTACGTATTCGCGGTGAAGCCGGACAAGACGGTCGAGGTGCGAACCGTGTCAGTCGCGCTTACGCAGAACAATGCTGCCGTAATCGGCAACGGAATTGCGACCGGCGACATGGTTGTTATCGATGGCCAGGACAAGCTTCAAGCGGGTAGCAAGGTCGAGCCACGCGCGGGCAGCACAGGGGGAAATCAAGGCGCACAGTCCTCCACCACGGGAACTCCATGAGTCCGTCGCGGTTATTTATTCTTCGCCCGGTGGCGACCACCTTGTTGATGGCGGGTCTGCTCCTGGTAGGTTTGGTGGCGTACCGGCAACTGCCGGTTTCAGCTTTGCCCGAAGTCGATTACCCCACAATCCAGGTCGTGACGTTCTATCCCGGTGCAGATCCCGACGTGATGGCGTCGTCTGTGACTTCTCCCCTGGAGCGCCAGTTTGGCCAAGTCCCGGGCTTGAGCCAGATGACCTCGACCAGTTCTCTCGGCAGTTCGATTATTACCCTGCAATTCAATCTGGATCAGAACATCGACGTTGAGGAGCAGCAAGTCCAGGCCGCGATTAACGCAGGCTCGACCTATCTTCCCGCAGATCTGCCGAATCCGCCGATCTACAGCAAAGTGAATCCGGCGGACGCGCCTATCCTCACCCTGGCGCTAACCTCCGACACTTTGCCTCTTTCCAAAGTGGAAGACCTTGCCGACACAGCGCTGGCACAAAAGATTTCTCAGCTCCCCGGAGTCGGTCTGGTTTCCATCAGTGGAGGACAGAAGCCGGCAGTGCGGATCCAAGCCAACCCAACGGCGTTGGCTTCTTACGGGTTGAGTCTCGAAGACGTGCGCACCGCCCTGGCTGCGGCGAACGTGGACCAGGCCAAGGGCGTGCTCGATGGTCCACGCCAATCCTTCACCATTGGCGCTAACGATCAACTGCTCTCCAGCGCCCAATACAGTCAGATCGTGGTGGCCTACCGGAACGGCGCTCCGGTGCGGCTCTCCGATGTGGCGACGGCAGTGGACAGCGCAGAGAATCTGAAGCAAGCCGCCTGGGTGAATACCACTCCAGCCGTCATCATGAATATTCAGCGCCAGCCTGGCGCGAATATCATTAGCGTTGCTGACCGCATCAAGCTGCTCCTGCCGCAGCTGCAGTCGTCCCTGCCCTCGGCCATCAAAGTCCAAATTTTGACGGACCGCACACAGACCATCCGGGCCTCGGTGAAAGATGTTCAATTCGAGCTGATGCTCACTGTGGCCCTGGTTGTAATGGTCATATTCCTTTTCTTACGAAACCTGTCTGCCACGGTAATTCCCAGCATTGCCGTGCCGCTCTCACTGGTGGGCACGTTTGGCGTGATGTATCTGCTGGGCTATAGCCTGAACAACCTGACCTTGATGGCGCTGACCATCTCCACGGGATTTGTGGTCGATGACGCCATTGTGATGATCGAGAACATCGATCGCTTCCTGGAAGAAGGCGATTCTCCCCTGGAAGCGGCATTGAAGGGCTCGAGCCAGATTGGGTTCACGATCATCTCGCTGACCGTTTCTCTGATTGCGGTGCTGATTCCGCTGCTATTTATGGCCGATATCGTCGGCCGCCTGTTTCGCGAGTTCGCCGTGACTTTGGCGGTGACCATTCTGGTTTCAGCCATAGTCTCTCTGACCTTGACGCCGATGATGTGCGCCAAGCTACTAAAGAAACAGGACCTCACAAAACGAAGCCGCTTCTATCAAGCCTCCGAAGATTTTTACAATCGTGTGATCGCGTTTTACGGCCGCACCCTGAAGTTTGTTTTGCAATACCAGAAAACTACTCTGCTGGTTACGGTGAGCACGCTCATCCTGACCTTACTTCTCTATGTGTACGTGCCGAAAGGCTTTTTCCCGGTGCAGGACACCGGAGTAGTTATGGGGATTTCGGAGGCACCGCAGAACATTTCCTTCGATGCTATGGCGCAACGCCAGCAGGATCTGGCCCGGGCCATACTTCAGAATCCCAACGTGGAAAGTCTTTCATCGTTCATCGGAATTGACGGCACCAATACAACCATGAACAGCGGACGCATCCAGATCAATTTGAAGTCGCGAGACCAGCGCAAGGAAAGTGCGTCCGAGATCATTCGTGACTTGCAGCCAGAGCTGGCAAAGGTCGAGGGAATCACCCTCTATATGCAACCGGTGCAGGACCTAACGGTGGAAGACCGCGTCAGCCGCACCCAGTTCCAATACTCCATCGAAGACGCCGACGCTCAGGAGCTCGCCGTGTGGGCGCCACGGCTGGTGGCCAAACTACAAAGCCTGCCACAGCTGCGCGACGTAGCCAGCGACCAGCAGAATGATGGACTGAAAGCTGATCTGGTGATTGACCGGGATACGGCTTCGCGGCTGGGTATTCTTCCCCAGGCGATCGACAGCACGCTTTACGACGCCTTCGGACAACGTCAGGTTTCCACTATGTTCACGCAGTTGAATCAATATCACGTGGTACTGGAAGTGGACCCCAGCTTCCGCCAGAACCCAGACGCGTTGAAGAATATTTACGTCAAGTCCAGCAACGGTGTGCCACCTTCCACTACGGGAACACAAACCTCCAGCAACGGAAGTGCGACATCCGGGAACTCGACATCGGGGACGCCGACATCAGCGACCCAAGCGTCCGGCAACGGCGCTCAAGTGCCCTTGTCGGCGTTCAGTCACTTCGAGATCAAGAACACCGCTTTAGCCATCAATCACCAAGGCCAGTTTCCGGTCGTGACACTTTCCTTCAACCTGGCGCCGGGATCTTCTTTGGGGGACGCCACTAAAGCGATTGACCAGGCGGAGCGCGATATCGGCTTGCCCACAAGCATCCATTCCAGCTTCCAGGGAACCGCCGCGGCCTTTCAAAATTCGCTCGCTTCCGAACCTTGGCTGATTGTGGCCGCGATTGTCACCGTGTACATCGTGTTGGGTGTTCTTTATGAAAGTTACATCCATCCCATCACAATTCTTTCCACCCTGCCGTCGGCGGGCGTCGGAGCCATTCTTGCCCTGCTGCTGACCGGCAATGATTTAGGCGTCGTGGGACTGATTGGAATCATACTTCTGATCGGAATCGTCAAAAAGAATGCCATCATGATGATCGATTTTGCGCTGGAAGCGGAGCGCGTGGAGCACAAGCCTCCCGAGGAAGCGATCTTTCAGGCCTGCCTGCTGCGCTTCCGTCCCATCATGATGACGACCATGGCAGCCCTGCTCGGAGGCTTGCCTCTAGCGCTCGGCAGGGGAACCGGTTCGGAACTTCGGCATCCTCTTGGAATTACGATTGTCGGCGGTCTGCTACTGAGCCAGCTACTGACTCTCTATACCACCCCGGTCGTCTATTTGTGGTTTGACCGGCTGGCACATCGTTTTGAGCGCTTCCAGATCGGCAATCCTATCGAGGAGCCGGCGGCGGGCGATTAGGCCATGAATATTTCAGCGCCATTTATCAAGCGTCCCATTGGCACGTCATTGCTGGCGCTGGCGCTTCTCCTGGCGGGAATTCTGGCGTTCACCAAGCTGCCGGTGGCCCCGCTGCCGCAAGTTGAGTTCCCCGTCATTCAGGTCGGCGCCGGACTGCCGGGCGCGAGTCCCGAGACTATGGCCTCGGCAGTAGCCACCCCGCTGGAACGTCAGTTTGGACGGATCGCCGGCATCAACCAGATGACTTCAACGAGTCAGCTGGGTTCGACCAGCATCGTTCTGCAGTTCGATCTCAATCGCAATATTGACGCTGCAGGACGTGATGTGCAGGCCGCGATCAATGCGGCCCGCAGCCAGCTTCCCGCCAATCTGCCAGGCAATCCCACCTACCGGAAGGTCAACCCGGCAGACGCCCCAATCTTGATTCTGGCCCTCACTTCAGACACCATCACGCTGCCCCAAATGTATGACGCGGCCGACTCTATTCTGGCGCAGAAACTTTCACAGGTGAACGGCGTCGGCCAGGTGTTTGTTGGTGGCGGCGCGAAACCAGCAATTCGTGCCGAAGTAAATCCGACTCTGTTGAACAAGCTGGGCGTGGGACTGGACACGGTGCGAGCTGCTCTGGGAGCGGCCAATGCGAACCGTCCCAAGGGCAGTGTCGCCGATGCGGTCAACGCATGGGCCATCGATGACAACGATCAGATTTTTCGCGCCCGAGACTATCGTAGCCTCATCGTTTCCTACAACAACGGCGCTCCGGTTCGTTTGGGCGATGTCGCCGACGTGCAGGATTCAGTCGAAGATGCCCATGTCGTGGGCCTGGCGAATGGAAAGCCGGCGGTTCTGATCATTGTCTTCCGGCAGCCGGGCGCAAATATTATCGCCACCGTGGATCGAGTGCGCGCCACGTTACCGTATCTCAGGTCGTCGATTTCGCCTCGAATCGGTCTGGACGTTGTACTGGACCGGACTACAACGGTTCGCGCCTCGGTAGCGGACATCGAGTTCACCCTAGTTATCTCAGTCATTCTCGTCATCCTGGTGGTATTTGCTTTCCTACGCACGGTTCGCGCCACCATGATTCCTAGCGTTGCCGTGCCGCTTTCGCTGATCGGAACTTTTGGCGTTATGTATCTGCTGGGCTACAGCCTGGACAATCTCTCGCTCATGGCGCTCGCCATTTCGACCGGATTTGTGGTGGATGACGCCATCGTGGTTTTGGAAAACATCACGCGCTTCCTCGAGCAAGGGATGCGCCCCGTGGAGGCGGCATTTCGAGGGGCACGCGAAATTGGTTTCACTGTGCTCTCCATGAGCACGTCACTGGTTGCCGTGTTCATTCCTATTTTGATGATGGGCGGCATCGTCGGCCGCCTGTTCCGCGAATTTGCCGTCACCCTTAGCGCGGCCATCGCGGTCTCGCTGGTCGTGTCGCTCACGGTTACGCCTACCATGTGCGCCAAATTTCTGCGGCCGGCACGCAGCGAAAAGCACAATCCAATTTACCGGGCCAGCGAATGGGCCTTTGACAAGACGCTGGCCATTTATACCCATAGTTTGGAGTGGGTCTTGCGGCATCAGCCTCTGACGTTATTGGTGACCGTTGCCACCGCTGCCCTGAGCATTTATCTCTACGTGATTGTTCCCAAGGGTTTCTTCCCGCAGCAGGACACGGGTCGAATCATGGGCTCGGTGCAGGCCTCGCAGGACATTTCATTCGAATCCATGAAGGGGAAGATGTCGCAGTTCGTAAACATTGTCATGCAGGACCCTGCCGTGCAAACCATCGTCGGATTCGCTGGAGGCAACACTACCTACAACACGGGCCGCATGTTCATCACTCTGAAGCCTCTAGCAGAACGAAAGATAACCGCAGACCAGATCATCGCCCGATTGCGAAGAAAATTGGCAGTGGTACCAGGTGCGACGCTCTACATGCAATCGGCCCAGGACCTGACCATCGGAGGCCGCCAAAGCCAGTCGCAATACCAGTACACGCTACAGGGGGAGAACCTCGATGACTTGAATAACTGGTCTCCGCGGCTGCTACAAAAACTCCGCACCATTCCCCAACTCCGCGACGTCAACACTGATCAGCAAGACAAGGGGTTGGAAGCGAATGTGATCATTGATCGCGACACCGCGTCCAGGTTGGGAGTGGCGGCGGCCGACATCGACAATGCCCTCTATGACGCGTTTGGCCAACGACAAGTTTCAATCATGTACAAACCGCTCAACCAGTATCACGTGGTTATGGAAGTGGCCCCACAATTCTCGCGAAGCCCGGATGCGCTTCAGAACATCTACGTGCGAGCTTCCAACGGAACACCGGTTCCCCTGGCAACATTTACCCACTTCGGCCCCTCAAACACTCCCCTGGCGGTCAACCATCAGAGCCAGTATCCCTCTGTCACTTTGTCGTTTAACCTCGCGCCAGGAGTTTCCCTGGGGCAGGCGACAGTAGCCATCGAAAACGCGGAACGCTCGATTGGGTTTCCTGCGTCCATCAATGCCAGCTTTCAGGGGACGGCTGCCGCATTCCAGCAATCGCTATCCAGTGAACCGCTGCTGATTCTGGCGGCACTGGTGACGGTCTACATTGTTCTGGGTGTGCTCTATGAAAGCTATATTCATCCCATCACAATTCTTTCGACGCTGCCTTCCGCTGGCGTCGGTGCGATTCTGGCTTTACTGATCACCAAGCACGAACTGGATGTGATTGGGCTGATCGGCATCATTCTGCTGATCGGAATCGTGAAGAAGAACGCAATCATGATGATCGATTTCGCGCTGGACGCGGAGCGGCGCGAAGGAAAAGATTCCGCCGAGTCGATTCACGAGGCCTGCATACTGCGTTTTCGCCCCATCATGATGACCACCATGGCGGCGTTGTTGGGCGGATTGCCGCTGGCGTTGGGCGCTGGAACTGGCTCAGAGCTGAGACGTCCGCTGGGTATTACGATCGTTGGTGGATTGATCGTCAGCCAGGCGCTTACGCTCTTCACCACCCCGGTCGTCTATTTATATTTGGATAGATTGCGGCTCTGGGCCAGCCGAAAACCTCGTGCGTCGCAGCCACGTCCTGTGCCTCCCTTGTCTCCCCGGCCCACGCAGGCAGATTAAGGATCGTCACCAATCTGATATCGCACCTGGCGCTTTCAAGGAACGGCGCTTTGGGGCTGATGGACTTCCGAGTGGCGGCTATCTGTAGGCAATTGTCCGACACTTGCGTCTTCCTCGTGTTTCTGCCATACGGTACCGTATTGAGCGGTTCTCGGTGCCCCTTTCTCGGACGAGCGGTTTGCCCACCACTCCTACCTTCGATATAGTTTTAATAACGCTATGTATCAGGACTTTCGCGCCATCGATCGCTGGAGCAAACGGGATGTGCATTGTGTCTATCAAGCGCTCATCGTGGCTATTGCTACGCGGCACGCTGACGCGGTGGACATCAAATTTCTGGTGGACGGACGTCCGGTGTGGGTGGCCCTGCCGCATCCCGCATGGGTGGAATACAAGAACCGCACCGGCCAAGTGATCACCGATCCATTGGCGGTCGAAATCGCCGGACACTACTTGAAGATGGCGCTTGAATCTGGTGAGGGCGTGGATCGAGAGATGTACTCGCTTACAGTGAATCAGACCCTCAGTCATCTGGATGCAATTGTCGCTGAGTTCGAGTCCGCGCAGCCGGTGGGACAGGAATAGATTGTCCCAACACTTTGTCCTTTCAACGATTTACGGTGCTGAGCCGAGCCCGCGGGGCGTGAACTCTTGGAAGGCCCTTTCAAATGAGAGACAATACTGCTCTTGTGCTACCGGCGACGTTCCGCCACTGATAATCGCTGCACCTTGTGGCATCGTACGCCCCTAGGTTCGGTCCGTTAGGAGACGCCCTCATGTCCGCTCTTACACAAACTCTCGAAGCTGAATCAGCAGCCAGCGGGAAAAACCATAAGCATCTGGCGCAGTGGGTAGAAGAAGTTGCGCAAATGTGCAAGCCGGATCGGGTGCACTGGTGCGATGGTTCGCCGCAGGAGTATCAGGCAATGCTGCGGCTGATGATCCTGGCCGGCGTTGCCATCCCGCTCGCTGCTGAGAAACGGCCGAATAGTGTTCTGGTTCGGTCGAGCCCAGGTGATGTGGCCCGGGTAGAAGACCGGACTTTCATCTGTTCGCGCAGCAAGGACGACGCGGGCCCCACCAACAACTGGGAAGATCCGGCAAAGATGAGAGACAAACTGCGGGGTCTGTTCGCCGATTGCATGGCGGGCCGCACCATGTATGTGATCCCGTACAGCATGGGGCCGATCGGGTCGCCAATCGCGAGAATCGGGGTCGAGATCAGCGATTCTCCCTATGTCGTTGCGAATATGCACATCATGGCGCGAGTCGGCAATCATGTCCTCGACGTTCTCAGTGAAAACGGTGAGTTTGTGCGGGGTCTGCATTCGGTCGGTGCTCCACTTGGCCCCAACCAGCAGGACTCAGCTTGGCCCAATAATCCTGAGCACAAATACATCTGCCACTTCCCAGAAACGCGCGAAATCTGGTCGTTCGGTTCCGGCTACGGTGGCAACGCACTGCTGGGCAAGAAGTGCCACGCGCTCCGCATTGCGTCGGTGCAGGCGCGCGACGAGGGCTGGATGGCGGAGCACATGCTTATCCTCAAGCTAATCAGTCCCTCAGGGCAGGTGAAGTACATCACCGGGGCATTCCCCTCGGCTTGTGGCAAGACCAACCTTGCTATGCTGATTCCTACAGTTCCTGGCTGGAAGGTGGAAACCATCGGCGATGACATTGCCTGGATGAAGTTTGGCCCCGACGGCCGCCTTTACGCCATCAACCCGGAGTGCGGCTTCTTCGGCGTGGCACCGGGGACGAGCATGACGTCGAACGCCAATGCCATGCTCACGGTTAACCGGAACTCCATCTTCACCAATTGCGCTATGACCGTAGCCGGAACCGAACGACCAGATTTCGCGCGTTTCTGGGAAGTGGCAGATGTATTTGTGGGAGGGTATGACCGCTGAGAAGCCAGCGGAATTGATGGACTGGCTGCGACGGCCCTGGTCTCCGGCCTCGAGCCGCAAGGCAGCGCATCCCAACGCACGCTTTACGGCTCCAGCCAAGCAGTGCCCGTCGATCGCTCCGGAGTGGGAGGATCCTAACGGCGTGCCCATCGATGCCATTCTTTTTGGCGGACGCCGCGCCGGCGTGGTTCCTCTGGTTACAGAGAGCTTTAACTGGCAGCATGGCACTTTCTTGGGAGCAACCGCCAGCAGCGAGACCACGGCAGCAATCACCGGCAAAGTCGGCCAACTCCGCCGTGACCCCATGGCGATGCTTCCATTCTGCGGCTACCACATGGGTGATTACTTCGCGCACTGGCTTAAGATCGGGGCACAGTCGGGGCCATCGAAGCTGCCTCGGATTTATTACGTGAACTGGTTCCGTCAAGATGAAAATGGCAAAATGATCTGGCCCGGCTACGGAGAGAATAGCCGCGTCCTGAAGTGGGTCTTCGAGCGCTGTGAAGGCAAGGCCCACGCGGTTGAGACGCCAATTGGACGCCTACCGGCTCCGTCTGATCTCGATGTTCGTGGCTTGAACCTCCCCTCCGCCGATCTATCCAAGCTGCTAAGTGTCGATGTCGACGGCTGGCTGGCCGAGATCCCGTTGATCAGAGACCATTTTGCCAAGTTCGGCAATCGTCTCCCGAACGGCTTGAACCGTGAAGTTGACGAATTGGAACGGCGGCTCAAGGCGGCGAAATAGGGAAACTCAAAAAACAGGGAGATTCTGGACGGGGCTTGCAATATCGCGGTGGGAGATTGTTTGAGCGTGTTCGTGTTGCCTTTTGCTGCGATGACGATGGATTATTCCGTTTTAATGCCCGGGGTCGACCCGACTCTTTTCTTGTTGCATCATTGTCTCTTGTTGCATCATTATCGCTCCATCCGATTCTTATAGCGTTGTAATTTTGACGATTTTGACTACCGTGGTCGCCCGCCTGCATCTAATATCAGAATGAAGTCTCTGCAGTCTCGTCCTGGACTCACTTTAAGGGAACTATTCGCCGCTGGCGGAAACATTTTACTGGGCAGGGTTCCCATCCTTTCGATTGAAATTACTCGCGAGTGTCCGCTGAGTTGTCCTGGTTGTTACGCATACGGTGATCAGCATCTGGGAGATGGTGTCACGCTGCGCCAGTTGGCCGACTTTCGTGGCGACGAACTGGTGGAGGGCGTGTTGGAACTGGTTCGGCAGCATCGCCCCCTTCATGTTTCCCTGGTCGGCGGTGAGCCGTTGGTTCGGCACCGTGAGCTGAGCAAGATTCTGCCCGCCCTCAGCGCGATGGGAATATTCACCATGGTGGTAACCAGCGCCGTCATTCCCGTCCCAATGGAGTGGATGAGCCTTCCCCGCACTCGAGTGGCTGTGTCGGTGGACGGGCTCCCAGAACATCACGATGAGCGCCGTAAGCCGGCGACGTATGATCGCATTCTGCGCAATATCGAGGGCCGCCAGGTCAACATTCACTGGACCATCACTCGCCCCATGCTCCAAAGGCCCAGCTACCTAGAGGAATATGTATCCTTCTGGGATGCTCGCCCGGAAGCGAAGCGCATATGGGTCAGCCTCTACAGTCCGCAACAAGGAGAGCAAAGCGCGGAAATGCTGACGTACGACGATCGTCGATTGGTGGCTGAGAAACTGCCTGGTTTGCGTGCGAGGTATCCCAAGCTGCTGATGAGTCCCGGCATCGCTCAGTCGCTGCTTTCTCCGCCGGCAAATCCTGCGGCCTGCCTGTTCTCCAAACTGTCGACGAACTACTCTGCCGACCTAAAAACCCGCGTCGAGCCTTGCATCTTTGGAGGTACGCCTGATTGCAGTCAGTGTGGATGTGCCGCCACCAGTGGCCTGCATTACGTTGAACAAATAAGAATCCTCGGAGGGCTAAGGTTTGGTCACCTGGTGAGGAGTTCAATAGCTGTGGGTTCCTTCGTCAACCGTTTTCGCGAGGGTTCAACCAAGCCTAGTCGTTGGGACCCCGGTTCCAGAGAACCGCAACAGAAGCCGGAGCTAGTGCAGATTCATCCTAGCTAGCCGCTACTCCCGATGCGGCGCGAAAGCCGCTTCTGAGTGGTCATGCCTTCTTCACCGCGCGCACGATCGCGACAAGGACGACAGCGCCCAGAATGGCGACTAAAATGTTGGGGACGAGCCCACCTGAGGTGTAAATGCCCAATAGTCCCAAGATCCAGCTTCCGAAGATGGCGCCTGCAATGCCAAGCAATATATCGACCAGCACGCCATACCCCGAGCCTTTCATGATCTTGCCAGTCGCCCAGCCCGCGATCAGCCCCACAAGGATGATGTAAAGATAGAGCATACCGCCTCCTAAATGCTGCATGATGTAACGTTTGTTGCGTCGGAAAATCGGGCCGTGACTGGCTGCAGGGTGTCGCGGCAGAGTATGCCCGGAATCTCTCTGTGTCAAGTCAGGTGAGGTGAGGCGGCGCGGCCTGCTGCCTATCTCAGGATCCTGTGTGTTTAAATCTATTCATGTTCGCCCGCAAGGTCCGCGTGGAGTACGAAGAAAAAGGCCGACGCCTGCCCTGTCCATTGAAGTGGATGGACAGCTTCTCCATGCGCAACTTCACCAATGCCAGCGTTTTCGACGACACTCTGCCCTTAGCGGATGGCGTCATGGAGATTGGCACGTACGTTCCGCTCAATGAGTTGAAAGCGGCAATGGAAGACTGGTTTCGACGAAAGAGCTATTTGCCGAAGGGGGCAGAGCTCACAGTCAGCGACTACTTGTCGTAATGCAATAGCGAGAGCACGTCGTATCCTTTGAGCTTGCCGCGTCCCTTCAAGAAGTCTAGCTCCACCACGAAACCCAGACCGGCAATTTCCGCCCCGAGCGAGGAAGCCAGCGTCGCTGTAGCTTGGGCGGTTCCCCCAGTGGCGAGCAGATCGTCCACGATGATTACACGCTCGCCCTTCTGAATCGCATCTTTGTGGATTTCCAGCGTGTTGCTGCCGTACTCCAATTCATATTCCGCGCGGGCTGTGGCTGCGGGCAGCTTCCCTGGTTTGCGCACCGGGACGAAGCCGGCATTCAAGCGGTAGGCAAGCGCCGGCCCAAAGATGAAGCCCCGGGCTTCGATGCCCAGCACCAGGTCAATTTCCTTTTGCAGATAATATTCGGAGAGTGCATCGATTAAGGTTGCGAAGCCCAGCTTGTCCCTCAGCAGAGTGGTGATGTCGTAAAAGAGAATGCCTTTCTTGGGGAAATCCGGGACTTCGCGGATAAGCTTCTTCAGCGGCTCGCATTTAGCATTGGTCTGTGTGGAGACTGCGTTCGTCGGCATCACCAGGCTCCTTCGATACGAAATGTAGTCAGGCCAGATACCGGCCTGGCTTCCGATTCCTCGACATGATCTACGCGTGCCGCGCGAGGGCCATGCCGCAGCCGCGATCCTAAGCCGGCAAGCTGATCATGTGTGCCCATAGCCAGAACTTCCACGCTGCCATCGTGGTTATTGCGGACCCATCCAGCAATCCCGAGGATATGGGCCTCGCGTTCAACGAACCAGCGAAAGCCCACGCCCTGCACGCGTCCGCGCACCACGAAACGGCGGGCTTGGAACGCTTTTTCGGAGGAAGTCATGATGCTTCTGCCGATCGTCATCCTTAGAGGTAATGTCATCCTGAGCGAAGTGGCCGCTTTGATTCGCAAAGCGGCTACGTAGTCGAAGGATCCCTAGCTCCGTTCTCGCTGCGCTCTGACGCATCTCCTCGAACGGTTCGAGCTTGAGAAAACTCTCCACTCACCAACGACGGACATTTAGCCCGTTAGGGATCCTTCGACTCACAAGATCGTTCGCCAGCGAACGATCAGAGTCGCTCAGGATCACAGATTTACAAGGACAGATTATAACGACACACGAATTGCAGCGGTTGCTTTCCGGTGCTACGCCCGGGACAAGTAAGCCCCTTCCGCCGTGTCCACGCGAATCTTTTCGCCTTCGTTGATGAATGGCGGCACGTAGACGACGAGTCCGGTTTCGGTTTTCGCCGGTTTGGTTACGCTCGAAGCGGTCGCGCTCTTCAGCCCCGGTTCGGTCTCCACCACGGTCAGCTCCACCGTCTGCGGCAGTTCGATTCCGACCGCTTTGCCGTCGAAAAATTCCACTTTGATTTGCAAGTTGGAGATCAGGTAGTTGACGGCATCACCGAGGATTTCCTTGGTCAAGTGTGTCTGTTCGAAGTTGGTCGTATCCATGAAGTAGTAGCTGTCACCGTCGGCGTACAGGAACTCCATCTCGACTTCGTCCACGGTGATCTTCTCGATGGGGTCGGGTGAGCGGAAACGATGCTCGAACATTGCGCCCGTCCGCAAGTTACGCAGTTTGGCCTGGATGAAGGCGCGCAGATTCCCCGGAGTGCGGTGCTCGACGCTGAACACGGAATGCAGATCATTATTGTGCTTGATGATCATGCCGGGGCGAAGCTGGGTGGCGGGAATGGCCATTGCTCAGTAAATCTCCTTTGATTGCGGCTAGTCGGCAGAAGGCGGGCAGGCCACATTTTCCGCCAGACACAGGGATCAAACTATTTGATTTTACACGGGCCGCAACGGGAAGGGAAACGCACGGTCGTAATTGGCACTGCAACGGTGGCCAAGGTGCGTTGAATCAAATTTAGACCCCGTAAGTGGCCATGCGGGCAGCTAAAATGGCGGAGGGCGAATCGAAGTAACACTTTTGATCACGCGAAAGGATTTCTTTATGCGCAGCGGAAAATATGAATCGTCCGAGAACGGCGGAAGCGTCGCCACAGCAGTAACGTTCCTGCTGATTGGGTTGGGAGCAGGCGCACTGGTCGGGCTGTTGCTGGCTCCGAAAAGCGGAAAGCAATTACGCAGGGAACTGCGGGGGCGATATGACGACGCTCGGGAGGCGGTGGAAGACTTTGCGGACGAGGCCAAAGATCGGGTCGAAGAGGTGCTCGACCGCGGTTCTGAAATCGCCGAGAAAGTTCGGGATAAAGTCGCGCCCCTGACCAAGGGCATCCGCAGAGGATAGGACCGGAGCCCGTCCTTTCTAGGCTTCAGGAAGGAATTCGTATTCCTCGATTACGGCTGCTACGGCTACTTTGCCTTCGGGGCCGCCGTCGTCCACGCGCACGACTTTGCCTTTGCAGCGGACGCGAATGCTTTCGGTGAGAGTGATCTCGGGCGGGAGCGTAAGGGTGAACTCGATAACCGAGCCCGCGGCGATGGCTGAATCCACGTAAAAGCAGATGCCACGGGCACTTACGTCGCGGGTCTGGGCTGTTTTTTCCGTCGCACTATCTTCGCTATAGGTAACAGAAACGGGAAGCCGTAGCGCAAACCGGCGGGTCGCCCGCTTTTCGTGCTCGGCTTCGGCCATGGTCCTCCAATAAGGCCATGTAAGCATGCTGTTTTGCGTGCAGCGTGTCAAGATGGTAGTTATGGGCAGGTCTCCTTATTCTGCGTTGATTTCGGGTTAGGTTCGCAGAGTCGGGAACGTTCTGAGTTAATCTAATAGCCTATATCGCGATGGTGTTTGTCCTCGACAATTACGATTCCTTTACATATAACCTGGTCCAGTATTTGGGCGAACTGGGGGCGGATGTCGAAGTGCGTCGAAACGACCAAGTGACGGTCGCAGAGGTTGAGGTTATGCGGCCGGAAAGAATCGTTCTCTCGCCGGGCCCATGCACGCCTCAAGACGCTGGCGTCTGCATCGAACTGGTTCGGCATTTTGCTGGCAAGGTTCCTGTGTTGGGCGTGTGCTTAGGACATCAAGCAATCGCCGCAGCATTTGGCGGCAAAGTGGTCCGCGCTGCAAATCTGATGCACGGCAAGACCAGTCAGGTACAACATGACGGACGCACCATCTTCGGCGATCTTCCCTCCCCCATGACTGCCACACGCTATCACTCGCTGATCGTGCAAGAGAAGGAACTGCCGGCGGAGTTGGAGATCAGCGCATCCACCACTGAACGCGACGGCTCACGAACTATCATGGGCCTGCGACACAAGAAGTTTCCCATCGAGGGGGTGCAGTTTCATCCCGAAAGCGTGCTCACGTCCGCGGGGAAAAAGTTGGTGGAGAATTTCTTGAACATCAATAACTAATCGTGATGGTGTGCCCGGTTGGCTTCGCTGTCGCCGGATACGTGATGTGGGAATTGTCCAAACGCATCGATCTCCAACTCGGCAGCCGAAGGAGTGTGCTCTATGGTTTGGCGCACACGATCAGGTGGGTCAAGTAATTTGAATTCCATGCCGTGGT
>Ga0207130_1019_pt2 | contig 57401 bp, 52 predicted proteins | sample Alteio_BWMinHeat_16_FD_153545 | JGI IMG/M metagenome (GOLD analysis project Ga0207130, IMG submission 153545) | Enriched cells from forest soil in Barre Woods Harvard Forest LTER site, Petersham, Massachusetts, United States -... | ecosystem: Environmental > Terrestrial > Soil > Temperate forest >... | reverse complement strand
GCCGGATGCGTTCTTTTCGCATTGATGCTGGGAATGTCCTTCACAGGTTATCTGCTGCCGTGGGACCAGAAGGCCTTCTTTGCGACCACGGTTGGCACCAACATTCTGAGCGAGATTCCATTTGTAGGCAATGCGCTGAAGAGCTTACTTCGCGGCGGGACAGAGATGGGCACGTTAACGCTGTCGCGTTTTTTTGTACTACACGTGTTTATGATTCCGGCCCTAATTTTTGCGTTTGTCGCCACGCACGTTTACCTATTTCGCAAAGCAGGGGCGGCGGGACCGATTCAAGGGGATCCCGTTGCACTGAAACAATCCGCGGAACCGTTTTATCCACAACAAGTTCTGTTTGACATCGTTTTCGCTTTGGTCATTATTGCTGGCCTCGGAATATTGGCGCATTTCATTCCGATGGAATTGGGGCCAAAGGCCAACCCGGCTGATACCCAATACGTGCCGCGTCCGGAGTGGTATTACATTCCGGTTTTTCAGTGGCTGAAGTATTGGGAGGGTACTCTCGCGGTTGTAGGCATCTTGGTGATTCCGGGGTTGATTGGTCTCTTGTTTTTCACACTCCCATTTCTTGATCGATGGCCCGAACGCAGACCATGGAAGCGTCCTGTGGCGGTAACTATCTATTTCGTAATCTTCATTGGGCTTGGTGCTCTCGGTGCCCTTAGCCATCGCAATGATCTGAGAGATCCAGCCGTCGCATCGCAACTGGCTAAGCAACGCGATGACATCAAGGCATTCATGAAAGAACCCTTCGAGCCAGAGTTAGCGCAATCATCCCTCGCCGCTGCCAACGCCGCGTTGGCTGATCCCGTTGCTGCTAAGGGGAAGGCTATCTTCGAGCAGCAGGCATGCAACGCCTGCCATGGCGACAACGGAATTGGGACACCTGCAGCTGCGAAATTGATTGGAGTGGGAGCGAAATATGACCCCAAGAAACTGGCGTCTATCTTGAAACAGCCGACCAGTAAAATGACAGAGGGGGGGATGCCCCCCGTGGAGTTAAGAGATGAGGACATGAAGGCGTTAATTGGGTATCTTGAGAGTCTTAAATGACTTAATCCGAAATCAAAGGGAGTAAGTTCCTTTTCATGTCCCGCGAGAGCCCTACGAGTTGCGCCAGAAGAAGTGAAAAGAGTAAGGATGGACAGTAACGCGAATTTGGGGAGGAGGCTGAGCCGAGCCTGATCCCTTGTTGTTCGATTCAGAGCGCTTCCAGTGACCAGTCCCTAGCGAGTGTTCAAGCCATCGCTCATCAGCGGTTCGTTCCGAACCTGGGGCGTCGCCGTCCCGTCAAAGTAGCTCTTAGCCTTGGACCAAGCGTGAGAAGCAACGAGACGCCCCAACAGCCGTCCAGCCAGGTCTGCGCCCCGAAAGTGGATTCCGCCGTAACGTCTGGACATCCCAGCTTCGTTCGCGGCATCCGTAAACGTGCTCCAGCTCAGAACTACCGGATGGGTGGGAGTGATCCCCGGCTCAATCTTTGAGGTGCCCGTCGGCAGTGTGACCGCGTTTCCGAAGCGGTCGCTTCCCGTCCACCGTATCAATATCTGCGCAGCCGCCACGCTGTAGGCGCTGTGGCCGGATACGAAATCGGGGAAGGGCGGGGTCGGCGATGTCGAGGCCTGATAGGGAATCCATTGGGAGCCGTCCATCTCGACTGTACCTTTTCCCGGCCCACCCCAGGCGCGAATCCTCTTACCACGAAAGAGAAAGGGGATCGCTGTGACCGGACGAACCGAGTCGTACGCACGTTTCGCGTCCCAGGCAGCAATGCTCGCGTCGAACATGGCATTAGTCAGAGCAAAAAACATCTTCACGTCATCGTCGAGGCTGTGATGATCTCTCGCCGAGATCCATTGAGCGAAGAGAGCCCAATGCCCTGGCGGTTGCTCTGAATCCGGGCCATCGGACCAGTACTCCGCAATCATTTTTTCCCGGTCGGTCAGTCCCGCGCTGATGGCGACCAACTCCTCGGCTTGCTCGTCGTATCCAGTAGATCCATACTTAAATGGGCCGGGTTCGATGAACGAGCGAAACTGGTCGCCTTTCGTAAGGGCGAAGGGTGTGACGTATCTCCACTGCGCCCCGGCGAACATCTGAAGGACGAGACTGCCAGTAGAGTCCGTATAAGTAAGCGGCTGCCAGCGTTCGGGATTTAAGGGCTTTGCATAAGGAACGCGCGCGGGGACTGTTCCCGGCGGATTCACTGAACGATACCCGGTCCAGTCGGAATAAGGACCTTGGGCGCGGTCGCCTAGCTGATTCGATCCATCGTGATGGCGAAATTCGAGGACCGCGGCACACGCGACATTACCGATGCCAGTCGGCATCTCGATGTCGGTTGAATTGTCGTTCGGATCGTAACCAAGCTGCTTCATCAGTGGGATGTAGACGGAATTCGTGTCGACGGGCAGCACATTGACGAGTGCGCGGTAGGCCGCGTAGCTTATGGCTCTTTCTTTATCGGCAAGGGTTCGTTCCGAGACAGGGCGGCGCAGGGCTTCTCCCAACTGAGTACCAACGGCTCGGTCGTCGTACGCGGCCCAGGCGTCATATATGCAGGTGTGAAGAATGGCCAGCGCACGCGCCACCACTGGAGCACCGAGCTTTGTATCGCGGATTCCCTGAAGAGCGGCGGAGTCCCACCGAACAGTGACGTTAACCTCGCCGGTCGTCGCACCGGCACATCGAAGCGCCAAGACGATCGTCAAATAGCCAAAGATCACCAAGTGCTTCATATCAAGAATGGGTCGCTGTTTCAACGCCGTGCCCTACTGTGCAAAAGGATCGTGTCCAGGTACTTGTCAAGAGGCAAGCGTTGAAGCAATGCATTGGGATACGTATCCCCTCGAAGAGCTAAACCTTTGTAAAGATTGTCTTCACCTACGTCTAGCCTTTTATACGAAGGGACGATAGATTCACCATCCAGCAAGCTGGTAGTTTCACGAACGGCGGTATCGTCGCTTCGGTTGTTTTCCGTCCGAGACGATGAGATTTCTTTCGGTACGCGGTGGGGAACGAAAACACGCCGTGCATGAGTTCGCGAAATCTCGGTGCTAGGTAAGGAAGAGGCAAGTGCGAGAGGAAATTCGCCCTGGATCTGGTTATGAAGACATCGTTGGTGACAGCCCAGCGTTGAATCGCGTGCTGGCGTTGTCTAGGAGGCTGGCTTCAAGCAATAGCCCGGTGTTGATCACCGGCGAACCCGGATCAGGGAAGGAGTCCATCGCACGAGCCATCCACCGCGTAAGCCCCAGGAGGAATGAGAGCTTCGTTAAGGTTCATTGTGTGATGACTGGCGCCGACCTGGAACGCGAACTATTCGGCTACGACAAAGGAGCATTTGAGGGCGCCACTCACGAGAAGACCGGACGGCTGGAACTGGCCAACAAAGGAACGCTGTACCTCGATGAGATCGCCCGATTCCCGCTGGACGGTCAGCCTAAGCTACTCCCGGTGTTGCAACGGGGTGAATCCGAACGATTAGGCAGCACACGCACCATCCGCGTCAATGTACGCTTGATCGCAGCGACCAGACAAGATCTGGAAAAGTGGGTCGCGGAGAATCGATTCCACGCGGATTTGTACCATCAACTCAGCGCATCCCTAATCCAGGTTCCGCCGCTGCGCGAAAGGCTAGAAGATATTCCACCACTCGTGCGTTACTTTGTACAGAAGTTTGCGCGCCGCATGAACGAACGCATCGAAACCATCCCTCCTGAAACTATAGATGCTCTGCTGAATCATCAGTGGCCGGGCAATGTCAGACAGTTGGAGAACTTTATCGAGCGTTCTGTGATCTTAACTCACGGGTCCAAATTGGAAGCTCCACTCAGTGAGCTATGACTGCGGTCGCCCACCTGGCGCCTTGCTGCCTCGCAAAACGCTCACCGCAGGCGGCGGGCAAGTCAACGCCGTGAAGGCTGGTGGCGATCCCGATCAAGACCTCCTGCCCGCACCCCCACTCGCTCACATCAATGGACTACATCAGTGATCGTGAGAATCTCATCGACTATCGTCCCGCAATCAACAGCTAAGCTTGCCGTTGAACATTGGCGAACGACGATCCTGCCAGGCTATCTGGCATCTCAAGGACTGATCGTAGTTTGCCTGTTGCAGCGTTCGTTTGTGGACTACATCGAACTAATGATGCTTTCGGTATGGAAGACGCAGGAAGCGCTCGATCAGTTTCTGCAGAGAGGAATAGGATTTGTCGTTTCCGAAAGTTCTAACGACATCATTCAGCTCGAAGGTCATACTTATGATCTGGTCGCGTTCCATGCTGGAAGTGCGTACACGTGGGACTACTAGTTACGACGCAGCAACAGTGCGCATCCACGGTTACTTCTCTTTTCTTTATCTTTGCTTGTCGGCCGTGAGTGAAGGCTTCGATCTCAAGCTGCAACCTCTTTTCGGCAAGCGGATCATCTGCTGGGGAAGATCGAGATTAAGGCCGGGCCATCCGGCATGGGCACCTGGCCGAAGATTCGGCATTCAGGGGCACCAAGAGAGATAACCTCATTGTTGTAGGGAATCGGCCTATCATCCCTAAGAACCATCAGTAGGAGGCGACGCAGGTGGCAGCGAATCAGGTAGTGCTTTACTTCGACAGGCAAAAAGACGCTCTTCTTTTCACCCTGGCTGCCAGTTCGATTATGTCAGCGGAAGGGCCCGCCCACAACAGCGAAGCAGTGGTCAAGGTTGCGGAGGAGATTTGCAAAGCCACTCGCATTACAGCTGAGGGTGTCCTGAACATCACCTGAAGGATGGCACAATGAAGATGTTTCGAAAAGTTGCGCTGCAAATCGGGGCTTCGGCACTCCTGGCATTCATGGCATGGAATGCGTATCTTGCCGTCAACCGTTTAAAACAGATGCAGAAAATGGCGGCGCTCACGCTGGAAAGCTCCATGATCCAGGCGGACATCTCCGCCGTTCTGAAAGATTTCACCGATATGGAAACAGGTCAGCGCGGATACCTGCTAACCGCGGCCCCTGCGTACTTGCAACCCTACACCGACGCTAAGAGCAGGATCGGAACCGATTTTGCCGGCCTTCGTGCAGGGCTAGTCAACCGGACGGAGCGCGAACGGTCTCTTGAGTCGCAGCTAGAGTCTTTAGCTAATTCAAAACAAGCCGAGATGGAGCGCTCCATTAGTTTGCGGCAACAGGGATATCGTCACCGCGCATTCATGCTGGTGAACTCGAACGAAGGTATGGAATACATGGATAAAGCTCGCGAACTCCTGTCAGCGCTATCCGCGGCCGAGACCAGCAGCTTCGCGAGATTCGACAAAGAGAGAAATGCCAGCCTAACTAAGGCTTTGTCGGGGACCATTATTGCCAATTTATGCTTGCTGGTGTTGACAGCATGTCTGTTCGGACTCATCCGCTACCACGGGCGAGTACTTGAACAGGAAGCCGCCCAAAGCAGGGGAACGCTAGCTGTGCGCGATTTGCAGCTACGAAAGCTAACGTCTGCCCTTTCCAATCAAGCCCGTTCCAATATGACTGCCCTCGAGGTGAGCGCCCGCCTGCTGCTTGAAAACTACGGGGGATTTCTACCACGGCAAGGCCACGAATATGCTGAACAGATAAAGGAAGCGTCGGCAGAAATGGAGCGACTGCGCCAAGATTTAGTTGGCCGCCCAGGCGCCAACGGCGATGAGAAGGCAGCCTAGCAACGTAGTGCCGGCCGGTGGCTGGGCGCCATTCGCCTTACCGTTGCGGTGACACCACTAATCCACAATTGATGTAAGCGTTTTGATTACGTCAGCTATCTACTAGGCCGCTGCCGATAGAGAGCGAACGCCCACATCGTCGCTGACGTCATGCGCTGCCGTGGCGAAGACGACCGACAGTTCCGAATCAATCGTTCCACCAAGCACTGTGCTCACCCGGAGCAAGGACTGACTTCCGCAACCAGCACAATGACCATTTAAGCCCTCGCTAATGACTTCGCAGTTGGCACACAAAACCGCTTTGTCAAGACGAACCAGATTCGTATTGAGCCAAACTTGAGCAGCCACGTTTGTCGCTCCTCGGTATCGGGTTAGTCGAATCGACTAAATAGAGGAAGATCGACGCACTTCGGTTGCCAAAGCAGAAGCGATGGAACTGGTTCATTCGTCGTAAAGTTGCCGGAAAATCGTTAGTGAGAGTGATAATCACGGTGGAAAAACCTTGCACACGGCTCAGGTAAGGAAACGTCAAACCCAGGGGGACGTGTTTCAAAACCTAAGTAATATTGACCGTGCTCTGTCTGGTTGTAATGCTGTCATTAGGATGAGCCGAGAGCCCCGCAAATCCCGTATGCGCACTCGTCCGCCACGCATACGTGTGCCCAACAATGAGAAGGCCATATTTATCGTCGAGACTCAAAGGTTTGTAGGAATCATTCAACGTCTCTCACTTACCGGAGGTTCTGCTCTCCTTGCCAAGAGTTCGATTCCTCCTGGAACCTTGGGGAAGATGATTCTGGGCACCATATTTGGAAAAGTGACTGCGAAGATCGAATTCTTACGCATGGGAGCAGATGGCGTACCCTTGGCCCAAGCGTTCCGCTTCGTTAGGATGGACAACGTTAGTCAAGAACGATTCAGTGCCGCCGCCAAACAAATGGAGAGCCTGGGTTTTAGCGACGGCAAGGAAAACCCTCTCAGTGACTTGGCCTCTCGGACACTAACCAAGCTCCGCGACGGCATCCGGCGCTTTCGATGACGGGCGCTCCATTGCCCTCGTTAGCTCCACTAGGCGGCCCGACCGTCTCATAATCGCCCTTACGCCAGCAATTCTCAGTTGTGTAAACGCGTTCCGGTTGGGCGAAAGCCCAGGGGCCGGTCTGGTGCTGTGCCGATTTCGTGACAACCGCGTCCGCGGCATGAGAGGATTTCCAAGTGCAGGGAGAATGACTTCGACCACAACTCAACGCAAAAGGCCAGCGCTCGATTCTTTCCGCTCGGCGTGGACCTGATGGCATGAAAACCGAATCGCAAGATCGCTACTCGCTCGCTTTGTTGGTTTCTATCCTTTTCTTCCTGGTGCTTGGCACATTCCTGGAAGAGAACTGGATCAGTCAAGTCTTTATGTTCCTTTCCATGTATGCGACCCTTATTGTCGCCATACTGAAGTTATCCCAAAAACGGGCCATGCCGTGGCCTGCGCTTCTGCTGACCATCTCCTCCCTGCTGGTCACGTTTGTTACTATCTTCCATCCGGTTCACACCCTGCGGATCGCAAACTGGCTGCTCTTGTCCGCCTTTCTTGGCTATGTTTCCGTCGCTCTCTTCGCGTTTCTGGAACACTCGGGCGCGATCATAAGAGCCAAATTACTAGCGTCCTTGAGTCTTTATCTGATACTGGGACTGTTCTATTTCGCTGTCTTTAACGTGATCCAGGAGGCTCATCCCGGATCGTTTGTGGAGGTGGGGCCAACTCCCATCGCTGCTTCGCGCGATTCTCTTTTTTACTTCAGCTTGGCTACACTTACCACCCTGGCATACGGCGATGTAGTTCCCGTTTCGCGGCCCGCGCGAATCATCGCAGTCCTCGAAGCGGCTACGGGCGTGTTCTACGTCGCAATCATGGTGGCTCGCTTGGTTGCTGCCTACCAGAAGGCCGACGGCGAGGGACGCTAACCGAATAGCAACCCGCTGGACATTCTCGCAGACCGAGTTCACTCCTTCACGACTCAGCACCTCGGAGTGAAAAGAGACAAGCTTTCTACAGCCACACGCCTGAATCGAGACCTTGGTATGGACGGAAACGACGCAGTGGAGTTCTTCAAGGACCTTGGCGCGGAATTTAGAGTCGATCTCGATGACCTCTACACTCGTTGGGACGAACATTTCGGGCCAGAGGGTGGGCCTTCCTTCGGATTCCTCGTCATCGTAGTTCTTTGCATCGCCGCTGGCTTCTGGCTGCGAGACCTCTTAGGTTTAATTCCGGCTTGGGCTTGGGGCATTGTCCTAATCCTCGCCGTCATTCTGGCGCACCAATTTTGGTTCGCTAAAAGAATGCTCCCAATTACGATGGGCGATTTGGTCGAGTCGGCACGTTCGGGTCGCTGGAGCAAGTCGTACAGCAACTGTTGAAAAATCGCCATAGCACGCATTGACTAGGTTGTGGGTATAGACCCCTCTCTACAACAATCAGGAATCTCTACTCTCTGGGCGAACCTCTCGATAATCTGCCAGGGACAGGCAAAGAGCTGCGCGATCTTTACCCTTCCAGCGAAACCGATTCCCAAAAACACTGCCCCAGCTCGGATCCTGTCCGGTTCACTGGGAAACCAAAGCTCGCGGGTTTGCTTACCAACGTCTCGATTTTTCATCTAACTATCCATTGCTGACAGGAGAGCGTAAGGAACATGTCCAGGCATCTGATTTCAATATCTTTATTTTTTTTATTTTTGCTGAGCCCATGTCAGCCGATTCAAGGGCAGGCGTCGACGCAGCTGCCGACCGCCAGCGATGAGCATCGCAAAACCAGCGAACCGTACACCGGCGATCTCTCCATCTTTGATTCACCGGGAAGAGATGAAAGGCTGCAGATCAACCGGGTGATGGATATCCTAGGAATCAGCCAGGGCAAGATTGTCGCCGATATTGGAGCAGGATCAGGCTGGTTCACCGTGCGAGCAGCCCGGCGGGTCGGCGGCACAGGATTAGTCTTCGCCGTGGATATCAATCCCGAGGCCATTCGTTACATCGCCCACCGCATTCAGGAAGAGAATCTTCACAATGTAAAGACGATACGAAGCAAGAGCGATGATCCTTTACTGCCCGTCCGTAGAGTTGACGCCGTGCTATTGCTGAAGACATATCATGAAGTGTCTACTCCGGTCGCCTTGTTGCGTAATCTTCGCCGTTCGCTTGCGGACGGAGCCAAGGTAGGAATCATTGACCGCAACGGAAATGGTGAGAACCACGGGGTAGGGCGAGAAATTGTGATCCGAGAAGCCGCAGAAGCCGGCTATCAGTTGCGCGAGCAATACGATTTTGTCAAAGCTGACGGAGTGGACTACTTCTTACTGTTTACTGTGAGGTGAGAATCTTCTCTAAGTTCGAGCCAGAAATGCAGCGTGTTGGTTTTGTTCTGTCTCCGAGGCTTCCTGCTTGACTACGTCATGCTCGACCCGACGGAGTGAAGACCCCTCGAGCGGTCACCATCACACGCATCCCGCAGAACTCCGGCGCTCTGACTGCCGCGAAGCGCTTCTCTCTTACATGATCGTAAACGGCACGCTGGATGAGGTCTCGCTCATTGTGCTACCGCCGCCACCATACGGACCACCTGGAGTACCGCTGCCCGGATTGGTGACCGTGACCGTCACGGTGCCGGCAGTGGCTATGGACGAAGCGGGGATCGCGACGGTAAGATGATTCATCGCCGGGTGGTTGGTGGTTTGTGCCGTGCCGTTCCAATTCACCGCCGCGTTAGCGTTAAACGAGCTGCCATTGACCTTCAAGGCGAAACCCTGGCCGCCTGCACTCGCAATGTTAGGCATGATTTGCGAGATAGCGGGAACGATTCCGGCCTGCGGCGGGGTGGTCTTAGGGGAACTGTACCCGCACCCAGCGCTCAACATCGCTAGCAACAGCACACATATCGCCTTCATGTCCACCTCTATGCGCAGATTGCGGATGGACTTTAGCAAAGGCGAAACCAGGGAGTGTCAGGCCGGTGTCATTTTCGTGTAAAGGAAAATGTCATGTAGTTGTGAGACAGACATTGCGAGGCAGCGCCGCCCAAATAGAAGCACTTATGCGGCGCCTGTCCTGATCTCGATCTTCGCGGGCTCGGATTAACCGACAAGAAACCGCCCGCCGCGCAAGCGAAGGAGGAACGACGCGCATCCGCGCTTACTTCTTCTTCTTTTTTTCTTTCTCTTTGTCTTTCTTGTCGGTCTTCATCTTCTTTGCGATTTCTTCCATCAGCTTCGGCTTCAGCTCCGCCAGGACACTTTCCACAATGCTGGCGATCGCGGTAGATTCGCCGGCCGCGGTCGAAGATTCATCGCTTTCGGATTCTGCGGCCTCTTCGTCTCCCTCTGACATAACAGGCGAAGCCTCTTCCGGCTGAACATCTTTCAATCCGGCAGCCGCCGCGTCCGCGATCTGTGCCGTCAGTTGCGATCCCACGATCGACTCCCGAATCTGCTTCCAGTTCTGCCAGGCGGCCGCAAGTTCGGCTTCGCGTTGCTTGTCGCCTTCGTCAGTAGCTCGCGTAGCAATTTCCAGCGGTGGAACGGCACTGGCGGACGATGTCACCTCCGGAGCCGAAGCATGTCCACTCCCCGCGCTGGTCGATGCCCCCGCCGCGTAGGCAACTTCTTTAATACCTGAAATCATGCTGCTGGCTTCAGCCTGCGCCATCGGGATGATTTCCGGGGCCGGGGTGGACTCGCTTACACTCGCCTCTGCAACCAAAGATTGCTCGGCTCTGGCGCCGACGCTCTCACCAGCACTTACCGCCGTGTTGATCGCCACTGACTCTGCGTAACTCGCCCTGCCGGCATCGGCCGCCGCGAAAGCGGCATAAGCCTTTTCCATTTCTTGTTGCAGAATGAACGTACTTTCGTCTTCCGGCACCGGAATGGCTTCGGCGATCCATCGGGGGCCGCTCGCTGATTCCGCCGCCGTTGCTGCGCTCGCCACTGTTGCTGCCACAATGACTGGGATTTCTTCCTCGGGGCGCGCTGCAGCTGTTACAAATCCGTCTGTCTGAGCCATACCATCGGCATGCCCATTGGTCGGAGCCAGAGAAGCAATTGCTGCCATGACTTCGGCGTCCGCCGTCCAAGGCTTTGCAGCCTGCTCCGTAGTCGCGGCCGCGATGTTGTCTCCTGAATCTGCCTGGGTTGGCATCACGGGAGAATCGGTTGCAATCGGATTTTCCGCCGCCCCTGATTCGTTTCCCTTCGCTGCTTCCGTCGCCGCTGCTGTTTCCGCCGTAGGAGGAGCTGCTGTTGACGCAGGCTCAACCTCGGTGACCGGCCCTTGGCTTTGCGGAGCAGATGCAAAAGTGGCCGCCGTTGCCTCAGCTGGGCTCTCATCGATGGCGGCCGAACTAACTGCAGACTTGGGTTCTTCCGCTTCGCTTTTCTCAGCCTCAGAGCGTGCTGCGGGCTCCTGCGGCTGGCTTCCAAACGAAGCCGCCGCTGCAGTAATCGCCGCAATCTCCTCCGGCGTGATATCGGGCGGAAGCCCAGCCGGTACGGGACGCTCAAATTCCTGCTTCGGATCAACCGGCTTGGACTCCTGGTCGCGCCACAACTCGCGGACCACCGAGCTTGCCACTTGCGGTATCTCCCCTTCAGTTGCCCTAGCCGGAGGTGGCGGTATGGTCAGGCGATTTTTCCATCCAGTCTCGGTATCGCCGAACGAGTCTGCCGAACCTGACTGCTCCATCGCGGCCAGGGCTTTGGCAAAACGTCCCGGCTTCTGCGGTCCTTGAGGGACTATTTTGTCTTCGAGCTTAGTAAGGGCAGTGAGGAGTTCGCTGGCTTCGAATGGTTTGACGATGAACGCATCGGCCCGCACCCGGCGCGCCTCTTCTGGCTTGAAGGGCTCCAATTTGCCGACCGTGAGTAGCACGGGAATGCGTGCGGTCTCGCGATTTTCCTTCACCCGCTGACAAACTTCCAGACCGCCGTAGCCCGGCATATACACGTCGAGCACAATCAAGTCCGGCTTCTGTTCTGCAATTTTCTTGAGTGCGGCCGACCCATTGTTGACCGTGACCACCTCGTAGCCGGCATCGCTGAGGATTCTCCGGCCCATGTTCTGGGCAGTTACACTGTCATCGGCGAGCAGGATTCTTCGCGCCAAGGGCTGTCCTCTGGTCAGGGGGAGATAGCGTGAAGTTAACCGCTGCCAAAAGGTAAGTCAATGAGAATAAGAGGGTAATACGTTACCACCGGACAGTCACGAGTGGGTTGAAGCTGCTTCATGCTGCCGCATCCGCGGCGCCTTCGTTTAGAAAGGAACAACCTTTCGGAGACCCTTCTTTTTCTTATGCTTGCTGGAAGAAGACGAGCTGTCGTCCTGGGTCTGGCTCGACGACGAATCCGCATCTTTCCCATCGCCCGCTGCGGCTTGCCCACTCCCGCCGGCCTGAATCTCATTCACTTGTTGCGGAGGCGGCATAGCCTGGCCACCATCGCTGGCAACATTGGGCTTCAGCTCGTTCAGGTCGGCAGCAACGTTCGGTTTCGGCTCATTGGCGTCGGACGACGCAGCCGTGGTCGCGGCCGAAGTACTGGGCGGGGCAGCAGCGCTGATGCTCGGAGTCACATCGGAGCGCGGCGCGGGCTGGTCCGGAGGCGGCGCTCCCTTGCCCACGGCTTCCACTGATACGGAATTGTTGCCCATCGAACCGGAAGCGTTTCCAACCATGGCGCGATTCGCCTGCTGTGCCACCTCGGTGGCGCTACTCATCGGCGGATCCACCAGGGTAGGTTCGCCTGTCTTCGCGGACGGGGCCACGTCCGGATGCTTGTTGAATGTGCTCATCACTTGCTTGTACATCGGGGTTGTGCGTCGGCCTTCTTCTTCCGCCTTATTTTGTGCAACTGCAGCTTTCGTCGGCCGCGGCACCGGTTGATGCAAGGCTTGGAGCCGAGCCTTGGCATCGTCCGCTCGATCCATCATCGGATATCGGGTTAGGATGCGGGAATATGCGTCGGCCGCCCTCTTCGTGAAATCTTCAATCATGCGCGACTTGGCGGCTTCGTCCATTTTGCCGCGCGCACGCAGCATCGTAACCTCGCTCTCATACGACTGCCCCAGCAGATACAAGGCCTCATCGGCTCTGCTGTAAAGCGGATACTTGTCCACCAGGGAACGAAGCCGTGCAATGGCCGCGGGATAAGACTGACGCAGGTAATAGAAGCGTCCCACGCGAAACTCGCGTTCTGCAATCACTTCCTGAACTTCCCGTAAGCGCTGCTTGGCTTCCGGAACCAGTTTGCTATCCGGAAACTGCTGGATCAGGCTCCGATATTCCTCCTCCGCGCGCACCGCATGGGTGTAATCGCGATCTGGCTTCTCCATCTCCTGATAGTGGATGTTGGCGATCTTCAGTTGCGCTTCAGCCGCCTCCGGCATGTTTGGAAAGAAGGTAATAAAGTCCTTGTACTCGACCTCCGCTTGTGCCAACGAAGTCGAGCCCCCTTCCGCGTACCAGGAATCGGCCACAGCCAACTTGGCTCGGGCAATAAATTCAGAGTCAGGATAAGTATTGATCAGCGTCTGCAGCGTGATCCGCGCCACGTCGAACCGGTTGTGCTTCATGGCGTCCATCGCGCGATCGAACAGCACCTTATCCGGCTGTTTGGAGTCAATATTGGCGATTGGGTTGTTGACTTTCTTATTGGTGCAGGCGACCGTGACAATCAATAGGCCCGCAAGAAAAATTATCGGAATACGACCTGACATAAGACCTCGAAATTCCTTATTTGTCGCGCCAGAGTCCCTGCCGATTGGCGGTTTTCCCGCCACTTCCTATACCTTCTGCAGGCTGGCCTCCGTGGCCATCTTCAACAATTTCTGAGCGTTAGTCTTTGGATCACCTTGACCGAACACCGCGTTGCCCGCCACCAAAATTTCCGCCCCGGCTCGCACTACATCGGCCACCGTCGTGACGTCGATCCCGCCATCAACTTCGATGCGATAACCGAGATCGCGCTGGTTCCGCAAATCCGCCAGATGCCTGATTTTATGCACTGCTCCGGGAATAAACTTCTGCCCCCCGAATCCCGGATTTACAGACATAACCAGAACGTAATCCACAATGTCGAGCACTTCGCTCAGCGTTTCCACCGGAGTAGCAGGGTTAATGACCACCCCGGCCAGGGCGCCATGCGTGCGGATCAGGTGCAGCGTGCGGTTGAGGTGCCGGCAGGCTTCCTGATGCACCGAAATCCAGTCCGCTCCAGCCTCCGTAAACTCGGGAATATACTGGTCGGGATTCTCGATCATCAAATGGCAATCGAGCGGCAGATCGGTCGCCCGGCGCAGGGACTTCACCACCGGCGGCCCCAGAGTGATGTTGGGGACGAAGTGTCCATCCATCACATCCACATGGATTACGCTTCCCCCGCCCTCAGTCGCACTGCGGATCTGGTCCGCCAAATGGGCGAAATCAGCCGACAAGATCGAAGGTGCGAGTTCAATCAAACCTGGGCTCTCGAGGAAGAAATCCTTGGCAAATTCTACCACGGGGAACGGGAGGGCCTGATGATGTCTCCAGCTGCCCGTCGTCATTTCTTCTGCGTAAAATCATCGCCCCGTAACCTTTCACAGGCCCGGCAGTTTATACACTTAGAGGCACGATGGTCGTCCGCAGACCGGCATCGAAGGCGGCACGCAGAGACGCGCCCGGCTTGAGCCCGGCAGACGACCGTCTTTTGCTCGAGGCCGCGCAGAAAGATCCGTCCCGGTTTGCGGAGCTCTATGAAATTCACTTTGAAAGGGTCTATGCCTTCATTGTGCGCCGAGTTAATGACCGCGACGTGGCCGAGGACCTGACCTCCGATGTCTTTCACAAAGCGTTGGCCAATATCCGGCAGTTCGAATGGCGAGGCGTTCCCTTCGTCGCCTGGCTCTTCCGGATCGCCGCCAACGCAATCGCCGATCGCTCACGACGCGCAGCCAAAGAGGTTGTCGAAGATCCTCCCGAAGGCAGTACTGAGATGAATGTGGAGGCAATCGATCATCAGTCGCGGCTCTTTAAGCTTGTCCACCAGCTTCCCTCAGACCAGCGGCGCGTCATCACCATGCGTTTCGCCGAAGAGAAAAGTATCCGTGAGATCGCAACGGAATTGGGACGCAGCGAGGGCGCGGTGAAACAGCTTCAATTCCGCGCGCTCGAGAAATTGCGGGCGCAGATGGAGGGTGCCAATGCCTAAGCGCTCTCTAATCGACCAACTCGATCAGGCAATCAATGCCCTTCTCGCCGAACCGGATGCCACGCTTCCAGCAGCGGATTCGGAACTGCTGCCGCTGCTGCGCATCGCCGCCGAATTGCGCCAGCTGCCGCGCGAAAATTTCAAAGCACGTTTAAAAGCTGATCTTAAAAGGAGTGTTTCAATGGCAACTACAGCAGAACCCATTGCTGCAACTCGCACCTTCGCAGCCCCGAGGCTGGCTTTCAAGGATGCGGCGAAGGCAATCGAATTTTATAAGAAGGCTTTCGGAGCGAGAGAAACCATGCGCTTCGACACGGGAGCGGGTATCCCGCATGCTGAGATCATGATTGGAGATTCGGTCGTCATGCTCTGCGACGAGTGGCCGGAAGGGGGACGGTACAGCGCAGAGACGATGGGCAGTTCGCCAGTCAGCATGCGGATCATGGTGCCGGACGCGGACGCCTTCGCGGAGCGCGCTGTGGCGGCGGGTGCCAAGCTGGCAGGCCCCACCACGGACCAGTTCTATGGATACCGCGAGGGAACCCTGCTCGATCCATTCGGATACGCGTGGAGTGTGTCCACGGTGAAGGAGGAGATGTCGGTCGGGGAAATGCATCGTCGCTTCCGGGCAATGATGAAAGAGGGGGAGGCCAAGAAGCCGGCTGTGAGTCCGGTCCCCAAAGGCTACCGCACGGTTACGCCATACATGATCGCGCTGGATGGACCGGCGCTGATGGAGTTTGCCAAACAGGCCTTCGGGGCTGAAGAGACGTTCCGCACTGTGGGAGCAGCGGGTGGCCTGCACGGCGAGGTGCGCATCGGAGATTCGATGATCATGATGGGCGGCGGCATCCCGGGTCGTGAGTTCAAGGCGACTCCGAATACCCATGCGATCCACCTCTATGTCCCGGATTGCGACGCGGTTTACAAGCGGGCTCTGCAGGCCGGAGCGACCTCCCTTGATGAGCCCAAGGACCAGGAATACGGGGAGCGTTCCGGCAGCGTGAAGGATCCGGCGGGAAATTACTGGTATATCGCTACTCACCAGGGCGAGACCTACACTCCCAAAGGCCTGAACAGTGTCAACGTGTATCTGCATCCGCTGCGGGCTGAGCCTGTCATCAACTTCTTGAAACGGGCCTTCGGGGCGAAGGAGATTGCCAAATACGCATCACCGGACGGCGTGGTTCATCACGCTGAGATACGCGTCGGCGACTCGGTGCTGGAGATGGGCGAAGCCCACGGCAAGTATGAGCCCATGCCGGCCATGTTCTATCTGTACGTTCCGGATTGCGACGCCGTATACCACCGCGCGCTCGCGGCGGGGGCCACGTCGATCGCGGAACTTACCGACCACCCCTATGGGGACCGCAGCGGCGGAGTGAAAGATGCATTCGGCAGCCAGTGGTACATCGCCACCCACATCAAAGACGTAAGTATGTAGGGATTAGCGCGGGCGCCTCGCCCGCGAGATTTTCGGATCGTTATGGGTTACGTGGAGACAGCGCTCTCGCCTGTCGGGTCGAGCGCAGCTCGACAGTTTCTGGTCGGCACCAGAACAGCGCTGCTCCACCGGACAGGTTTCGGCGCACGAGCGGAGACGCTCGCGCCTACATTACTGCAGCTTGGCGTACTCTGCTTTCGCCTCTTTCAGCACAGGAATGTCCGGATCGGCGTCTTTCCACAGCGCGAAGAAATCCTGATAAGCCGTGCGAGCGCCGGAATTGTCCTCGGATAACGCGCGCGCCCTCCCCAACTGTAAATGTGACAAAGCGCAAGCTGGCAAAGTTAGGCAGGTCCCACGATGATCGACGATTTTCTGAAACTCAGCTGCCGCTTCTTTCCCTTGTCGTGCCTTAAGGTAAGCCTGCCCACGAATGTAATTCGACTGGATCCGGGAAGCCCAGCCAAATTCGTAAGGCGATGCCACCTGAAGCAATTCGATCGCCTTGGCGGGATTTCCACGGCTGATCTCAATCTGCGCACGGATGGAGGGCACCCACACATTGTTGACCAAGGTGTCGGCGGGAAAGCGTTTGCTCAGCTCATCTGCTGCGGCAGTCGCCTGACTGATGTCGCCCGCCATGGACTGCGCCAGACCCGCGAGCCGCAGCGTCATCCGGCTTCGGTCCATGGCCAGCGCTGAGTGGGCGCCGTCGCGCGCTTGCGCCAAATTCCCAAACTCTGCTTCCATCACGGCATGCCCAGCAGTGATCGCGCCCGCCGGCTCTTCGAATTTTCCTCTTTGCGCCATCTCGACGGCTTGCCCATAAGCTTCGCGGGCTTTTTGCAGCTTGCCCCAGGATGCCACTGCTTGCGCGACATCCTCCAACATCATAAATTCATCTGGCTTGCCTCTGGCCCACTCGGCCTCATGCTCCATCCCTGTGGTATTGCCTTCGAGAAAGGCCAGAGCGTACAGGTCTCTGTGGGTGCCGATCCCATCGATCTTGAGTTCTACTTCCTTCTGGCGAATCGCCTTGGCCTCGGCCAAGCGGTTGAGGTCTAAGTACGAGCTGCCCAGAAGCCCGTAACTGAACGCGCTGTTGGGGTCCAGGCGCATGGTTTCCTGGGCTTCCACCAACCCCTGATCAAACTTGCCGATCTCGTTGTAGGCAACCCCGAGATTGTTAGCGGGAATAGAGTCCCGCGGATACGTCCGGTTCCAGAGCTGATAGGCCTCGATCGACTTGTCCAGTTCCCCCGTGACGTTGTCATAATAGTGAGTGGTGATGTAGAGCTTCTCCCGTTCACTGGCCCGTTCTCTCCGCTCGAATGCCAACTTGGTATTTTCGGTTGCCAATGCAGTTTGACCGGTGTTGTTATAGGACTGGCCCAGCCGCGCGTAAGCGACGGCGAAATTGGGATCTAGTTCGATGGCTCGTTTGTAGAACGGGATAGCAGTCAACTCCGATCCTTTGTCACGCTCCGCCTCGCCCAGACTGAATGCTTTAAGCGCTTCCAGCGATGACGTGGTGGCCTCTTCTACGGGCGCGTCGAACTTTTGCACTGAAGCCAGCGACTCGCCCAGCTTACCCCGCAGGCTCGAAGCCGCCCTCCCTACCGCTCCCAGCACCTGCTCCTTCTTGTCGACCTCGACTTGCTCCCGCGCCAGGCTGTCGCCCGTCTTGCAGTTCACGGCGTCCACACCCACCACGTATTGGCTTCCGATATTGGCGATGGTGCCGTTCAGCACCGCCTTGATGCCTTCCCGCTGACAGATGTCCCGCGCCAGGTCAGGCGTGACTCGTTCGTCAGGCGAGCGCCCCATGTAGCGCAGCGTGTCCCGCACTTTTTCTTGCGGGAAAACATTCAGGTACGGAGACTGCTCCAACTGTACCGCCAGCGCCTGTTTCAGAGTTCCGTCAAAGACGCCGTCCCCCGTGGTGTTAACGAAGTCGGTCAGCAGGATGGAGTCTTTCTCCGTCAGTGCGTGCGCCCGCCGTGTGTAGAGGACAGCGCCAATAGCAGCAGCCGCGATGACGACTGCGGCAGCCGCGACGTACCAGCGTTTTCGACTGCTTGGCGCCGCTGCCCCAGGCGACGAAGCCGGACTGGAGATTGGCGAGATCGGCTGCACCACCGGAGCGGAGGGCGCCACCGCCGATGCCCCGGACGAGACCGGTGTGATCGCAGGTTCCGCGGCCGCGCTGACTGACGCACTCTTCCCTGAATCAATCTCTCGCTTCAGCCGCTTCAAATCCGCGCGCATTTCCGACGCAACCTGGTAGCGCAGGTCGCGTTCCTTCTCCAGAGCCTTATTAATGATTCGCTCCAATTCCGCCGGCAGATTGGGATTCAGGCGCACTGGTGCGGTGGGCGCGCGGTTCAGAATCGCGTCGAAAATGACCGCCGAGGTGTTCCCGGTAAAGGGCTGGCGGCCCGTGGCCATCTCGTAAAGCACCGCGCCAAAGGAAAAGAGATCGGTGCGGACGTCGAGGTCTTCGCCGCGCGCCTGCTCCGGCGACATGTAGGCCACCGTGCCCACGGTGCTGCCCGGGCTGGTCAGGTGCGCGTGCTCCACAGCAATGGTGGGTGAAGACGCCGCCACCTGCACCAATTGCGGCAGAGGCCCGGAAACCACCTTGGCCAGTCCGAAATCCAGGATCTTCGCCTGTCCTCGCTTAGTCAGGAAAAGATTGGCCGGCTTCAAGTCACGATGAATGATTCCCGCAGTGTGTGCGACGTCGAGCGCGTCGGCGACTTGTGTCCCGAAGTCCACCAGTTGATCGATGGAAATGGGCTTGCCCTCGATGCGGTACTTCAGCGTCGTCCCCTCGAGATACTCCATCACGATGTAGTGACGGCCCTCATCTTCTCCGATGTCATAAATCGTGCAGATGTTGGGATGGTTCAACGCCGAGGCGGCACGCGCCTCCCGTTGAAAGCGGTCGCGAGCCTGCGGATCTTGTGCCAGTTCCTCGGGGAGGAATTTGAGCGCTACTCTTCGGCCCAGGCGGAGGTCTTCGGCTTCGTATACCACTCCCATGCCGCCGCCACCCAATTTCTGCGTAATGCGGTAGTGAGAGATGGTTTGGCCAATCATGAACAACGCTCACCCGGCGTGGTGCGCAATGTTAGGCTGCAGTCGTGGCCAAGTCAATTGCGGCTGGGGTAGGTATTTATGGCGACGGCAAAAGTGACCCTCTCTCTCGAATCGTGATGGCATGGCTTCCAAAGTGCACTAGATTGGGAGGGGTCGAGTTCTTCGAGCGTGCGCAGGAACATATCCAAACTCTAACCGGAAAGAGGGGATCAGGTCACCGCATCTCTGCTGTGACGCCTGAACAACCCCAGCCTTCGCAAAGAACGCGAAAGGCTGGGCCACCCGCCCGTATCTTCACTTGTCTGTTAAATCTGGCATGGCAACTCTCTGGGAAGTAACCGTCGGGGGAGCTTTCAGCGTCTGGCGCTCCCGCCAACTGGATATCCGCCGATGGGCATCCTTAATCTGAGCTGTTGTCATTCGTGATCCTATGACCCTCAATCGGTCGTTTGCGTTTCCTCCCAATCCTGAAGCGATACTGGCCCAGGTATAAGCGCGTACGTAGTCTCTTGGAACGCCTCGACCGCTTAAGTAAAGGTCACTGAGAGCACTTTGGGCTCCGATATTGCCTTGGTTCGCAGCTCGTTTGAACCACGCCGCTGCTTTCCGCTCATCATGCGGCACTCCGATTCCTTCGATATAGCCTAGCCCGAGTTTCCACTGCGCGTTGTCATTACCATTTGCTGCCGCTTTCGCGAACCATGCCATTGCGTCCCGGTAGTTCTGCGGTGCGCCTTCACCATCAGCGTATCGCAAAGCCATTTCGTATTGAGCAATGGAATCACCTGCGTTGGCTCGGTTCAGTACGCGATTCACATCCGTACCCTGAACTGCTTCCTGGATTACCAGAATAAGCTCTTGCCTGGTGGCTGTTAATACGCTGTCCGACGTTTTCGGTTGCTCATTGATCTTCGTGTCTGGTTCCGATATACGCTGCTGCTGGTCCGGGATGGCCAGCTTGTGGTTCACGTCCGCGATCGGAAGTATTGCGACGTTTGCTACCCTTCGATGATTGAGATGATATCCGTAGCCACATATTACCAGGGCGAGGGCAGCGGCCAGTCCTGTTGCCAACCAGCGATCCTGACTCGGATGCGCCTGGATCGTTATAGGCACCGGTATAGGCACCGGTGGATTAGGCAATTGTGATCCGATGTAGCGCCCATTCCCTTCGGGAGCTTCCATGGCGGGCAAGCGGTTGTTGTGCTCCTCGAGTACATCGGCATGCGCCAAAAGGTTTTGGAGATCTCTTACCGCCTCAATATCCTTGTCCGAGAGCTCATCGAGGCGTCGATCGGGAATTGTCGCGGACTCCGAAAGCAATGGTAATACCCGACGGGCTAGCTTACTCATCGCGGTCGCGTCATGCCGATTGAACGCATTCGGATTGACGGACAATATTTCGAGCACCCCCACCACATTGCCATTCTGTTTAATTGGCAATATCAGCACGGACCGAATGCCCATTTCTTTGCATAATTGTTGGTCGACCCGCCGATCAGTATTAGTGTCGTTGCAGAGCAGGATTTCGCCGGTTCTGAGACAAAGCCCGGTGAGGCTGATGCCCGCGTGCAAACGCGTCCCCACTTCTGGAGCACAAGCACCAGTGGAGGCTCGGCAGCACAGAGCGTCTTCTATGTTGAGCGCAATAGCCGCTCCGGTTGCCCCTGTTCCCTGTATTGCCTGCTCCAAAATGGCCTGAAGTTCGGGTTCAGGGCCTACCGACTCCTTGCCTCGAGAAGTCCTGATTGGACTGGTGCTGTGCTCAACGTTTCGTCGTGGCTTCTCAGGAGAGCTGGTAATACTTGAGTTATCAGGCAAGGGAAAGCTTGACATACTCACGCCTTCACGATGGTTTAGTATACAGCTGTTGCTGACCTACTACTCTAGTCAAGTCAGCTCCGTAGCCGTTCCCTCGGCATTCCCTGCGCCCGAGCTTTGGCTGAACTCCCGTGGCGAGCCTGGCGCGTTAATCTCGCGCGAACCGAAGCTGCAAAAGGATGACCAAAACGCCCGCGTCAGGCTGCGCCAAGAAAGTCGTGCTTCTTTTCCTGGTAGCCACCTCAATCCGGAGTGCCTACCCAGCCAAGCATGTAAAATCCGCAGCATTGCTAACTATAGGCGGCGCGGCCCGTGTGCTGGACGAAATCTCCAAGAAATCTCAGAATGCGGTCCCGGATGCAGTCCTGAACGGCACGAAGTGCTTTGTGATGATTCCATCGATCACCCCGGGAACTGTGAATGTTACCGCTGGCGGAGTGGCTAGCTGCCGTGAAGCGGCGGATAACTGGAGCGCTCCTACATTCGTCAAATTCCAGGGTCGTGGCATTCCGGCTCAGCGTACTGATTTGCTGGTTTTTGTGTTGAGTGACGGGGGAGTCCGGGCATTGCGGTCCAGCGAATTGCAGATCGGAGGGCAGAAGCGGGCAGCCGCACCTCTCGCGACTACATCTCCGGTCACCACCCAAGTTGAACTGACCGCCGAGGTGCTTACCTATGAAGGTGTAGCAGGTGTGCTTTCTAGCAGTGAAGCCAGCGGCGTCATTCGGCGCGACGCGGACACCTCGGATGCGGTCACAAACGCAGTACCGAAAAAAACGATTGAGAAATATCTGTTATCCGTCGTTTCTTTCTTTAACACGATCACACCGACTGGGATCGTGATTCACCACACGGCGGTGATTCCGGGCGAAAATACAGTGCCCCGGAGCCAGCGCGATATCGACAAATATCATCGGGCGCGCGGCTTCGAAATCTTGTGTTTCGGTCGCATTTACCACGTGGCCTATCACTTCCTCATTATGCCCAACGGCAGTGTGAAAGCGGGCAGACCCGAAAGGTGTGAGGGGGCGCATGCGCAAGGGTACAACTCGTACCTTGGAATTTCGGTCGTGGGTGATTTCAGCAGCGAAGATAACCCGGCCGGAAAAAAGGGGCCGACCAGACCGAGTGCGAAGCAGATTGCCTCCTTAATTCAACTCTGTCGCCGCATGAAAGACCGTTACCACATTCCCTTGCAACACATCGTCCGTCATAGTGACATTTCCAGCACCAGATGTCCTGGTGACCGATTTCCCTTCAGGTCTGTTCTGGATCAACTTCAATGGGAACCGGGAGCCATAAAGCCGAAACGTCGATGATGGACTCGAAGTGTCTGATGGCATGGCTTACGGTGGCGGCTTTATCGACGACTTTGGTCGCTGCACCGAAATGCATCCCGGACAGCCCGAAGGCGTCTAACGGGGAGCCATTCCGCAGCTTTCGCATGCTGGACGCCAAGCTGACCCTCCTTACGCACCAGCGGGAAGCTTTGAATGCGGCTTTCAATCCGGTGCAGACGGGTTGTCGAAGCCAAGCGGCCAACTCAGAGTGTCGGACGACTTCCGGCGATATGGACGCCACAGTGGCTGGAATCGTTCTTGTAGCACGTGAGCTCGAGCGTTTGTACCAAGGGCGCCACCAGCCCTTCGGGGTCCAAATGTTTAGAGCCCTGCGCATCAGGGCGGAAGAAGTTCAGCGAGGCGTCAGTGCTGTGGCCAAAGCGCAAACGCGAAGCGAGGCAGAGTCCGCGGGGAAGAGGCTGGATGAAGGGATAGTCTCCCTTGTTGTTCAGTTCCAAGCTGCGTCTGGCGGATACGGAGCGGTCCGTTGTTCCCCGGGCGCATGGACATGTTGCGAACCAAAACGATCCAAAGATTTGCTTCAAAGTGAACAGGTCGCATGCATGTGGGGGTGTGTGAGAACGGCGCCGACCTGTACAGGGTTCCTGGGTCCGCGTATCCGGCGGCCCTGAAGTTGATACCAATACAACAGCACGCTTGTGCGTCCGGGCGCAGCGGGTGTGCCCTCGGTCCGTTTCTTCGAGGATGAGTGGGAGGTTCTGACGAAAAGGACATTCTTGCTGTTAGTGGCTCTGCTTCTGTCTGCGGGAGCTTCCGCGACGACCGAGAAATGGACCGCTGGCTGGGACAATTTCAGCGCACCGCTTGACTTCACGCACAGCAATATCACCTGGTCCGTGTCGGCGACGACACGCAAGTTGACGGTGACCTTTAAATTGGTGGGCGCGACGCCCAGCAAGCTCTATCAGGTCGGTGTTCACATCTTCTGCACCACGTTTCCCAAGACTTTCGGCCAGTTTCCCAGCGGCAGTGGTGGTGCCTGCACCGCAATTACGCGGCAAGGTGTGACCAAAACCGTTACGGCGGTGGAATTTGGGGTCGTTACAACCGACATTCACGGCAATGGTAGCTTCACCGTCGTCGTCGGACCGATTGCCGCAGGCGCCTATCATCTGGAATTCGATGCGCGCAATGGTGCTGGTTGCGGTTTGACCGGTGGCGGGGGTAATAGTGTGAGCACCTGCGAGGCGGATTTCCAATCCCCCGGCCCAACATTTGGAACGGCAGCGGTGATCATCGTGCCTTGAGAGGCTGATAATCATGAGATAAACGTCTGCCTTGGAATTGCATCCAAGCATCGTCATGCTGGCGCGGATCAAGCTTGCGTTGGTGCAGACCTACGGAGACCTGCTTCGAAACCATACATTGCAGATGGCAGCAGCACTCGCCTACTACTTCGTCCTGTCACTGTTCCCAGCTCTCATTTTCTTGTCTGCCGTAGTTGCCTTCCTACCGTTACCCGACCTTTTCAACCAGGCGCTGGGCATCATGGCACGATTCTTGCCACCGGATAGCATGGGGCTGGTCCGCAGAGTTTTGTCTGATGTGATCACGCCCAACCGGGGAACGTTCCTTTCTTTCGGTATTCTCGGCACGCTCTGGGCGGCCTCGGGCGGATTCTCGGCGGCGATCGAGGCTTTAAATATTGCGTACGACGTGCAAGACGATAGACCATTCTGGAAAACGCGGCCCTTGGCGATGGGCTTAGCTTTGGTGACTGGAGCCCTGATGCTGGTAGCACTGTCCGTGATGATTGTCGGACCCAGATTCGGAGAATGGCTCGCCGCTCGAGTTCATCTCTCCTATTTGTTCGTTTTGCTGTGGCCGTACGTTCACTGGGCCATCGCGATCGGATTCACTATCCTCGCTGTGGAAGCTCTGTACTTCCTTGCGCCGAATGTTAAGCAGCGCTTTCTGGCTACTCTACCGGGCGCGATCCTCGCGGTAGGCTGCTGGATTGCGCTCTCATATCTGCTCGGTCTCTACTTCCGGCATTTCGGAAGCTTTAACAAAACTTACGGAACGCTTGGCGCAGCCATTGCACTGATGACGTGGCTCTATTGGATTGGCTTCGCCATGCTGGTCGGAGCGGAACTTAACTCCGAACTAGCGAAGATCAGCCGCCACGGCAAAATCGAACAGAAGCATGAACCTCCTCGGATCACAAAAATTGACCTTGCCGCTTGAGGGAGCGTCGCCGTAATATCGCCGTTCTAAATTCGCTAGCGGTTCTACTGCTCGTTCTATTGTTTTTTCTTTCCGAATAGTCCCAGGATCTGCTGCACTGGGTTTTGTTGTTGCGGCGCCTGTTGTTGGGGCTGCTCGGCAGGGTTCTTAGGCCCGCCTAAGAGATTTTGCACCGTGCTGGCTACCGACGCCGGATTATTGATGTTCGGGATCAGCCCTTTTAGCTTCATTTGAGCCAGTTGCTGAACATCCGGTTCGAACCTCGGGTTTGAGAATGTCCCCGTAACCAACGCTGGAATTACCAACTCTCCTTGATTGTTTGCCAGTGCGGTTTTCATAAATCCACCAATATTTTGCCCGCCTACTTTCTGGCTAACTCCATGCGAAATCACTGCCGTCGCGTGCATGTTGAGGGCTTCGGTGACCAAGCTCGCCGTGCCCGCAAGCCCAATGGTTCCAATGTCGAGCTGGGCTTGCAAATCGTTGGTCTGCGCGATTCCGTTCTTCACGGTAATGTTGCCTGCCATCTTCTGAATGTTGGTAACGCCCGATGCGGACTGAGCAGTTGAACCGGCATTTAAGAAGCCGGCAATCGATGCGAGTTCGTGCCCAATGTTCGCCCCGGAGTACTTGACGCTTGAGAAATTCAGACTGATGGTACCGTTTAAGGCTTTCATGATCTCCGGTCCGCTGATTGACTTGACGGGGCCGGCGGCGTGCATGTCCAGGTTCAGCGTCCCTTCGCCGCTAACCTTGTCGAGAGAGGTCACGCCATAAGCCTTCGCCAACGCCAAAATTGCAGGTAGTTGAGCATTGGGTGCCCGCACCGTCGCATCCACGACCGGTGACGGAGACGAGTAATTTCGCATTGTGAATTGCGTGTTCACCGTGGTTCCGCCCGAAACCATGTTGAAAGGATTCGACCGAACCTCAGAAGGCGATAAGTTTAAGTTCATGGTCTGGATCTGTATGGGCTGTGGAATTTCTCTTCCACTCATCTGAATGTTGCTGGCAGTCAATGTTCCGGTCAGCGCCGGCTTATCTGCAGCGCCATTTGCTTGAACATTCGCATTCACGTTGCCCGTGACTGTGGTCCCCTGGGAAAACGCCATGCCCGATGCGGCTGCGAATTTTGCCGCTTCCGCGATTGAAACATTGTTTGCCCTCAGATTGAGATAGATCTGCGCCGGCGTCGATTTGGAATCGACGGTCCCGCTCATCTCAAGGGGCGACGGTCCAAGTTTTACAGCGAATCTGCGAATCGTGATCAGGTCCACGGGCAAGTCGTCGGTCAGGTCGTATTGCGCTGAGACGGGATATCCGAGTTCCATTCCGTGCACTTTGACTTTCTCGATATTTGTTTCGCCTTCGGCAGTGAGCTTGCCCGAGTCACTATTGATTTTCGTCTGTCCGGTCATCACGCCGTCTGTTCCGCTCAGCGCTGGAGAATTGAGAAACTTTGATAAATCAACAATTCCAACCTGTTTTAAATTCAAGGTGCCATGGAACGGAGTTTTGCTAAGGTCCGGTTGGGCGAGCGGACCGCCCTTCCCCTGCAGCCTTAGATCCTGAGAGCCCGCACCCGGCATGTGCACAGCAGCATCGATGGTGAACACGCTATTGGGCGAAAAGTCTGTCAACGTGACATCAATGTGATCGTACAACGATGGCGTTTTGCTTTGCGCCTGGTCCAAAAGAGAAATCTGGCCGTCCTGAATCGTCAGTTTGCCCAGTGACAATTGCTGCTCTGCTGCTCCTGGTGACGAGTTCTGCGGAGCAGTCTGTGACTCGGGAGAGGCAGGCTGCTTGTTCTTGGACGCGGTGGAAGGTGGCTGCCCAACCCCAGAATTGCCGGTCTCCGGAGGGTGCCCTAGAGAAGCAAAATTCCACTCCCCCTGGTGGTTTTTGATCAGGTTCACGCTGGGCCGCTGCAAATCCAGAGAACTGATTTCGATCTGTTTGTGCAACAGCGGCAGAAGTCGAACTGAGATATCCAGTTCTTTGGCCTTTACGAAGGGTGCCTCTGGGCTAAAGCGTGGATCGTCAGCAATCGCCAGATCCTGTATCCCAAAGCTTGGTGGAAAGATCTTGAGATGCAAATCGCCCAGATTCACGGGACGCCCAACGTGTTTTTGCAGTTCGGACTGAATTCTGCCGCGGTACTGATTTACATCGAATGTTGCGGCAAAAATCAGAGCACCGACTACTATAATGAGCACGATAATCCCTAGCGCAATTCCTATTTTCCGCACAAAAAACTCCTTCCCAGTGGCGGCAACACGTCGTTTGATGAGGTCTCGTCGATGGGGTTTGCCGATACTGGCATCGCGAGGGGTACTTTCTCTTTAGGCTGGACCAGATAATTTTATCTCGTTTGCCAAGACTGCCCGCCGTTTTTGTGATCTAAGGGCGGCACGGTCGTTTGCTGCAGCGAATACCAGATTTCTCGGGCTACGGGCTTTTTCCCAAAGGACTACGGTCAACGGTGTATCGGGGTTTTTGCAAAGATCGGGAGGGGGGAGCAGTTTCGCAGAATGCTACTATCCGCATGTGGCTCTTCTCGAAGTCCGCAACCTGACTAAGGTTTTCCCGCTCGGCGAATCTATCTTTGGTGGAGGTGCGACCAGCGAAGTCCGAGCCGTAGAAAATGTTTCCCTCGATATTGAATCCGGCGAGACTCTCGGGCTAGTCGGCGAGTCCGGATCAGGTAAGAGTACGCTCGGGCGCCTGGTACTACGCTTGATCGAACCAACTTCCGGCAGCATCCGTTTCGACGGCAACGACCTGCTTGCCGCCAGCCGCGGAGATATGCGCCGCCTACGCCGCGACATGCAGATCATCTTCCAGGACCCTTTCGGCTCGCTCGATCCTCGCATGCGAGTGGAAGAAATCGTCAGCGAGCCGCTCATGATCCACGAACCCATGAGCGCGTCCGCGGGTGCCCCACCCTTTTCGCGTTCTTTGCGAAAGGGTGGGATTCGCACCCGCGTTGCCGAGCTCCTCCGCGCGGTCGGACTTGACGAATCCGCCCTCGGCCGTTTCCCCCACGAATTCAGCGGCGGCCAGCGGCAACGGGTCGGAATCGCACGCGCCCTCGCCCTGCATCCGCGCTTGATCGTCGCCGACGAACCGGTCTCCGCCCTCGACGTCAGCGTCGGAGCGCAGATCGTAAACCTGCTCGCCCGGTTGCAACGCGAATTTGGTCTGACCTATCTGTTCATCTCTCATTCCATGCCGGTCGTCCGCTATCTGGCCACTCGCATCGCCGTGATGTACGGCGGAAAAATCGTCGAGATCGGACCCACGGCCCAGATCACCACTCAACCGAGTCACCCCTACACCCGAACCCTGTTGGAAGCCACTCCCGAAGTCGCCGTGTAGAACTGCTGTCCATCGGCTGAGTGGCGCAATAATCCGCGTAGGTTTATCCTTGCTGTCACTTTTCGGAGGTAGTGTCGATGAAACGATTTTTCGCGGTGTTATTGCTCCTCGTCTCCTCTACCGTTGTCTTCGCTCAACAGACCAAGAACCCCGTTTCTACGGTGCTTCGCGATGCCCTGCCCGGTCGCCAGAAAAACACCGTTGCCGCCATCGAAGAAATGCCCGCGGATAAGTTCGGGTATAAGCCAACTCCAGAGCAATTGTCGTTTGGCGCTTTCGCGGCTCATATCGTCGAGGGGAATAATTTCTTTTGCGCCAACGTTGGCGACGTTCCCCAGCCGAAAGTCGAAGACTTAAAGGGAACCGAAAGTAAGGAAAAACTGGTTGCAGCGGTGAAAGCCTCGTTTGATTTCTGCGGTGACGCTCTCGCCAAGGCTGATGACTCCAAGTTGGGCGATTCCATTAAAGGCTTTGATGGTAAGCCTCGTCCTCGCGCCTGGGCCTTTCTGGCGCTGGCCAGCAGTTGGGCCGATCATTACGCCATTGTCGCCATGTATCTTCGCCTGAATGGCCTGGTTCCACCGTCCGCACAGCCGAAGAAGTGACGGACAATGCCGTATCACATTGATGTTGAAGGTACTAAATGCCTAGTTGGCATAATTATATAACGTATGGTTCTATGCTATAATACTGCTCGGGATCGGAATGCCACTGAGTATTAAGAACGAGCGAACCGAGCGCCTTGCCCGCGAAGTTGCGAACGAGACTGGCGAGTCTCTGACTGAAGCCATTCACAATTCTCTGGCCGAGCGATGGGAGCGGATGCGAAGCAGGCGGCGCGGCCGCGTTCTGACGAGTCAGCTTGAAGACATTTTGCATCGGGTGGACGCCCTTCCAACCCTCGACTCGCGACCCGAAGAAGAAATCCTCGGGTATGACGAGCACGGAATGCCGCACTGATGGTGATCGATACCTCGGCCCTGGTCGCCGTTTTCCTGGCCGAGCCCGAGCGCAAGCGTTTTCTCGATCTGATTGTCGAGGCTGGCACACGTCTCATCTCCGCCGCCAATGCACTCGAAACAGGAATTGTTCTGGAAGCCAAACGCGGCGAAGCCGCAGGCCGCGAATTCGATCTCTTCCTTGTCCGCGCTAATCTGCAGGTCGTCCCGGTGGACGGCGAACAAGTCGAAATCGCGCGATCCGCCTGGCGTAAATACGGCAAAGGCCGCCATTCGGCTGCCCTCAACTTCGGAGACTGTTTCGCTTATGCTCTCGCCAAGTCCTCAGGCGAACCGCTGCTGGCGAAGGGCACCGATTTCGCACTCACCGACATTGAAGTCTGTCGAGCCCGTTAAGCCTGTTGGCCTATCAATGTAGGCACGGGCGTCGCGCCCGTGCAAGGTGCCTTGACAATGTGCCACATAATGTGTCACATCGGTAACATGCCTTCCGTTAACATCCGCCAACTTCGAGACACCCGCCGCCTAAAAGCCTGGCTTAGAGCGGGGAACACCGTTGAACTCCGGGAGCGTAACCGCGTCATTGCCCGCATTGTTCCCGAAAAACAGCACGAAGAGCGTCCGGTCAAATACCCGGACTTCGCCGCCCGACGCCAAAAGATTTTTGGCGATCGGGTTCTGTCGATAGTCGATGATTTGATAAGGGATCGCGGTCGCTATTGACTACTATTTACGCAGACACCAGCTTCTTCGTATCAATCTATGTGCAGGACGGTCATTCTGCAGCAGCGCAGGAGTTGATGAATCTGAATCCGCGTCTTTGGTTTTGCCCCCTTCATCTAGCAGAGTGTTTTCATGCCATCGCCCAGCTGGTCTTTTACCGCAGGATGTCCGCAGCGGACGCGCAGGATATCTATCGTCACTTAAGAAGCGATCAAACCGCAGGACTATGGATCGAAACCCCTATGCCAGAAAAGGCTTTCGACCTCTGTGCCGATCTCGCCCGTCGCTATGGGCCGAAACTCGGCGTAAGAACGCTGGATAGCTTACATGTCGCCTGCGCATTGCAGCTAAGAGCAGAGCAATTCCGGACCTTCGACGAACGCCAGGCCAGATTAGCCAGAGCTGCCGGCCTCAAGACTTCCTGAACCCGCAGATATTACTTACCATCAGTTCCGAACTAAAATGGGGTTTACTCCTCTTCTTCCTTCACTTCTCCGCGTTCTGCCTTCGCCTTATCAATGATCTTCTCCTGCAACTGCCCCGGCACCACATCATAGTGATGCATTTCCATGTTAAAACTTCCCCGTCCCTGCGTCATGGATGTCAAATCGGCGCCGTAAGTCAGCATCTCAGCCATCGGCACTTCCGCTTTTACCACCGTGTTGCCGCCCTTATTGTCCATCCCCTGGATGCGTCCCCGCCGGCTATTGAGATCGCCCATGATCGTGCCCGCAAATTCATCCGGCACTGTAATCTCAACCGCCATAACTGGTTCCAGTAGTGTCGGCTTGGCAACTTCCATAGCTTTCTTGAACGCAATCCGTCCAGCCATCTGAAACGACAAATCGTTCGAATCCACGTCGTGATACGACCCGTCGTACAGAGTCACTCTGAAATCAACCATGGGATAGCCCGCCAGATAGCCGCGCGCGGCCGCGTCCTTAATCCCCTTTTCCACCGGTGGGATGAAGTTCTTCGGGATCGCGCCGCCAAAGATATCGTTTACAAACTCAAAATTTCCGCCCCGAGGCAGCGGCTCGACCTTGATCTTGCAGTCGCCGTACTGCCCATGCCCGCCAGTCTGTTTTTTATGTCGCCCCTGCACGTCGGCCTTGCCGCGAATCGTCTCGCGGTACGGGACCTTTGGCGCTTTCAGGTTTACTTCCGTGTGATAGCGCTTCTTCATCTTCGAGACCACCACTTCAATGTGCTGCTGTCCCGTGCCCGCAATCAGGAATTCCTTGGTCTGCGGATCGCGGAAGAAGCGCAGCATGGCATCTTCTTCCATCAATTTATGGATACCTGGCCCCAGCTTGTCCTCGTCGGCCCGGCTCTTGGGTTCGATGGCAAATGTGATGGCTGGCTCCGGCAGCTTGACCTTGGGATACTGAATGGGCGCGCTCTTGTCCCCCAGGGTGTCGCCGGTCAGCGTGTCTTTCAGTTTGGCCACTGCCCCGATGTCGCCAGCGTGCAGCTCAATCACCGGTACCGAGGTCTTCCCTTGCATGATCGAGATGTGCGCCAGTTTCTCGGACGAGCCCCGGCTGAAGTTCTGCAGCGTGACATCGTTCTTCAGCACACCAGAAAAAACCTTGAAGTAGGAAATTCGCCCCGCAAAAGCGTCGGAAACCGTCTTGAAGACATAGACCGAAACTGGCTCCGTGTCCGCCTCTTTGCGCCGCGGCGGCTCGCCATTGCCCGAAGCCGCAACTTCGCCCTGCACCCATTCATGCTCCGCCGGCGCGGGCGTGTAGTCGACAATGAAGTCCATTACCCGGTCCGCCCCGACATTGCCCAACCCTGAACCAAAAATCACGGGGAAGAGTTTGTCTTCGCGAATGGCGTTATGCAGTGCGGGAATCAGATCCTCTTCCGGAATCGTTCCCTTCTCGAAGAATTCCTCCATCAGGGCGTCGTTTCCCTCGGCCACCAGTTCCACCAGCTTCTCGTGCGCCGCCTGCACTTCACCTTTCATGTCAGCTGGGATCTCAGTTTCCTTCCCCTTGCCGTTGCCACCCAGCTCGTAGGTGTATGCCTTCATGGTGACCAGATCCACCACGCCGCGAAAGTTCTTCTCCTTCCCAATTGGCAGCTCGAGTGGAATCACCGAACGCCCGAATGCATTAGTCAGCGACTCCAGCACCCGCTCCGCATCTGCACGCTCTCGATCCATACGGCTTGCCACGATAAGCCTGGGGGTCTTGAATTCCTCGCAGTAATTCCACACTCGTTGGGTGACCACTTCGACTCCGGCCACGCCGTCCACCACTACGATGGCCGCGTCTACCACCGGCAGCGCCAGCTTGGCTTCGTGGACAAACATGCTGAATCCGGGGGTATCCACAATGTTGATCTTAGTTTTGCCCCACTCCACGTACGCCAGGCTGGCCGCAATCGACATCTTGCGCGCGACCTCTTCGTCATCGTAATCAGTGGTCGCCGAGCCGTCGTCCACCCGCCCCATGCGCTGCGTCGCGCCGCTGGTGTAGAGCATCGCCGAGACCAGCGAGGTCTTCCCCGCATGCCCATGCCCCACCACCGCCACATTACGGATATTCGCGCCCTCATAAGCTTTCACTGGTTCACTCCTTTAATCGCCACGACGGACCATCACTTGCCCGGCCAAGCGTACGCTCGGCAGTCCCAACGGATTCTTGACTATGGGTGAGATCATAAATAGGACTTCAAGAAGAGCACGGCTTACAAGCCAATACCAATCGCCCTATCAAAACTTACGATGCTACCACAGCGGAATTTAGCCGCTCAACTGGTGCCCAGTGTCGGGTAGTGGTGCAGTTGATTTGTCATTCTGGAGCAAGCGCTCTTTGCGCCGCGAAGGCTCCGAGCGAGCCGTGCGAATCGTCGCGTTCTTTGCGACGCAATATCGCACGCTTGGCTCGCTTCCTTATCAAACTGCACCAATGCCCAGTGTCGGCTGAGGCCGGCCTCTCACCATTTCCTGAAAATCACAAAAACCGCCGCCACGATCAGCCCAAAACCCACGATGTAGTTCCACTTGATTTGCTCATCCAGATAAAAGACCGAGAACACGGAGAAAACCGTAAGTGTAATTACCTCCTGGATGGTCTTGAGCTGCGCCGCGGTGAACTCGTAAGATCCAATCCGGTTTGCCGGAACCTGAAAGCAATACTCAAAAAAGGCGATGCCCCAGCTAATGACGATGACTTTGAACAACGGCGCTTGGCGGTACTTCAAGTGACCATACCAGGCAAAAGTCATAAAAATGTTGGAGATGGTGAGCAGGACGATCGTGGTCATAATCGCTATCCTGCCTCAAACGGCACTGATTTTTCTAGCCATATAGGTTCAGGCGGTGCATCAAAAAATGCATCGAACCCGCCCAATTCACTAACCACAAAGAGGTCATCCCGACACCCCGCGCTCACCAGCGGGGCGAGGGATCTGGCGTGCACTGCCTCGCTTTACTAGGTTCCCGCGTGAAGTGAGGTGCCCAGCCGCGCTCCTGCCCGCTCTAGCCGTACAAGCTTGACAATTTTGTGACACTGCACCCCAAGCGACCCTTGTACACTGTTTCTGCGAGGGACGAGCAAAGCGAACCATCCCCGCTCGGTAAACCGATTTCTAGCGACGACGTCTAAGAAGGACGTGAACCCGGTGCATCGTTTGACCGCCAGATTATTACTGATCCTGCTGCTGGTGAGCGCGTTCGCTCCTGTGGCTCTGGCGATCTCTACGCCGCCACCGCATGCCTGCTGCCTGCGCAAGCCCCTGCGCGACGGCCGGCATGACCCTGAGATTCAATCTACCCCCGCTTGCTGCTGCCACGATTGTTGCCGTCCCTTGACAGTTTCGCTGTGGGCGCATTTCGTGCCCCTGGCGGTTGCCCGTGTTACTCCCACCTCAGTGCCCTTGCCATCCGAACTCCACCCGATTCACCGGACCAGCGGCGACAACCGCTCGCATTCGGTCCGCGCCCCTCCGCAGTTCTCCATCGCCTGATCGTTTCACCGAAACGTGTTCCACCACTGGTCCGTGGCGGAGCAATCCCGCGCGTGCGGGGACGTGAGTCTAGCTCAGCATGCTTTTGGTGGGGCGGCGCCTCAGCGCTGAGGTAAAACAGCCGCTATCCGAGGGCGGTAGTCCTTGAGGTGCCGGCCCACCAACCTATTGGAGAACTTATGCGCTTCGTTCGCGTTCCACTTCTTGGCGGGCTGCTCCTGCTGGCCGCTACCGTCTTCGCCTCTATCTTCGGCTCGGTCCGTGGAATCGTTCATGATCCGCAGCACCGCCCTGTTCAAGGTGCGATGCTGATGCTACGGGCGAAATCGTCTGATTGGTCTGCCACCAGCACCACCAACGCGGACGGCGCGTTTGAATTCAATGCAGTTCCCATCGGCGAGTATTCCGTCACCGTCGCCGACCCTGGTTTTACTCAAGTTGGGCAAAACGTAGTCGTCAATTCTGGTACGGAGCCGGTAATGCATTTTCAACTCCGCCTTGCGGGGGCGAAGGAAACCGTAAATGTATCGGCTGCGCCGGTGCTTGTCCCGACCGATTCAGCCACCCCCACCACGCTCGTGAGCCGCACCGATATCGAGCGCACTCCCGGCGCGGCGCGCAGCAATAGCCTAGCCATGATTACCAACTACGTTCCCGGAGCCTATGTCACGCACGATCAGCTCCACATCCGCGGCGGACATCAGACTAGTTGGTTGATCGATGGCGTTCCTGTGCCCAATACCAATATCGCTTCGAACCTTGGGCCGCAATTCGATCCCAAAGATATTGACTACATGGAAGCGAATCGTGGAAGTTATAGCGCAGAGTTCGGTGACCGAACTTACGGAGTCTTTAACGTCGTCCCTCGTACTGGTTTTGAACGCAACAATCAAGGAGAACTGGTTCTTAGCGCAGGCAATTTCTACCAGACGAACGATCAGCTCAGCTTTGGCAGCCACACCGAACGATTTGCCTATTACGCCAGCGTCAACGGGAACCGCAGCAATCTCGGCATCCAGACACCGGTTCCCGAGATCGTTCATGACGCCGCCAATGGCTATGGAGGCTTCGGCTCAATCATCTTCAACGTCGATCCCTCCAACCAACTGCGGCTGATAACCTCCCTACGCAAGGACTACTATCAAATCCCTTACGATCCCAACCCGAACGACGCTGAAAACCAGCAATTCAACAGTTCTGGTCTTCGCGACGGGGACCATGAGTCCGATGCCATCGTGAACTTTTCCTGGGTCCACACTTTCAATTCGCGCTTGCTGTTAACCCTTTCGCCTTTCTATCACTACAACCGTGCCAACTACGACAGTTCACCCAATGACACTCCCACCGTCACCACCCAACATCGCGGATCAACCTATGGTGGCGGGCAGGCAAGTTTCAGTGCGAATGTGGCGAAAAATAACTTGCAGGTTGGTCTGTACAGTTTCTACCAGCGGGACAATGAGTTCTTTGGCGTGACCTTCAGCGACGGCAGTAACTTACCCGTCGCCGACACCGAGCATCCTTCCGGTAACTTGGTATCTTTCTTCCTTGACGACAAATTCCAAGTGACGCCTTGGCTGACGTTAATCGCCGGCATGCGGCCCACGCGTTTCGCCGGTGGTGTTACAGAAACCGCGATCAGCCCACGCTTTGGGGCGGCCCTCACTGTGCCCCATCTGAACTGGACTTTCCGCGCCTTCTACGGTCATTACTATCAGGCCCCCCCGCTCATTACCGTTTCTGGCCCGCTGCTTCAGTTGTGCAACGCCAATAATTGTGGATTCATCAGGCTCAACGGCGAACGCGACGAGGAACGTCAATTCGGTGTGACCATTCCCTTTCACGCATGGACGCTCGACGCCGACACCTTCAAAACCAACGCCACAAACTTCTTTGACCACAATAACATCGGCGAATCCAATCTCTTCTTCCCCATCACTATCTCCCGCGCCACCATTCGCGGATGGGAACTCACGCTGCGCTCGCCTCGCATCGCCCACCGCGGTCAAATTCACCTCGCCTATTCCAACCAGATCGCGGAAGGCGCTCTGCCCATTACCGGAGGCCTCACCAATTTCGCTCCGCCCACCCCGCTCTTCCTGCTTGACCACGACCAGCGCAACACTCTAAACGTAGGTGGAGACGTCAGCCTTCCCTGGCGCAGCTTCGCCTCTACGAATGTCTACTACGGCAGCGGCTTTACCGATAGTGGTGGCCCAGCCCATCTGCCCCAACACACGACCTTCGATCTCTCCCTGGGCAAAGACTTCGGCGAGCGCATCTCCGCGTCGGTGAATGCCCTAAATGTGGCCAACCGCCATCTATTGCTCGACAACAGCCTGACCTTCGGCGGATTTCACTGGAACAATCCGCGCGAGATTTACGTTGAAATGCGCTACCGCTTTCACTACTAGCTGCCGTGGCGGAAAGTGCCGTTGGGAGAGCCCAGCTAAGGAATTACGGAGAAATAACTATGAAAGTCATATTCCAAAAGATGACATCGGTTACGGTGGCATTGACGGTAACCCTCGTCCTGTCTGCTTGCGGCCCATCCAAAAAAACCAGCGACAGCAGCTCCAAGCGCTACTCGGTGAAGGGCAAGGTCGTCTCCGTGGACAAGCAATCTCAGACGCTCAATGTGGACGCTGAGGCGATCCCAGGATTCATGGAAGCCATGACCATGCCCTATAAAGTGAAGCCCGAAAGCCTGCTGGACCAGCTATCGCCAGGCGACTCGATCAGCGCCGACCTCATTGTCCATGCGGATGAGTATTGGCTGGAGAATGTGAAAGTCACTCCGCATTCGAACCCGCCTCCCCGTTGAAGTTACCAAGGTTACGTTTTCACCCGGCCCACTGCAGACACTGCCGCAACTGTGCGACAAAATAGTCGATATGAAAACTGAGGTGCTCTCGCTCGTGTTGCGACTCGACTATTTATCCTGCATGCTTACGATTTTCTCGACTCTTCTAGTAGGAAGAAGATGCTGGCAAGGCTGGGCTCTGGCGGCAGTGAACAGCGCAATCATTTGTGTCATCGGCGTGAAGACCGCGCAATTGGGCTTCGTTCCCGCGAATCTTTTCTGTATCGTGCTTTACGGCGTCAACCTTCGCACCTGGCGCAAGACCGAGACTCCTTAACCACGCCGCCGGCGGCAACCCTGAACGCAGCCGAAGGGTTGAAGCTCAAAAATGCCCTCAATTTCTCAATTCCTGAGCACATTTCACTAACCACTAGTCACCAACCACTAGTCCCCAGTTACTGATCTTCCCCAGCGCCTCCAGCAACTCCCGGTTATTCGGCGTCTGGTCTAGCGGATATATTTTGGCGAACCTAATCATTCCGCCTTTATCGACGATGAACACCGCCCGTTCGCAGATACCCGGAACAGGCGGTCCTTCGCGTAAGACGCCGAATGCCTGGGTTACCTCTCCATGCGGATAGAAATCCGAGCACATCGGCAAGTGCATCGTCTCGATTTCCTTTTTCTGCCACGCGATGTGGCTGAGGATCGAATCAGTGCTTATGTCCAGGACCTGGGCATCAAGCGCGGCGAACTTCTCGCGGTCCGAGTCGAACGCCGGCAACTGCGCCGCTCAAGTTGGAGTCCAGTCCAGAGGATGGAAAGTCACCACCACAAGCTTCTTCCCCCGGAAATCGCTCAGCCTGACTTTGAACTGCCGCTCACCCTCTACAGCAAGCAGCTCGAAATCCGGTGCCGTATCGCCCGCTTTCAATGCCATCGTTCGCTCCCGCGTCGTACCCCTTTGATTGCTACAATCCTATTTATAGATTTTGCCCACGTTGGCAGCGGATTCGGTTAGACGTCACAAAATTAACACGGCGTTAACAATTGCCGGGTGCCTCGAGTCTTAATATCACGCCATGCTACAACAGTCCCTGGTCATCGAAGACGTCGCTGGTTCTCAGGATGGACAGCGCATCCTGTCCCTAATCGGTCCTCTCGTTCTCGCCACGCTGTTCGAATTTCAGTCCAAGGTCAGGGCCGACACTTCGAAGACACTCATTGTTGATTTCTCGAAAGTGCCCTTCGTGGACTCGGCTGGGATCGGTGCCTTGGTCGGTGCCTATATTACCCATACGAAGGCGGGCCGCAACCTTTTCCTGGTCGGGGTAAGTGAGCGGATTCATCAGGCGCTGGCCGTTACCCGCGTCGAACAATTCTTTCGGTTCTTTGACTCGCTAACCGCTGCGGAGCGGGCGGCCGTAGCTTAGGCGTCGAAGCTTGCGTCGCGCTTTTCTGCAAGTGCTGCAGGAAGGCCTGCTGCGCGCGGCCACAGAAGTGCTGTTTCAGTTGCACTACACCCACTCGCCGGTATGCTCCCTCGTCGGCGATTGGAATAAAACGACATCCCTCCCGTTTTTCGAGTGCCATCTGCGGCACCACCGAGACGCCGGTATTGGCGGCCACCATTGCCAATATCGTGGCAAACTGCCCGCTTTCAAAGACTACGTTCGGCTCCAGTCGCGCCCGGCCGCACGCTGCCAGCGTGTTCTCACGAAAGCAATGTCCCTCCTTGAGCAACAAAAAGGCATCGCCTTCAATTTCCTTGAGCCGAACCTCTGACTTTGACGCCAGCCGATGGTCTCGTGGCACCACAAGATAAAGTGGCTCCCGCAACAGTTCCTCACACAAAAACTGCTCTCCCGGCACCGGCAGAGCAAGCACCGCCATGTCGATGGCAGCTTCCTGCAGGCGCTCAAGTAGCACTGGAGTGATCTCTTCCACCACGCTGACTCGAACTCCAGGAAACTTCAAAGCGAAACTAGCCAGCCGCTCCGGCAGGAAATAGGGCGCAACGGTAGGGATTGCACCGACCGCGATCCTACCCCGGTCGTTGCCGGCCATTTCTTCCATCTCGCGCTTGGCATCGCTCACCTCTCGCAGAATAGCCTCCGCGCGCTGCATAAGGGCCTGACCAAACGAGGTCAGCCGCACGGTTCGCCCCAAGCGGTCAAGCAACCTGGCTCCTAATTCGTCTTCCAGCTTACGCACCTGCTGCGAGAGCGATGGTTGCGCAACATGTTCGTGCTCCGCCGCGCGAGTAAAGCTACCCTCCTTCGCCACGGCACAAAAATATCGGAGCTGATGAATCTGCATATCAGTTTCGTGCCCGTTTCCTAGAGGCAGAGCCTATGAGAATGATAGAGACTATATCTTAGACTTATAGATGGTCTGCGCGCTACACTCCGTGAGAAAAGGAGGACGTATGCCCGGAAAAGACAAAGACGTGGTCAAACACGGAGACGTTAGCCAGCGGGTGGGTGTGGAAGTTATTCGCGCGCGCGGCGTCGACGTTGAAAAGTTGATCAAGATGCTCATCGCCAACGCTGCGGCTGAGTTCGCCAGCACCTATTACTACTACACTATTCTCCGCATGCATCTGGCGGGGTATGAAGATTACAAAGAGATTTGCGAAGACGCCCGGCTGGAAGATCGCGCCCATTGGGAACTAATCGTCCCGCGAATTTACGAACTGGGAGGCGAGTTGCCCAACGATCTACCCGCCTTCCACGATCAAGCTGGTTGCACTGCGGCCAAGCTTCCGAACCCTCCGACTGTCGTTAACATTCTTACCTTGCTAATGGAATCCGAACGCTGCGCCATTCGAAGCTGGAGCGCGGTTTGCGACATGACTTTCGGCAAAGACCCGCGCACCTACGACATGGCCGCCCGAATTCTTAATGAAGAAATCGAGCACGAAGCCTGGTTCATCGAGCTGCTGGCGAGAGAACGCGATGGCAAGGTTATCCCCTCCGGACACTTCCGCCGCGGCGAGCCTGGCCACGCGCCCTACAGCAAGAACGCCGCATTCTACAACCCATAAGACTCTCCCCCAGCTCCTGCCTCGCCCGCTGGACTCCGAAATGCGGGCGGGCAGGATTTTCCCTTCTCCCCTAAACTATAAGTGTGAAAGCGGACGGCGCGATTCCAGAAGAGAGCGGCTTTGAAGTGTCGCTTTTATTGCCAGACGGGGAACGAACCATCTCCGTGCGCTCCGACCGGCACATCTGGGACGCCGCCCAGGCCGCGGGCATCAAATTGCCTGCTCTCTGCCATCAGGGACGATGCCTCACCTGCGCCGGACGGTTATTGAGCGGTGGCGAAGTCGATCAGTCGGACTCCGCCAGCTACTATCCTTCGGATCGAGACGCCGGTTTTGTGCTGCTCTGCACAGGTAAACCGCGTTCGAATCTCCGCATTTTGACCCATCAGCAAGAGCAAATGCGCCAACATCGCCGTCAGCGAGGCCTGCCTGCCCCCTACTCCTGACGGCCAAAACAAATTAAAGGGCGACCTCTCGGCCGCCCTTTTTCCCATCCATGATCTTTCTTCCTTCCTTAGTGGTTACACCGACTTCACATTCTCGGCCTGCCACCCCTTGGGGCCTTTGACCACGTCAAACTGCACTTGCTGGCCTTCCTGCAGGCTGCGGAATCCACCCGCTTGGATGGCAGAGAAGTGCACGAATACGTCCTCGCCGTTCTGACGGCTGATGAAACCATAACCCTTGGCGTCGTTAAACCACTTTACTGTTCCTGTTTCCATGGTGTTGCTTTGTTCCTTTTTCTGTGATGTAGCGCTGAATTCCTCGCAGAACTTTCGCAGGCAGCTCACGCTGTTGAGCGGGAGTTTCTGGAAACTGCAAAAAAACCGCAAGATCAAACGCACGGCGATTTTATCTTATCGCCTTTGGAAATCGCCACAGAATTCCTGCCCTCAGACACTAACCCTTTTGTCTACCGCCACTTACATCAGACCATACCGGGAACTGAGAACTGGAAACGGAGAACCGAGAACTGGGTTCTACCGCTGAGTTTTCTACGACAATCCCTAGCCGCTCAATCGACCGCCTCGCCTGCCCCCTCCTCTATTTCCCCTCCTCTGGAACTTTTCGTCCTTCCCGGTCATCATGGATGACATGAATCGGCACCTCGCCGCACTTCTGGTCCTCCTGTCGTCTCTCTCCTTCGCCGACATCATTCAGGAGGTTCGTGGCTCGCTTGCCCACAACAACTCCACCGCCGCAGAGGCCGAACTTCAAACCTATCGCGCACAGCACGGCGTCACTCCGGAATATCTGGAGGCGCTTTCATGGATGGCACGAGGCTCACTCGCTGCGAACCAGTTTGATCGCGCCGAATCTTACGCCAAGCAGACCGAAACTCTGATCCGGCAGCAACTTCTGAAACATCCCCTCGACTCCGACCCTCATCTGCCCATTGCTCTCGGCGCCGCCATCGAAGTTCGGGCGCAAACTTTGGCCGCCGAGGGTCAGCAGGAGCAAGCTGCAGCTCTACTCAAGCGCAGCCTCGCCACCTACGGGACCACCTCGATTCGCGCCCGTTTACAGAAAAACCTGAACCTACTCAGCCTCGCCGGACAGCCGGCGCCGCCGCTCAACATCGCCCAATACCTCGGTACACGACCCGTTCCTCTCAGCCAGCTCAAAGGCTCGCCTGTGCTTTTATTTTTCTGGGCCCACTGGTGCGTTGACTGCAAGAGCGAAGGTCCAATCATCGCCGCGCTGAGTTCTGAGTTTGCCTCGAAGGGGTTGACTGTGGTGGCCCCCACTCAACTCTACGGCTACGCGGCGCAAGGTCAGGATGCCAAACCGGAGGATGAACTCGCCTACACCGGACGCGTCTGGCAGCATTTCTATCCCGGACTCCAATCCGTCCCCGTCCCGGTCAGCAAACAGAACTTCGACCGCTACGGCGCCAGTACCACGCCCACGCTCGTCCTGCTCGATCGTAGCGGCCACGTCTCCCTGTACCACCCGGGCGTGATGCCATACGACGCCCTCCGTTCCGCCATCGAAAGGGTTCTGGCCAACTGAACTTATTTTGTCATTCTGAGCGAAGCAGAACCGCTCGCTTGTGAGGGGTTTCTGCGAAGTCGAACATCCCTACCCAATCAACTGCTTCTTCCAGTAGGATGCTTCTACTACGCGGAAGCTTCGCAATGCGAAGCTCCCCTCCGCTCAGCATGACAACTCGTTGTGGTTCGTCTCGCTCTACTGCAGCTTGGCATACTCCGCTTTGGCTTCTTCCAGAACCGGAATATCCGCATCAGCATCTTTCCAAATCCCAAAGAAATCCTGATAGGCAAGTTTCGCGCCCGCCTTATCGCCGCCCATGACTCGCGCTCGTGCTAGCCCCAGATGCGCCAGCGCCTTTAGCGGAGAGTTCCACGCGATCTGGCGATGATCGAGCATTTTTTGAAATTCCGTCGCCGCCCCCACTCCGTTTTTCGCCAGCAGGTATGCCCGCCCCCGCACGTAAATGGGATACATCGTTGCCGGTTGGAAAGGGGGTGGCGTACCAAGTTCATTCGCGGCTGCGGCTTGCAAAAGCTCAATCGCCTTGCCGCCATTGCTTCGGTCTAGTTCCAGCATGGCTCGGATAGTCGGCAACCAATAGTCTTGCAGGATCGTGCTGAGCGGGAAGGTCGAGTTTAGCTCGTCGACCAGCGCTTGGGCTTTGCCTATATCGCCGGCGCGCGCGAAAACCAGCGCGGCTACAATCTGCGTGTCGCGGCCCGGCGCAACCGACAAGGCAGAATTCGCCAACTGGCGCGCCTGAGCGGTATCTCCCAATTCCGCTTCTCGAACTGCCTGGTTCGCCTCCCAAAGGGCTGCCGTCTCTTTGGCACCATTATGCCGGGCAAGCTCCGCTGCTTGTCGCGCCACATCCCGAGCCTTCCGCAGTCGTCCAAAGTACGCTTCCGTATCCGCCTGAGTCGACAGGAAAACATCCTCCACACCCGGTTTTCCCGCGGCCCACGCCAGTTGCTGTTGCATTCCAGGGACATCGTTTTGCAAGAAGGCAAGAAGATAAATCCCTTGACGCAGGTTTGGATCGTCGAGCCCGCGAGCATGGGCCTGGTCAAAAGTAGCCTTAGCCTCATCTAGGCGATTTAGGCCCATATAGAATTCTCCCAGATTGCCGTAGGGGAGAACCTCATCCGGCTCAAGGCGGATCGCTTCCTTGGTGGGCTCGAGGGCTTTGTCGTATTGTCCGAGATAGCTGTAGTTGACCCCCAGGTTCGTGTGCGGCGTAAAGTCTCGGGGATAGGCCTCGATCCACATCTGGTACTGCTGGTTTCCCTTTTCCAACTCGCCCGTAACCTCGCTGTAATACTGGGACGCGATATAGAACTTCTCTCGGTCGCTGGTTCGGTCTCGCAACTCGTATGCCTTCTTAAAGTTCTCCAGTGCTAGACTGGATTGCCCTAAATTGGCGTAGGTCCTTCCCAGTGAAGCATACGCACGCGCGAAATTGGGATCTAGCTCGACCGCCCTCTTGAAAAATGGAATGGCGGCAGGTTGGTTGTTGCTGTATGTCCGTCGCCCTTGGCTAAAGGCCTGCAATGCTTCCAGTGATGGAGTAGTCGCTTGCTCTAGCGGTTTGTCAAACTTTTGCACCGAGCTTAGCGATTCACCGAGCTTCTCCCGCATGCTCGCCGTCGCCTCACTCACCGCTTTCAGCACGTGCTCACGGCTGTCTGCTTCCGCTTGGACAATGCCCAGGGAATCTCCGCTCTGGCAGTTTGTCGCTTTGAGCCCGATAGCATAGTGCGCGCCCAGATTCGCGATCGATCCGGCGAGCACCGCCTTGCTTCCAATGCGGAGACAGATTTCCTTGGCCACCTCTTGCGTGATCTTGTCGCTCGGTGGACGACCCATAAGCTTCAACGTTTCGCTTACCTTGTTGTCCGCCAGAACATTCAGAAACGGCGACTGTTCCAAATCCACTGCCAGTGCTTGCTTGAGGGTCTCGTCATAAACTGTATCGCCTGTGGTATTGGCAAAATCGGCTAGAACAATGGCGTCTTTCTCGGTTAGCCCGCCCGCCTGCCTGGAGCGCCAATACAATCCGGCGGCCACCAGCGCCACCACGACCAGCGCAGCCGAGACCGCAACCTTCCAATGAGGAATCCTTGTTTTTGGGGAAGTCTTTGGGAAAGGCTGCGGGAAGTCTTTTGCAGCAGCAGAAGTACCTTGGTCAACGGAGGTTCCTTGGTCGGCCCGCACCACTTGGTCGGCGGCCGCTTTTGGGCCAGCCGCCACTTCTTGGCCCACCGAAGCTTTTGGGTGGCGCAGTGCTTCAGCGCTGCGATCTCCAGTCTCAGAAACTCCGGCTTTAGCCGCTGAGGTACCACTCTCGGGAACTGCCCCACTCTTGGGACCAGCCGCCCTCGGCTGTCCGGCCGAGCCCAGCTCGGCTACATCCTCCTCCGCTACCACCCGTTTGCCCGACTCCGTATCCCGCTTCAGCCGCTGCAGGTCCGCCCGCATCTCCGCGGCCACCTGATAACGCAAATTCCTGTCTTTCTCCAGCGCCTTATTAATGATTCGCTCCAGCTCCGGCGGCAAATCCGGATTCAGCCGCACCGGCGCTGTCGGCGCCCTATGCAGAATAGAGTCGAATAGCGCCGCCGAAGTCTCTCCGCGGAACGGCAATGCGCCTGTCGCCATCTCATACAGGACCGCGCCAAAAGAAAACAGATCGGTCCTCGCATCCAAATCCTTGCCCAACGCCTGTTCTGGAGACATGTAAGCCACGGTGCCCAGCGCGGTTCCCGGACTAGTCAGGTGCTCCACGCTCACACCTGCCGTGGCTTCTGAAATAGCGACCGCCGACGCAGCTCTGCCTCCCGTCTGCGTGACTTTGGCGAGACCAAAGTCGAGAATCTTGGCGTGTCCGCGTTTGGTGACAAAGATATTCGGCGGCTTGATATCGCGGTGCACAATGCCTTGCGCATGCGCCGCATCCAGAGCGTCCGCGACCTCAATGCCCAAGTCGAACAGCGTCTCCATCTCCAGCGGCCGGCCTGCAATCCGGTGCTTCAGCGTCATACCATCCAGAAACTCCATCACCAGGAAGGGATGCCCGTTGTGCTGACCGATCTCGTGGATAGTGCAAATATTGGGGTGGTTCAGCGCCGACGCTGCCTGTGCCTCGCGCTGGAATCGCTCGAGCGCGCGGGGATCGTGAGCCACATCATCAGGAAGGAACTTCAGCGCAACAAAGCGGCGCAGATTGACGTCCTCGGCCTTGTACACGACCCCCATCCCGCCACCACCCAACTTTTCGACAATTCGGTAGTGCGAGATGGTTTGATCAATCATGAAGTGAGCGCTGCACGCAGGCCGCAATCTTAGGCGGAGTCTCCCAGCCAAGTCAACGCGCTGTTGAGAAACTGCTCGACGCCGGGCCGAGGCCCGGCTCTTCCACGGTTGTTCGACTGGATGATGGTAGTGACGTGGAAGAGCGCCGCTTCAGCGCCGCGTCAGCGCGCTATCAGAACTCCCGCGCTTTAGCGCCTGCGGCATCCAACATCTCGTGCATTCGGGGCGGATGGCCTGGCTTTCCCACCCTACAGCGGAGCAGGCTTCAGAACCCTTGGGGTGCCCATCCTTGACGTTCTTTGTCAAGGGTGGGATCGGAACTCTCGCCTCAACTTGGTTAGTGCGTGCGACGTGCCATCGCGTGGTGAAGACTAAGATCGCTGGACGATGGTCAGTGGGGGAGTGCCACGCCCCTACTGCAGCTTCGCGTACTCTGCTTTGGCGTCTTTCAAGATGGGGGTCTCGGGATCGGCGTTTTTCCAGAGAGCGAGGAAATCCTGGTAGGCAGTTTTTGCTTTGGCGGTGTCGCCTGAGAGAGTGTAAGCGCGAGCGAGGCCGAGATGGGCCAGCGCACCGACGGGAAAGTTGAACACGATGCCACGGTGGTTGAGGAATTTTTGGAACTCAGTGGCTGCCTCGTTGCCCTGGTGCAACTGTAAGTATGCCTGACCTCTCACATAAACCGGATACAGGGACCCATACCCAATATAGCCGACGCTAATAAATCCTAGCTCATAAGGAGCCGCGGGCTGGAGCAATTCGATGGCTTTGGCTGGTTCATGCCGATTGAGCGCAAGGGAAGCACGGATAGTGGGTAACCAGTAGCTATGTACTACTGTATCCAAAGGAAACTCCCTGGCTACGTTGTCCGCTATTTTTTGGGCCTGGGCGGAATCACCAGCGCGAGCCAAGGCTAGCGCTCCAAGCACTTGTGTGAAACGGTCTGAGGCCAACGCCACGGCCGCGGCCGCATCTTTCCGCGACTGGCCGAAATGACCGAATTCTGCCTCTCGAAGAGCTTGGTTTGTCTGCCACCCGGCCGCGGTTCCGTTCTGCTGGTTGTGGCGAGCCAATTCCACCGCCCGCCGCGAAAACTCCCGCGCCTTCCCGAGTCGACCGGAGAAAGCCTCGGTGTCGGATTGGCTAGATAGAAACACGTCCTCCACTCCCCGCTTGCCTGCGCCCCACACCACCTGCCGTTCCATCTCAGCTGCATCGCCTTCAATCATGGCAAGTTCATAACGGAAAACGTGCAGGCCTGCGTAATCGAGCTTGCGTCCCGTTGCTTCCTGGTAGATTGCTTTGGCCTCATCGAAACGGTTCAGGTCAGCATAAGCAAACATCAGGTTCTCCAGATTAGGGGCGGAGTCTGGAACGAGGCGGTTTGATTCGAGTTCTTCGGCCACTGACTTTTCGTATTGTCCCATCACTGAGTGAAAGAGTCCCAAATAGCCAGGGGGGTTAGGGTCCCGCGGATAATTCCGTGCCCACAGCTCGCAAGTCTGAACCGCTTTCTCGAGTTCTCCCGTCACAACCCTATAATAGTTACCCGTGATCCGGAATTTCTCCCGCTCGCTCACGCGCTCACGCAGGTCGTATGCCTTTTGCGAGTATTGGCTGGCCAGGGTTGCTTCGCCGATGTTGGAGTACATGATCCCCATTTTGGCGTAAGCCAGCGCAAAATTGGGATCGAGTTCAATGGCATGTTTCATCATCGGAATCGCCGCCACCTCGCTCTTTTCGTTCATGGTCTCTCTCGACAGAGTGTAGGCTTTGAGCGCCTCCAATGAAGACGTTGTGGCTTGTTCAAGCGAAGTATCGAACCTTTGGATAGTGCTGAGTGTTTCTCCCAGCTTTTTCCGCAGCTCTGGCGTGGTCTCTCCTAGCGCTTTGAGCACATGTTCTTTGCTGTCTGCCGTCACCTGCTCCTGGGCCAGGGTGTTGCCGGTCTGGCAATTCACGGCATTCACCCCGATTACATATTGACTGCCCAGGCTGGCAATTGAGCCCGCCAGCATCACCCTGCTGCCCGCGCGCTGGCACAGTTCCCGCGCGACCTCGCGCGTAAGATGTTGGCCGGGTGAACGCCCCATCAGCTTTAACGTATCGTCCACAGTCTGCTCTGGCAGGATGTTCAGAAAAGGCGACTGCTGCAATTGCACCGTGAGCGCTTGCTTCAGCGTGTCGTCAAATACGGGATCACCAGTAGTGTTGGTGAAGTCAGCCAGCACGACAGTATCTTTCCCAGTCAGAGGTGTTGCTCGAAGCGAGCGGAAGTAAAGACCACCGGCAATAAGAAGAGCGACGATGACCACAGTGGTGGAAACCAGAATCTTCCAGGATTTCGGCAAATCCAGGACGGCGGAGGTCGGCGGGCTGGACTCGACCCATTCCACCGAAACCATCCAACGATACCCTCGGCGTGCCAGCGTTTCAATGTAGTGGGGGCGGTCGGCGGAGTCCCCCAGAGTCTGCCGCAACCGGTTCATCGCGGCGCTAATGCTGTGCTCGTACTCCACGAAGGTGTCGTTCGGCCAGAGCTTCTTGCGAATATCCTCCCGCGTCAGCACTTCGCCGGGGCGCTGAAGCAACATGGTAAGGATTTGGAACGGCTGCTCCGGCAGGCGGAAGGTCTTGCCACCGTCCGAATGTAGTTCACCTGCACGCAGGTCGAGCTGAAACCCCTCGAAACGGACCAGCCGATGGGAGCTATCGAACTCTTTCACGGCACTCCCTCAGAATTGGCCGGAATTCTACCATTGCATGGAACTCCTCCCCGCAAAGTGCGCTCCGCCCGCCGTCAAAAGCACCGAAGTCATTGCGAGCAAACCAGATCATTGCGTGACCTGAAAATGACGAGATTATGAGCCGCCTTGCATTGAGGCAAGTGCCCACCTAGCTCACGGTCGCCCTCACTCCGCACTGCGTGGAGGAGGACGGGATGAGGGCGGAAAACAGAAGGCACATCGCTGAAGGAAGCAAGAGGGTCGGAGGCACAGGGCAGCAATCACAAGTCCGGGGAGGATGGGGGCGGGAACCGTTACGACGACACAAACGAAACCGGCCCGTTTGGATTCTTTGCTTGATTTGGGGCGTTACTTTCGCGGGCGCGAGCGCGGTCGGTGAGCTGCATACGACCGATAAACTTGTTGAGATCCACGTCAAGCTGTACCAGGGATACATTATCGTAGTGCAGGGTTCGATCGGAAAGCTGCAGAAGCTCAACTTCGTCATTGACACCGGAGCTGTCCCCAGCGTTGTGGATTCGAGAGTCGCACAAAAGCTCGGTCTGAACGGGATGTCGAACAGCCTTTCAGTATTCAGCAGAAACGTGCCGACCGAAGAGCTGGTCGTGCCCAATATAGAGTTAGGCGCGATCCGGGCGGTATCCGTTCGCGTCCTGTCACAGGATTTGAGCTTTATTGAGAAGGCTCTGGGCGTCCGAATCGATGCTCTCATCGGCCTCGATGTATTGGGCCAAAGCAACTTCACTATCGACTACGAATCGAAGCGAATCGCCTTTGGAATTCCGATGAGTGCGCCAGACACCCCTGCTGGGGTGGCCCATCACTATGCTGCTTTCGAGAGCGAGCCCGGGTTCGCGGTGGTACAGATCCAGGTTCAGGGCCAGTTCTTTCGCCTAGTGCTAGATACGGGCTCGAGCGACCTGGTTCTATTCAGGGCCCGAGTGCAGGACCGGCTTCCGGCACTGCGCGTGACAGGTGCAATGACCAAAATCACGATGGGTGGCGAGGAAGACCTTCCCGTGGTTGAACTAGTCGGCGTCCGTCTAGGCTCTGCCGACCTACCAGGTCAGCATGCGGACCTCATAAGCGGCGGAGCTCCCGCTTCGGCTGGCCTTGATGGCTTGCTCGGAGTTACTTCGCTAGACGTGAAACGCATCGCGTTTGACTTCGAGCACAGGATCATCCGTTGGGACTGTTCCTCCAGACGACAGCCTGAGTCCAGAAACAAAATACCTTGAATTCCGAAATCATGTGTTTTCGGCCCGCCGAAAATGTGTTGTGTAACTCTTTCGTTTTTCCTCACAATCAGAAACTCCCTGCACCAGACATTTTCGACCCAGCTCACCAAGCTCGGTGTCCTCAGCCTTGTAGACGATACCCATCCGGCCGCCGCCAAGCTTCTCAACATTGCGGTAGTGCGAAATGGTTTGGCCGATCATGATCTAAACGTGTTCGTACGTTCTTAGGTTGAGATTGGAGGTAAGTCAAAATTTTCCCAAGCGAACCCGAGGTTGGCCCTGGCGGATGCCGATTCGCAAATCGGCAATCTGAAATCTACAATCTGAAATCGCATGGAACCCGCTCGCATTGCCGAGCTGCTACAGCCTTTTCTTTCTCCCTTAGTAGACGATTGTCTTTCCTCGCATAGAGAGGAAGCTGCAGTTCTGTCCTCTACCCAGCTGATAAATATATCGACATACATCGATATACTGCTCCGCTGGAATGCCCGCATGAATCTCACGAGCGTACGCCAGCCGGAAGAAATCATAGGCCGCCACTTCGGAGAATCGATTTTCGCCGCCCGTAACCTGTTTCCAAATGTCCATGTGGCAGAGGCCTCCGCGAAAGCTGAGCGAGAGTCAGCCGTCCACGTCGTTGACCTCGGTTCCGGTGCCGGCTTCCCCGGTCTGCCCATAAAGATCTGGGCTCCTCGGGTCCAACTGACGCTGATCGAATCGAACCAAAGAAAAGCTGTCTTTCTCCGCGAAGTGTCCCGCGCACTTACATTGACAGACGTCAATGTGTTCGCCGGCCGCGCCGAAGACTATCCCGACGCTCAAGCAGACGTTGTCACCCTCCGGGCCGTTGAACGTTTCGAGGCTGCACTACCTCTCGCGGTTCGCCTCGCCAAGAACCAAGGCCGTCTCGCTCTGCTCATCGGTCAAGCCCAGTTCGAGCTCGTCGGCAAGCGCACTCCCAAAGTGCGATGGTCTCAACCCGTCCAAGTGCCACTCTCTCTCAACCGGATCCTGCTGCTTGGGACCACTGAGATCTGAGGAATCAAGGTTGCTATTATCAAGCCACGAAGTGGGAGATGCTGGCCATCAGAACCCGAGATTTTTGGTCATCTCGCGCCAGGAATGGCTTACAAGTGGGATGGTTTACATAATCTAGGCCACCTTTACCGACGCCCGGTTTTCCTCTTTTATGTTTCTTGTAGAGACATGTTTTCTTCTTATGCTTCTCCTGGATCCGATTTTCCCTTTCTGCTTGCGAAGTGAAATCAAGGCAGTGTTCCACGTGGAACGTTTCCGCGAAGCTGACCGTTCGCATTCTCGGCCTCGGTTGGTAGGACATTCGACAGGCCAACGGCACTAGACGACAGAAAATGTTCCACGTGGAACACTCTGTGGAAATGCAAGGCGGAAATTGATCGAGAACAACAATCGGCTCAACGAAAATGGCCTATTCTTAGGTCGCACCAAAATTCGTCATTGCCAATGACAATGACTTCGCACTATGCTGCAAGAACTCTAGATTCTCCGAAAATCTGAATGGGACGCGTCATCGCGGTAGCCAACCAGAAGGGCGGCGTGGGCAAAACCACGACTGCCATTAATCTGGCCTCATCCCTTGCTGCGGCGGAAGTAGATACCCTGCTTGTCGATTGCGATCCGCAGTCTAACGCCACCAGCGGCCTCGGCTTGGTCAAAGATCCGGAGAGAATCAGTACCTACCATTTATTGATGGGAGCGTCTGGCGCTGAAACTGCGCTCCAGGCCACCGGGCTTGAACAACTCTGGATCATTCCTGCACACAAGAATCTGATCGGCGCAAACCTCGAACTCGTGGAAGGCGAGCGCCGGGAGTTTCGTCTGCGTGATGCGCTTGCGCCTTTGCGCGAACGCTTCCAGTTCATTGTCCTTGACTGTCCACCGGCTCTCGATCTGCTCACTTTGAATGCGCTGGTGGCTGCGGATGCGGTGCTTATTCCGATGCAAGCGGAATACTTTGCTCTGGAAGGCGTGTCCGAGCTGCTGGATACGGTCGAGCGCATCCGAGGCAGTTTCAATCCGGAACTGATGATCGAAGGCGTGGTCTTGACCATGTTTGACGAACGCACCAACCTGGCGCAGCAAGTAACGGCGGAGCTGAAGCGATTCTTCGGAGAGAAGCTGTGCCAGACCACGATCCCGCGGAACATCCGGCTGGCGGAGGCTCCAAGCCATGGCAAGCCGGCGCTGCTCTATGATGTGCGATCGCGCGGAGCCGAGAGTTACATTCGGCTGGCGAAGGAGATTATTTCGCATCATCTGCCGACGCAGGACGTGGCTGCGCCGGAAGCGGCCGAAGGCCAGGAGAAGACCGCGGAAGAGATGGATAAGACGGCTTAGTATATCGACATGTATCGATATATATAGATTGATAGATGTCGATATGAACAAAATCAGACCACGGATGATGGCGAGCTTCAATTGACTTCGGGGGCACACTGGCGGGAAGCACGAGATCCTTCGACTCACTCTCTGCTCCGCGTTGCGGAACAGTTCACTCGCTCAGGATGACAGCGGTTTTTGGTAGAGAGGAAAAATGACGACAACTGCGGAGAATGTAGTGGCAACCGACAAGACGACGGCGCCAGAAAAGAGGAAGGCATTGGGGCGGGGATTGGATTCGCTGCTGCCCGCGGGGCCGCGGATGGTCGCGGGGACTGCGGTTTCATCTGCTGCGCCTGTTCAACCGACCGGAACTGCGCACAGCACGGTTTTGCCGGAGGTCCAGGCCCAGGCTGCGCGGGCGGCGGGAAATGCGGTGGCGCAGATTCCGCTCGACCAGATCGACTCCAACCCGTACCAAACGCGCCAAGTTTTCGATAAGGAAGCTCTGGCGGAGTTGGCCGAATCGATTCGGGTCAACGGCGTGGTGCAGGCGATTGTGGTGCGTCCGACGCCCGAGGGGCGCTACGTTCTGGTCCTCGGCGAACGGCGCTGCCGGGCTTCGCGGCTGGCGGGTAAGACAACCATCCCCGCGATCGTTCGCAGCGTGTCCGATCAGCAAGCGGCGGAGATGACGATTGTCGAAAACCTGCAGCGGCAAGACCTGAATTGCCTGGAGCAGGCGAACGGCTTCGCCCGCCTGAGCCGCGATTTCGGCCTGACGCAAGACCAGATTGGGCAACGCACCGGGATCTCGCGCGAATCAGTTTCTAATTACATGCGGTTGCTGAAGCTTCCGCCCATGGTGCAGCATTATCTGGCGGAGGGCCAATTGGGCTTCAGTGAGGCGCGGGTGCTGCTGCAACTGACCGACCCGGGAAGCATTCATCGCATCGCCGATGAAGCGGTGCTCAAGCATTTGTCGGTGGCACAACTGAAAGACCTGGTTGATCGCACCAACGCAGCCATCCTCGAGCCGAAAAAAGCCGGACAGGCGCGGTGGCAGGATCCCAATGTGCATGCGGCGCAGACCGACTTGGAGCGGGTGCTGGGAGTGCGGGTACGCATCGCCGATCGAAAAGGTAAAGGGAAGATCGTGATCGAGTACGCTTCGCTGGAAGATTTTGACCGGGTGGTGGAGATGCTGAAAGGGAAAGGCTAGCGGAGAGCTTGTAACGACCTCTGCCCGGGCGGTTCAGGTCCGCTCATTGCAGCTTTGCGTACTCGGCTTTGGCTTCCTTCAGGATCGGGATGTCGGGGTCGGCGTCTTTCCAGAGGGTGAGGAAGTCTTTGTAGGCGGCGAGCGCCCGGACGCGGGCGGCATCGGCATCCGCTCCCTGCGAGGTTCTCGACTGCAAGGCGTTCGCTCGCGCCATTCCCAGATGCGCCAAAGCTCCCGTCCAGCAGTTCCAGACTATCCCGCTGTGGTCGATGATCTTCTGAAACTCGGCGGCGGCAGCACTGCCCTGTCCGGCTGCCAAGTATGCCTCTCCGCGTACATAGGTCGGATAGAGGCAGGAAATGTTAGCGACGAACCCAATTTCCGCCAACTCGACGGGTGAAGCAGCTTGCAGTGCGGTCAGGGCCGCAGCCGGGTTCTTTTTGCCCAGTGCCACTTGCGCCTGAATCGCAGGCAGCCAAAGCGACTGCATCTGCGTGTCTAGCGGGAAGCGTTTGCCCAAGTCTTGCGCCAAGGACTCGGCGCGCGCTGTATCGCCCGCCATGGCAAACGCAAGCCCAGCTTCACTCTCGACGCCCTGACTCGTGGGAGCCAGCTTCACTGCCTCTGCCGCTGACTGCCGGGCCTCTGTAATATTGCCGTAGGCGACTTCTCGCTGAGCGGCTATCGCCTGCCAGATCGCCCCAGTTTCCTTGCTGTCCGCTCGTACTGCGGATTCCACCGCCCGCTTGCTCAACTCTCGCGCCTTGGCCACATGACCAGCGTAAGCCTCGGTGTCTGATGCGAGTGCCAGTCCAAAGTTCTCTTCGGGCTTGCCCGCAAACCACTGTTGCTGTTCCACTATCGCCGGGGAGTCCGAGCCGATAAAGGCAAGAGCATAAAGAGCATTGTGAAGAGTGAAATCATCCATTTTTCGCGCCTGCGCCTCGTGGATGATCTGCCGCGTTTCGTCGAAGCGTTGCAAGGCAAGGGTGTAGTTGGCAAGATTCGGGTAAAAAACGATTTGCTCCGGCGCAAGCCGCATGCCTTGCTTCGTGATCTCCGTGGCTTTTTCATACTGCCCTTGATCGCCGTACACTATGCCCAAACTGTTGTACGCTCTGTATTCTCGTGGATAGCTCTCAATCTGCTCATGATAAGTCTGGGCCGCTTTATCCAGTTCCCCGGTTGCATACGAATAGTAGTTGGCGGCGATCAGCAGCTTTTCCCGTTCGCTGGCATGTTCCCGCAACTGGAATGCTTTGGTGAAGTACTCGCTGGCCCGCCCTGGCTCGCTGAGATTGTTGTAGTCGATGCCCACTGCCCTGTAGCCTGTGGCAAAATTCGGATCAAGCTCGATGGCACGTTGATGGTAAGGCAGGGCCGCGGCGGAGCCTTTCTCGTTTCGGGCCTTTTCGCCAAGGCTGTACGCTTTCAAGGCTTCAAGCGAAGACGTGGTGGCCTGTTCCAGCGGAACATCAAACTTCTGCACCGTTGCGAGCGATTCGCCCAATTCGCCCCGCAGCTTGGATGCCGCTTCGCCCAGCGCGTCCAGCACCTTTTCCTTGGACGCCGCCGTCACCTGCTCCTGCGCCAGCATGTCTCCGCTCTGGCAATTCACCGCCTTCAATCCCAGCACAAATTCGCTGCCCAGACCGCCAACTGTTCCAGCAAGGTAAGCCTTGCTGCCCGCACGCTGGCAAAGCTCGCGGCCTATCTCGGGCGTGAGTTTCGTGCCTGCCGGACGGGACATCTGTTGCAAGGTCTTGGCGACTTCGCCGTCGGAGAGCACATTCAAGAAAGGCGATTGCCGCAGGGAGACGGTGAGCGCCGTCTTCAGTGTGTCATCGAACACTGGATCACCTGTGTTGTTGGCAAAATCGGCGACAACGATGGTGTCCTTTTCGGTCAGGCGGTGTGTGCTCTGGCGCGAACGGAAGTAGAACGCTCCCGCGATTACAACCGCGACAAGTACGACGGCGGCGGGAACACGGATCTCCCAGAGTTTCCTGCCCGCTACAGGAACTTCGGCCACTTTCGCTGCGCTCAATGACGACGATTGAGCAAGCGCAGGCGAGGAACCGGATGTTGGCGACGACGGTTGGGCAACCGTGTGCTGCGTAACTCTGGGCTGCGCAACTCCGGAGACACTTTCCTGTGTCACCGCCACCGTACCGGAACTCGCAGCTATGGCTCGTCCCGTCTCGGTATCTCGCTTCAGGCGTTGCAACTCGGAACGCATGTCGGAGGCGTGCTGATAACGAAGCTCTCGGTCTTTCTCCAGCGCCCGGTTGATGATGTCTTCCAGCTTGAGCGGCACGTCGTGATTCAGCCGTACCACGGCCACCGGAGCACGGTTCACGATGGCCTCACAGATCATTGCCGAACTTTCTCCGTGAAACGGCAAATCGCCTGTGGCCATCTCGTACAGCACAGCACCGAACGAGAACAGATCGCTCCGCGCATCCAACTCTTTCGCCCGCACCTGTTCCGGCGACATATAAGCCACTGTCCCCACCATGGTGCCCGGACTGGTCAGATGCTCCGCATCCACCGTCTGCGTGTTAAGAGACGCAATGTTGCCCGAAGAACTGCCTGCCAGACTCACCTTTGCCAGCCCGAAGTCAAGAATCTTGGCGTGGCCGCGCTTGGTGACAAAGATGTTGGCAGGTTTGATGTCGCGGTGGACGATGCCTTCGGAGTGAGCTGCATCCAGTGCGTCCGCAATCTCGATGGCGAGTGACAGAATCAACTCCGTCTCCATCGGTCGCCCCGCAATGCGATGCTTCAGGGTCGCGCCGTCCAGAAACTCCATGGCGATGAACGCTTCGCCGTGCTGATCGTCAATTTCGTAAATCGTGCAAATGTTGGGATGGTTCAGGGCGGAGGCGGACTGCGCTTCGCGTTGGAAACGGGCTAGACCCTGTGCATCTTTGGCAATCTCGTCGGGCAGGAATTTGAGGGCGACAAAGCGATGGAGCCTTATGTCCTCAGCCTTGTAGACGACACCCATGCCACCGCCGCCGAGCTTCTCGACGATGCGGTAGTGCGAGATGGTTTGGCCGATCAATGAAGAAGGGGTCGCTCCGTGCGCGACCATAGTAGTGGGCCAAGCTGCGCTGCGTCAATGTATTGCGGGCAAAGCTAACTTTTCAAGCCGCACCAGATCAACTTGCTAGCAGATTATCTAAAAGTGGCCGGTTGCTAGTGATTAGTAGCGGCTCAGGCCCTTTTTTTTATTGCGGATTGAAGATTTCAGACTGCAGATTTGGCGACGCCGCGCGCAGAAACGGACGGATAGGAGCCAGGTTGATAAGAATCTTTGTAGTAACCGTGGGACGATTGTGCGGTTGGGGCTGCGGCGAGCGTTTGATGTCTCTCATTGCGACCGTGTGGCGTAAGGAGAAGTGGGAATTGTCAGTGACGGCTGAGCAAGCGTTGCTGCAGTCAGAATTCAGATCGATAAGACTCTACATGGTAAGCAGTGGGAGGCGCTGTGAGTGAAGTGGGAAAATGCTCATGAACTGACCTGCAAGGAGCACCCATTTCAATGGTAACCCCGCCTCCCCTCCGTCTCCTGACCATTTGCATCCGTCCAACACCCAAGCGATTTAGATTTGTCCCATTCCGCCGTCTACGTTGATCTCTACGCCCGTGATGTACGACGCGTCTTGCGAGGCCAGAAATGCGACAGCCGCTGCTACCTCCTCGGGCTGTCCAAAGCGCTTCATCGGAACCTTCGCAACGATCTCCTTCGCGAATTCATCGATGGCTTCCTTGGGCAACCCGGCCCTGCCGAAGATCGGCGTAACAATCGGCCCTGGCGCTACTGTGTTCACGCGAATGCCCCGTTCTGCCAGTTCCGCGGCTGCGGTTCGCGCCAAAGATCGCAGTGCCGCTTTGGTTGCAGAATACGCGCTGACGCCGACGGTGCCCTTGATGTCTGCCACGCTGGTGTTCAAGATGATCGACGCACCGTCATTGAGCAAGGGCAGCGCTTTCTGAATCGTGAAGTACGCTCCCTTGACATTGATGTCAAACTGCTCGTCGTACGCATCTTCGGACGTCTCGGCCAGTGGTGCGACCCTCACGACGCCGGCGTTCACGAACAACACATCAATCTTGCCCAGCTTCTGCGAAACCTCCGCATACAGCTTGTCCACGTCCGCGAGGTTGGAAACGTCCGCCCGCACCGCCACGAGGCCGTTGCCGATGGTTTTCACTGCCTCGTCCAACGTTTTCCTGTCTCGTCCGGATATGGCTACTCGCGCCCCTTCTTCCTGAAAGCGCTTGGCCGTCGCTAGTCCGATGCCGCTGTTTCCGCCGGTCACTACTGCCACTTTTCCTTCGAGTCTCTTCATGCCGATCTCCTCATATTTATCTTTTTTGTGAAATTCTCTGAACCCCTGACCCGGGGGCATCCGTGCCCAACGTTTCTGCTGGTATGCTCAACAACTAGACAGTTAGATGATCATCAAACTAACCAGTCGCACTTTTTATGTAGAGTTTTGTGTGGGATGTGGTTCTTTCTGGCGGTAAGCTCAACGCTTCGTTACACTTTAGACGGACCAATGAATCGTTCTGAGGTTGAGAAAATATCGAAAGCCTTGGCCGACGCCACCCGCCTCAAGATCTTTGAGGCCATCTCGGCAAGCAAACACATGAATTGTGGTGAGATCGTCTCGATGCGCGGTGTGACCCCCGCAACTGTGTCTCACCATCTCAAGATTCTGAGCGAGGCCGGGCTGATCGCTTGCCATCGCGAAGGGCAGTTCGTCTACAGCCGGTCTGTCCCCGAA
>Ga0207130_1022_pt1 | contig 57466 bp, 42 predicted proteins | sample Alteio_BWMinHeat_16_FD_153545 | JGI IMG/M metagenome (GOLD analysis project Ga0207130, IMG submission 153545) | Enriched cells from forest soil in Barre Woods Harvard Forest LTER site, Petersham, Massachusetts, United States -... | ecosystem: Environmental > Terrestrial > Soil > Temperate forest >... | reverse complement strand
GGAAATCGGCCATTAAATTTCCATCAATCCAGAAAGCGGCACGTCCATCGCGCTGTCCTGGCGTATTGGCTTTGACCATGAGTTCGTAGCAGTACCATCTGTCCCTCTGGGGCACGAAGTTGGGGCGCGGGACGAAGTACGGCCCAAAGTTGCCAGGGATCGAACTGTTGGGCAAAACCATCCCGGTTGGGAGAAATATATCGCCCCACTGAGAACGTTGCTCTGGATGATAGACGTATAATTCAGAATACCCTGGAGCGGGTGCGTCGGTTGGCATCATATCGTTTTGAAGCAAGAACAAGAAAAAGTCGCTCCCCGTTGGCGCAGTTCCCGGTCCTGGGTACTTCGCTGAGATTACAACTCCATTATGATTAGACCCCGGCACATCATAGGCAGAATCAAATTTAGTGTAGACGCGAACAAATAGCGTGTCCTGGGCTGGACTTATATTTTTTATTACTGTATTGGAAACTTCTGAAGTACTTTGAGGTAATGTGAACTCAAGGGATTTGGTACCGGCATAAACGTTGCCTGCCTCTGTAGCAATCCTGGTATTAGTATCATGATAGTAACTATCCCATTTGGTGGTTAGCTGGGTAGCCGATGTGTAGGACTCAAAATTATCGTTAAAGAGAACATCAGGATGATTTTGAATGTTTATGTCTCCTGGAAATTGAGCAGCGATACCATTGTTACCTTGAGGTAGGGCGGCAGGAGCGCCTGGTACTGGAGTTGGGGTGGGGGTTGGTCTCGGAGATAGGCTTGGCGTTGGAGTAGGCGAAGGTTTAGGTGGAGGTGTTGGACTGGGAGTCGCATTCGGTGTCGGACTCGGCGTCGGCGTTGGCGTTGGAGAGGGGCTTGGCGAGGGAACGGGAGTTGGAGTCGGGTTTGGCGTTGGGGCTGGTGACGGGGTTGGCGTTGGAGTTGGCCTCGGAGTTGGCGTGGGAGTAGGAGTGGGCGAAACTGGCGCGGTATAAGAGACTTCGTTGGATGGGGTGCTTTCCAAACCGGCAGTGTTGTAGGCGGTTACGGCAAAGAAATATTCTGTTCCATCGACCAGATTTGACACCTGGGTTGAAGTGGTTGTTCCAAGGGCAATAGTTTGGGTGTAGACCCCGCTGTGGGTACCAGAATGCAGATGATAACCAGCCAGATCAGCATTGGGACTTGAATCCCAAGCTAAGGTGACACTTTGGGCTCCATGAGCTGCTGGAATGCGGCAGGCAAAAAAGGAGAGAATGGCGCAGGAGAGCGCTTTGGCCTGATAACCGATACTATGGTTATTACAGTTAATATCGTAACCATAAGCAGACACCGTGCCCTTACTGAAAAGTTGCTCCGGGGGGCATTACCGAGGAAAAGGGGCAGGTAGAATTACTGAGGCAGTGGACCCGCCTACCGCAAACATCGCGTGTACTTTTGCTCGAAGACTGTTACAATTCCGCTGAGACGGTCCCACGAACTATAGCAGGGACGGCGACTTTCTTCGGGTTGCTCTATAGATTGATCCGGTGCGAACGGTGGCAGTATCCAGTCAGTGTTCGATAGCGCGCCTTTAGTTGCCTTGGCCCGTACGTAACGTGTTAGTTACTTGGAAAGGAGTGGATGACAGCGTTGGCGTCAATGACGGGCTTGGCGTTGGGCTCGATATGCCCACCTAACTCAAAATACTTCGCCCCCCGCGAAATTCTTGCCATCAGCGTCTCATTTATTGGGTAGCACTTGGAGTTGGGGTTGGGCTCGGAATTGGGAGGCGAGCTTGGCCTTTCTAGTTCAGGCAATGCCGAGTCTCCTAATCCTTTGCCGATTTCGGGGTTGGGGTAGGAGTTGGGATTAGAATTCGTTTCCCTTTTGGGTGGTGTTTGTGTCCGGGAGGCACCCGTGGGGTTGGACTTGGAGTTACAGTCGCGACTGGGGTTGGTGTTGGTCCAGCCGACGGTGATGGACTCGGCGATGGAGTAGGCGTCGGGGTCGGTGAAGGATCTGGTGAAGGAGTAGGCGTCGGGGTCGGTGAAGGATCTGGTGAAGGAGTTGGTGTTGGAGTCGGTGTCGGTGAAGGATCCGGCGAGGGCGTTGGTGTTGGAGTCGGTGTTGGTAAAGGGTCTGGCGAGGGGGTTGGTGATGGAGTCGGTGTTGGTAAAGGGCTTGGCGAGGGGGTTGGTGTTGGAGTCGGTGTCGGTAAAGGATCTGGCGAGGGGGTTGGTGATGGAGTCGGTGTTGGTGAAGGGCTCGGCGAAGGCGTTGGCGTTGGAGTCGGTAGTGGGGTCGGTGAAGGCGTTGGCGTTGGTGTGGGCGTCGGACTTGGAGTTGGCGTGGGTGCGGCATAGGAAATCTCATTGGATAGGGTGCTTTCCATGCCAGCGGAGTTATACGCGCTTACGGCAAAGTAATACGTGGTTCCATCGACCAAATTTGAAACCGATGTTCCAGTAACATTTCCAACACCAATTGTTTGGGTGTAGACGCCACTGTGGGTGCCACTGTAAAGGCGGTAACCTGCCGGGGCAGTGGGGCTCGGATCCCAAGCTAGGGTAACGCTTTGAGAAGCGTCCGCTCGGGCGACAAGAAAGAGCAGCGGGCCAAGCAATAAAGGGAGAAAGCGTAGAGTCCGGATGATAATATTGCAATTCTTGTGAATATGGTATTTATAGCAGGCACTGTGCCTCCCTTTCGCTTCAAGAACCTTTTTTAAATCCCCCAGATCAATGCGGCCAACCCTGACAAAAGACGTTTGTCGTTGGCTTCACGAAAGAGGAAGCCGGGCATCTTACCGACCGCACGTGAACGTTGACAACCCGACAAGTAGCTTGCGCCAGCTCAACCGCAAATTACCTCATTTTCTGGACGCTCTTATTGGAACTCCCATTCTTCGCTCGCAAGCGACCGACGAGTGTTGTGCGCGTTGGAAATAGCCCAGGCGCATATTATTATATATAATCGCCGCCAAACCCGGTATGCCAAATAGGACGACAGTGTGAACTTGAGTTCTGCGTTAGCTTTTGGGGCGGCGTTGTTTTGCAGCGCGCTAGCTTTCGCGGTCCTAATCCGCAAACGCCTTTCCATTGCAAGCGGCTGCTTCTCTGCCGGAATGCTCCTGTTCGCTTTTGAGAGTGCGTTTACGGGAATGAGTTTTGAAGCAGCATCCGCTGAGAAGGTGGCGGTTTGGCAGACTCTAGCATTACTGACAAAGTCCCTTCTGCCTGGAACCTGGCTCTGTTTCAGCCTCTCATATTCGAGGGGGAACTACCGCGAGTTTCTTGCTCGATCACGATTTCTTCTTGTCGCCGCTTTCTTGCTTCCACTTTTTCTCGTGCCGGCGTTCCACACGCCATTAATTAACGTTCTCTTAACGGCTAAAGGTTGGTGGCTTAAGTTTGGCGAAGCAGCCACGATCCTAAACGCGCTCATACTCATTTTGACTGTCCTAATTCTGATGAATCTGGAGCGGACATTTCGGTCCGCCGTTGGAACCATGCGATGGCGCATCAAGTTTTTCGTGCTCGGATTGGGCGTTGTGTTCGGCGCCCAGATCTACATATACAGCGAGGGTTTGCTCTTTTCAGGACAGAGTTTGGCGCTGGCCGGCGTTGAAACAGGCGCGCTTTTGATCGGCTGCACGTTGATGGCGATCGCTTACTTTAGGAGTGACTTTGGTGATGTCGACATCTACCCGTCCCGCGCCGCGTTACACACGTCTCTCACCGTGGTTGTGGTGGGCGTTTACCTTTTTGTCGTCGGGGTGCTCGCACAAATCGTAGCGCGAATGGGTGGCTCGGGAAATTTCCCGGTCTACACTTTTTTGGTGCTGCTGGGGATCGTCCTTCTGGCGGTACTGCTGCTCTCAGACCGTTTTCGGCAAAACGTGCAACATTTGCTCAGCCGGCATTTCCGCAGGCCACAATATGACTCCCGACAGATATGGAGCCGTTTTAGCGAATGTATGTCACGTGGGCTGGATGAGGCGAAGTTGTGCGCGGCGGCCGCAAAATTAATTTCCAGCACATTCAACGCCCTCTCCGTTACGATCTGGCTTGACGATGCAGCGAAGGACGGCCTCATCTTTGCCGCATCGACATCCAAGTCCCAGAGCGACGCCACTCAATCGATCCCGAGCTCGACGTTGACGGCATTACGCAAGATTTCTGAGCCTTTCAACTTGGAAAAGGCAAAACAGGAGTGGGCCGAGCCGTTAAAACAAATTAGTTTTAGTCAGTTCCGCGAAGGAGGAGATCGCGTAGGCATTCCGTTGGTGGCAGCAGATCGCTGGTTAGGCTTGGCCATTCTGGCGGATCGCGTCAGTGGCACCGGATACAGCTTTGAGGAATATGATCTTCTCAAGTGCATTGGCGATCAGATTGCTGCCAGTCTCCTGAATCTTCGTCTCGCCGGAGAGCTTATGTTAGGCAAAGAGCGGGAGGCGTTTCAGAATATTTCCGCGTTCTTTGTTCATGATCTGAAGAACACGGCATCGACTCTGAACCTGATGCTGCAGAATTTGCCGGTGCATTTTGATGACCCGGCTTTCCGGAAGGATGCTTTGCGGGGCATCAGCAAGACCGCGGACCGGATCAATCAACTTATTGACCGGTTAGGCGCTTTGCGGCACAAGCTCGAACTTAAGCCGATCGAATGCGATCTTAACCAGCTCGTAGCCGAGGCGCTCGAGACCTTGAACGGAGTTTCCGAGGTGAAATTGGTTAAGGAGCTGAGTCCTCTGCCGAACTTGCTAGCGGATCGGGAGCAGCTTCAAAGCGTAATTATGAATGTGCTACTCAATGCACGCGATGCCGTTAGCGCCGGAGGGCAAGTAATCGTGCGCACGGATCATCGCGACGGCTGGGCATCGCTGTCGGTTGTGGACAACGGCTGCGGAATGAGTCCGGGATTTTTAAGAGACTCTCTTTTTCGCCCCTTTCAAACTACGAAGAAGAAGGGGCTCGGCATCGGCATGTTCCAGTCGAAAATGATCATCGAGGCCCACCGGGGTAGTATTCAGGTAAAGAGCGAGCTCGGTATCGGCACGACCTTTCGCATACTCCTGCCTTTGAAACTCCAATTCCCATGAAACCTAAGGTGCTTATTGTCGACGACGACGAGCAGATTCGGGTGCAGATGAAATGGGCACTCGCTCAGCAGTACGAAATTCTCCTAGCGGAAGATCGACTCGGTGCCATAAACATCTTCAAGATTGAGCAACCCGCGGTTACATTGCTCGACTTAGGACTTCCACCGCGTCCGAATGACTCTGAGGAAGGATTAGCTGTACTCTCCGAGCTACTAGCTATCGACAGGGCGGCAAAGATAATCATTATTTCCGGCCAAGACGAAAAGAAGAACGCCCTTCAAGCCGTGGGCGCCGGGGCTTACGACTTCTTATGCAAGCCTATCGACATGGAGGAACTGAAGTTTCTTCTTGGGCGATGTATTTATGTCGTGAACCTGGAAAGGGAATATCACCAGCTGCAACGAAACGTTCGCGCCGAGGCATTCGAAGAAATGCTTGGCACGAGTCCACAAATGCAGGGCGTGTTCGCCTATATTCGCAAAGTAGCGAAAGCCATGGCTCCCGTTCTCTTGCTTGGCGAAAGCGGGACTGGCAAGGAAATGGCGGCCCTGGCGATCCATCGCAGGAGCCTGCGAAAGGATGGACCTTTCATCGCGATTAATTGCAATGCGATCCCTGAAAACTTGCTGGAGAGCGAGCTGTTCGGACACGAGAAAGGAGCTTTCACGGGCGCTCATACTCAACGGAAAGGCCTGATGGAATCGGCCGTCGGGGGAACCCTCTTTCTCGATGAGATTGGGGAATTACCGCCCGCGATCCAGGTCAAACTACTTCGTTTTTTACAAGAGCAACGCTTCCAGCGCGTCGGCGGCAGGCAGGAAATACAAATCGATACGCGGATAATTGCGGCGACGAACGTCGATCTCAAACAGGCAGTTGCGAACAGTAAGTTCCGGGAAGATTTGTATTTCCGGCTTGCCGTCGTCGTGATCAAGTTGCCTCCTCTCCGGGATCGAGGAGAAGACGTTGATCTCCTGGCGCGGGAATTCTTGCAGCAGTTCGCCGTCCAATGTGAGAAGCCATCTTTGAGATTTGCGCCAGATGCACTTCGCGCCGTGAGACGGCATACCTGGCCGGGGAACGTTCGCGAACTCCAAAACCGGATAAAGCGGGGAGTCATAATGGCAGATGGTAGAAGAGTGACAGCGGGTGATCTCGAACTTACCGATAGGACAGAAGGCGGTTCTGCGGTCACGCTGAAAGAAGCGCGCGAAAACATTGAGCGCGAACTGGTCGAGCAGACACTCAAGAGACATTCCGGTAGAATTAGTTCGGCGGCAGTTGAACTGGGCATCAGTCGTCCGACATTGTATGAACTAATGGACAAGCTCGGAATCGGTAGAGGCGCCACGACCGCGCCAGGTTCGGACCAGGCTCGGAAAGATGCGACGAGCGAGCCGCAGCAAACTTGAACAGGTCGCTCGCGCTCCCGGATTGTTTCTGCGAAGCTGCGAGTTGAGCCAGACGACAAACACGCGGACTGGCCCGCGGTCGCCCGGTCGGGCTAGTTAACGATCGCCGCTTTTTAAAGAAGCCAAATTCAATTGCCCCGCGATTAGGGAAGCCACTTCCTTGTTTGCTTCATGCGAAAACTGTAGGCTGAGTCAGGCGTTTAGGTGAAGAACCAAGAGACAATTGTTGAGACAATCGGACCGCGGATAATGGCCGCGTTATTGCTGGCAGCAATATTGGCGAGCTGCTCGGCGGAAGTGAGAAAAGCTCGCCTCCTGGAACTGGGAGATCGTTATTTCAAGGCAGGCGAATTCGAGAAAGCGAAGATCGAATATCTGAACGTGCTCCGAGTGGATTTTAACAATGCGGTGGCGGAGTCGCAGTTGGGTCTCATCTGGTTTGAGCAGGGCGCACCTATCCGGGCCTATCCCTATCTCGTGAAATCGCGCGAGCTTGCTCCGGACAATCTCGAGGCCAGAGCGAAATTAGCTATGGTTTTTGCCTCCCTTGGAGAAACTGCCGACGCGAGAGAAGAGGCGTTCGCAATTCTTCAGCGATCGCCCGCACAAGAAGAAGCGCTGCTGGTACTGACCAATACGGCCTGGACTGAACAGGAACTTGAAGAAGTGGAGGAACAACTTCGAAAAATACCGCAGGGAAATGACACCGCTTATCACCTGGCTTGGGCAAGTCTCGCAGTTCGAAAAGGAGATCTTTCATACGCAGAGGATGAACTGCGAGAAGCGTTGAAATTGGAACCAAGATCGCCTCGCGTCCATCTGGCGGTGGCCGCGGTTCACGCGTTGCGACAAGATCGGGACCAAGCCGGCGAAGAGTTTCGAACTGCCGCGGAGCTTTCGCCCCCCCGATCCGCCGCGGCATTACAATATGCGGAGTACGAGCGACAAATCGGCAACCTGGACAAGGCTACCTCTATTCTGAAGGACATTACACAACAGGCACCGGACTATCTTTCTGCATGGTGCCTGCTCGCTGAAACCGCACTTGCGCAGGAGAAATACGACGAAGCGTTGTCTCTGCTTGAGAGCGTTCTAAACCGGGACCCACAGAATTTAAATGGATCGATTCTGCAAGCCGAAGTCTGGCTCGGCCAGGGCGAGGCCGCCAAGGCGGTAGAACAACTCCAGCGTCTGGCCAAGACCTATCCGAATGTGCCGTTGATTGAATACCATTATGCCAGAGCATGTTTGGCGGACAACAATCCGACCGAGGCCGCGGCCGCTCTCAATGAGGCAATCGCCGCGAAGCCGGACTACACCGAAGCCATCTTGCTTCTGGGGCAACTTAATCTTCGGGCTGATAATGCTTCCTTGGTCGTCCCCGCAATGTCGGGATTACTGAAGCAGCAACCGGATCTGGTGCCTGCGCAATCGCTTTTGGCCGAAGCTTATCGTGCTTTGGAACGATTCGATGATGCCGTCGCGATTATTCACAAGCAGATTCGCATTTCACCACAGTTGGCCGACCCGTACTTCCGCTTGGGAGTGGTTCTTCGCCAACAGCACAAAATCGACGAAGCACGGAAGGCATTTGAGCATGCCTTGGAACTTGCGCCTAACGACCTCTCACCCGCAGAACAGCTAGTGGAGTTGGACATTTCAGCGAAGGACTTCGCTGCCGCCATACAAAGGGTGCAGCGGAGACTGGAGGAGGAACCAAATTCAGCAGGCTCGTATTTTTTGTACGGGAAAATCTACGCTGCCCAAGGTGAATGGGATCGCGCTGTGGCCACTCTCCACCAAGCGCTGGATCTGGATCCAAATTTCTCGAGCGCCTTTGACTTATTGATTTCCACCTACAACTCGGCCAACAAACCGACACAGGCGATTGAGGAGCTCCAAACCTCGTTGTCGAAAACTCCCGACAATACCCGTGCCCTGGCCGACTTGGCGCTGATTTACGACAAGATGAAAGATTTTTCGAAAGCTCGGGATACATATGAAAAGCTTCTTTCGATCAATCCCAATTCCGCCGCAGCAATGAATAATCTCGCCTACCTTTACGCCGAACGCTTCGATCAGCTTGATAAAGCTTATGAGCTGGCCCGCAAGGCGCGGACTCTGCAGCCGAGGGACCCGTTGGTCGCCGATACCTTGGGCTGGACGCTCTACCGACGTGGAGACTACCAGGAAGCGCTGACCTTGCTGCGAGAAAGTGCCGGGAAACTTCCAGAGAGCCCGGTTGCGCAATTTCATTTTGGAATGGCCAGTTACATGATGGCCGAAACAAATGCGGCGCAGAAAGCCCTGCGGAAAGCGCTTGGTGGAGAGCTCGATTTGGCCGGCAAACCTGAGGCTCAGCGTCGGCTCGCATTTCTGGAAAGCGGAACAGGGGAGGAATTGTCAATCGATCAGCTCGCGGCGCTGACGCAGCAACAGCCGGAGGATGTGGTCGCTTGGATGCGTTTGGGCGGTTCCTATGAGAACGGGGGAGCTTTCGAAAAAGCCGCAGGCGCTTACGAAGAAGCGCTCAAAGTGAACCCCGAACTTCTCCCAGCCTCGGTAAAGCTCGCACAACTCAATGCCGGCCCGTTACAAAACAAAAATGCGGCCTTTGACTTCGCCAAGAGAGCGAGGGACCTCGCTCCAAATAACCCACAGGTGGCTGGCATTCTCGGGGAGATCGTTTATCAGCTTGGGAATTACACATGGGCATACAGCTTATTGCAGGAAAGTGCGCGACAATTGCCTAACGATGCAAAGGTCCTCCGAGATTACGCGTGGACAGCATACAGTTTAGGGAGGGTGAGCGAAGCCCGGTCAATCATGCAGCGCGTCTTGGAAGCCCATCCCAATCCTAGACAATCCAGCGATGCGACATCATTCCTGGCGATGACGGCGCTCGAGCAGAATCCAGAGCAGCTGGCGAAATCGGAACCTGAGATTCAGAAACTTCTCGCTACCGAACCCCGTTACATTCCCGCCTTATTGGCTCAAGCCGACCTTGAGGCGCAGCGTGGCGACACAAAACCTGCGGTGATTACTTATAATGAAGTCTTACGTCGTTATCCGGATTTTGCGCCGGCGCAAAAGTGCCTGGCTTCATTGTATCTCGAAGATCCCACTCGGCTCGATCAGGCTTACGATCTCGCTTTGAAGGCTCGAAATGGGCTTCCCGATGATCCAGAGTTGGCGAAAATCCTTGGTGAAATCAGTTACAAGAGGAACGAATTCACGTACGCCATTCAATTGTTTCAGGAGAGCGCCCGCAGAAAGCCGCTGCGCGGAAAAGATCTTTATTATCTGGGCATGTCGCAGTTGCGCGCCAGCCAAGACGTAGAAAGTAGAAGGACACTGGAACAGGCGCTCACCGCCGGGTTGCAAGAACCCCTATCGCAAGAGGCGAAAGCCGCAATCACTGAGTTAAGGAGACGTGAAGGCTTATAGGCGTAGCCAGAGCCAGCTCTCTCAGACGATCTCTAATATTTATAATACGGTCTCGATAATACATAAGCGAGAGGTCCCGGGAAGCCTCTTTTGCACCGCGGCAAGCAACAAGAATTTAAATATTGCCATGTTACGATGATTGCTGATATAGTGAGAAAGCGGTAACAAATTGCAGGCTATGCAAAGGAAAGAGCCTTAAATGTCGGTATTCTTTACAGTTTGTGGTGCTTACCCGAGTGACGGGAATAAAAAAATTATCGATACAAAAAACTATCGAGCAGTGGCTTATGTTTAATATGCAGCGAGCCAATAAATCCCTGGTACAAAAAGCGCTAAGTACACTGAATTGTATCGGGCAAGGGGGGGTAGCTATTGAATAGTAAAAGGGGCAAAGTAATTTTAATCGTCTGTGTCGCCATTGTCGTGTCCTTGGCGATTCAAAGCGACTGTTCAGCGCTGCCCGTAGATTTGGGTGCCGCTGGCCCGGAATATTGGGCAGTATTGGAAACAGGCACCGGAACAATCGTTCAGTCGCAATCCGCGCAGTCCGGAAAGTCTGCTGGCCGAAAAAGGCATGCTGCTCTCTCCGCGCCCACCTCTCAAGGCGGGATTGTGGGCAATGTCGGTATTGCCCCCCAGTCAGGCCTCGATCAGGCCGGGCTTGACGCTAGCGCTGCATCGGCGGCCGCGACCGGATTGTCTGCGACTTCAGCACTCAAGCAAATAAATCTAAAGGGGAAATCGGTGACTCTTGATGCCGGCGTCTACAATCTAACAAATTTGCAGTTGAATCGTGCGACGCTGACCCTGTCTGGGTCCGGCAGTTTTGTCTTTAATATCTCCAGCGTCTTCGCCCTTAAATCAGCACGGGTGCTATTGGCCGGCGGCGCAACCGAAGCAAACGTTCTGTTCAACTATACCGGTAGTAGGGCCGTTAACCTTTCCAAATTTGGCCGCCGCGGTAGTGCCTCTGTGCTACACGGAATCATCCTCGCCCTGAACGCAAGGGTGAATTTGAATCCGGGATTGGTCGTTGGCGAAATAATCAGTGGCAGCGACATTTCGATGAGTTCAGGTTCATCGATAATGAATCTTTCCACCGGGACCCTTGCCAGCAGGGCTGTGAGGGTGCCGGAAGGGACATCGACGTTTGTCTTAAGCTTGATGGCTCTTTGTGCCCTGAGCGCATTCCGGTCATTGGCGGTTTATTCGTCGCGAAGACGAGCCGGATCGTGCCGGTAGGCGTCACATCTCTCAAACAAACTGCAGATTCAGTGCGTCCTTGATTCTCAAAGGCAGTTTCTAAGAGTTGCCAGGATCTCCGTCTCCTTGGAAATTTCTTCTAAGGCTTGAGCGGAGACGATCGCGTTCTACGTCAACGGCCAACATGCTCAAACTGAGGAACCTTGACCCCTCACGCCCAGCAAATAACCTGCGAACAATGCGCTCTGCCATGATCATGCAAGCATTTGATACGGCTGTTCCGAGAGTTTTAAGCCTTTTGCTCGCAACGTTAATTGTTTGCGGTTGCTCGCGCGCAGCGCAAAAATCTCGCGTCCTCGAACGCGCTGATCGCTACTTTGCGGCTGGCGAATACGACAAGGCGAAAATCGAGTACTTGAATTTGTTGCGTCAGGATCATCAGAACGTTACGGCGTTTCAACAACTGGGCTTTATCTGGCATGAGCAAGGTGTGCCGTTCCGGGCCGTTCCATTTTTGCTCAAGGTCCGTGAGCTGGCCCCTCAAAATATCACGGCGCGGACCAAGCTCGCGCTTGGTCTTGCGGAATTAGGACAATTGACCGAGGCGAGAAAGGAAGCCCTCTTCATTCTCCAGCAGGACGCCGGAAATAATGATGCCATTCTGCTTCTCGCCGACGTCAGCCAAAGTAAGGAGGAGGTCGCTGAAGCCGAGCAGCAGCTGCAAAAATTTCCAAAACCGAATACGAGCACTTTTCATCTCGCTTCCGCCAAGTTCGCTATGCAAAAGGGGAATCTTGAAACCGCATCTGATGAAGTTCAGAAAGCGCTCGCGGAGGAACCAAAGTCGTCCCGGGCGCATTTGGCCATGGCCTTCATTTATGTATTGCGCAAGGATCCAAGCCATGCTGGCACAGAATTCAGAAACGCCGCGGACCTGGCGCCTTTGCGATCGCCCGAGCGGATCAAATACGCTGAATTCCAGGTTTCACAAGGTGCCAACAGCGAGGCCAAGGCTTATCTCCAGAATATAACTCAGAAGACGCCCGATTACGTGCCGGCATGGCGTTATCTGGCTCAGATTGCTCTAACAGAGAAGAAATATGACGAATCTCTTTCGTTCCTCGAAAACATCTTCAGCCGGGATCAGGAAAACCCCGATGTACGGATATTTCAATCGGAGATTCTGCTGGCAAAGGGCGATACCGACAAAGCGATCACGATCCTGGATCGACTAGACAGTAAGTTTCCAAACAAGGCTCCGCTCAAGTACCATCTCGCGCGCGCTTATCTACAGAATAAGAACCTCGCGCCGGCCACCGCCGCACTCGAACAAGCCGTCGCGGCAAATCCAAACTACTCCGAAGCCATCCTCTTGCTTGGGGAACTGAATTTGCGCTCCGGCAAACCTCAGCCTGTTGTGGTCGCGATGGAGGATCTGTTGAAAAAGCGACCAGATCTCTGGGCCGCTCGCCTGCTACTTGGCAATGCTTATCAAGCTTTAGGCCGATTCGACGATGCCGCTGCGGTCTTTCGGGAGCAAATTAAAAGCACTCCCCAATCGCCTGAAGGGTATTTCCTCCTCGGACTGGTCCTGGGCCAGCAGAAGAAAAATGACGAAGCTCGCCAGGTTTTAGAGAAAGCGGCAAGCCTCGCACCGGATAATTTGAACCCGATTAATCAGCTCGTGACGATAGATCTTGTCGACAAGCGGTACGACGCCGCGATGCAGCGGGTGCAGCAGCAGCTTGAGAAAAAGCCCGATGCAGCCGCCGCCTATTTCATGCAAGCAAGAATTTATGCAGCACAGCACGATTGGACTCGTGCCGAGCCGGCGCTTCACAGAGCAATCGAGCTCGATGCCAACTTCGCCCCCGCTTACGATCTGCTCATCTCGGTTTACCTGGCGGCGAATAAGTTGCCGCAAGCCATTAGCCAGCTTGAGGCAGGGTTGGCGAAGGCTCCTAATAACCAGGGGGCGCTCATGCTCATGGCGGGTGTTTATGACAAGATGAAGGATCATCCGAAGGCGCGCGACACTTATGAGAAGGTCCTCGCTCTGAACCCAAACTCGGCCGCAGCGCTGAACAATCTCGCTGAGCTTTATGGCGAGCGGTTGAATCAGCTCGACAAGGCCTATGAATTGGCGCAGAAAGCGCGCACGCTCGAGCCCGCTGATGGCTCGATTGCAGACACCCTCGGTTGGATTCTCTATAAGCGGGGCGATTATCAGCAGGCGTTAGCGCTCCTGCGAGAAAGTGCTACCAAACTGCCGGGTAATCCGGAGGTTCAATTCCATCTCGGCATGACAAACTACATGATGGGTCAGGTGGACGCCGCTCGTTCAGCTTTTGAAGAGGCTGGGCACGCTACCGTGGATTTCCCGGACAAAGGCGAAGCACAACGCCGGCTCACTCTGCTACAGGGGACCGGCGGGGAGGCAAGGCAACTCTCGATTAGCGAATTAGAGGCGCTTCAACAGCAGCAGCCAAACGATCTCATAGTCTTGAAACGTCTAGCCGAGGCATATGAAAACCAGAGAGATCCTGCCAAAGCCGCCGCCACATATGAGCAAGCTTTAAAGCTCAACCCGAAACTGTTGGCTGCCTCTTTGAAACTCGCTCAACTTTACGCCGGACCTTTGCAAAAGCGCGATAAAGCTCTGGAGTTTGCCAAAAAAGCAAGGGAATTGGCCCCGAACGACGCTGAGGCGGCGGGCGTACTCGGACGCATCGCGTTGCAGACTGATAATTTCAGCTGGGCCTATAGTCTTTTGCAAGAAAGCAGCCGGCAGCGCCGTGACGATCCCGGCGTTCTGCACGACCTCGCCGTGACTGCTTATGCTTTAGGCAAAGCGCCTGAGGCGCGCCAAATCATGCAGCGTTCTCTCGATGCGGCGCCCGACGCAGCGCAATCCGAAGATGCGAAACGGTTTTTAGCGATGACAACTCTGGATCAGCCGTCGGCCGGGGTTGTGGCAGCTGAGCCGGAAGTTCAGAGAATCCTAAAGACGCAGCCGGATTATGTACCGGCGCTGATGGCGCAAGCCGCGGTTCACTTGCACCGAAACGATGCAAAAGCGGCGGCCGGCATTTATTCGCAAGTTCTCCGCCAGTATCCGGATTTCGCCCCGGCACAGAAACGCCTGGCGGCCATCTACGCAGATAATCCAGAGGACGTCACAAAGGCCTACGAACTGGCAATGAAAGCTCGAAAAACCCTGGCAGCCGATCCTGAGCTAGCCCGAACGCTTGGCGAGGTGAGTTTCAAACGGAACGAATTTTCCTATGCCATTCAGCTGTTCCAGGAAAGCGCCGCTAGAGAAGCTCTGCCTCCAAGAGGCCTTTACTATCTCGGAATGGCACAGCTTCAAGCCAAGGAAGATACAAAAGGTCGCCAAACACTGGAGCGTGCATTGGCAGCGGGCCTACAGGATCCGATGGCGAAAGAGGCAAAGCAGCGGCTCGCGGAACTTGCGGCCAAGTAACTCACGTCTTTGCCAGTTTCCGGGCTTCCCGGGAAGATTGTAGCTTCGCGCCCCATGGAATCTGGCGAGTAGCCAATCGCAAGCGGCGTCTGTCAATTCTAGCGAAGCGAGTAATCTCATTGCTCACGTGGTCGGACCCAACCTCGCTGACGGCGAGAGTTTATAATCGCCCCGTATACGATCAGATCTGAAAAGCTTATGGTTAAGCGCAAGCGGGCTGGTTTCGTCGGATTCTTTTACATTTTTTCGTCGGATTGAAACTATTATCTATACAAAATCTTGCTCTTAAATATCTAATATATAGGCAGTTAAGACTAGTGAACTCGACCTTGGCATCCTAAATGCTACACTATACGCATATAAATATGATAAATCTATCAAAAGCAATTATAATGGTATTCGCCGGAATGTGCGTCGTGTTCGCCACTCAGGCGAACGCTGTCACCTTTAACTTCCAGGAGAATGGGCCCGGTGACTTGGGTCCCACCAGCACCTTCACGGAAAGCGGTTTTTCTCTGACCGCCAGCGGGTTCCTCACCTCGGGTGGGACGACGAATCTCTTTTCCAAAAACTTAGGCGCTGGTGAGATTGGATTGGGCACCACCAGCGACCCATCGGGTCAACACGAAATCGTTTTCAGTAATTTCGTTCAGCTTACGTTGCCTACGACTCCGCCTTCCAATTTTCAAATGGTGATTGGGGGCAGTGTAACAAATGGTGAAATTGCGGACGTTTATTTTACTACTTCAGCGGGAACTCTTGCGGGGGCGACACTTATTGGACAGATAACTACCACCGGTGGTTTTGTGTCGATTCCAGCCGGCGACCAGACCGGGTTTGTCGATATAACGGCTCACGCAAATGGTGATAATGTGCTTTTAGCAAGCGTTGAAATTAGTCCTGTTCCCGAAGGCGGCTCGACGGTTGCCTTCCTTGGCATGGCCCTCGCGGGACTCGAAGGGGTGCGCAGAATGGTTCGCGCGCGTAAGGCCTAAGAGAGATTCCAGAAAAACGAATGATTTGGGGCGGGGATAAAATCCCCGCCCCATTTATTTTTGAAAGAGGAAGCTGTTTAACCCCAATCCGTCGGGAATTCTTACAATTCTAATCGAATTACAACTTTCCAGCATTTGCGATTTTGAAATTTAAATAGCTTATTGTGATCACATTACAGGTTAGCCCGGCGGTGTTGGCATTCCGTATGCTGCGCCTTATTAACGAAAGAACCAAACAAACAACCAAACGAACTTATGAAGCATAAATTTACGACAATCATAATGGCTCTCGCCGGGATGGGCATGGCGTTGGCCACGCAGGCGAACGCTGTCACCTTTAACTTCCAGGAAAATGGGCCCGGTGACTTGGGTCCTACAAGCACCTTCACGGAAAGCGGTTTCTCCCTGACGGCCAGTGGGTTTCTCACCGCAGGGGGTACTACGAATCTTTTCTCGAAAAATTTAGGCGGAGATGAGGTAGGATTGGGCACCACCAGCGACCCCTCGGGTCAACACGAAATCGTTACTACTAATTTCATCCAGCTTACGTTGCCTACGACTCCGCCTTCCAATTTTAGCCTGGTCCTTCTGACCAGTGTGCAAACGGGTGAACAGGCGAAGGTTTTCTTCAGCAACACATCGGGGACCCTGGGGACAACGCTTATCGGGACGGTAACCAGCGCTGACGGCTCCGTTACCATTCCAGCTGGCTTCCAGACCGGCTTTATTGATATAACGGCTGGTGCAGCTAATGTGCTTTTATCAAGCGCTGAAATTAGTACTACTGTTCCTGACGGCGGCTCAACGGTTGCGTTCCTTGGCATGGCTCTCGCGGGACTCGAAGGGGTCCGCAGGATGGTTCGCCGGCGTAAGGCGTGAGGGCAAGAGGAACCTACCAAGAACGATGATTTGCCGGGCGGGGAATAAAACCCCCGCCCGCTTTTTTTAAGAATAAGATCTCCGCCTGCCCGCGGTCGCCCACAACTGGCCAAAGCTAACCGACTTCGAGTTCGTCTTTCTCGGCGCGATTGTCCTCCTATTACATAATTACAAAGTAGCAGTTCGTCGGAAATCTTTACGTTTGCTTCATCGGTGCGAAGTCGATATTTAAGAACTTTTCACATCAAGTATCTTATTTCAGGCAACTTACGGACGATCCCGTGAACCTGGCATCTTCCATGCTACCATTTCATCAAAGCTCGTTCGTTTAAGGTGAACGGGTCGATAGCAAAATCAACAACCAACTAAAGGGAAAGGTAAAGGGAAACATGAAAACAACTACGCTCGTATTAATTACCTTGCTGTGCGTCGGAATTGCATCCGTAGCTAACGCAAGAACAAGACATCATCCTGTCCGTCCAACATCCACAACAGCAACAGCAACAACAACAACATCCACAACAGCAACAACAACAGCGGCAACTGCCCCCGCTAATAACGTGCCCGATGGTGGATCGACGGCTCTTCTTCTTGGTCTGGCCTTTGGCGGACTCGAAGGAATCCGCAGAATGATCCGCGCGCGTAAGGCGTAACGGAAAGAGGTACCTCCCAAACGATGATTTGCCGGGCGGGGAATAAAACCCCCGCCCGGTTTTTTTTGGAGACGATTAAAGCGTTCGAGCAAGATAAAGGAACCGACTCCCACATCCCTGGCGACGCCACGATGAAAAATCCCGACAACTCTATAGCACCTGAGTTTTGCATCTTGAAAAGCCGCGAAAGCCCCGTAGGCTCTTCGCGTCTTTATCAGCTAGTCATGACGCATTCACGCGCCCAGCTCGCGTTGTCTGACGAACCACTTTGGTTCTGTTTGAGAACGCAGCCGAAACACGAGCACCTGGCGGCCATCACCTTGCGTCGGCAGGCGCAGATACGCTGTTTTTCGCCTCGGCTGAGATACCCGAAGGCGACCCGGCGAGGACGAGTCTGGTTCGTAGAGGCAATGTTCCCTGGATATTTGTTTGCGGAATTCGTCTATCCGCTGCAGCACCGACGAATTGAGCACTCGCCCGGAATTCACGGCATTGTTCACTTCGGCGATTATCTCGCGACGCTCGATCCGCAAACGATGGCGGTCTTGCAAGAAAAAACGGGCGAGGAGGAGATTGTGACGATCGATCCTGAAATTAAGGTTGGGCAATCGGTTCGAATCGCCGAGGGACCGTTTCAGGGACTCGAAGTACTCGTCACGCGTCTGCTGCCCGCTAGGGAACGAGTGAAGGTCCTTCTTGAATTTCTCGGGCGACCGGTGGAAACAGAAATTTCGACGCCCCAGATTCTTCCAATTAACTCGGTAAGAGCCTGATGACGCGCGTCCTGAAACGGCGTCGAATCGATGTGTGAACTCGCCGAGTGTCTGGACGGGTCTCGCCTGGTCCCAAGTCTAATTTTCGAAGGTTGAAGGCTCACTCCCGAGTCTGCAGAGCAAACGCACCGGACCGATAAATTGGGGAGTTGGCAGCTCCTGCAGAGACTAAACAGTGGGTGTTCAAAAGTGCGACACTTTTTTGCTAAAAATGACGCTTGATGGCCTTTTTGCATCATAAACTCCCTGGGCCGCTATTGCTGTTCACGCAAGGTACCAATTATGCTCAATTTGAGGTATGTTTTCCTTTTGCCTGCTCGTATCGACAACCGCCGTTTCCATGGCAACGATCCTTGCCGCATTACGAAGAGCTCCGGAGGCCTACGAAGATGAACAGGGGCTTCAGATTATTCAGGCACCCTCCCGCCAGTTGGCCGTCTTCCGGGCACGCGGTTATTCCGCGAAGCGTGCCAGCTCGCATAGTCGGTATTGGAGGGTCGTAAAGGCCTTCTTGCACATCGGCGGGCCGGTAGAGCAACCCCGAAGGCGGTTGTCAGCTAAGGCGTAGGATTTTCACAGGCTTCTTTCGAGCCCCTTTTTATGAATCCGGAGCCTACGGGGCTCGAACCCGCAACCTCTGCCGTGACAGGGCAGCGCTCTAACCAATTGAGCTAAGGCTCCCCGAAAAAAAGCGTAGCAGAGTAGGGCGCGCGACGCAGAGCTTCAACCCCTTTTTCCCGACGTGTTGAAACGCTAAACGCTCAAAGTCCAACGTCGAATGCAGAATGTTGGTAGAGGTGCTTGCGCCAACCATCGCCACATTTTCCGCGACACCGTCTCTAGGCGTTTGTTGAATATTTGGAATGGATGTTGCGACGAACATTGCGGAGTGCACGTGATAAAGTTATAATTGAATCGGTTCGGCGGATTGACCCAAACCAAAAATGAGCGACGAGCGCAGTGAAGGATTTAAGGGAGGCAACGAGGACGCGCGCCCGCGCACTCTTCTCGAGTCCTTTGATCGTGTAATTGCTTCATTGCCTCCGGGCGATTTGATTCGGCGCGAGCTGCTCGATTTGCGCCCCGATATTTCAGAGCACGAAGAAACGATTATCGAAGCGCGTCGGATGATCGAGAAGCTCGAAGAAGTCATCAAAAAGGTGACTTCGCCAGCCAACCGTATTGGCACGTTTCTCGGCGCGACATCTCGCGACACGGCGCACATCGTCGTTGGCGGTGCCGACTATTATTGCAATATCGATCCGCGCATTCCACTTGCAAAGCTAAAGAAGGGGACGCGTGTCTTGGTCAACGAAGCCTTCGTAATTGTTGGTGACCTCGGTTTTGAAACAGCCGGTCCAGTGACCAAGATCACGGAAGTGATCGGGGAGGATCGACTGCGGGTCGGGTCAGAGCATGGCACCCAGTCGATGGTATTGGAACGTTCGTCCGATCTCGCGAAGTCGACCTTGAAATCGGGCGATGAAGTCCGCGTTGATCCCAACTATCGGATGGCGCTTGAGATGCTTTCGAGGACAAAATCGCACGAGCATTATCTGGATGACGTGCCGGAACTGCCCTGGGAAAAGGTGGGCGGGCAAGAGCAAGCCCTCCAGGCGATTAAAGACGCGATCGAGCTACCGCTGCTCCATGTCGATCTTTTCAAAAAATTTCAGCATGCCACCCCTAAAGGTTTTTTGCTCTACGGTCCCCCTGGTTGCGGCAAGACACTTATCGGAAAAGCCACCGCTTACAATTTGACCAAGCAGCTTCGCGGCAAAACTGGCGCGGAAATGCACGAGTATTTTATGCACGTCAAAGGTCCCGAGATTTTGAACATGTGGGTAGGTGAATCGGAACGGATGGTGCGCGAGATTTTTGCTACGGCGCGCGAGAAACGCCGCGAAGGTTTTATGCCGTTCCTTTTCATCGACGAAGCCGAATCCATCCTCGGCACCCGCCGCGCCTCGCGTTACTCGAATATCCTTTCTACGCTCGTTCCAATGTTCTGTTCGGAAATGGATGGAATCGATTCACTGAACGACGTCGTCATTATCCTGGCGTCGAATCGAGCCGATTTGATCGATCCTGCGATTCTGCGGCCGGGCCGAATCGATAGAAAAATCAAAGTGAATCGCCCGAACCAAGAAGGCACGCGGGAAATCTATCGCATCTATCTAACGGATAACCTTCCCTACGATGGCGCGCTGGCCAAAGAGGCCGATAGTATCCCGGCGGCGATTGCTCGGTTGATCGAACGCTTCGTTGAATGGCAATTTACCCGGCGGGAAGAGAACAAGTTCCTCGAAGTCACCCTGCGCAGTGGACGTAAAGAGATTCTTTATCGCGCGGATTTGATCAGCGGTGCGATCATTGCGTCCATCGTCGAGCGCGCTAAAGCAATGGCGATAAAACGCGCCATTGCCACACAGCAGGGAGAGGGTATACGCGAGACTGATCTGCAACTTGCGTTTAATACCGAATACAGTGAGAACGACATCTTTCCCACCACCGACATCACCGAAGATTGGCTCAAGCTCATTGACTACGATCCGGAAAATGTCGTTAAGATTGCCCCGGTCCGCGCTGGGGGCAAGGCGAGGCACAGCAGTGGTGTGATCTAGGGGGGCTGTCGGCTTTCCGCAGCATGGACGGATACCGCGATTGCCGGAAATCAAGCTATCCTGGGAGATGGAGTGGCCGTGCTGTTTGGGTCTTATTAACAAAGAAGGAAGCTATCAGCTCCGCCTGAAGGAGAACTTTCCAGAGAAATGAAACGCGTTTTCGGTCTGGAGACAGAGTACGGTATTACCGTCGCCGGGGCGGAAAGTGTCGATGTTGTGGCCGAATCGATCGAGCTGGTGCGGCGCTACACCGAACACGGCGCGCACATGAAATGGGATTACCAATTGGAAGATCCGCATCTCGATGCGCGCGGTTTTCGCGCCAAGGAATTAATGCAGGATGCGGACGAATCCGCCTATTACGAGATCGATAAGAACCGTCCACTGAGCTTCGAAGAAATCAAAAGTGATCTTGTCCTTTCAAACGGGGCACGCTTTTACAACGACCACGCCCATCCCGAATATTCTACGCCGGAGTGCACAACTCTTCGGCAAATTGTCGCACAGGACAAAGCCGGCGAGCGCATTCTGGCCGAGTGTGCGCGCCGGCGGAATCAAAAATTAGAACGAGCCCATGAAGTTCGGCTTTACAAGAACAACAGCGATTTCGTTGGCCACAGCTATGGTTGTCACGACAACTACCTCATGCGCCGCGATCTGCCATGGGATCGGATTGTCTCCGGGATTCTGCCTTTTCTCATTACGCGGCAGATCTTTGCTGGTGCCGGCAAAATGGGTGTCGAAGCGGAGAGCGCCGCCAGCCAATTGGGCATTTATCAGATTTCACAGCGCGCGGATTTTTTTAGCGTGCTCGTGAGCATCGATACCATGAATCGACGTCCCCTTGTTAACACGCGCGACGAGCCACACGCCGACACCAATCGCTACCGTCGCTTTCACGTTATTCTGGGCGACTCCAATATGAGTGAATGGGCGACGGCGGTGAAAATCGGAACAACATCACTTGTGCTCGATCTAATCGAGCGCGGCGAAGCGCCGCAGCTTGAAATAGCGCAACCCATTGATGCGAACAAGTCGATCAGTCGCGATCAAACATACGATTGGATTATTGAGCTAAAGGATGGCCGCAAAATCTCCGCCATTGATGTGCAGCGAATTTATCTTCGGGCCGCCTCTCGGGTCGACGAGGCCGGCGATGAAGATCGGCAATGGGTTTTGCGGGAATGGGAGACAGTTCTTAACGATCTAGAGCGCGATGCCATGTCGACACGTGATCGCGTTGATTGGGCGGCAAAGAAATTCCTCCTCAATGCCTTGCAAGAAGAAGAGAAGCTGGCCTGGACCGATCCCTGGCTGCAATCGATCGATCTTGAATATCACAATGTCGATCTCGAGAGCGGTTTAAATTATGAGTTGGTGCGGCAAGGGTCGATGCGCCGTTTTGTCAGCGAGGACGATATCAAGATGTCAATCTTTAATCCGCCGGAAACCACACGTGCGTTTTTCCGCGGCCGGTCCGTGGCGCGATTCAACGACGAAATCGCCGCGATCCAATGGGACGAAGTCGTCTTTACCAACGGAGCATCGTCACGTCGCGTGGTTCTGCCGGAAGCGTTTGCTGACGCCCGGCTCGAGGCGTTAAATCAAGCCGCGCGCAATGGCAAAGACTTCGCCGAGTTTATTAACGCGGTCAGCGCAATCAACTAGGTAGTAAGGGCGATTGACCCAAACCTTTCGCCCTTTCGCGGTTCGCGACGACAGTGGCCGTATACTTACGACCACGCGATCAAGCGCAGCTCGTGCGTCTGCATGAGATGCGGATGTGTCGGTACGACGCGAACGCTGAACCCATAGGCGCCGCTTTCAGACGCCGGGACTGAGCCCTGGTAAATATAAGTGCCGTCGCCGTTCTGATTACCTTCCTTGAGAACTGTGACGGCGGGATTCTTGATCCCTCCGTTCTCCGATTCGCCATGATATGCCTCCACCCGCACATGCTTTGGATCAACTCCGCCGAGATGAACGCGCGCGCTTAACTCCAGCGATTCACCTACTGGAATATTTTGCCGATCCGTATTGCTGATCTGGACGTCGGAGATACGCACTTGCGGCCAGTCTTTACGCATCTTCGATTTCCATTGGCTTAGTTGCGTTGCGCCAGCGCAATTGTCCCGCGAAAAATCTTCGTAGGATTTTGCGGCGGGAATGTAGAGACGCTCCGTGTATTCCTTCACCATTCGATGGGTATTGAATACCGGTGTAACACTGCGGATTGATTCCCGCATCAACTGCAGCCAGGCCAAGGGGAGTTTGCCATCAGGTTTGGCGTAGTAGAGCGGAATGATTTGGTTCTCGAGCAGCTGATAAAGACTGGCGGCATCCACTTCGTTCTGAAACTCGACCGTGCCGTTTTGTATTTCCCCGCCGATGGCCCAGCCGTTGTTGCCGTTGTAGCTCTCACGCCACCAGCCATCGAGCACGCTCAAGTTGAGCCCACCGTTCGGGGCCAATTTCATTCCACTAGTACCGCTAGCTTCGAGCGGGCGAAGCGGATGATTCAACCAAAGATCGACACCTTGCACGAGCCGTCGCGCGATGTAGCTGTCGTAATCCTCCACAAAAACAACGCGGTTTTCGATTCCGGCTTCTCGACTGAATTCGTAGACCTCCTTGATTAGAGCCTTGCCACCCTCGTCGCGTGGATGCGCTTTGCCAGCGAAAATGAATTGCACCGGTCGCGTCGTATCGTTGAGTAGCTTTTTCAGACGTTCCTTGTCGCTGAAGAGTAAGGTGCCGCGTTTGTACGTAGCAAAACGTCGGGCGAAACCGATCGTTAGTATCTCCGGGTCGAGGATCCGGTTCACCTTCCGGATTGATTCGGGCGATTCTCCGACGCGTTCGCGACGCATGCGGACACGTTGCCGCACGAATTCGATGAGACGCAGTTTTAATTTTTGGTGCGTATCCCAAAGCTGAGCATCAGGAATATCGATGACGCGCCGCCAGAAATCTTCTTCTGTCAGATGCTCTTCCCAGTCACCAAGGTGCTTGCGATAGAGCGCAGAAAACTCCGGGGCCATCCAGGTTTTGGTATGCACACCGTTGGTAATGTTCGTGATCGGCACCTCGTGCACGGGCACGCCAGTCCAAACATCCTTCCAAAGCGCGCGGGTCACATCACCGTGTAATTTGCTGACGCCATTTGCGTGCCGGCTCAATCGCAGCGCAAGGATTGTCATGCTGAAGGGATCGGTCGGATCGACGCGTGTTTGGCCGAACGAGAACAATTCGTCGAATGGAATGTCGAGATCCTTGGCGAAGTGACCAAAATATTTCCGCATCATGTCGCGCGGAAAAGAATCGTTGCCTGCCGGCACCGGCGTGTGCGTCGTAAATACATTTGCCGCCGCGACCACCTGCAGCGCTGCATAAAAATCGAGTTTTTTCTCGACGACGTTTAACCGGATACGTTCAAGCGCGAGAAAGGCGGAGTGACCTTCGTTCATATGGAACACCTGCGCCTCAACTCCCAGAGCGCTCAGCGCCTTTACCCCTCCGATCCCGAGCATAATCTCTTGCCGCATCCGCATTTCCAGATCGCCGCCGTAAAGCTCGGCGGTGATGAGACGGTCTTCGGCGTTATTCTCTGGCGTGTCTGTGTCGAGGAGATAAAGATTTATTCGGCCAACGTGCAGCTCCCAAAGCTTTGCCAACACGTTTCGGTCCAAGATTCTGACCGAAACGAGGAGATTGGCTCCGTCGCGTTGGACCTCACGTATTGGCAGATGATGGAAATTTTGATTTAGATTTACCGCGTGCTGCACACCCTCCTTATCGATCTCTTGTCGAAAATAGCCGTGCCGATAAAGCAGCCCAATCGCGACAAAATTTAAATCGAGATCACTGGCTGATTTGCAATGGTCGCCAGAAAGAATGCCGAGGCCGCCGGAATAATTAGGGAGCGACTCGTGAAAACCGAACTCCGCGGAAAAATATGCGACCGGTTTTTTAATTGCATTGCCGGCGCCGGCTTTTCCGTACGTGTCCTGACGCTCCAGATATTTTTTGAAGGCGTCGTGGACCTGCTTGAGTTCGCGTAAAAAAGCTTTGTCTTGCGAGACTTCCTCCAGCCGTCCCTGCCGCGACAGCTGAAGCATACGAACCGGATTGTGATTCGTCCGATCCCATAACTCCGGATCGAGTTGCCGGAAAAGGCTTCGTGCCGAAGGTTCCCACGTCCACCAAAGATTGGAAGTCATCTCGCGCAGCGGCTCGAGGGGCGGCGGCAAAGTTGGCGTTACATTATAAGTTTGAAAATTGGGCATGGGCGGCGCGCCGGATCACATCAATTTCGAGCGGGAGTTAATCGAGAAAATTTCCGGCGGCAAGCGCGATCAAGCAATTGATCATTCTTCGGATTTGGAATTATCGATAACAGGCGCATTCTTTCAATGACGAACAAACTCAATAGTTGGCCCGGGAGCTAAGAATTTGCACAGCTGGCAATTGAGCTTGTAAACAAACATGAGCGGTTGGCGGAATCGAAAGGCACCGTGCCAAAGAATCGCTGATTTCCACCCGGGGCCCGGTCGCCCCTTTCCAGCCTGTTTGGCGATCATAAAGACCTCATCGTCGTGCATAACATGGGCCAACCCGGTCGCTAATGCACAATGTTAGCCGACGGTTTTAACAGAAATTTGCCCATATTTTGGCCAATCGGGCTAGCTTCGCCCTTCGCCTGATTCTTCAGAAAAACAGAGAGTTTTTGGGCATTCAGTTGGAAATTTCCGACTTTCCGGGCGGTGGGTCAAAATTCATGAGGGACATTGGTTTTCTCGATCAAGATCGGCCCGACGCCCTGAGCGAACCCGAATGGTCGAATGGAGCCTGCCCTGAGCGAGTTGAATGTGTCGATCGCCTCTATCCCGCAAAGCTTCGTCGCGGGGCCATAACCAATCCTGCGATGAATCCAGTCGCAAGTCCAAAAAGATGGGCCGACATGCTCACTTGTGGCGTCGAGAGATCAAACGCGACTTGAATGGCAATAATCATGGCAATATTCCACAAGCGTTGCCTTGCCCGCGGGATATGACGATGTCGCAGGAGAAAACCGGCCCACGCGCCCACGATTCCCATGATGCAACCTGAGGCGCCCACAAGCTGTGCCGTGTCGGTTAACCGAGCCATCCAGAGAGCGACCACTCCCGCGCTTGATCCAAGTCCCGAGATCAAATAACAGGCGCAAAAGCGCGCGCTACCGATCGCTCGTTCCAGCGGCGGTCCGAGCACATAAAGTGCAAACAGATTGAAGAGAAGGTGAATTGGCCCCGCATGCAAGAATAGCGCGGTGAAGAGACGCCAGTATTCGTGGTTCACGACAACGCCGTACGGTTCCAGCGCGCCCAGCCGATGGAGCATGGTCGATTCGGTCCAATGACGATGGGAAATTTCGAAAAGGAACGCACCGACATTGACCAGAATCAGCGCGAGGACGGCCGTCGCGTTCTGGAATTGCCAATTCCGGATGTTCAACCGCTCTGTCTGCAGCGGAAGCGGAGAGATCAGGCCAGCGGCCTGGCGGGATTCAAGCGTACGAAGCAGCTGAATTTGTTGTCGAAGATCGTCGCCGGGATGCAACCATGCGATCACAGCCGCTAATTTTCTCGCCGCCGTGTAATGTTGGCGCGCTGATAGCTCCGCCACGCGGCGTATTCCGACGGCCGGAAGAAATAATAGGATCAACCAGGCGCTTCCGCCTATGTAGCCGGCTTCATGGGGAAAAACAATCCAGGCTAAACTGGTGACTGCGAGAACGGCCAGTGCGGCAAGGCGCCAGATGCGATATGCGGCGTCCGATCGCCAGGCCCGTCCCAAAACGGCCAAAGGCGATATCACCGCCAGGAACAAGAGAATATGATTAAGCTCGATCAAGAACGTTGCATGTTGAAGGTGGAGCGTTAGACATTCAACTTATCCAGAAACGATGCGAATTACGGTTACCTATTATCTCGATGTGATTTCGTCCTGGTGCTTTTGGGCCGAACCGGCCTGGGCCGAATTGAAGAAACGTTACGAAGGAAAACTTGAGTTTCACTGGAAAATAGCCCTGTTGGATAAAACGGGCTTACCGACGTCGGTGGAGCAGGAGAAATGGTTCTATCGCCGCAGCGGGACGATAATGCGCTCACCATTTATGCTCAGCAGCGCGTGGTACGACCCGAACCAGTCAGAGTATCTGGCGCCGAATTGCGTGGCGGAAGCGGCAAAGGATTTGGGAGTTGCCGATGACAGGGTGCGCCTTGCCTTGGCGCGCGCCGGATTGCGCGAGGGCAAGAAGTTTGGCGAATGGGAAGTAGCGGCAGAGATTGGGGCGGGGGCGGCCGATCTTGATCGAAAGGAATTGCTTGAACGAGCTCATTCGCCCGCAATTGAAACCCGGGTCCGAGCGGATACAGCCGATTTTCATTTGCTCCGAGTGACACAGCGTCCCACCTTTGTCATCGACACCAAAATCGGGGACCGCGCAGTTTTCTCGGGGTTTGCCAAGGCGGCGCCGCTCGTGACGGCCATTGATTCTATGCTCGATGACGCGGATGCTTACACTACATTTGGCGCGCATTTCGGCGCGCCACCTGCTTAATTATAGACACACGGACATCTAATTGTTACGATATTGATCTTGCCAGTAGCGAAATGTTGTCTACAACTTCCCCTCGGCTTGCGAATTGCGGGCCCGTCGTCACGGTTCATCGCAGCCGCGACAATGAAGAGTGTTTCGGAGGCACCCGGTGCGACCGAAAATGCGACAGACAAATACACGGTGGCGCGGTGCACTCCCGTTTCGCCGGCATGGAGCTTGATTTAATCTGCAACCACAATTTCGTGTAAACGGTCGGATTCGCGCCCGCGACGTCCGGGTCATTCTGGGAGCCACCGGTGAACAGCTGGGCATCATGAAATTGCCGGATGCCTTGCGCAAAGCTCAAGGCCTTGGACTCGATTTGGTTGAAGTCGCCCCGACGGCGACCCCGCCGGTTTGCAAAATTGTCGCGCTTGGCAAGTTTCGCTACGATCTCTCCAAACACGACAAGGACAAAAAACCTTCCGGGGCGAAGCTCAAGGAAATTAAGTTTCGGGTAAATATCGACGACCATGACTACCTGACCAAAATCCGCCATGGCGAAGAATTTCTCGACAAAGGCAACAAGGTCCGCGTTCAGCTTCAGTTCCGCGGCCGCGAGATGGCGCACCAGGAATTTGGCATGCAACTCATGCAAAAAGTGCGCGACGATCTTTCGGGGATGTCCAACGTGGAAATGGAACCGAAGATCACCGGACGTAATGTCACCATGACCCTCTCTCCCTTGCCGGTGAGCCGGCGGAAGAGGCGCTTTGCGCCGGTAAAGGCGACGGAAACGCCCGACTCAATAAACGGCACGCAATCCTAGCGGCAGAAAAACAGATTGCGGTTCACCAAAGTGCCCGGCAGGCGATTCGAGTAATCGCCACTATCTATCGATATTACGGCGACTTTGAAGCCGCCGGCACGGGAGAGGCGGCAGGGGTCGGCGCGCTTAAGGATTGTATCTTCAGGAGCCGTTCTTTTCGACTCTTGGCCTCGGCGTTTCCCTTTTGCATCTTTAGGACTTTCTCCGTATCGGCCATTGAGTTTTTGATGTCGCCCTTTGTTTCGTAGATGTAACTGCGCAAAAGATAGTAGCGTACCTCGTTCGGCTTGAGCTTGATCGCTTCGGAATAATCCGCCAGCGCTTTGTCCAAATCGTTTATCCTCATTTCAACGTAAGCACGGCGCTCATATATTCCCGCATCATTCGGCGCGACTTTTATTGCTTCGTTAAAGTCAGCAATAGCTTCCGGGTATTTTTGCTCGCTCGTGTATGCGACGGCGCGCTGCTGTAGCACGGCCGCAAGGTTGGGTGCGTTCTTCGGGTCGAGCTCTGCCGCCTTCTGATAAGCCTCAACCGCCTGTTCCCAGTCTTGGTTTTTTGCGGCCTCGGCACCCTGGCGGGCGAATTTGGCAGCCTCCGCCTTGCCTTGTCCGTAGGCAAAGTCTGAGAAACAAAATGCGAGGGCGCCAATCAGACAGAATAAAGAAAAGCTCTTCATAGTTTTTAGTTCGACGGTGAGGGTAAAGAAAGAATTCGAAATTTGGAAATAACAATCGTCAAGAAAGCTGAGCGCTCACGTTTGTTCCGGCGAGGGCGTCTGTTCCAAGTCTATCTTTGGCTCGGCTTCGGGCGAAGCAGTTTTACTAGGTCCGGGCTCGTCTACTCGTGTGATACTCAAGGCGCGGCCAGTCGATTCCTCTATCACAATCAACGCGCCGCGTAAACGCACCTCGCCTCCGGCCACTGGGAATGACGCCGGCAGATTTGAAATAAAACGGTTCATAATTGGCTCAACCGCGCGTCCCAGAATCGAGTTAACAGGACCGCACATTCCTGCGTCGCACATGAACGCCGTCCCGGCCGGTAAAATTTGTTCGTCCGCCGTCTGGACATGAGTGTGAGTGCCAATGACGGCTGAGACCTTTCCATCGAGAAATCTGCCCATGGCGATCTTCTCGCTTGTCGTTTCGCCGTGGACATCAACAATTATGTTTGGTGTTTCCTCTCGCATTTGTGTCACCGCTATTTCCACCGCGCGGAATGGATTCTCCAGAATTGGCTGCATGAACGTCCGCGCCTGCACATTAATCACACCGACTTTTCCCTTGGCCGTATCGAGCACGATCGATCCGTTGCCGGGTGCGCCCTCGGGATAATTTAGAGGACGCAGAAGGCGTGGTTCGAGATTAAGAAATGAGAAAATGTCTTTCTGGTCCCAAATATGGTCGCCACTAGTGACCACAGAAACGCCCGCGCGCAGAAGATCGATTGTGATTTTCCCGGTGATTCCGCGACCACCTGCGGCGTTCTCTCCGTTGACGACAATGAAATCGAGCGCGTGCTTTTCCTTTAGCTCGGAAAGCCGCGCGATAACGGCAGTCCGTCCTGGCTCGCCGACGATGTCGCCCAGGAAAAGAATCGTTAGCATTGCGCGAGCATCGTATTAAAGGGAGCGAAATCCAAACGCCGATGTTTCATTTTGCGAGGGTGCGGTTGTATATCGCGCTGGTCGGAGTTCTTCTGTCGTTTTTGGCGTGGACAGCCCAGGCAGGGGACAATCTTGGGGTCCTTGGGACACGTCCGAAGTGGAAGGTGCTCGAGAAATATCAGGAGACTATCAGCCATGAGGATTTTGTCAGGCTGATTGAGGGCGTTTACTGCACGCACGGCGTCCCCCCGGACATGATTACGATCGATGAGAAATCGGCGCGGATACTGACGAATCGTGATTCGCAAAGCTTTTTCACGCTGCGCTTTGCCGCGGCTGACACGGCCCGGCCCGTCCCCAGGCTTTGGCGTCCGGCAAAATCGCTGCCGGCGGCCACTCTGGAAAAGCCCCTCTCAGGCTTGAGGATCGCACTTGACCCCGGTCACCTCGGCGGAAAATGGGCAAAAATGGAGGAGCGTTGGTTTCAAGTCGGCGACGGTGCCCCGGTGCAGGAGGGGGATCTGGTCTTGCGCGTGTCGCAAATGCTGGCTCCGCGATTGAAACAATTGGGGGCGCAAGTCTCTTTTGTTCGAAAGGATGCTGAGCCAGTCACACTCAAACGTCCCGACGATTTTAAGGAGCTCGCGCGCAGAATCTTGATCAAGAACGGTGTGCCGCAGCCGCGACAGGACGTTTTGGATCCAACGGATCAGGAAAAGGAAAAGACCATCCGCTGGCAGAGCGAAATTTTGTTCTATCGTTACAGCGAAATCCGGCGTCGCGCGGCGCTCGTAAACACAAAGTTGCATCCCGATCTTGTGCTTTGTTTGCACTTCAATGCTGAGGGTTGGGGCGATCCAAAGAATCCGACTCTTATCGATCACAACCATCTTCATTTGTTGGTTAACGGCTCTTATCTGAAAGAGGAATTAGAACTTGATGATGTACGTTTCGAAATGGTCCGCCGGCTGCTTAGCCGCGCTTACGATGAGGAATTGCCGCTCGCGGAAACCATCGCTGGCGCGATGGCGAAGGAAACACAGTTACCTGCCTATGAATATCCGACCGCGAACACCGTGACCAAGGTGGGCACAACCGGTTACGTTTATGCCCGCAACTTGCTCGCGACTCGGCTCTATCGATCCCCCGTCGTCTATTGCGAGCCGTACGTGATGAATAGCCGCGACGGCTTTGCCCGGATTCAAGCGGGCGATTACGAGGGTACGCGCAATATTAATCGAGTTGAACGCAAAAGCATTTTCCGCGAATACGCTGACAGCGTGATTGACGGCTTGGTGGAATATTATCGCGAAGCGCGAAATGAGCGAAAGCCTCAAGCAGCGGCCATTTCCAATCGCCGAACTAAATTAAACGGCGGCCTGGAGGCCGCCGCTCCTTGACGTCCTATAGTTCGTTCACCGCCTCGCGAATATCCTCCTTCGTGACGTCACTCGAAAGATGTGCTGATCCGATTGCAGACGTCACAACAAAACGAATCTTTCCGCCCTCGAATTTCTTGTCGAAGGGCAGGGCATCAAAGATTTTCTCGCGCGGAAAATTTGGTGGCAATCGCGTTGGCAGATCAAATGCACGTAAAAGCTCGACAATCGCCTCTTGCTGACCTTTGGGTAGGCCGGCTTTCTTCATGGAGATAGCACAGGCCGCGACAATTCCGAGACTGACGGCCTCGCCATGCAGAAATTCTGCATAATCTACGGCGCGCTCGATCGCGTGGCCGACAGTGTGCCCGAAATTGAGCGACGCCCGTTCACCCGAGCGGTCAAGCTCGTCCTTGGCGACTATGCGCGACTTGATCTCGATGTTGCGCCGAATGAGCGATTGTAACGCAAGCGTCCCGCTTGCATCTGTTCCCGTCCGCAAGCCGGAAGCTCGCGCTACATTTTCTTTAAGCCCTGCGAACATCGCTGCGTCGGCGATGATCGCATGCTTGACCATTTCGGCGAACCCTTGATTGAACTCGCGGCGCGGTAGCGTCTTTAGAACGTCGACATCGTCGATTACGAGTGATGGATGATGAAAAGCCCCGATCAGGTTTTTTCCGGCGATTGTGTTCACCCCTGTTTTTCCGCCGATCGAGCTGTCCACCATCGCGAGCAAGGTCGTTGGAATTTGCACGTGTGGAATTCCACGTTCGAAAATCGCGGCAACAAAACCGGAAAGGTCGCCGACCACTCCACCACCGAGACCGATAACGAACGATTGTCGATCCAAACCTGCAGCGATCATCCGATTGCAGGTATTTCCCGCCTGCTCGAACGTCTTCGTTTTTTCGCCCGCCGGAATTGTGATCAGAGTCGGCTCAAAACCCGCCGTCGATAGGCTTTGCTTAACCTGATTGCCGAAACGCGGCGCGACGTTTGTGTCGGTGATGATCGCGCAGCGGGGGCCGCGCAAAGTCTTGCCAATTGTCGATCCGATCGTTTCGAGCAAGCCGGAGCGGATGAGTGCTGTATATACCCTGGCTCCAGCGCGAACCTCAACAGAAGTCACGGATATGGAATATATGGGTCCCAGCGAAGGTTTGCGCTTGTATCGCTTGTAGATGCGATATCATTTATAAAGACGGTCCAAACCATATTTTCCGAATGCTGATCGGCGAACAGCGCGTTGATTCGTTTGCGGCTGCTGTGCGTGCCATGCGAGGCGGTCCCACTGTAGCTGCCGCCCGGGGTGCTAACCTTTTTGTAAACTGTCACGCCCGGAGCTGCTTGACCTGCCGTTCCGCTGAAAGCCACCGTTGTAGCATCATTTGTCTGAGCAGGCGCGAAAACGATGAAGGCGGAGGGATTCGTAACTTTGTCCATCAGGAGCCCTGCGATGCTGGCCCCCGATTTTGTATTCCCGTTCAGTCCATAGCTGACTGGCGAGACCGGAGAAGCTATCCCTTTTTCGGAGGCCGATCGCTTATCGAAAGGCGATTGAAGAACCGCCCACGCGGGGAGGTATTTTGGAATCAGTTGCGACATCCAGGAGGCGCTGGATGAAAATAAAACGCTATCATTGTCATTGAGGTACATCTGCGTGGCCAGGCCGATCTGGCGGAGATTGCTCATGTCCTGCGTGGCCCGCGCTCGTTCCTGAACAGTTGTGTAAGTGGGGTAGGCGATAGAAGCGAGAATGAGAATGATGACGATGACAACGAAAAGCTCAATTAAGGTAAAGCCGCGGGAAAGATTTCTCTGCATTGGTTTGCCTGGAAGTCTATTTCTTTTTCGGATTTTGAGGAAGCGAAATCAGGGCTCGGTCGGAGTTCTCTTGACAAAGCGCTCCCGCCTCTTGTGTACTGTTAAGCCATGCCTGATCCTGCAGATCCGACCCAGCCACCACCCCCGCCAAGTCCAGAACCGGCGCCCGAGGTGAATGCCTCGACAACCGGTTTACCTTCAAACGTCGCGGCCGCAATTGCATGTATCCCACTAGTCGGCGGCATCATTTTCTATGTTCTGGAAAAGCGAGACGGGTTCGTGCGTTTTTACGCGATGCAATCAATCATCTTCGGCCTAGCCTGGCTTCTCTTTAATATCGTCTACGCGATCGTCCACGTGATTTTTGCAAGTGTTCCGGCAATCGGAGTATTTCTCTCGCTTCTTTGGGGCCTGGTCGGGATGCTGGTTCATCTCGCTTTTGTCATTGTGTGGATCATCGCAACCATCAAGGCATTTACCGGTGTCCGCTGGGACATTCCCTATATAGGCCCGATGGCGCGCAAACAGTTCGAAGGGACAGCGATCTGATAGTGTGGGAGCGGCCTTAGTGCCGCGAATTCGCCCGTCCGGCTCGGACTCGGGACGCTTAGGTTCCTCCAACATTATTTCCGATGACTTTCACCACGATTTCGGTCAAGATCAGCTCGTGGTCGAGCTGACTCGTGACCAGCCGAACATTCGCGTCCAGGCACGCCTCCATGCCCGCGATCAGTTGTTTGGTTTCGAAGCGATGTGCGTTCTGGGCGGCGATTCCGAGCGCGTATCCGCTGATGGCACCGTCCTTTTTCCGGGGTAAATGTTCCGTCGCGCTGGCAGGCAGCCGGTTGAGGGCGGAGATGAATTGAAACGGCACGTGCGGCTTGGCTAGCCGATGCCGTTCCATTAAATCCTTTGCCAGCATTAGATTGCGAATCGCCGGCAAAATTGCGACTAACAAAATGCCGATGCCGCTTTCGCCTTGATCGAGAAGCCTTCGCACCAGCCTGAGGGAGCGTTCGAGGTCCCGTTCCGCAAGGGCGTTGCCTAATTCGAAGATCACGCCGCCGCGCGAAAGCGGAACAAGCTCACGAATGTGCTGCACTGTCACCCGTCGATCCTGCCCAAGGAAGATATCGATTTTTTCCAGCTCGTTCTCGATCTGACGGGTGTCGCCACCAGTGAGCAAGACGAAGAGTTCAAGGGCGACGTCATCAAACTCTAATGCGCGCATCTTCGCCCGCCGTCGTACAATTTCCGTGGCCTCTTCTTCCCATCCACTTCGACTAGAATCGAGGCGATCGAACACCTGTATCTCAGCGCGTTTGGAAAGTGCTTTGTAAAACGAACGCCGCTTGTCCACGTCCGGGGCACTGATTACAAATATGATTTCCCCTCCGAGATCGCCATTGATCACATCGGCAAGCTCCTCGAGGGCGGATTGAACCGAGGCAGAGCGGCCAATTATGGTGTCGCCGAGAAAATTCGCGTTCTTCAACCAAACCAGTTTTGCCCCGCCGAAGAAGGGGAGTGTTTGCAGCGCTTCGATGGCCGATCGTATCCGTGCCGCGGCCTGATCGGAATTGTCGGCACAGCCATCGATCACTTCCAAACCGAAATCACCCGCGTCTGGGGGCGTTAGTTTGATGGCCAGCTCAGCGGCGACGCGTTTCACTTCCGCTTCATCGGACCCGACCGTAGCGTAGATTTTTGATGCGACGCTCTTGGTTTTGGTTTTGGACATTAGGTGAGTTTCTCGCACGGCCGTCGGTCATTCACAAGGGGGTTACGTCGCCGGGGGAGCGACAGCAACTGTAGCCGCCCCGCTCAGTCGGGGCGAACGTTGGCAATTCCGCGCGGCGACAAAGCGTCGTGGCTACACGACTTGTTTGCGAGAACGCTTCGCGATGGATCGTTGGCTTTATTCGTTGTCGGCCTGCTGCAAAGTAGTTCCGAAATCTTTTGAGGCGTACTCGCGAAATCTTTCTTCGAGGATCGGAGCGCTGCCGAATTTCCCGGCGTAACTGCGAGGCAGTGCGGTTTCGAAGGGTTGGTGTCGCCCAAGCGCGTCGAGCAACGAAAGGAAGCTCGGTTTGTCAGTGGTGGCGAGAAAGCGCACCAGTCGCTCGGATTCATCGTAGAAAGTTTCGACACGATCAGAAGGTGGGCGCGTCATCGCGACGAGCTTGCCGAGAGGGATCAAGTCTTCAGCGGCGATGGCCTCTGAGCGCGGTTTGGCAATGTAACCGCGCGCGCGTTGATAACTGGCGTGCGCGGCTTTGGAGATGTATTGCGCGATCCCCTCGTTTAACCAACAGGGAATGCCGTCGGCGTAGAAACGATGCATGACGAGGTGAACAATTTCGTGTCCCAAAGTGTTGCCGGAAAATTTGTTCTTTGGATTGCGCAGGATGAACAGACTTCCGGCCGAATGGATTCCGCCAGTCCATTTTTCGAGTTCACCGAGGTTTTGAAACTGCGCCCAATCTTCCGGACGCTCGAAAATGTAAATGTGCGACTTGACGTCAGTGAGCGGTTGATCGCGCTCCAGCTCTTTGGCCACTACCCGGTAATGAAATTCCGCTTCCACCGAAACCGGTGTGGCAACGTAGCTGTGAACGAAATGATAAATAAAATGGTCGGTCTCGCCGTGTTTCCACTGCTCCGGGTTAATGGCGATGGCTTTCTCGCCGAGCGGATTGGGATCGCGCTGGCTGAGCTGAGATAATTCGACTTCGGGCAATGCGTTAAGACCGGAGGTTGGGAGCTGCTGTTCGTCGGCGGATGCCGGAGGGACCGAGGCTAGGACCAGCAATGAAGCGTAACTTATGACGGATGGGAGTCGCATTGCCAAAAGTGAAGCTAGTGCCGTGCGAGAACGCATGTCTGGGGAGCACAGGGCCTGCCCTGAGCGCAGTCGAATGGGCTGCTGGCTGTTCTCTTCGGCAGCCTGGCGACGACTTGCAGGCAAGCTGTGCCTGCGCTCCCCGGAAATTCAGACGCGTGACCTGCGCCGCCCGGCATTCCGCGTGTACTTAACTGGCCTCCTTCTCGGTTCGATCTTGGAAATTCCTGTGCCGCTTTTTACTTCCATGATTTGATCTCGCAGCAGGGCGGCGCGCTCGAATTCCAAATTGGCCGAAGCGCGCTGCATTTCGTCTTCGAGCTCGCGCAGAAGTTCGGTGACATTGAAATCGCCGCCGGCTTCACGGATAACCGAGGATTCGATCTCGCGACCGCGCAAAATCGTGTGCAAGCTTTCCTGCACAGCGCGACGCACGGTTTGCGGAGTAATGCCGTGTTTCTCGTTGTAATCGATTTGCTTGGCGCGGCGATATTCTGAGATCGACATCAGCGCTTCCATGCTTTGGGTAACTTGATCGGCGAACAACACAACTTCCCCATTTACGTGACGCGCGGCGCGCCCAGCCGTTTGAATCAGTGAAGTCTGGCTGCGCAAAAAACCCTCCTTGTCCGCATCCAAGATGCAGACCAACGAGACTTCGGGCAGATCAAGCCCTTCCCGGAGTAAATTGATGCCGACGAGAATATCGAAATCGGCGGCGCGCAAGCCGCGCAAGATTTCCACGCGCTCGATCGTATCAATATCACTGTGGAGATAGCGGACTTTCAAGCCGACATCGCGCAGATAATCAGCCAGATCCTCGGCGGTCCGTTTTGTCAATGTGGTCACGAGAACCCGCTCGTTTCTTTCCACGCGCTGGCGGCAAAGCTCGATTGTATCGTCAATTTGAAGCTTGAGCGGCTTGATCGTGATCTTGGGATCGAGCAAGCCAGTGGGTCGGATGATTTGCTCGACGACCAGTGCTGCACCGGGAGTCTGTACATCGAACTTCTCCAGCGGTTCGTCTGTACGTGAAACGGCCGCATTGGACGTTGGGCGTTGAACGTTTGCCCGTCCGGCTCGGACCGTTGGACGTTTCGCTCCAGGCAAAAGAAACGGCACGAGCTCGTCCTCTCCGATACGCGCGCGTTTGTGCGGGATATAGCCAGTGTTACCCACGACGCTGTTTTGAATTTCAAACTCGGCTGGGGTCGCACTCACGTAGATGGTTTGGTTGGTCATCTTCATGAACTCGTGGAAATTGAGTGGCCTGTTATCGAGCGCACTGGGTAAGCGAAAACCGTAATCGACCAGGACGGTTTTGCGTGAGCGATCGCCTTCGTACATGCCGCCGATTTGCGGAATGGTGGCGTGTGATTCATCGACCACGAGCAAGAAATCTTTGGAAAAAAAATCGATAAGCGTGTACGGCTTCGATCCCGGGGCCCGACCGGATAGATGACGCGAATAATTTTCGATTCCATTGCAGAAACCCATCTCCTGCAACATCTCAAGATCATATTCTGTTCGCATGCGAAGCCGCTGCGCTTCTAGGAGTTTTCCCTCGGCTTCCAGCTCGACGATGCGATGCTCCAGTTCATTGCGTATCGAGCTCAATGCGCGATTGAGTTTATCAGCCGGGGTAACGAATTGTTTTGCCGGATAAAAGGTGATCACACTTAACGAATCGTGCGCATGCCCGGTCAATGGGTCGAAGCGTGTGATCGCGTCGATTTCGTCGCCGAAAAACTCCAGCCGGATCGCTTCTTCGTCCGCAGTCGCGGGATAAATTTCGACTACGTCGCCGCGCACGCGGAATTTCCCGCGCGAAAAGTTCATATCGTTGCGCTCGTAAAGCATGTCGATCAGACGACCGAGCACGGCTTCGCGGCTGATATGCTGACCACGCTTCACCGTCAGGAGCATGTTCAAATAATCTTCCGGCGAAGTGATGCCATAGATGCAGGAAACGCTCGCGACCACGATGGTGTCGCGGCGAGAGAGCAGCGCGCTGGTGGCGGAAAGACGTAGCCGTTCGATCTCTTCGTTGATCGAGGAATCCTTCTCGATGTAAGTGTCCGAACGCGGAATATACGCTTCCGGCTGGTAGTAATCGAAGTAGCTGACAAAATATTCGACGGCGTTGCGCGGGAAGAATTGTTTGAACTCGGAGTAAAGCTGCGCGGCCAGCGTCTTATTATGAGAAATCACCAGGGTTGGCCGATCCAGCGCACGAATGACGTTTGCAACCGTGAAAGTCTTGCCTGAACCGGTTACGCCGAGGAGCGTTTGATACCGGTTACCTGCTTCAACCGACTTAAGCAACTTCGCGATGGCCTGCCCCTGGTCACCGCGCGGTTTGTAGTTCGATTCGAGCTGAAACGGCATCCGACAATCTAGCACTGGCCAGCATGACGTTAAAGCCACCCGCACTATCCATCTTCTTCTCCAGTTTAAGCCTTGACCCAATTTTTGTCGCACGTGCGACAAAAATTGGGTCTTGCCGGGAGTTTGTTTTTCTCTGTTAACTCTCGGCTCTTTGAAGGCAAAGACTGAGGAGCTTTTGTATCTTTTACTCTGGTCGGCTGAAAACAAGGGGCACGCCATGGCACTGCGGCAGTGGGCGGAGGCGGAGCGCCTTGCTTGGCGGGAAGCGGTTAAATGGGATCCTTTTTTGCCGCAGAAACTTTTGCCGTCCGGGTACATGGGCCGACGAGCATGGCAACAACGAATCGAGGTGCTGGGTAACGCAAACCGAGATTTGCAGACGTTCAGCCTTTAAAATTAGGTCGTCGCTGCCACTACTTGAACCAATTCTTGTCGCACGTGCGACAAGAATTGGTTATTCTAAAATCGATATTACCACGCCGGAGTGTTTGGGGTCATGACGAGAAGAATTCGTGAAATCATCGTAGGCTCCCAGAAACCTAGGTATGTCCGCTGATTCTGAACCGGATCTTCAGTTGGAAATTGGGCACGTTCTTTTTATGGACGTGGTGGGGTATTCGAACCTGTTAATCAACGATCAACGCGAATTGCAAGAAGAACTAAGCCGAGTTGTGCGCACTACTGAGCAATTCCGCGCGGCTGAAGCAACGGGTAAGCTTATTCGATTGCCAGTAGGCGATGGGATGGCCCTCGTTTTCTTCAATAGTCCCGAAGCTCCGGTTCGGTGCGCACTGGAGATAAGTAAAGCTCTAAAAGATCATCCACGTATCGAACTTCGAATGGGCGTTCATAGCGGTCCGGTCAATCAGGTGAAAGATGTCAATGACCGGACAAATATTGCCGGGGCCGGAATTAACCTTGCCCAGCGGGTAATGGATTGCGCTGATGGCGGGCATATTCTTCTTTCCAAACGAGTGGCGGAAGACCTCGGGCAATCCAGACAATGGCAGCCTTACCTGCACGACTTGGGTGAATGCGCGGTGAAGCACAGCGTCAGCGTGTCAGTGGTGAATTTGTACACCGACGAAATCGGAAATCCCCAGATTCCGGACAAGATTAAAAAGGCGCAGCTCGAACAGGCTGCGGTCGAAGCGGCTCGTCCACCAACCTTTCGTCGCCGGAACGTCCTGATCGCAGGCGGACTACTTTTGGCCATCGTTCTGCCAGCTGTCTTTTTCTTTTTTGGCTCGGCGCGATCGGAAAAGAGCATCGCCGTGCTCCCGTTCGAAAATTTTAGCGCCGAGAAGGAAAATGCATTTTTCGCTGATGGTATTCAGGATGATATTCTTACGAGTCTGGCCCAGATTGACGGCCTGCGTGTCATCAGCCGTACGAGCGTGATGGGTTATCGGGGAGGGAAGAGCTCGCACAATCTGAGATCTATTAGTAAAGAGCTCGGTGTCGCCAACGTGTTGGAGGGGAGTGTTCGCCGCGAAGGCAATCGCGTCGTCGTGACAGTGCAATTGATCGACGCGCGACACGATCGTCATCTTTGGGCCAATCGTTATGATCGACCCTTGGCCGATTCGCTTGGATTGCAGGGGGAACTCGCGGCCGAGATCGCAGACGCGCTTCGTGTCACCCTGAGTTCGGAGGAGAAAGCGCGCGTCCGGACAAAGCCGACAGGGAATACCGATGCTTACGTCGTTTATTTGCAAGCGAACCAGATTCAGCGAAATCCGGATACGCTCCTGGAGGACTTCAAGAAGGCGGAACAGCTATACCAGCAAGCAATCACACTTGATCCAAAGTTTGCGCTAGCGCATGCGCGACTTGCCTCGACCGCGGCCCAGATCTTTCATTTTTATCAGCCGCTCGACATCTGGAAATCAGAAGCGCGCGCCGAAGCGGAGGTTGCGCTGCGCTTGCAACCTAATCTAGCCGAAGCGCATCTTGCGCTCGGTCAGTACATATATTGGATCGACGGAGACTATGAGCGGGCGCTTCAGGAATTCGACACGGCGTTGCGGTTATCGCCAAACAATGCGGACGTTGGCGAGTTGATCGCCGCGATTAAGCGACGACAGGGACACTGGCAGGAAGCACTCGAAGCTTTCGAACGGAGTCAAAAAATCGATCCACAAAATCCCAACATCGTCCGGAATCTTGTCTTTACGAACACCGCTCTCCGCCGATGGCCGGAAGCATCCCGCTGGGCGGCGCAGATGCGCGCGATGGCGCCGACTTCTCTCGTCGCCAAGGTTCAAAGTGGTTACGTCGATTTTTGGTGGAAGGGCGACACCCATTTGCTCAAGTCTCTGCTCAGTCAGGTCCCGGCAGGAACCGATCCGGATGGCGTCGTAACGAGTTGCCGCTGGGACGTAGCCATGCTCGACCGCGACTTTGGTGCGGCGCGGTCTGCTCTGCAAATGTGCACGTTGGACGAAATTGCCTACACAAATGCAGGGTCAACGCCGAAGATTTTTCTGGATGGTTGTATCGACCTCGCCCAGGGCGATACAGCCAAGGCTCAAAAATCGTTCGAGATAGCTCGGGCCGCATTTGAGAAATCGGTCGAGGAAGCGCCTTCGAGCGCGGCCCGACATGCCGACCTTGGTTGGTTTTACGCATTTATGGGTCGAAAAGATGACGCCATACGTGAAGGCCGGCGCGCGGTAGAATTGAAGCCGGAATCGAAGGACGCGTTCGATGGCGCGATCATGAATTGTTATCTTGCCTTAATTTATGCCCGCCTCGGAGAGAAAGACCTCGCGTTTCCATTGCTTGAGCGACTCTTGAAAACGCCTGGAGCTGTCGACAGCGCTGACTACAGCATCACAGTCAACGATCTGAAATATCGTTGGGAATGGGACCCGCTACGCGATGATCCGCGATTTCAGAAACTGATTCAAAGTAGAGAGCAGAACTAAATTAAAGTCCCAATCATTGGACGGCAGGCTGATGGGTGCGCGTGTGCGGAACGAATCCGCGATCTGCCAATTCGTTGTGCGCGATTTGCATCGCAAGAGCAAGAATTGCGATCAAACCGAAATATAAGATGGACATTGTCCAACGCTGAGAGCGTGTGACCTCGAAGTAACGCTGCTCTTCTTCGGTACGCTTACGAAAGAGTGAATAAACCCGCGGTAAAGAAAGAATAACGATCAGCCATACGACAAGGTTTGGATACATCCAGCCAAACCACAGAAGTAACGCGAAGCCGGGTAGCCAAAGCCAGCGTGATAGAGCAGTAACGATCCGTCCACCGTCGAGAAAACCCACCGGCGTGAGGTTAAATAAGTTCAGAAAATAACCGGAGGAGCCAAGGGCGATGAGTGTCGGAATATCCAGCATCTCCCCGAAAGAGTGACACACGAGTGCTCCGAATGAGCCCAGCATGGGGCCGCCAATCCCGACACACGCCTCCATCCAGGCGTTGCGAGGCGCATCCTTTAACAAGATAAATGCGCCCATAAAAGGAATGAAAACTGGAGCACTGACTTTGAGTCCGAATTTTTTGGCGACGAGGAGATGTCCACACTCATGCACGAACATCAGCAAAACGAAACCAACCGCGAACTGCCATCCGAAGACGATGGCATAAATCCAAATCGAGAAAATCATCGTGCCACCGGATTTCAGTAGAATCGGCAGAAACTTGAGAAGTGGCAGAATGAAAAATTTTAGTTTCGCGAAAAACTTCGCGATCATGACGCCGACAACGGCGATCGGCCCGAGAGCCTTTTTCAGGCGGCTCCAGGAAGTTTGAGCTGCCGGGGCGCGAGCTTCGACCGGAGTGCTTTCTGAGTAAATAGGCATCTAATTGAATCGGTTCGGTCAAATCGGCGGGTTTCGCAACTCATTAAGCGCATCGCCGAGGTGGGCGAGTACGTCACGAGGAAGCAGCGACTCTTCGCTCGCATTGGCGTTAAAAATCGCCTTTTCCGCGGCCCGGCCGCAGGCCCACGCTCCTGTGCGAGCCGCATCATACAGCGAGAGCCCGCGTCCCAGTAATCCGGCGCAAACGCCCGTTAGAACATCGCCCATTCCGCCGGTGGCCATACCTGGGTTCCCGGTGGAATTGTAGCTAAGCGGGCGACTCCGTTCGCACACGATGGTGCGACTGCCCTTAAGTAAGAGCGTCACGGGAAATTGTTCGCAGAAATTTCTGGCCGTTCCCGCGCGCGACATTTTTCCCGAATCGAACAATCTCTTCATTTCTCCGGGATGCGGCGTGAGCAGACGCGGTCCCCGGCAGGTTCGGAGCATATCAGTCTTTCCCGCGAGGGCGTTTAAGCCGTCGGCGTCGACCACCATCGGTTTCGCGGCGCTCTCGATCAGTTTGAGAATCTCAGCGCCCCGTTCTTTCCCCAACCCCGGGCCCAGCGCCCAGACATCAACATTTTCTTCGGACAAATCACGATACGAACGCACCGGTTTCACCATCGCTTCATCCGGCGCGGCTGCGACAACGAGAAAATAAATCTCCTTCGGAACAAAAACCTCTACCAGACCGGCGCCGGCACGCAGCGTGCCTTCCGTGGTCATAATGGCGGCGCCGATGAACCCCTCCGAACCAGCAACTACGCCGATCCGGCCAAATTGGTTTTTGTACGAACCAAATTTGCGGCGCGGCAAAAGCGGCCGGAGAGAGTCTGCAGTGGCCAGAAGTTCGTTCGCGACAATTTCGCCTGGAGCCAGATCGGCCAGCGGCACGACCTCCAGTCGACCAACAAAATCGAGCGCGGTATCGACAATCAGACCGTGCTTGGCAAAACCGATGGTGATGGTGAAATCCGCCATCACGCAATCCTCGGGATCAGTTTCGCCGCTATCGCCGTTCAAGCCGGTAGGAAGATCGACCGCGAAAACAAACATATACTCCTCGCGACGAAGACGGTTTATTTCTTTGGCGGCGGTCCGGACCGGTTCGCGCAGGAGTGCCTTAGCGCCGAGACCAAGCAGGCCATCCAGAATAATGGTTTTGGGAATAGGTCTCCCAGGGACAACAGGACCAGACGGTATTTCGCGCAATGCCTGCAGTTTCTTGCGCGTTAACTCACTGCAATCTTCCTCGGCAAATACAACGCGCGTGTCGATCTCCCATCCGGCACGTTTCAAACAACCGGCTGCGACAAGGGCATCGCCCCCATTGTGGCCTTTACCGGCGTAGACAATGCATGTTCCAGGATGCGGAAAAAACTCCTGAACAGCGCGGGCCACGCCGGCCCCAGCTTGATCCATTAACGCTTCAACTTCAATCCCACGAGCGAAGGCTCCTTCTTCCGCTTCCCGCATTTGCGCCGAGGTTAGGATCGGCGAATCCAATTAATCCTCCGTCGTTTTTGGAAACGACTTTTTCTTGGTGCTGTTACCGCTCTCATCATCGCTGCTTTGGGTGTGTTTCCTTGTGCTCTTCTTTTTTGCAGAACTCGTCTTCTCTGTGTCTGAATCATTCGATGCAACGGAGGATTTTTTCCTGGTTTTTGACGATTTGGATTTCGAAGACCTTTTCGCCGAGCGCTTGGAACGAGAAAGATCGGGGTCACGAACTCGGGTTTGATCGATGAAAGGTTGAAGAGGCACGGTCGCGGAGTTGACGGCCACCGACGTGGAGCTGGAGGCGCTTGCCACGCTTCCGCGGCCGCGAATGCCGCGTGCTATTTCTTCAGCAAGTTTTTGACGATAATCTACAGATTGGGCGTATTGCGCCTCCGTCGGATTGGTGAGAAAGCCGCATTCCACCAGTGCCGCTGGAATCCTTGTTCTCCGCAGAACGTAATAGCCGCGACGGCGAACGCCACGGTTCGGTGAGGGCGCGCCTCCCGCGACATAATAGTGAATGGCGGAGGCAAGCGGCAGGCTCTCCGAGCTGTAAAAATAGGTCTCGATGCCATTCGCCCCTGTGCGCGTGGCCGAATTGAAATGAATACAGATAAAAATGGCGTTGGGATATGAGTTGGCAATAGCCACCCGGGTCGGCAGCGGAACGAACACATCGGTATCTCGCGTCATGATCACTCGATATCCGCTGGCGACCAGAACCGACCTAAGGCGTTGCGCTACATCCAGCGTCATCGTTTTTTCCGCGACACGCTGGCCTGGAATTCCTCCGCGATCGTACCCGCCATGGCCGGCATCGATGACGATGGTGGTCGACGGACGGCCACTCTGCGCGCTGGCGTCGTGAGGAAGACGTGCCGCCGTAGCATCAGCACTTGGAAAGGGACTGGGGCGCGCGGCGGAGCCTCGTCGTGCCTTCGAGTCCTGAGGCGAGGGAAGAGCAAAAACCGAGGCTACCAGGCACATCATGGTGATGCCGGGACTCAAACAGCAGAGACGCCGCAGCATATTTATTCCTTAGGCATTTCTGGGGGTCGATCCGACAACTTCGGCGCGGCGTTCCGCGCCGATTGGGCGGCCGGGGCCGGGGCCTCAAGCATACCCCCCCGTACCGTAACTGCGCCATCGGTTCTGTGGGTTAGACGAGGCCGAGCCTTTGTTTCCATGAAAGAGGAATGAGCAAGAAGTTCGCCGTTCAGGCCAATCTGTGAATAGGCCCAGTTTTTTGGCGCGGCACAATGCAGAACATGGAGCCGATTAACCTGATCGAGTTCCGCTTGGGGCTCATCAAAAGAGAGAATTCGTCCTAACGAATAAGTCGCATAGACAATCCCGCTGTCCTTATCTTCAACGCGCACATAGAGGGAGGTGTGGTCGGGGAAACGATTGGTGAGCAATGAGTAAGTGCGGACGCTGCCCGGGCCCGGACTTCCCTCTGGAATGCCAACGGTCTTCTGCCAGATCGGCCGCGCGTCGGTGACTTCGAAGACCTTCGTTTGTGAGTAATAAAATTTGCTCAAGTCGGAAAAGTAAATGTGCGCCCGGACATGATAAGCGCCGAAATCGTGCACTTGATAAAGCGGAGTGAGATTGATTTTTCGTGTCACTCTTTTACCGGCTTCGATTTTGAGCGGCGGTTGTTCACCTGTTATCTTTAGCGGCGTGATCGGTTGCCCTTCCGCTCCGGTTATCTCGAAACCGAACCAGGCTTGTCCGTCGGCATCGTGCAGATCGACATCGCGTCCGGCGAGATTAGTGATGCCGATAGTGGCGATAACCGGCTCGTAGGCGATGAATTGCAGACGCGGGAGTTTCAGGTCGACTTGGATTTGCGCCCGCAACTCAGCGGCCCATAAGAAAAAGGAGGCAAACAAAAGGGCGATCTTCATCGCGCGGTAGGATAGCGCAACTGGTCGCATAAAAAAGTCAGCTCCGAGCTTGCAGTCGCAATTTCAAGCGCGGTGCTGAATCAATTTACGGAGCTTTTGTCGTTCCACCGCATCGAGTAGAACTTCGTCCCACGGAATGGTGATTGTTTCCATCGGCGGCTGCACCGTGCGATCATAGGCGAATTCCACGTTTTCCCACGCGGCGATTTCGAACAACGCCTCCTTTCCGAGAGCAGCCGCCGTCTCGGCATGGACGATTGTTCCGCCGCGCAAAAAAAGGATCCCGCTCTTTTTGTCTCGTACCATTTGTATGGCGCCACTTCGTCGGCTCAGGCAACACATCTGCAGAATATCGGCAAAATGAAAGAGGTCGGGTGCGTTTGCAGTTGCACTGTCCGCTCGCGCGACTGCTTCGAGCAAGGCTTCGCCGTCAATCGGTTCGGGAAAGACTTTTGTGTTCGCGACGACGAACCTTTGCTCGGATGCCGGATAGGCGGGGAGAAACAGGCTCTGCAGTCCAGAAAAAATTTCGCTTAACATCGCGCCTAGAGCGAGACCATCTACTCCTTCAGCTTCCAGTTGCGTTAAAAGCAAGCTGCATCGCGCGTGACGGCGACCCCAATCAAGTGCCGTCGCATTGCTTCCCGCGAGATCGCACTCGTGCGCGGAATAGTCCTTCACCATTTGCACCAGTTGCTCGCCCATCTCAGCGTCATGGTGCACGATGAGTAATTCCATTACGGAGAGGAAGCGGTGGAGGGTGGTGGAAAAAGATTCAGTAGTTTGGTGGGATCGGCCCGAACGGCTTGCAGTTTATCATTATAATAAATGCGCACGATGTAGCCGAGATACCTGTGGTGGCCCGTCTCGGAGCTGTCGGATGTCATCGGCTTGACCGGCCGGGCCTTTTTGTTCGGGTTGACTGACGCCGCTGCGGCGGACAGTGCCGCCTCTTGCGAGATGGCTTTGTTCTTTGCTCGTACGTAAGTTACCGCCAAGACTTCTGGATTCGCTTGGGCCCAATCGTGGTTCGGCGTCAGCCATTCATAATTCACGTCCGCATCGGTCAGCTTAATGTCCTTATCGTCGACGGTGTCGTAAAAGAAGACCTGGATTTTAACTTTTGTGTGATCAACGACCGTATTTGGTCGTTTCTTTACCGCGATCCGCAGCGACAGGTTGGTTTCGGCGTCGCTGTCGGGCGTTTCTGTGGCGATCACCTCTGAGACACCAAAGGTCGATCCATCGGGAATGCCTTCCGAGACGCCAAACACGCTCGTCTCTTCCGGAGGGGTAGCTCGCACCGGAGCCGGAGCAGGCGTAACAACCGCTCCGCGTCTTAATTTTGCGTCCGCCAGTTCGTAAAGGGGGCCGGCGGACGAGCCAATCTCTTGAACTTTTCGCCACATTTCATTCGATCGATCGAAGTTTTGTGTCGATTCATAAATTTTCGCCATTTCCGCCAGCACCTGAGCATTTTTTGGATTTTTTTCGGCAGCTTGCTGCAAACGATTCAGCGCATTCACCGTGTCTCCGCGATTACTTAGCTCAGTCGCTTCGTTCAGGAGCCTCTCCTCCGCGGAAATGGCAGAACTCGACGAAGCCACGGCGGTGGGAGCAGCCGCCACGGTCGGAGAAGCCTCGGGAGCTGGCGTGGCTTTTGCCGCGACTTGCGGGGGAGCTATGACCGTCTGCTTCGTTACGGCGCTCGGTTGAGTGGCCCTGCCCGGGATTCGCCCAACATAATAATAACTTGCGCTGAAAATTTCCGCGGCCGCGAAAAGGGCAACCAGACCCAATCCAATTTTGAAGCTGACATCCCCCCTTGGTGAAGGGAGCATCAACGTCCGCATGGCGGCGGTTTCGGTAAGAAAGCGATTGGATCTATCTGCCATATTGACCTGAGAAGAGATGCGGACTTTACCGCGAAATGTCGTTTTGGCTCAATAACTTGAAACCGGCGCCGGTCAATACCGACGATGCGCACTCGTTATCGTCGACATTCAACGCCAGCGCAGCCAGGCCACGTGGTCGCGTCAGCAAAGGATAGGTAAAATGGACATTGACCTCAGCCATGAACAACGCTGCCAGGAGCTTGACCAGTTGCGTCGCGACTTCTCGCAACTCCACCACCACAACCTCGCAGATGCCGAAGGCAACATTGTTTTGCTGGAACAAGTCCTGCACGCGCTCCGGATCACTGACCACAATTCGCGCCATCGCTGAATCGGTTGATTCCGACACGCTCAATGCGACCACATGAGTGTGATTTGCGTTCAATAATTTAACGATGTCGAGCATGGCACCGACCTTGTTTGGTAGAAAAACGGAGAACTGCTTCACCAGCGGTCCTCCCAGGTTCGAAGTTGTTTCCGGTAGATCGACGGCCATTTGCGCTTCGGCACGCCGGAACGTCGGGCATCCGATAGCGCCTGAACTATCTCATCGCCACCGTTTTGTTGGCAAACGGAATGTTGCTTGGAAATGAAGGGACATTCTCGTGGCGTCCCATTGCTTTGGGACGAGGGCGGCTTCCGGCTCGTAGAGCCTACAGCCCGGAGAGAGCTCGTCCGTCCAGGTGTGGCGTTTCAGGCTGTTCATTTAAGCGTAGCCCTTTAAATTCGCGCCAAATGGAGGAGGAGAGCGAGCTAATCGCCCAGCGCCGCGCAAAACTAGAGGCGTTGCGCGCGAAAGGAATCGAGCCATTCGGCGCAAGTTTTGAAACCTCGGGCTCGATTGCGGAGGTCCGCGAAAAATTCAAAGAAGGAGAATCCCTGCGTGTGGCCGGTCGTATCACCGCGCATCGCGACATGGGGAAAAGTCATTTCCTTGATCTCCGCGACGCCACAGGTCGGATCCAAGTTTACGTGCAAGCCAAAGAAATCGGTCCTGAGGCGATGGAGATTTTCAATCTTCTCGACTTGGGAGATTTCATCGGGGTTGAGGGGAGATGTTTTCTCACCAAAACGGGCGAACCGACACTGAAAGTTCGCACCTTCCAGGTGCTAGCGAAAGCTTTGCGGCCGCTTCCGGAGAAATGGCATGGGCTCCAGGACGTGGAAGCACGTTACCGGCAGCGTTACCTCGACCTTTTAACCAATGAGCGATCGCGAGAAAATTTCGAAAAACGCATCGTAATCGTACGGGAAATGCGGCGTTTCCTGGAAGATCGCGGCTTTCTCGAAGTCGAGACGCCAATGTTGCAAACGGTCGCCGGTGGCGCGGCGGCTGAACCTTTTCAAACTCATCACAAGGCGCTCGGTCTCGATCTTTATCTGCGTATTGCTCCGGAGCTTTATCTGAAACGATTACTCGTGGGTGGGTTCAGCAAAGTCTTCGAGTTAAATCGGAATTTTCGGAACGAAGGAATTTCGCGACGGCACAATCCGGAGTTTACCATGCTAGAAGTCTACTGGGCTTACGCCGATTTCGAGAAGATGGCCGATCTTGTCGAGGAACTCATTTGCCATTTGGCCGAGAAAGTTTGCGGGTCATCGCGAATTGAACATCGCGATGCCGCAGGAAACATTATCCGCACAATCGACTTGCAGCGACCGTGGCGGCGTGCGCCGTATCATGATCTGGTGCGCGAAGTTGCGGGTAAGGATTGGTTCGACCTTTCGAGCGAGCAAAGACGGGAGCGTGCTACGCACCGGCTTGGGGTCGAGATCCTTCCGCAGCTGGCCGATTTCGAAGTAACACAGCACGTCTTCGAAAAGCTCATTGAAGAAAAGACGTTCGATCCACTTTTCGTTACGCATTGTCCCAAAGAACTCGTGCCCCTGGCGAAACAAAACGTAGCAGACCCGTCGCTGGTCGATGTTTACGAGCTCATCATCAACGGCGTGGAAATTTCACCCGGTTATACCGAATTGAACGATCCGGACGCGCAACGGCGTCGTCTTCTCGATCAAGCCGGTGAGGAAACGCAAAAGATCGACGAAGAATTTTTGCTCGCCCTCGACCACGGCATGCCCCCGGCGGGTGGCTTTGGGCTCGGCGTCGACCGACTGACGATGTCGCTTACGGGCGCGGAATCGATCCGCGACGTCATTCTGTTTCCGTTACTCAGGCCCAAGTTGTAGCGAATCGCGTAGCCCGCTTGTGCTAGTTCGATTGCATCATCGTCCGCTGTGCCCTGTCGCGGCGGTACGCGAAGAGACGACTCAACAGAACTCGCCACGGGACGAGTCCGTCCGACTGGCGGACGCGGCGGCTGCGAGGAAAAACCCCAGCTCTTAATTACCGGGCCGAGAGTCAAATCGCGCGCGCACTCACCCATTGCACGGCGTAACGCGCGACCTGACGCGCATTCGAGAGCTTCAGCTTTTCCTTGATATGTGCGCGATGGGTTTCGACCGTCTTTGGACTGAGGTGCAATGCTTTCGCAATGGCCCGTATTTCCTCGCCTTTGCCGATTCGCTCCAGAATTTCCAATTCGCGGTCGGTCAGATCATCCACCGGATTGGCGCCAGGCTCCCGTTTCGTCAGGACAACATTGGCAATGACCTCGCTGGCCATGGTGGGGCTGAGATAAACCCGACCGTCAATCACTTCACGGACTGCGCTGAGTACGCTTCCAAGCGCGTCCTGCTTGGTGACGTAGCCGTTCGCACCGGCGCGTAACGAGCGCACCGCGTAAGTTGGTTCGTCGTGCATCGAGAGAATGAGTACCGGCATTTTGGAAAATTCGACGCGGATCGATTTGGTCAGTTCGAGTCCGCTCGGACCTTTCAAGCCAAGATCGACAATCGCCATGTGCGGTTTCGTTTTGCGGATGAGGGTCAACGCTTCTGGCGCACTGCTGGCTTCACCGCAGACGGCAAATCCGTCATCGGAATTGAGAAGTTGCACGAGACCGTGGCGAAAGAGCGGATGATCATCGACCACGACGATGCGGATGGCTTCGGGCAATTCGCATTTTGGATTATCAACAGCGCCGTCGGAAAGCGCATTCGGCGCCTGCGGCTTGGACGGAAGCGGTTGCGGTTGACCAGTTGCCTTATGTGCGGGCTTTTTTGCCTGTTTGCCGACCCTTGCGGTTGATTTCATTTGCGTGGCAAGTAGCAAGCCACGCGAGTGCCATGTGGCTTTATCCGTTTAATTTCGAGACGCGCGCCGATGGAGCGGGCGCGATATTCCATGATGTGAAACCCCATGCCCGACCCTTCGCCGAAATTGGGCGGGATGCCGATGCCGTCATCGGTCACACTCAATTCGATTCCTTTCGGAACACTGTGCATTCGCACAATGATTTCGCGGGCGCGGGCGTGTTTGTTCGCATTAACTACCGCCTCGCGTGCGATTCGATAGAGATGGAGCGCGACGGCCGGATCGGAAATCGAAATTTCGTCATCCATATCCAACCGAAACGGCACCTTTGATTGTCGATTAAGGAGCGAATGCAGCGCTGTTGCCAATCCGGCCGGATCCATCTCCACCGGATGCAAGCCGCGCGCGATGGTCCGCGCTTCGGTCACACCCTCGTTGATCAGCTCCGCGATCTTTTCGATATCTCTCACTTCCAGGACACGATGATTCTTTAACCGCAGCGCGACCGAGCGCGCCATGAAGGCGACGGCAGTAAGGTGTTGGCAAAGGCTGTCGTGCAAGTCCTGACCCAGTCGCCGTTGTTCACGGTCGCTGATCCCGAGAATTTCGCCTTCGAGTTTCTTGCGCATCGCAATCTCGGTTTGTAAGTCCATGTTCGCCGCGGTCAGTTCGGCCGTTCGCTCTTGCACACGTTTTTCCAAAAGACTTGCAGCGCTTTCCAAAGCAGCCCGCGCCTTTTTCCGCTCGTCGATGTCAAGAATGACAGACGCGGCCGATTCCACTCTGCCTTTGGCATCGCGCATGGCGGACATGCTCACAATTATCCAAACGATCGATCCGTCTTTTCGAATCAGGCGCTTTTCGAGTTCAAACGGTATTCCTTTTTTTGTCAGCCGATTGAATAAGCGCACATTTTCTGCAACATCGCTGGGATAGGTGATTTCCTGAAATCCTTTCCCGATCAGCTCGGATTCTTTGTAGCCGAGCATTTCACAATACTTTGCGTTCACGAAGGTATATCGTCCTGTTAAATCATAGCGAGCCATCCCGGCAGCTGTCTGGCCAACCAAGGCGCGGAAAATTTCTCCTGATTCGCGCAGCGCATCTTCGGCGCGTTTGCGCACAGTGATGTCGTGAAGGCAATTGATCGCTCCGATTATTTTTCCGCGCTCATTCTTTAGCACTGTCGGACTAACCAAAACGTTTTGATGAGCGCCGTTTGATTGCTCTACTACGATTTCCAAATCATTCGCCCGCAACCTTTCGCCGCGAAGCACTCGCGCCATCGGGCATTTCTGGTGCGGCATCGGCCTGCCGTCGGGATAAAATATCTTGAACGATCCGCAAAATCTCTCAGCTGGATCATTCTTCTTTGGTTCGCGTCCCCACAATTCCACGGCGCGTTGATTGAACTCTTGAATCAAGCCCTCGGCATCGCACGTATAAACAGCGACAGGAACCAGGTCGAACAAGGTGCGATAGCGCTGTTCCGATTGGCGGATCGCTTTTTCCGCCCGCTTCCGTTCGGTAAGATCGACAATTGCACTCTGATACAGCAGCGCCCCATCCCGCATCGAGAGAGTCATCGGCGAACTGACAAGGTGGGCCGGAATTATCTCTCCGTTTCGTTTTTTGAGGTGTAGTTCGGTTTCGACGCGGCTATCTGAAGAGCGGCAATGGAGCAGATGACTCAGAAAAAGACCGGCGTCCTCTCTGATCACGTGAAGGGCAAACGGGCCGCCGATTAATCGATCGCGCGGCGCCCCGAGGAGTTGCGCCGCGGCCAGGTTGAGCTCTTCAATGCGACCGACCCGGTCGAAGCTAACATAAGCAATTGGCGCGAAGTCGAAAAGATCGACATACCGTTGAATGGCCGCTTCCAGTTCTGTCTTGGGATGCTGGAAGACCGGCGCGGTCGCAGATTGGATCTGCGCGCCGTTTTTGCTAACCGCCCCGTCGGCGCCGTCGGTTGAAAACTTTCCTGGCGGAGGGGGCACTCCCTTCACTTTATTCATGGCCGCCCCAATTAATTCGCGGATGGAGGGTCCGGCCGATGCCAAGATTTTTGCGCTGCGTTCTGGAGGATGCGTCTTATTTGCGCCGCGAGACTTGCCTCGCGCGGTTCGGTGTTTTGTCTGATGGCTTGGCCGGTGTCGCTTCAGGATCCCTTTCATTTTGCGCTTGGAGGCTTTGGTCATTTGCGTTTTCAAATATACCGGAACTAATGCAAACACTAGATCTAACGCCATCGTGATCGGCGTTTGAGTCAAAGAAAGCGGTTACAACCAAATGCCTCCTACAGGGCGTAGGATTTACACCGATAGGCTGACTTACCGTTCGTCGGATTGCTGCAAGGGCGAGTTATCGACAGACTGGCAGCCGTGTCACTGCTCCCAGTTGTGCAATTAGGCGATCAAGACAAGCTCGAGACTTTGCGGCGTCTTGATCAATTTCGGCATGCGCTCGCTCGCCGATGAACGCTACTGTCTTATCTGCAGCAAACTCATCAATGGCTGGCAAATCCGGGTTATTGGGGGTACCCCGGGGCAACGGCCCGCTTCGAATCATTTGTCCAACAGAGCGTTGTTCGGCGATTCCGATGGATTGGGTGTTGTCGACCGCCGAAGTTCTGGCAAAAACTGCAACGACGTCTGTTGAGAGCCGTGATGTTCCCGCTTCGAAATTGCACCCTGACATTCGGAAAAATTCAATCGCGTCACGACTGCGTGAATTTGCAGTTCATTGGAATCGATCGGCTTAAGCAGTAGTTTCGGCCCTGGCGCTCGAAATTAACCGAATGCAACTTTGGAAGTTGCGCCGCGAGATTGAACTGAGAACATTACAAGCGTAAGCGCTTGTCGTCGTAGGATTTTCACCTATCAGATAATCATGCGTCATCCCGATTGTGCGATGCCAATCTATCCAGCAGGGTGCAGTTAACCCCGCGATGAAAGTTCATATCCATGCAGAGGATCGATTGTCGATCTTGCGCGCCCAGGATCAATTCCGGAACTGGGATTCGCTCGACGACCGCCGCTTTTGTATTCTCTGTGAGAAAACATTCAACGGCCGGCAGATCGAAATAACGCGCCATCGCGATGGCAAACACAGGCTTCACTGTCCAACAGAGAATTGTAATTCCAAACCGCATCAATGGGTTTTCCCGGGGAATCCTTTGACGTCGGAGAAATCACTTCGAGATTGGTGGCGGGCCCTGTCCGACGGACACGAAGAGCCCGCCAGGGCGGCCAGCTGATCTTAAATTCCCATGCTTAAACCAATGATCGATCCAGGAGCGCTATCGGCTGTGCCCGACGAGGCTCTCCTAAAAAAGATTTCGCAGCATCATCAGCCTGCGCTCAACGAACTCTACGGGCGTTATGGGCAAACTCTCAAAGCTGTCATCGACAGTGTCGTTCACGAAGAGGCCGAAGCCGATGATGTCTTGCAAGAAATTTTTCTGCAGATCTGGAAAGAGGCGACCCACTATTCACCCAAGGCGGGCAAGCCGCTTGGGTGGGTGGTGACGATTGCGCGGCGTCGCGCGATCGATCGTTTGCGTCGGCGGCAAGCTTACTGCCGTGCGCGAGAGCGTTACGGCGAGCAAATCGAGCGTAAGACACAACGGCCGCGTCGTCGCGATGCCGAAAAGGTATTTGTCATGTCCGATATGCGTCGCTTTCTGAAAACTCGCATCAAAAATCTACCGGAATTTCAACGGGAGGCGATTGAGCTCGCGTTCTTCAAGGGATTAAGTCACCGCGAAATTGCGGCGGCGACCGGGACGCCGTTGGGAACGGTAAAAACCCGGCTCGAGCTCGGTTTGCAAAAGTTAACACAGGCGATCAGGCCATTGCGCCATAAAATCTGAGCGAGCCGGGATTTACTTTGGGCGCCGGGGCTCCAGTAGACGGGTGCAAAGGGATTTTGGAGCCCCGGCAGGGATTTGTAGCTGCGAAGTAACAAGAGTTGCAAGGTTAAAAGAGTTATAACTTGATACCATTCAGGTTTCTCTCCCGAACCCGTTTTTCCTTGTAACTTTTTTAACGTTTGCCTCAATTCGTGATATATTTGGCCATGCAGACGCCCGAAATTACCGCTTATCTGAAGACCTATTGCGGCTGGAGCGCCGGCGTGCGCGCCGTGCTCGCAAAATACAACCTCAAATACACCGAAAAGGATATCATTCAGAACCCGGCGTTCCGTTGGGAAATGGAAACGAAAAGCGGTCAGCCGCTTTCGCCATGTGTCGAGATCGACGGCAAGATGCTGGCCGACGTCAGCGGCGAAGAAGTCGAGACGTTTTTGATCAATAATAAGATTGTGCAGCCAAGCGAGACCGACGCGGGAGTCCCGCTTAATGCGCCTTGCGCAACCGAACAACCCGAAAGCGAAGTCAAGTTGCGCCTGTGACTCGGACGCGTTAAGGCGGTTTTGCTTCAAATCTGCATCGCTTCAACGCATCTCACTCGGGGCCATTCGCAAGCTAAATTTTGGGGGCGCCATGCCGCGCCGTCGCCACGTTTTTGGGACGGGACCAATTTGATTTCGCTTGGGCGAGGCCCCCGTCCCTCCGGTTTTCCTCTCCGTGAATCTGGGGCTAGATTGTCATAACTCTTGATGAAACTCTTCGCGCGTTCCTCCTCGCAAAAAAAGGGCATCGGCAGCCGATTGTTCAGCTACGGCTGGAAAGTCTCGCTCCTGGCCCTGATTGCGGGCGGTGGCCTCGCCGTATTCGTCTTTTATGGCGCGTGGGCGCAAACCTACGACATGAAAAAAGTTGGCGAGATGCCGGAGCGAAACACCGTCTTCGATGTCGACGGAAAGATTTACAGCCGTCTGGCGGGCGCTAACCGGCTGAAGGTCTCATTGGACGAAGTCTCCCCGGTTTTCATCGAGGCGTTGCTCGCGCGCGAGGACACACGTTTCTACCAGCACAAAGGGATCGATTGGCGCGGGATTTTGCGTGCCCTTGTGCGGGATGTCCTGAGCGGGTCGGCCAAAGAAGGAGCGAGCAGCATTACCCAGCAGCTGGCGCGGAACAGTCTTCCACTCGGCGGTCGGACACTTAACCGGAAGATATTGGAAGCCATGGTCGCCCTGCGAATCGAGCAGAAGTTTACCAAGCAACAGATCCTCGAGCTTTACATGAACCGCATTTATTTCGGCGCCGGTTGTTACGGGGTGGAGACGGCGTCGCAAGCTTATTTCGGCAAAAATGCGTCGAAGCTGAATCTCTCGGAAGCCGCTTTGCTCGCCGGTTTGATTAGAAGTCCGAACCGATTTTCTCCGCTAAGAAACCCCGAGGGCGCGGCCATTCAGCGCAATACGGTTTTGGATCGCATGGTCGAGCTGAAAAAGATTTCAGCGGCAGAGGCGGGGCAAGCCAAGCAGACAAAGATCAACGCGCATCCCAAGCGTTTGCTCCAGATCCAGGAAAATTACGCGATGGACGCGGTGCAGCGCGATTTGAATCTATTGCTGACGCAAGACCAGATCGATAATGGCGGTCTGTTCATTTACACAACTCTTGATCCCGCAGTGCAAAATGTGGCGCAGCAATCGCTGGAAGCGCAGCTCTCAAGAATCGAGCACCAGTCGAATTTTCACCATCCGGTCAAGGCGAGTTACCAGCCGCCGGAGAGCGGAGAGGATTCATCGATGCCATATCTGGAAGGCGCCATCGTCGCGATCGATAATTCGAGCGGGGGCATCCGTGCTCTTGTCGGCGGACGCGATTATGCGCAAAGCAAGTTCAACCGCGCGTTGGCCCCGGCTAATCGGCAAGTTGGATCCGCTTTTAAACCATTTGTTTACACCCTCGCTTTCACGCAAGGGCTTTTGCCCGGCGCCGCCATCAGCGACGGGCCAATTCAGCCGGGCGAAATCGAAGGCGCTGGAAATTGGGCGCCGGGAAATTCTGACGGCACCTACGGTGGTTATCAACCTTGCTCCTATGGACTGATCCATTCACGCAACACCATGAGTGTCCGGGTTGGTCAATTCGCCGGAATCGATGCGGTGCAGAAAGTCGCGACCACGCTCAATCTTGGTGAAAACATTCCGCGCGGGCCTGCGATTTACATCGGCTCGTTTGAAACCAACCTCAGGGCTCTCACCGCCGCCTACACCGTTTTCCCCAACGCCGGGGTCAGAAAACAGTCGTACATTATCGAACGAATCGACGATCAGGATCACAATCCTATTTACCGTGCGGCGCATATTTCCGTGCCAGCGCTGGATCCGAGTGCGGCATGGATGACGTCGCAACTAATGGAAGAGGTGCTAACGCGCGGCACCGCGGCCAGCGCGCGGTCATTGGGCTTCAAATTGCCTGCCGCCGGGAAAACTGGCACAACCAACGACTATAAAGACGCCTGGTTCGTCGGCTACACCAGCACGCTTACGTGCGGTGTCTGGGTCGGATTCGACCAACCGGTCACGATCATCTCCCACGGATATGGTGCGGCGCTGGCGTTACCAGTTTGGACCCAAGTCATGAACAGAGCGGCGCTACGTTATCCGCCACAGCCACTGCAACCGACTATGCCGATAGAACACGCCATGGTTTGTTCGCTTTCCAATCATCTCGCCACCACTGGTTGCCAGGCGGCCGGAACTGCTTATGACATCGATTTGCCGGCCGATAAGGTGCCAACGGCGGCCTGCGAAGTTCATGGAGGCGAGGAGATGCAATTCGCGCAGAGATTCCAGGACTTCGGCCAAAAGGCTTCCAGTTTCCCCGGTAAGTTGTTTCAGTCGTTCCGGAAGTTCTTCGGCGGGAAATAGCTCTGGAAGCCGCTGTCTCAGCAGCAATTTTCAAGAAAGAAATAGCGGGTGAAGGGAATCGAACCCTCGTGTGTAGCTTGGGAAGCTACCGTTCTACCATTGAACTACACCCGCAGAAGAATGTTTGATCTTCGATGTTGATGTTTGATTTGCAAGCAGCGACGATTATTTCCATTTCCTCATTTGTTCTGGGAAGGGGCATTGCGCGCAATCGGAATTGTCTTGCAGGCAAAAGTCTTCATAAATTTGGAGCAACCCTTGTTGGTGCGCGACTGTCTTCATAAACCTCGCCCGTTGTGGGTCATCTCCAAACAGCCTTGTTGCGCCGGTCTCAAGCCGTCGATTGGACATACGTGCCGACAACTTCGTGTATTCCGGCCAGACGTCGATATCCTCCGAGACCC